>Ga0247608_10000158_pt1 | contig 126915 bp, 164 predicted proteins | sample 176DNAGHGlowgp2_FD_193490 | JGI IMG/M metagenome (GOLD analysis project Ga0247608, IMG submission 193490) | Sheep rumen microbial communities from Palmerston North, Manawatu-Wanganui, New Zealand - 1766 DNA GHGlow gp2 | ecosystem: Host-associated > Mammals > Digestive system > Stomach > Rumen...
CATTTGCAACGTATTGTTCATAATAAAAAAAGGAGAATTTAACGTATGTCAGAAGTTAGACTCAAAATTTCGCCTCCTTGGATTACTTACATTCATAAGGTTGAGGCTCTTTTTGACGGTGACCCACAGATTGCGTGTAACGTAGTTTGGGAAGCACCTAATCCGTCCATTATTCTCGCATGTAATAATGGCGATAAAGTAGCCGCTCTTCTTCAGATTCTGCCAGAAGAAGTCACATTTGGTGGTGTCACTCTTAAGATTGGTGTAGATGGTAAACCCAGCAATCGCGCTTTCACTACAAAGAAAGAACTGTTTGAAACGGCTTTCTATAAGAATCCTGCATTTGCTTATGCCGCCGCACCTGCTGATGATGGTTATGCCTGGTTCTCAATGGTATACGTTGTCTTTAAGAATTGTGTAGTTCAGTTCTTTAATGATAACCTTAATGATTGCCATGGAGTAATTAGTACACTCTATCAGGATATTGCCGAAGAAATTCTTACCGGTCCTGCTGTACAAGGTGTATTCTTCAACACAGATGTTGAACGCGGTCAGCTTGGAATGCCACTTGGAGAATGGCCCTAATAAATAAGTAATATAGTTAGTTGTGGAATTCAAGCGGTCCACCTTCCTTGGGCCCCCGTGACAGCCGGCGTACGCGAAATATTTGATTTTTATAAAAAAATTTGATATAATAATTATAGAAAGTTAAAGATAAGGTTCGTTTGTGTAGAGGCTCAGCACGTCGGTTTCTCAGGCCGGAGACATAGGTTCAAATCCTGTACGAATCACCAGTACTTATTCACCATGGGCCATTGCGCCCTCTTTTTTTTTGCTATGTATAACATTAAGATATTAAACACAATAGAAACAAGTCCAATTAAATTATTTTATTCACAAGTTGATGTTCAATATAACGATATAGGTGAGTGGATTTCTATAACCTCTGGCGCTGGTCAAAAATTAACATTAAGCCACGTGCCCGTTATTATTTTTGATGATTCAACTTCAAAATCTATAGACGTATCAGCTTTTAAGGAAATATGGTCAGAAGAAGTTAATGACGCATATGTAGGCGGTAATAAAATTTTAACTATTTTTACCACTACTGGCGCCCCATTACATTTTTTTACTGGCACTACTATTACTATTGTTGAACAACATCAAGATTTCACCCATTTCAAAGTTGATGATAAAGATATATGGATATATAATTTAGGATTTATGGTCTTAACTAAATAATTTCTCACATCGAGAAATTATTTTTTTTTCATTAAAAAAAATAGTAAAATTGAGCAGAAGGAGAAACAGAAAAAGATGAAATTAAAAACAGCAATTAAAATTATACCTACTAAATATTATGATAGTATTACAGAAATTATTCTAAAAGAAAGAGCTGATGGAGTTTATTATACAATTAAATTAGATTCTCCAATGCCAGATGGATGGACAGATGGGGTTTTATCTGTAGCATATATCCCCGCTCAAGAAACATATTTAGTAGAACTTGAATATAGCACTAAAGAGTTACGATATAAGTGCGATTATTCTGAATCAAGAAAACTGATAGAGAGAGATTTTTCAGAAAAAATTAGTGAATTACAACTATTAGGAGAAATTTAAAAAAATAGTTGACAATTTATTCATAAAGTGTTATAATTATAATAGAATAATAATGAAAAGGAAAAAATAAATGCGTGAATTAGATATGTATGTGATTGCAAAATCAGTGCCCGAAGAGTGTTCACCTTATTTAGTAAATATAAGGAATGACCACGGTCGGGTAGTTTTGACGTATAATGATTATACAAGTATTTTTGATTTTACGTTAGGATGAATTGATGGCCATGTTGGTTTTAATCTTATACCAACAGAGAGAACAAATATAATTTCGTTTCAGGCTATTGGACATGTGGTATTAATGGCTGAATCAGTAGAAAAATGTTGTAAACTTATTGAGGAAATAACATTAGCCTCTATGGAAACGGATGGCGATTTAAAGTCATAAAGGAAGGAATAAAGAAAGAATGAATAGTATTGCTGAATATTTAGATGAAATTAAACAGTTCCCATTACTTGATGCAAATCAAGAGATGGAGTTAAGCAAACGTATTTTACAAGGGGACGAAAAAGCAAAAGAAGAATTAATTATATCGAATTTAAGATTAGTAGTATTTTTAAGTAAACCGTATCATGATAAAGGAATTGAATTAATTGATTTAATTCAGCAAGGAAATTTAGGATTAATAGAAGCAGCTGGTAAGTATGATTATACACAGGGAGCGAGGTTTGCGACTTATGCGGGACATTATATAAAAAAGTATTTTACACAGATATTAACTGACCAATCCCGTTTAATTAGACTTCCAGCGAATGTAGTGGCAGATTTACAAACAATTAAAACGGCAAGTGCGCAATTATCTCAATCTTCAGAAGTAGACCCGACCTTAGAGGATTTGGCCAAAGCTACCGGATTAGATGCCGAATATATATCTCGAATTATGGCGGCAAATATCTCCCCTACTTCATTAAATCAAACTATAGATGAAGATGGTGATACTTCATTGGAAGATATTATCCCAGATGCAAATGCATGGACTGGAGAAGAAGGCGAAAAAAGTTTAGCGGTTCATGAGGGGTTAATGAGAATTTTAAACACTTTACCCAAGAGAGAAAAGAATATTTTAATTAAACGATTTGGGCTAGATGACGGAGTACAAAAAAGTTTAGAAGAAGTTGGGCAATTAGTCGGATTAACGAAAGAAAGAGTTAGACAATTAGAAATTGTGGCATTAACTAAATTAAGACAGCCATCACGAAAACAAATGTTAAGAGAAGAATGTATTTTATAAGAAGTCAAATTACTTGACTTCTTTTTTATTATATGCTATAATATTTATATATTATAAAGGAGAAATATTATGTTAGATTCTAAACAAGTAAGACAATTAGCATATATTATTAAAATTGATAATGTAACTCCAATTCCTAACTATGATAGGGTTGAGCTGGCGCATATCGGTGGCTGGACAGTTGTAGTTGGTAAAGGTGAGTTTAAACCTAATGATTTAGCAATTTATTTTGAAATTGACTCTAAATTACCAGAGGTAGAACCTTTTACCAATATGGAATTTTTAGTTAGCAAACATTATAAAATCAAAACACAAAAAATGTGCAAAAGTTTATCTCAAGGTTTATTAATGTCTGCTGAAAATTTTGGTTGGACTGCTGACGCAGAAGCGATTTATGATACTGATGGCGTGGCGCACCGTTTAGACGATGAATCTCGTTTCTTAACTAAACAGTTAGGAGTTACATATGCGGTGGCTGAAGATAACAAACGTAAAGGCAGAGGTGTTGATAAATATTATTCTATGGCACAACGCCACAAAGAATTATTTAAACATCAACCATTCTATTGGTTAATGAAACGTAAATGGGGTAAAAAATTACTCTTCGTGTTCTTTGGGCGTAAAAAAGATAAAAGAGGTTGGCCAGCTTGGGTTAAAAAAACCGATGAAGAGCGTGTGGAAAATATGCTTTGGGTATTAGAAGATAAAACACCTTGGATGGCAACTGAAAAAATTGATGGCACTTCTACCACTTTTACTTTAAAAAGAAATCATAATCCATTTGCCCCTAAATATGAATATTTAGTCTGCTCTCGTAATATCGCATTTGATAAACCATCTAAAAAAGGTTTCTATGATACTAACGTATATACAGAAATGAGCGACAAATATCATATTGAGCAAGTGCTTACTAATATTTTAGACACCGAACCTAAATATGAGTATATCACTATTCAAGGTGAAACTTATGGTAAAGGTATTCAAGATAATGATTATGGTTTAAATAACCATCAATTAGCAATTTTCAATGTAATTTTTGGATATAAAGATGGTACTCATCATCGTTTAAATCCAAATGCAATGCATACCTTCTTATCTATCTATGGATTACCAGGAGTACCATTACTAGATACAAATTATACATTACCCGATACTATTGAGGAGTTACGTGATTATGTTAATAGCGAAACTTCTCGCATCAATGGAAAAATGAAAGAAGGAATTGTGTTCAGGTCTTTTGACGGAGTAAGGTCTTTTAAATGCGTTTCTCCAGAGTATTTAATGAAACATCATAGCTAAAAAAATAAACCCCTCGGTTATACCGAGGGGTTTTAGTTTTATCTAATTGGGCCAAAGACGTTACCTGATGCATCTAATTGAGCTTCGTTTTGATAGAGTGATTTAATGTCGTCGGCTGATAAAGGTGTTGCATATACCCGATAGTCAGATATGTAACCAGCTAAATTTGTGCCTACAGTTACTATATCTGGAATACCTCTTGGGGTAGATGTTTTATTTGGCCCATAATTATTTTTTAATACACCATTAATATAGACATTTCTTGTTCCATCACTATTTTTAAATACAAAAGTAACATGTGTCCAAACTCCAGCGCTAACCGCTTGACTTCCATATATATAATAATCATTTGTGCCATCATTTAAATATAATAAAGGTGTACTATTAGAAGCATGAACAATATTATTAGATATATTAAAATTGTTCATAGCTTGACTGCCTTGTGATGTATTATCTAATTTAACCCACATTGCGCAAGTCCATTCTTGGTCTGTTCCTCCGAACACTGGACGTGGATGGGTTATTAACGTAGTTTTTGACATATAAGTGGACATTGAATATTTAGGAGTATCGGTTGAAATAGTTAAATTACCATTTATTGTACCATTATTGCAATATCCACTTGCATCATATATAATTGTTGATGTTCTTGTATTTGTAGTGAATGGAGTCGAGTGGTCTTTTTTCTCAACTTGTATACTACTAACATAAAACTGCTCTTGTGGAGCTATATATCCAACTACATAACAATTTAAACTACTATTAGATGGAGTATCATAGTTCCATTTTAATGTGTATTCAATTCTTTGCCATTCATTTGTAAAAGTATAATCTTTACCAGTAGATTGAGTGTTTGTGCCATTGGTATTGTATAAATGAATATGTGCCCTTTTACCAATTGTTGCACCTTTTCCTTTAACATATGCTGTAACTGTGAAAGTATCATCTTTGTTCATAATTGTGCCGGGATATATGCTAGTTGCAATTTCTACCGCACCATTACCTGCTGTTGTTGCAGAACTCGTTACTAAAGCCACTTCATTTCCAGCTATTGGTGGTTCTACTTCTGTTGTAATTGAAATAGTACCCTTACTTCCAAAACCATAGCTACCATAATTTGAAAAACTTTTATTTTCTAAATAATTATAGGTTGATTCAATATTGCCATCACTTAATGGATAATGAAGCACCAATCCCTTTGAAAGCTCTTTGACTTCTATCGGAGAAAGACAATGGTCGTAGATGCGGAAATCATTTAAACTCCCCTCTTCATTGCCGCCGCTGGCATATTCTCCTAAATTAAATTTACCTGTAATTGAACCTCCAGCATGAGCGATAGTAAATTTAAGTTCATTATTAATATAGCAATTGATTCCTTCAGTTTCAGATACAATAACTGCAACATGATACCAAATATCTCGTGCACTAGAAATAACTAAATTAGACCCATAAGAACCACCGCTATTAGGAAAAATAGCATAACTGGTATTATTATGCATACTTAAAATATAATTACTATATCCATAACTTGTTTCTAACCTAAACAGACCTCCACCACTATCAAAAAATGCGACTACATCATTTCAATTAACTGTAGAGGTAGAAGTCTCTGGTTTATATCAAAAACAAAATGAAAAATTCTTTTTTCCTGATAAGGTAGGACAATTAAAAGTTAAATAATTATGTAAATTTAAACTTTTATTTCCTATTTTACCACTATCTTTAAAAACCGCCGTCCCTGACAATTGTTCAATTGTAGCTAAACCTTGATTTCTTAAATCTTTTGTAAGAGGAAGCCAAACTTGTAAACTCATATATTCCCCTCCTTTTCTTTTATTTTTGTGTTTCATTATAATATCAAAATTCCATTGAGCAAACACTTATAATTTGCCCCGTTGATTTTTTAATAAATTCAGAAGAATAAAATCTTCTAATTTAATTTAAGAGGTTAACAGCAATGATAGATATAAATACAAAAAAAGAAGAACTAAATAAGGAATTATTAGAAATCGATAAGCAAATAGTCGATTTATTAAATCAAAGGGCCGATATATGTTATGACATTAATCAATTAAAACAAGAGGCCGATGAGTCATTATATGACCCAGTAGAAGAGTTAGACCTTCAAGAAACATTAGAATCAATATCCGATTATAACGGTATGATAAATGCTATATATCCAAGCATTCAAAAATATGGAAGGTCTCTGATTTAAAGGAGGAATTAAATGAATATTTCAAAATATAAAATAGATAAACCAGTTTTTGGCATCGATGTTAGTACTTGGCAGGCTGGTTTAAATTGGGATACAGCGATAAAAGAAGGAGTTAAGTTTGCAATATTAAGAGCAGGATTTACCGGCGACAAAGATGGTGTTAGTAAAAAAGTAGATAATCAATTTGAAATATTCTATAAAGAAGCTACTAAAAGAAAACTGCCTGTTGGCGCTTATTGGTTCAGTAGAGCAACAAGCTATGAGGCTGGACAAGCAGAAGCAAAATATATGTATGAGAATTGTTTAAAAGGCAAGCAGTTTGAATATCCAATAGCTATTGATATAGAAGACCCGGTATACCAAGCTAAGGCTAGTAAGAAGAAGGTAACTGACGCTGCAAAAGGATTCTGTGATTACTTAATTTCTAAAAATTATTATCCAGTGATTTATGCAAATTTAAATTGGTTTAGAAATAAAATGACTTTATCTGAACTTACTAAATATGGCAAGTGGGTAGCTGCCTGGATGGAGAATAAACCATCTTCACCAGTTAACTACTTATGGCAATTTGGCGGTGAAACGAACGTAATTAGGTCAAACAAAATTGCGGGTAAAACGGTAGACCAAGATTATTGCTACGTTGATATGCCCAAGTTTATAAAAGACAACAAATATAATGGATTTGATAAAGAAGAAACGAAGCCAGAACCTAAAGAAGAAACTCCCAAATTAAAGTTTAAAGTTGGAGATAAGGTTATTATTAAAGGCGAATTATATGTAAGTTCAAATGCCAGCAAGTCTGCTGGAAAAGTAGTTAAAGAATTAACTACTAAAATCACCCGTGCAATACCTGGCGCAAAGCACCCTTACAATACTACTGGTAGCCTTGGCTGGATGGACGAAGAAGATATTAGATATGCGAAACCAAAGCCATCGGTAACAGATGATGCGCAAACCCTTAAACCGGGCGATAAAGTTAAGGTATTAAACGCAGTTACTTATGAAGGCAAAAAGTTTATTGCTTGGTATGCTCAATATACCGTATTTGAAGTAAATAAAAATAGAGTGGTAATTGGTGTTGGTAAAACAGTTACCGCCGCAGTTCATAAGAAGAATCTGCGCAAGATATAGTTTATTAGCAAATAATTTATGTATTTGTAGAATGAAACAGCCATTTTTAGGCTTTAGTGTAAAAAAGTCGACAAACAATAATTAAATGATTCTAAATATCATAAATTATTTGCTTTTATAAAAATTTTTATATATATTATATTAGAAAGTGAATTATAGGTACTTTCTTTCCCCAATTAATTCCTATATTCCTGATGTGAATGTTTTCAATATTTTCAACACTATAAAAGAAAATATTGCTTTTAAAGATTCTATTCTTTCTTACTTTATAAGTTTATATATAGACCTTATTGGTCAATCCCCCTCTTTATCGAGGGGGATTTTTTTTATGGCTTGATTTTTTAAATAAAAAAGTATATAATAAATATATAATAGAAAAAATATAGGAAGTAAAAGTATGAAACATAACAAATGCCCGTTTAGGAAAGAAAAAAAGGTTTATGATTATAAGTACGCCGGCAATGGCAGTGCTATAGCAGATTATTATGAAGTATTTATGGATTGCATAGGAGCATCTTGCATGGCTTATGACGATGAACAACCAACTGGTAAATGTAAATTAATGATGGAGAAAACTAATGAGTAATTTATATTTAATTTGCGGACAGCCAGCGTCCGGCAAATCAACAATTGCTAAATACTATGTCGATAAGCATCCCAAAACTAAATGGGTATCAAGAGATGCGATTAGATTTTCTTTATTAAAAGATGATGAGAGTTATTTTGATAAAGAAGATGAAACTTATCGCAAATTTGTAGGAGATATATGTGATAATTTATTAAATGGTTATCACGTTATTGCAGACCAGACTAATTTAACACCTAGCACAAGAAATAAATTATTAAAAGCCATTGCTCGAAAAGGTGGCACCTATGAGCATGTATATGCCATTTGGGTTAAAACGCCATTAGAAACTTCATTAAAACGTAATGAAGGTAGAACAGGTAGAGAACACGTGCCGCCATATGCGATTACTGGTATGTTTAATAGAATGATACCGCCTTCAATAGAAGAAGGATTCGATGAAGTATTTGTAATTAATGAGGAATAGTATGATTTTTGTAACAAGCGATTTACATTTTAATCACGATAGAGAATTTATATACAAGCCCCGTGGATTTGAATCAGTCCAAGAAATGAATGAGGGTATCATTGAGCGTTGGAATGCTGTCGTGCATGATGATGATATAGTATATCTTTTAGGAGATGTATGTCTTGGCGGTGGTACTCCAGAGATGTTGAATACAAATCGCAAACTCATTGAAAGATTAAATGGTAAAATTCATATTATCGCTGGTAACCATGACACAGATAATCGAATTGTGATGTATAATACCTGCACAAACGTAATTGATGTTAAATGGGCAGATGTATTACATTATAAAAAATATCATTTTTATTTAAGTCATTATCCATCATTAACCGCTAATCTCCAAAAGGAGAGTTTGAAACAGTGTACATGCAATCTTTATGGGCATACACATCAAAACGAAAATTTCTTCAATGACATACCTTTTATGTATCATGTGGGGGTTGATTCTCAAAATTGCTATCCAGTATTATTAGATGTTATTATTGAAGAAATGGAGCAGAAAGTTATAGAGTGCCAAGAGCAGCTTTAAAGGAGTTTTAAATGAGTAAAATAAATTATAAGTGGGATGAAATTAATGGAGTCGCAGTGTGTAGTATTTTATATAAAGATACAGAATATGTAGGAACTGCGCAGTGCCATCCGGACGACGCTGATTTTAAAAGTCAGTTAATTGGAAGTGAGTTAGCATATTTAAGAGCTTGCTTAAAAGTATTACAGGGGTTAAAAAGAGAAAAGTGGACTGAATTAAAAGCACTTAGAAGTTTAGAAGGGTCACTAGTTCCTAGTCCTCGTTTTAATCCAGACTCTTTTGAAGCAAAAATGCTGACGAAAAGGATTGAAATTACTACTGAGGATATTGATGTTATTAAAGAATGTATCGATGATTTAAGAGATAAGATTCATCGTAACATTGAAGAAGGCGAAAACTTTTATCAAAGCATTAGAAAAAATAGAAAGCAACGAGAAGAGGCTCTAAAAGAGGTAGAATAATGATTAAAAAATATTTTATAGTTAGTGATGTGCATTCGTTCTATAAAATTATGGTTGATGCATTAGATAAAGCGGGATATGAAAAAGATAATCCTAACCATTATTTAATATTTAATGGCGATATATTTGATAGGGGCGACGGCACATTAGAACTATACGACCTAGTGCGCACGCACCGGCCGGAAAATATTATTTTAATCAGAGGGAATCACGAATATCTTTTAAGAGATTGTCTGGTTAGAGGCGATTGTTTCTCATATGACTGGTCTAATGGAACTGCAAAAACCATTTGTAGTATAGCACATAATAAACCTTATATAAATAATCGGCAAATTTATGACATTGGTGTTGATACTTACGCCGCTTGCTTAACTTTAAGAGATATGGGTGTTATCGAGTGGTTAGAAAGTGATAAATGGGTTAATTATTATGAGATTGGCCCATATATTATCACCCATTCATTTATTCCACTAGATGTAGATGGTATGCATCGCATGTTTGATTGTTTCTATAAAGCAGCCAACTCATATGGGTTAAATCCAGCATACAACTGGTTTGAATATAAAGATGATTGGCGCACTGAAGCAACCCCTAAACATTGGGAGGCTTGCACATGGGGCAATCCTTATGTGATGTATAATGCTGGATGGTTTGACCACGAAAAAGAAAAAGGTAAATATCTTATTAGTGGCCATTGGGGAACTTCAAGCTATTGGAATGACGAAAATAATTACAATGCATTTCAAGATGACCATTTTATTGGATTAGATGCCACCACCGCATTAAGTAAACAAATTAATGTGGCAATTATTACAGAAGATACAGAAGCCAATACATACAATTTAGAATTGAAATAAGGCGTAGAACCCTTTATATTTGATTTTATTTATAAAATATAGTATAATATACTATAGAAAAGAATAAAATTAAATGTGAAGGGTATTTTTTTATGTTAAAAGCATATACAGACGGTAGCGCAGTACATAATAGGTTAGCTGGAAATGTTGGCGGTTTTGGATATGTAATCGTCGATGAGCATGACCATATTATTGATGCGTTTTCTAGTCCACGAATAAAAAATACAACTAATAATGCACAAGAATTACTAGGCATATGGGCGGTACTTAAAAAGTATCCAAATGAAGAATTATCAATTTATAGTGATTCATATTATGCCCTTAATTCTATTTGCACTTGGATGTATACTTGGGCGAAGAATGACTGGAAAAATACGGCTTGCCGAAGAATTGAAAACTATGATATTATAAAAACTATTTATGATTTTATGATTATTAAGAAACCAAAAGTAGAGTTTTATAAAGTCAAAGGACATAACGGCGATAAATATAATGAATTAGCAGATAAATTGGCAACGGGTGAAATTAAACCCGAAGCCATCTTATGGAAAGGGGATGCGTTGATTGGCGAAAGCGAAGAATAAAAATACATATAGTAAAGATTCAATTGAAACCTTAACGCCATTAGAATTTACGCGACATTCACCTGGAGTATATTGTGGTGATACAACCTATTCAACGCAGCTCTTGGTAGAAATTTTATCAAACGCAATAGACGAATTTCGTTTAGGGCACGGAGATAAAATTGAAATTGTGATTAACAACGATGTTGTTAGTGTGCGTGATTATGGACAAGGTTTTTTAATTAATGAAGTACGCGATGATGGTAAGACTATATTAGAAGCTTCATTTAGTGTATTAAATACCAGTGGTAAGTATAATGCCGATGGCGTTTATGAAGGAACTTCATTAGGCGCTTTTGGTATTGGTTCTAAAATTTCTAACTTCCTCTCACATTATTTAGATGTGCAGAGTTGGCGAGATGGAAAAACAGAAGCAATTCATTTTACCGAAGGTGTATTTGATAGTCGTAAAGTTGAAGATTCTAATGAGCCTACGGGCACATATGTAGAATGGCAGCCGTCTGAAGAGTTTTTTGACCATACGCAAGTTGAAATTCCTAAAATCACTAATCTGTTTAAGACATTAGTATCTTTATGTCCGGGGTTAACTATCGATTTTACTCTTGATGGTGAGAATACCGTATATTTTTCGGCAAATGGATTAAGTGATTTAGTGGACGAAGCCGTTGGTAAAGATGAAATAATCAAACGTCGTTGTGAAATTAATATCGCAAAGGATAAAGAAAAACTTGATTTTATCTTAACTTATACTTCAAAGTATTCAAGTGATATTATCGCATATGTAAACACTGGTTTAACTGACCGTGGACCCCATATCACAAGTATTAAATCAACTTTAACACGACAGTTTAATAAATTCTTTAGGGAAAAAGGTTGGTTAAAAGAAAAAGAAGAAAACCTATCTGGAGATGATATTCAGGAAGGTATGTATATTGTTTTTAACTTAACCGTGCCCAATGTAAAATATGACGCGCAGGTTAAAACTACTGTCGTTAATTTAAATATGGTTGATATTTTAGCAGATTTCTCAATAGATTTAGACCATTGGTTAGAATTAAATGAGAAAGATGTTAAGATAATTGCCGATAAAGCATTGGCTGCAAGACGCGCAAGAGAAGCTGCTAAAAAGGCAAGGGACAATGCTCGTAATTTAGAAACTAAAGGTAAACCGAAATTCATCAATTTACCGACTAAATTAGTTGATGCGTGGTCAAAAAGTCGTGCAGATTGCGAACTTATAATTTGTGAGGGCGATAGTGCGGCGAACGGATTAATTGAAGCACGTGATGGAAAAACTCAAGCAATCTTCCCTATTCGTGGTAAGATTATTTCGGCTCGTAAAGCCACCCCCGAAAAAGTGTACGGCAATCAAGAAGTGGCAAATATCGTTAAGGCTCTTGGATTGGATATAGATAAAGAGCATGGCGGATTAATTTATGACCAAAAGAAATTGCGGTATGGAAAGATTATATTTGCGGCGGATGCTGATGCCGATGGTCAGTCTATTATCAATCTTTTAATTACTTGCTTTTGGTGGTTATGCCCTGAGCTATTTACTTATGGACATATTGCAAAGGCGGTTCCGCCATTATTTAGAATTACCACTAAAAAGAATGAATATATTTATTTAAAAGATGGCAAGGCTTTAGATGAATATAAAGAGCAACATCCAAATGATAAATATATCGTAAGTCGTATGAAAGGACTTGGTGAGTCAAGTCCAGAAGAGTTAAGTGAATATTTACTTGACCCTGCGACACGAAATGTAGAACTGTTATATGTTTCAGATTTCGAAAACACAGACGCATTTTTAGAGATTATTATGGGCAACGATGTTGAACCCCGAAGAGATTACTTATTAAAATATGGGGAAGGAGCGAATGTATAATGCCAATAGATGTATGTAAAGAAGTTCATCAAAACTTTTTAGACTTCAGTTATGAAGCAAATAGTCAGCGAGCTTTCCCCAGTGCGCTCGATGGTTTAAAACCTGGCCAGCGCGCTTGTCTTTGGGAAATGTATTCAAAAGGTTATACTTCCAATAAACCGCATGTAAAATCTGCAAAGATTTCTGGAGCGGTTATTGGAGAACTTTGGCCGCATGGCGATACCGCTATTTATGATACATTTGCTCGTATGTCACAACCATGGATTAATAATATTCCAGAGGTTGATTGGCACGGCGCAAATGGGTCACAGAAAGCTGGCCCAGAACCAGCAAGCGCACGATATACTGAAGCACGTTTATCAAAAGCGAGTGAAGATGGATTCTTTGGAAATATTAACAAGAATGTTGTTAATATGATTCTAAATTTTTCTGAAGATGCCGAATGGCCAGAGGTATTTCCCGCAATTTTCCCAAGATTATTTGTTAATGGGTCTCAGGGAATTGGTATGACCATCGCACAAAATTGGTTATGCGGGAATTTAAATGAATTTTTTGAAAAAGTTAAAAGATATATAGTTCGTGGACGTATTACATATGATAATATATACCCAGACTTTCCGTCCGGTGGAGTCATTATCAATAAGTCAGAACTTCATACCATTTATGAAACGGGTAGAGGCCGTTGTGTTTTAAGGGCAAAAACAGAAATTGATGGGAATAATATTCTAATTACAGAATTACCTTATCAAGTATATATTGAGCCGCTTTTAAAAGATATTAAGAAACTTATTGAAGATGAAAAAATTACTGGCATTACTGATGTATTAAATAAAAGTGATAAAAATACTTTATTAATAGAAATTCAGTGTAGCGATACACCGAAAAAAATCTTAAATAAATTATTTAAACTCACTGATTTACAAAAAATCTATAATGCAAATCAGTATGCAATGATTACTAAAGTTCCCGAACTATTAAATCTTGACCAGTATATTAATGCTTATATTAATCATAATGTTAGTTGTATCCATAAAGAATATCAGTATGATTATAATCAAGCAGGCCAGCGATTAGAAATTGTTGAAGGTTTATTAATTGCATTAAATAATATTGATGCCGTTATTGCATTGATTAAAGGCGCCGCAAATACTGAAGACGCCAAAATGCAATTAATAAATGACTACTCTTTAACAGAACGTCAGGCAAAAGCTATTCTTGATATGAAATTATCTAAATTAACTCATTTAGAGGCAGATAATTTAGAAGAGGAGGCAAATAATTTAAAAATTAAAATGGCAGAATGCGAAGCCATCATTGAAGATGAAGATACGCAGAAGTCTATTTTCATTGAAAGATTAGGCGACTTCGTTAAAAAATATGGGTTTGAACGCCGTACTGAAGTTATTGATTTAGTAGAAGAAGAAGAGGAAGAAGAATCCGCTATCGTGCCTGAACAGTGCATGGTTATTTTAACCGCCAGTGGATTAATAAAACGTATCCCTACTACTGCGTTTAAGGTACAAAATAAAAACGGTAAAGGTGTAAAAACTCAAGATGATATTACCGCAGAAACTATTAAAACAAATACCGCTGATACTTTAATGGTATTTACAAATGCTGGTAAAATGTACAGTTTAATAGTTGGAGATATTCCAGAAGGAAATAACACCTCTAAAGGCGTATCATTAAAAATGTTGTTGGATATTGGCGCAAATGAAGAAGTAGAAACTATTTATTCGATTCACCAACACACAACGGCTAAATATATTTTATTCGTTACCAAACAAGGTATGTTAAAGAAGACCGAATTAAGTGAATATATTAGGTCTGGACGTAATAAAAAAGGTATGGTGGCGATTAAAATCAAACCAAATGATACAATAGTCAGCACAATTTTAATTGACGAAGAAGAGGTATTAATTATTACCGCTAATGGACAAGTAGAACACATTGCCACAAACACAATTTCTCCAATAGGACGAGTTGGAATGGGTATTATTGGTATCCGTTTAAATGAGGGCGATGAAGTTATTGGTTGTGAAGCAGTGCGCGACCCTGCTGATTTACTTGCGTTATTTACTGAAAACGGATATGGTAAAAAGACAGCCGTATCAGAATATAATCTGCAAAATCGTGGTGGCCTTGGCGTTAAAGGTTATAACTTAAATAGCAAAACTGGAAAAATAGTATCATCAGGTATGATAAATGATGACGATACAATTTTAATTGTAGGTGCAACAAGTTCGTTATGTATTGTTGGGTCAGATGTTCCGACCGGTGCACGAATTTCAAGGGGGTCAACCCTTATTAAAGGCACCTCAATTGTATCAACATCCAAAATTTAGAACGAGGACTTTTCCATTAAATCTTACAACTTAAATTTTTATTATATAGTGAAATAAACTACGGCAAGAAAGGATATACACAGTATGGACATATCAACATTATTAGACGAATGCTTAAATGACAATAATATTATTGGGTATCAGTATTTCAGAAATCTTGAAAACCGCACTATTATTTTTAATGATGAGTGCAGTACTGATATTGTTGAAACTGTTGGGATGCCGTTATTACAATTCAATGAAGATGATAGCGATAAACCGGTTCACCTTTACATTAATTCAGAAGGTGGCGGAGTATTCCCAAGTTTATATATTTGCAATATTATTGATAATTATAAGAAGCCTTTATATATACATATATTAGGTTATGCACTGAGTATGGGATTTAATTTAGCAATTGCTGGGAAAAATAATCCCAATGTACATAAGGATTGTTATCCTTTTACCATCTTTATGATGCACGCTGGGTCATTAACTATTAATGGTACAGCGGCACAAACAAAGAGTTTTATGAAATTCAACGATAAGTTAGAGAATGAAGTAAAACAGTATACATTATCACATACCCTTATTGATGAAGAAACATATGATAAGTATAATGATGATGATTTTTGGCTCACCGCTCAAGACGCATTAGAATACGGAATCGTGGATGAAATCCTTAAACCGGAGGGTGTGCTGTAAAAACTATATATAAATTTTAAGGAGGAAGGTTTAATGGAGCAGGAACAGGTTTTAGGTGTGGAAGAAGTAACCTTTGATGACGCTGATGTTTCTCAAGATATTGAGAAGAAAATGCAAATCGAAGCCATCGCACGTTTAGTGGTTAATATCGTACTACTGGTTAACTGGATTTTAACTATTAGCGGTAAAAATCCAATTCCTTGTAGTGAAGATATGCTTTATGCTTGAATTTCAGGCATTGCTTCTTCAGCTTATCTGCTTTGGGGAGCATGGTGGAAAAACAACAATATGACAATGAATGCTTGCAAAGCCCAAACTTATAAGAACGAGTTAGATAGCACTAAATAAATTTACAATTAAGAGAAGGGTTTAATAAAACTCTTCTCTTTTTTTTTATATAAAAATATTGTATAATTTATTATGAAAAAAGAACGTATAGAGAAATTAGCACAAGCCATTGCTAATATAGAAAAACAAACCCAGGAAAATCTAATTACCCCCGACGAAGCCGAGGATAAAATTTTAGGTTTAATGGTAGAAGATGGCTTATTTGGACTTCACCACATGGATGAAATTGACAACAGAGTTCGAGAAATCTTAAGGGAGAATTAAAATTTTATGACAGAGAACACAAAGAGAATAATCAAATATTTACAAGATAACAAAGATAAAAAGCTAACAGCTGCTGATTTAGAATCTGCTTTAGGAATTAGTAAAAAATCTATCGATGGTGCATTTACAATGGCAATTAGTACCAAAAATTTTGGATATAGAATGCCAATGCAGGTTCAAGGTCCAGATGGAAACTTTATCAATGTTAAATATTTAATTTTGAATGATGCGGGGTTAGCACTGGATGTCTAATGTACAGATTATGTGAATCATAGTTGCGTCATTATGCAGTATTCTGATAACTTATTTAATCTTACGGCCACATTTAAAGCGAACTAAATCTTTAGACGAGTCATTAGAAGAAAAAAATCAAATACTGCAACATAATAATGAACAACTATCTGCTCTTAACCAAGAGTTATGGAAACAGAATCAAGAATGGACAAGCCAACTAAGTCAATTAAAATTAGAAAAAGAATTATTAGATAGTAATTTTCAAGAGAGCGAAGCACAACAACAAAAAAATCAAAAACTTCAGCTTGAATTATTACAAACAGAATATGAAAATAAATGCGTTGATTTAAAACGTAAATATGATGGGTATGTTAAAAGTTATCAAACAGAGTATTTAAAAATACTTGATGAAACATCGGCATCCTTACATCAGTTTGTTGATAATTATAATCTTACTATCCAAGAGTATAAAGATAATTTAGCAAAAATGCGCTCAATGTCTAATGCGGCTGTTGAAGCGTATAAACGAGAAGCTGAAAAACAAAATCAACAAAAGTTTTATCAATTACATTTATCTGATACGGATATAGAAGAGATTAATCGAATCAAATCTATTGCGCCGTATCTTCGTGACCCGCGCCCATTAAATAAAGTAATTTATTCAGTTTATTATCAGCGCCCTTTATCTGACCTAATTGGTAGGGTTTTAGGGCAAGAAAAACGAACTGGTATTTATAAAATTACAAATTTAATTAATGGAAAGTGTTATGTCGGACAAGCACGTGATGGAAGTGCGCGTTGGCAAACACATATTAAATGTGCGGTGGGGGCGGAAAAAGCACCAATGAATAAATTATATCCCGCTATGCAAAAACATGGCATAGAAAATTTTACTTTTGAATGGTTAGAAGATTGTCCACCAGAGATTCTTAATGAACAAGAACAGTATTGGCAAGATTTTTATCAAGCCAAAACTTATGGATATAGTATGAAATAAGAAAGGAAATACTTAATGTTTAAGATTATTAATGCGAAAAGCACAGGCAAGACAAAACAATTAATTCGCGAAGCTGCTAAGACGGGCGGCACTATCGTATGCGCTCACCCTGAAAATATTGGCTATAAATGTATAGCATACGATTTACCAAGAGTAAACGCAGTTCATTATACTGATGACCTTTCTGATATTGAAGGCAATATCTATATTGATGAACTGGAAGAATTCATGAAATATAATCTTGGTAAGCGTTTTGTTGGTTATACATTAAGTAATGAAGAATAAATGAAATTTGATAATATTATAGTTTATAATTTTGATGGCGCAATACATGGTATGCGCAACCCATTAGAATCTTGGGAAAAATCTGATACTGAAACGGGCATTTGCTCTATAGAAGATTTTGCCGCAATAGCTCGCGCCCATTTATCAAAATGGGGAAGAGATTATCCGACCGGCCAAGAACAAGTTTCGGCATTATTAGATATAATTTTATATAACGACGGCGAAAATGCCCTATACACTTCTATTGGCCCAAAGGATATGAAGTTAATGCAGAATCTAATTCAAGGTGGCACTGAGCATCGCAAATTTATGCGTCAAATTTTTGTAACAGTTGATATTACGGCTCCGCTTTATTGGTGGAAAGAATTTGATACCTATAAAGTAGGAACTGTTGCTAACTCAACTTCTACAATGCATAAACTAGCAAGTGAGCCTATTACAATAGATTGTTTTGAAATAGGTGATTTCAATCGTGATTTAAAAGTGTATGACAGAGCGCCACAGAGCGAAGATTCTACAATTAATGATATTTGGCTTAATGCCATCAGTAATTGCGAAACATTGCGTCAAAGATATATTCAAACTGGAGATAAACGCTATTGGAAAGAATTAATACGTTTACTTCCAGAATCATGGCTTCAGACCAGAACCGTTACAATGAATTATGAAAATATCCGTTCTATTGTAGAACAAAGGAAAAACCATAAATTGAATGAATGGTCTGGCCAGGACGACCCCTTATTGCCAAACTTTATTAAATTTGCTATGCAACTACCCTATGCAAAAGATTTATTGTTTTAAGTAAGTGGATTTTTAAAAAATAAAAAAGTATAATTTATTAAGATTTTAAAGGAGAAAAAGATTAGATGAAAAAGACGAAGAATAATTTTCATTGCGAAGGATTAGTTTATCAGCATAGTTTACAGTTAAAGACTTCTGGTCCGAATGCAAAAACACCAGGAGTAGAGTATATTCAGGGTAGTATTCAGGTAGCAACGGACGATGATTGCACAAACATCGTAGAGATTTATTATCCGTATGTAACAGCTCTTACAAGTAAGAAAAAAGAGAATCCTGTATATCTTGTATTAGCGAATTTAATTAATGGTACTTTTGATACAGTAATGGGTGGAGGTGCCGAGAAGGCTGTAAAAGTAAGGGTTGACACCTCAATTGCACTTAATGATTTTTATAGTGATAGGTCTGGTACAGATGAACTTGTTTCTGTAAAAAGAAATGAGGGCGGATTTATTCATACAACTGGCCCTTGGTCAAGTGATGAAGATGGTCGTAACAAGTTTGAAGTTGATATGGTTATTACTGGAGTTAGACGTCAAGAAGCCGACCCCGATAGAAATCTGCCGGAAAAAGGAATTATTAAAGGTTGCATTTTTGATGATTTTAGAAAGAGAATGTTACCAGTTGAACTTTCAGTATTAAATCCTAATGCGATTGATTATTTTGAAGGTTTAGAGGCATCATCTAGTAATCCAGTATTCACAAGGGTACAGGGTAAAGAAATTTCTGAAACAATTGTAAGGCAGATTGTAGAGGAAAGTGCATTTGGAGAACCTTCTGTAAGAGAAGTAAAGAATAGTCGTAAAGATTATGTTATTACTTGGGCACAGAGTGACCCATATGATTGGGATGACGAATCTACAATTACCGCTGACGAATTAAAGCAGATGATTGCAGACCGTGAGGTATATTTAGCTGAACTTAAAGCAAATAGGGAACAGTGGAAGGCAAATAGAGGCGGAGGAACAAGTTTTGAAACTCCAACAGTAAATACAACTCCTACAATGCCTGAAACTCCTACTCAAGCACCAGCTAAAGCCAAAACATTTGATTTTTAATTAAAAGGAGGTAATGTAGTATGGGATTTGATTTATTACATCTAGAGCCGACTAAAGTTAGTCGTGACTTAAGTGGGTATATTACATATATTTATGGCGTGCCAAAAGTCGGTAAAACTACTTTTGGCTCACAGATGCCGAAATCACTGCTTATTGCATTTGAAAAAGGTTATAATGCTCTTGGCGGTATTAAAAAGGTTGATATTAATAGCTGGGGAGAATTTAAATCCCTTATGCGTGAATTAAAGAAACCTGAGGTTCAGGCAGAATTTAAATCACTGGTTATTGATACAATTGATATTGCGGCTGCTTTATGCGATAAATATATTTGTAATCAGCTCGGCATTGAAAACCTTGGCGACGGTGGTTGGTCTGTCAATGGCTGGGCAAAATATAAAAAGGAATTTGAAGATGCGTTCCGTAGTTTAACAATGATGGGTTATGCCGTATTATTCATCTCTCACTCACAGGACAAGTCCTTTAAGAGAAAAGATGGGTCAGAGTATAACCAGGTTGTTCCAACAGCACAGAAATCTGTTAACGATATTGCGAAAGCAATGGCAGATATTTATGCATGCGCCGATATTATCGGCAACGAACGCAAATTGATTCTTCGTTCATTAGATGGCGAATATGACGTTGGTTGTCGTTTCAAGTACATCGAGCCGGTAATTAATTTTAGTTATCAGGATTTGGTTGATGCATTAAATGCGGCAATTGACAAGGAGGCAGCTGAAACACAAGGTAAGTTTGTTACTGATGAACGTGTAACAATTAATTCAGAACCGACTTATAATTATGATGAATTAATTGAAGAATTTAATAACTTAATCTCACCCCTTATGATGAAAAATGAGGCTTACTATCGTCCAAGAATTGCAGCTATTGTTGAGAAATATCTCGGCAGAGGAAAGAAGATTGGAGATACAACCCCGACTCAGGCTGAGTTTATCTATTTAATCAATACAGAGATTAAAGAAGATTTAATGAAATAAGAAGTAAGATTCAAACCTCAGGGTTAAAGCACCCTGAGGTTGTTTTTTTTATATTTTTTTCGTATAATTATATAGAGGTGAAAATATGGGTAAACAAGCACTTGTGAAATGCCCCTATTGTAAGGAACATTTTGACAGGGATACAACTGAATATGTCAAAATTGGCGCTCGATATGCACATAAAACTTGTTATAATAATGCGTTAGAACAAAAAACATTAGATGAAAAACAAAGAACATCTTTAATGCATTATATCGAAGAATTATTCGGTGTAAGTTATAATGTTCCATTAGTATTAACACAAATTAAAAATTATCGAGAGAACTTGAATTACACATATCAACAAATAGAGCGTTGTTTAAGATATGCGTATGAAGTTAAAGGGTATGATATAGGCAGAGCAAAAGGGATAGGAATTGTCCCTTATGTTTTTAAAGACGCCTATAATTATTATTACCAATTATGGGTTAACTCGCAACAACGACCGGGAGAAGTAATGTTAAAAGATTACACCCCAGAAGTTGTAAAAGTTACAATACCTGTGCCGGTCCCAAAACCATTTGTAAGTCAGAAGTTTAAGTTTTTAGATGAAGAAATAGAGGAGGAAAATCGTGGCATCTAAATATAATGATACAGCAGCGGTGATGCAAGTTATTGGTTGCGTTTATAACGATTTATCTCTTTTAGATTTAACCGATAAATATCATATTAATGAAGATGATTTTGACAATGACTTTCATAAAATAGTTTTTGGGTCGATATATAGGTTACATGAATTAGGGGCAAATAAAGTTAACCTTGAAACCATCGCAGATTTTTTAAGCTCACGTCCAAAAAGCGAGGCGGTGTATAAGCAAGAAAAAGGTGAAGAATGGTTAACACAAGTGTCAGCGGCAGCGAATCCATTAACATTTGATTATTATTATAATCGAATGAAAAAGTTTTCATTGCTTCGGGCCTATGATAAATTTGGTATTGATATTAAATTTATTTATGACCCAGACAATATTTTTGACGCCAAGAAAAAACAAACCCAAGAGGAGAATTTAGATAATTCATCTTTAGAAGAACTGGCAAATAAAGTTGATTTAATGATTTCTAATATTAGAGCAACTTATGTTAATGATATGGGCGGTGAAGCTCTTCAGGCCGGTGATGATATTGATGATTTGATTGAACAATTAAAACAATATCCAGAGGTTGGAGTTCCGATGTATGGTAGTTTAATAAATGCCGTTACACGTGGCGCTCGACTTGGAAAGTTTTATTTGCGTTCAGCTCCTACTGGTGTTGGTAAATCTCGTACAATGATTGCAGACTTTTGTAATATTGGTTGTGACGAAATTTATGATGATTTATTAGGATGGCGTACAAATGGTGTGGCGCAACCTTGTTTGTATATTTCTACAGAGCAAGATAAGAGCGAACTTCAAACCATGATGTTGGCTTTTTTAGCCAGTGTAAACGAAGACCATATTTTAAATGGTAAATATACTGGTGATGAGGAACAGCGAGTGCGCCATGCCGCAGAAGTATTAAAACGGTCACCGATTTATATTGAAGTATTACCAGACTTCTCGTTAGAAGATATTACTGATACTATCAAGAAAAATATCCGTGACCATGATGTAGCTTATGTATTCTATGATTACATTCATTCAAGTTTAAAAATCTTAGAAGAAGTTGCAACCCGTACAAGGGGTATGAATCTGCGTGAAGATAATATTTTATTTATGTTATCAGTAAAGTTAAAAGATATTGCAACAAAATATAACGTATTTATTTTATCGTCAACTCAGTTGAATGGGCAATATCAAGATTCAGAAACGCCAGACCAAAACCTGTTGCGAGGAGCAAAAGCTATAGCAGATAAAATAGACTGGGGCGCAATTATGTTGCCCGCAACCTCAACTGATATGGAGGGATTAAGCCGTATATTAAGTAACTCGTCTGAAAATTTAACTCCAAATATGAAAATGTCAATTTATAAAAACCGCCGAGGCAAATATAAAGGCATTTATCTTTGGTGTAAAGCAGACCTAGGTACGTGTAGAGTTAATCCTATTTTTGCCACAACTTATACCTATGAAATGGTGCAAATTGAAGATTTGCAAATTGAAATTGACAAAGGAGCGTTTTAAATGTATAAAGTAGTTATTGCTGAAAAATATGATGAGAATAGATTCCTCATCGAAAAAGACAAGTTAGAAAAAATGCTCGAAGATGCTTATATGGATGGATATAAAGATGGTAGAGCATCACACTCATATTATCCATATTATTACACAACTACTGGTAGTAATAGTAAAGATATAGATTTTACAAAATATACTATTACTTGTAATGATGAACCCGTGCCTTTTACATATACTAAAACCGCAGAATCGACAAACGCAACTATTAATAAATAATGGGATTAGATAAAAACGATATTAAGGAACAAGTTACAATTGAAGACGTATTTGAATTGTTAGATGAGTTCGGGGGAGACCCAAGATATACAAATTTTGGGATTCTCTCCCGCACAATTTGTCATAACCCAAAAGGTGAAGGTAGTTATAAACTTTATTATTATACCAACAGTCAAATGTTTCATTGTTTCACGGGATGTAATGATAGCTTTGATGTATTTGATTTAGTTATTAAAGTAGCTGATATTCAAATGCATAAACAATTTGACCTTAATGATGCCGTTAAATATGTCGCTTATAAATTTGGAATTACTTCTCAAATTGATAATGACACTACGACAAACGATGAAGATTGGAATATATTAGATAACTATAATCGTATACAATCTTTAGAAAATAAAGATTTAACGGTATCATTAAAAGAGTATGATAATGAAATCTTGAATCGTTTTAATTACAACCTTAAACTCACCCCTTGGTTAAATGACCATATCACGCAAGACGTAATTAATGACGCGCGCATCGGGTTCTACCCCGGAGGAGACCAAATTACTATACCACATTTTGATATAGATAATAGGTTTATAGGTTTGCGTGGTAGGACATTGTGCAAAACTGAGGCAGAGTTGTATGGTAAATACCGTCCTTTACGTATCAACAATATATTGTATACCCACCCTCTTGGAATGAATTTATACAATATAAATCATAGTAAAAATAATATTGCATCTTTTAAAAAAGCGATTATTTTTGAGTCAGAAAAAAGTTGTTTACAATATCGTGGTTATTTTGGGCCTGATTTAGATATATCAACGGCCTGTTGTGGTAGCAGTATATCGGCATACCAAATGCAAATATTATTAAATCTTGGAGTAAATGAAGTTATTATAGGTTTTGACCGCCAGTTTCAACAGTTAGGTGATTCGGAACATTCGCATTTAGTTCAAAATTTGCGTAGAATTTATAATAAATACAAAAATTTTACGACAATAAGTTTTATCTTTGATAAAAAGATGATTACAAATTATAAAGACAGTCCCACAGACAATGGGCAAGAAGTCTTTATGAAATTATTTAATGAAAGAATTTTTTTATAATGAAGTTTGAATTAATACAAAATACACAACATAATAATTCTGCGCTCATTCAGGTATTATTAAACCGAGGTTTTCAATTAAATGATATTCATCATTACTTACACACAAATGATGATGATGTTTTTGACCCAGCTTCTATCGAACATATGGAAGAGGGAGCGCAGTTATTATTAAAACATTGGAAAAACGGAGATAAAATCTTTGTGCAGGCAGATGCCGATTGTGACGGCTATACCAGTGCTTCGATTTTCATTAATTATATAAACAAGGTAGATGAAGATTATGCTCAAAATAATATTATATACCGAGTACATAATAATAAACACCACGGAATTATTCCCAGCACTGTGCCAGATGATATTAGACTTGTAGTTATTCCTGACGCAAGTTCAGAAGAATATATTCAGCATCAGGAACTCCATGACAGAGGCATCGATGTATTAATTATCGACCATCATAATGCTCAAAAGTATTCTGAATATGCTTGCGTTATAAATAATAAATTATGCGATTATGAAAACAAAGATTTATCTGGCGCCACAATGGTTTATAAATTCTGTTGCTGCTTAGATAAATTATTAAATGTAGAATATGCTGATTCATTTTTAGATTTGGCTCTATTGGGAATGATAGCTGACGTTATGCCTATTACAAATTTTGAAACCCGTAGACTATTAAATAAAATGACCATTAATAATAAGTTTTTAAACTACTTATTTGAAATGGATAATTATAGAAATAACGGAGTTTTAAATGCGCATACACTAGCTTGGAGTTTTGCCCCATTAATTAATTCTATCACTCGTTTTGGGTCTGAAGAAGAAAGATTATTAGTATTTGAAGCATTATTAGATTCTAAAGCCAGCGAACAGATTCCCTCAAGTAAACGAGGTGCAAAAGGTAAATTAGAAAAAAGATATATTGAAGCTGCGCGCATATGTAAAAACGTAAAAGCAGCGCAAGATAGAGCCAAAAAAGCTTGGGCAGATGAACTTGAAAATATCATTGCACAAGAAGGTTTGTTGGACAACAAAATTATACTAATAAAAAACCAAAAGTCAAATGATGACACTAAAAATTTATCTGGGTTAGTAGCGACAGTACTAATGAGCAAATATGACCGTCCTGCATTAATCTTATCCCCTGTCAATGAAGAAGACGGCTTACATTGGGCGGGGTCAATGCGTAACTCAGGATACCCTATTGCAGATTTTCAAAAATTTGCATTAGATTCTGGGTTAATCGATTGGTGCCATGGACATGACAATGCGGCCGGTATTAGCATTCCAGATAAGAACTTAAATAAATTTGTTGAATATACCAACGAAAAATTAAAAGGTTATAATTTTGAAAAATGTTATTTGGTTGATAAGATATATGATGTTACTCAAATCGACGAAGGTGATATAGCATCATTAGCCGATGCCGGGTCTTTATGGGGAACAGGTATAGAAGAACCGCTTATAGCTATTCAAAATATTCCATTAACCACAGATACTATGAGCTATTCGCCTAAAAAAACATTCCAAGTAACTTTAACTAATGAAATTAATGGTATGAAAACATTTTTTGGCGAAGATGAATGGATAAATGTTCAGCCAAAAGGCAAACGCAAATATATGGATATAGTTGGTTATTGTAAACGCAGTGTCGGATTTGGCGACGCATTGCGAATTGATATAGTTGATTACAACATATACGAAAGTAAATATTGGGATTTTTAAAAAAAATATAATATAATTAATTATGATTTTAACAAACTCACAAGAAGAAGCAATTAAAATTTGTAAAACAAAATATCAGCACAAAGACCCTTATACTATTATTGTTGGCTATGCGGGAAGTGGAAAAAGTACACTTATTCCAATAGTAGTTGATGCTCTTGGGTTAAACCCACAGACCGAAGTCGCTTATATCGCGTTTACTGGTAAAGCGGCTTTAGTTATGGCGAACAAAGGTTGCTATAATGCACAGACCGCCCATCGATTATTATATAGGTCGGTACCGCAAGCTAATGGAAGTTTTAAACACATTCCTAAAAAATATATCGGCTCATATAAACTTATTATCGTTGATGAGGTTTCTATGTTGCCGAAAGATATTTGGGAATTATTATTATCACACCACATTCCAGTTATTGCTTTTGGCGACCCAGGCCAATTGCCGCCAGTAAAAGCACAGGACAACGGCATGTTAGACCACCCCGATTGTTTCTTGTCTGAAATTGTTCGTCAAGCTCAGGATAATGAAATTATTAGGTTATCAATGGATGTGCGTCAGAACAAGCCATTAGAATTATATAAAGGTGAACAAATTCAAATTATCGACCCCGAAGAAGTAATACCAGGAATGTTTACTTGGGCAGACCAGATTATTTGTGCAAAAAATGCAACTCGTCGGCAGATTAATCAAGACGTAAGGAAATTACTCTATGACGTTGAAGATTTAGAGCCATTAGAAGGCGATAAAATAATTTGCTTAAATAATTATTGGGAAGATATTAACCATATTGGGGACGCTTTAGTGAACGGAATGACGGGAACAATCAGTTTCATTCGTAAATTTGAAACACGTAAGCTGCATCCCGCGATGAAATTGGATATACTCCCCGAAGGATTTGATATTGATTGTCCTCTTGGTGACCCCTATTACAATGATGTTTTGGTTGATTATAATTTATTAACCACTGGCGTGCCAACAATTAATGAAACTAATTGGAGGAAATTTAGAGGAGAAGCAAGACCTCGTGAATTTGATTATGGGTATGCCATTACGGCCCATAAAAGTCAAGGTAGCGAATATAATAAGGTATTAGTCTTTGAAGAAAATTTCCCTTATGTCGAAGAAGAACATATGCGATGGCTATATACCGCTATCACGCGAGCAAAATCAAAACTTGTAGTAGTAAGACAAAAATAACAGAGGTAAAATGATACTCTCTGTTGTTTTTTTTATATAATTATGATATAATAATAATAAGGAATAAAATAAAAAAATGGGGGTGATGCCGTTGACAATGAGTAGTTATTATAGCATACATAATCATACTCATTATTCTTAAATCTAATTTACGTTTAATTGATAGTATTAATAAACCTATCGATTTAATTAATCATGCGGTAAAATTAGGGTTAAGCGGCTTAGTTATTACTGACCATGAAAGTTTAAGTGCGGCCATGGAGGTTAATCAATATGCGAAAAAATTGAGAGAAACAAATCCAGACTTCACTATTGGGTTAGGTAATGAAATTTATTTAACAGATACAAGAGAATCAGGGCAACAGTATTATCATTTCATTTTAATTGCAAAAGATGAGATAGGTTTTAGAGCGTTAAAAGAATTAAGTTCAAAGGCTTGGTATAATATGTATTCAGACCGAGGATTGGAACGAGTTCCAACTTTAAAGTCTGAATTAAAAGAAGTGTTGTCAAAGTATCCCGGCCATGTAATTGGAACAACGGCATGTATTGGTGGTGAATTATCGAGTAATGCATTATTAATGTCGAAAGCGCAGATGGCTGGAGATAATAATGCGGCGGCGGTGTATTATAATAATATTCTTCGATTTTTAGATTTCACAAAAGAAGTTTTTGGAGAAGATTTTTATTTAGAGGTAGCGCCAGCAGATAATGAAGACCAGTTAATTGTTAATAAAAAGATTTTAAGAATTGCACAGGCTTATGGATTAAAGATGGTTTTTGCAACAGATAGCCATTATTTAAACAAAGAAGATAGGTCGATTCATAAAGCATTTTTAAATTCTAAAGATGGCGAGCGAGAAGTTGATTCATTCTATGAATTTTCATATATGATGAAGCCCGAAGAGGTTTATGACTTTTTAAAACTGGTTTATGACGATGAAACCATTAATCAAATGGTGAATAATCTTGAAGAAATTCGTCAGAAGATTGAGTTTTATAGTTTGGAACATCATCAAAGTATTCCAGAGGTCGATGTTAAAAAGTATCCAAAGGGTAATCGATGGGATGGGCTTCAGGGTGAGTTTAACAGAGGTCGTTGGACAGTATTAAATAGTTTATTTAATAGTGATAATGTTCAAGAAAGATATTGGATTAATCAATGTATTGAAGCATTAATTAACAAAGGTATCGGTTTAAAAGATGAATATATTGACCGATTAGAAGAAGAGGCCAGAGTTAAAAGAATCATAGGCGAAAAACTTCAAACTTGTATGTTCGCATATCCGAATACATTGCAACATTATATTGATTTATTTTGGGAGTGTGGAAGTACAGTTGGAGCGGGCCGTGGTTCAGCTTGTTCAGGTTTAAATCATTATTTATTAGGAATTACACAACTTGACCCAATTAAATGGAATCTTCCGTGGTGGCGTTATTTAAATGATGAACGTGTTGAATTGGGAGATATTGATTTGGATTTGGCGCCAAGTAAACTACCAGCAATCTTTGAAGCGATTCGTAAAGAACGTGGAGAATTAGGAATTGTTCAGGTTGCAACTTTTGGAACGGAAACATCAAAGGCGGCCATATTAACAGCATGCCGAGGATATAGAAGTAAAGATTGCCCCAATGGAATTGATATTGATGAGGCGCAATATTTATCTTCATTAGTTCCGGTTGAACGTGGTTTCAGTTGGTCAATTAAAGATATGATTCAAGGCAATCCTGAAAAGGGCCGTACCCCAATATCAGCATTTATTTATGAGTTGAATAACTATCCAGGGTTATTAGATATTATTCAAGGAATTGAAGGATTAATAACTCGTCGTGGAAGTCATGCGTCTGGTGTTATATTATATGGTGAAGATATATTTGACCATTCGGCAATTATGAGGACTCCAAGTGGCGCATTAGTAACTCAGTGGGATTTACATAAAGAAGAGGCCGCTGGTAATGTTAAATATGATTTCTTGTTAACTTCGGTTCAAGATATTATTATTCAAACAATTAAATTATTACAAGATAATGGTTTAATTGAAAAAGATTTAACATTAAGGCAGATTTATGATAAATATTTGCACCCCGAAGTTTTACCAATCGAAGACCCAAGAATTTGGAATGCGTTGGCAAATGGTAATGTTATTGACTGTTTCCAGTTTGATTCGGCTGTTGGAACACAAGGAGCAAAAAAAGTTAAACCGAAAACTCCAACAGAAATGGCGGACACAAATGGATTAATTCGATTAATGACCGCAGAAAAAGGTGAAGAATCTCCATTAGATAAATATGTTAGGTTTAAAAACAATATTAATCTGTGGTATCAAGAAATGGATAAGGCTGGATTAACAAAGGCTGAACAGAAAGTGCTGGAAAGATATTTCTTGGAATCATATGGGGTACCACCTTCACAGGAACAATTAATGCGAATGTTAATGGATAAAGATATTTGTGGTTTTACATTAGCAGAAGCGAATGCAGCGAGGAAAATTGTTGGTAAAAAACAAATGGATAAGATTCCAGCATTGCATGATAAAGTATTAACGCAAGCCAAGAGTATGAATCTTGGGCATTATGTATGGAAATGCGGTGTTGGCCCACAAATGGGATATTCATTTAGTACAATACATGCATTAGCGTATAGTTTTGTAGGAATACAAACATTATATTTGGCGACGAATTTTAATCCAATATATTGGGATACGGCTTGTTTAATCGTAGATAGCGGTTCATTAGAAGATGCGTCTGGTTCAACTGATTATAAGAAATTAGCAACGGCAATTGGAAAAATGAGAAAAGCTGGTATCGAAATTAGTTTAATTGATATTAATCGTTCTCAATTTGGTTTTATCCCAGATGTTGAACATAATCGTATATTGTTTGGCATGAAAGCGTTGTTAAATGTTGGCGATGAATTAGTTGAAGAAATTATTGCAAATCGTCCATATGCGACAGTTGAAGAATTTATTGATAAAATTAAGCCAACAAAATCAGCAATGATTTCATTAATAAAGAGTGGCGCATTTGATGAATTACAAGACCGTAAAGAATGTATGACTCAATATTTATGGGATGTATGTGATAAAAAGAAAAAATTAACTCTTCAAAATTTAAAGGCATTAATGGATTATGATTTAGTACCGAAGAGTTTAAAAAATGAAAAGAGTATTTATGAATTTAATAGATATTTAAAAGCAATTTGCAAATATTCAAAGGATAAATATAAAATAGATGATAGAGCGTTTAACTTTTTAATTAAGTTAGGTTTAGATAGTTCAGTTGATGTAGTTGATAGTGAAATGTATTTATCTGTAAAAACTTGGGATAAATATTATGAAGGTACAAAAACTGTATTTAGAGATTGGATTAATGCAAATAAAGACAAATTATTAAATTTATTAAATATTAGGATATTTAATGAAACATGGGACCGGTATGCATCAGGCACAATTTCAACTTGGGAAATGGAAGTATTATGTTTTTACTATCATGACCACGAATTGGCTGGAACAAATACAGATAAATATGGAATTGTTGATTTCTTTAAATTACCAGAGCATCCAGTAGTTGAAAGAACATATACAACAAAGAATGGGCATGCGGGAAACATATTTAAATTAAATAAAATTTGTGGAACTTGTATAGCAAAAGACAAAGTTCGTAGTACAGTTTCATTATTAACTACAACTGGTGTTGTAGAAGTTAAATTTAGAAAAGAATATTTCAGTTTATTTGATAAACAAATATCTGTTATTAATGACGATGGAACAAAATCCGTTGTTGAAAAATCTTGGTTTAATCGTGGGTCAATTATTATGGTACAAGGTTTCCGTTCAAACGATAACTTTATAGCGAAAAAATACGGAACAAGTGCTGGTCATCAGTTATATAAAGTATCTGCGATTAATAGAGATGGTACGTTAAATTTTCAAAGTGAAAGATACCAGGAGGTGTAATATATGTGGAAGATGTGGGGAGTGCTTAGCCTGCCCGGCGCAGGAATAATTGCTGAACCAAAAATTTATGGAATTTATACATCGCTGAATCAGGCGATTAAGGCGATTCGCGGCAATGATAATAGTTTTGAATATACCTATAAAGAAGAGGGAGACCGTTTAATTATGGTTGGTACTGCTAAAACAGACCCATCAATACAAATAGAATATATTATAAAGGAATATAAAATAGATGTATAAAATAGTAGCAATCCTTGGCCCATCTGGGTCGGGTAAAGATACTTTATTAAATAGAATTATCGAACTGCAGCCAGAGTGGAACAAAATTATTTTTTCAACCACTCGGCCTCGCAGAGATAATGAAACAGATGAAGCTTATCATTTTTTAACTCTGCAAGATTTTTATCATTTAGTAGAAGATAAAAAATTATTAACTGCTAATTTTTTTAACGATTGGTTTTATGGTATTTCTAAAAATGATTTATCAGAAGATAAAATTAATGTTGGAGTATTTAGTCCAGGTGGATATAACCAATTATTAAAAATTGATAACGTACAGGTTATAGGATATTTATTAAATGTGCAAGGTGATAATCAAAGACTGGCGCGTCAGCTCTTGCGTGAAACAAACCCTGATATTGAAGAAATATTTAGACGTTATCATACTGATAAAGCAGATTTTGCACAATTAGATACAAATGAATTAATTATTTTAGATAATACACTAATTACAGACATTGATAAAAATGCCCAAAAAATAATAGGGCAAATTAAGATAGACCATTTTAATTAAAAATCAATAATGTATGAAACCTTAGAAATGCTTTATATACTTAAGGAGGAGAAAACATTATGAAACAAGTAATTAAGAGAGATGGTCGGCACACAGATTTTAATAGAGAGAAAATTGAACACGCCGTATTAAAGTGCTTTGAAGCCGTTGATGGTGAAATTAGTGATTTTGCAAAACAAAAAGCACATAATATAGCCGACCATATTGAAGGATTAGACCAAGAAGTTTTAGAGGTAGAAGAAATTCAAGACCTTGTAGAACATGGTTTAATGAGTAGTAAACGTAAAGATGTAGCTAGAGCTTATATCACATATAGAGATGAGCGCACCCGCGCAAGAAACCGCAACGCTCAATTAATGAAAGTAGTAAAAGAAAAGCTCGATGCATCGAACGTTGTTAATCAAAATGCGAACGTCGATGAAAAAAGTTTCGGTGGTCGTAGGGGTGAAGCCTCAAATGAAATTATGAAACAATATGCGATTGATAATTTATTATCTGATTTATCTCGCAATAATCATATAAACAATCGTATTTATATTCATGATTTAGATTCTTATGCTATTGGTATGCATAATTGTTTAACAGTTCCTTTTGATGATTTATTAGCAAAAGGATTTAATACAAGACAAACTGATGTGCGCCCAGCTAATTCAGTAAATACTGCATTCCAATTAGTAGCCGTATTATTCCAGTTACAATCTTTACAACAGTTTGGTGGAGTAAGTGCAAGTCATTTAGATTGGACGATGGTTCCTTATGTAAGAAAATCATTCGCTAAACATTATATTGATGGATGGTGTTTTATCAATGATAAACCCATCGATGAAATTGATTATGAAATAGAGCATATGTTACATAACTGCACTGAATACGGAATTACCGACCCAGAGTGGAAGGCATATGATGGCAGAGTTTATAAATATGCATTAGCAATGACTGAAAAAGAAACTCAGCAAGCGGTTGAAGGCATGTATCACAACTTAAATACACTGCAAAGCCGGTCAGGAAATCAATTACCATTTACTTCAATTAATTATGGTACTTGCACATTACCAGAAGGGCGCATGGTTATTAAGGCACTTTTGGAAGGCTCAATTAAAGGTGTCGGCAAACTTCATAAAACTCCAATTTTCCCTTGCGGAATTTTCCAATATATGAAAGGAGTTAATGACAAACCCGGCACACCGAATTATGACTTATTCCAACTGGCTCTTGAATCAACCGCAAAGCGTTTATATCCAAACTATGCAAATGTAGATTGGAGTGGTAATGCTGGATATGATAGAAATGACCCTCGTACATATTTCAGTACAATGGGATGCCGCACGGCGAATGGCTTTGATATTAACGGCTTTGGCCAGCTTAAAGATGGTCGTGGAAATATTTGTCCAGTAACAATTATACTTCCAACTCTTGCAATGGAGGCGAAGGAATCAGTTGAAGAAGGCGGAGATATTGTTGACGAATTCTTCAAGATTTTGGATAAGGCAATCTTTGATGCAAAGGATATGCTTTTAGAAAGATTTGATTATATTTGTTCACAAGATGCCTCAAGTGCAAAGTTTATGTATGAGAATGGCACAATGGCTGGTTATATCCCAGAGCAAGGTATTAGAAGTGCTTTAAAGCATGGAACAATTGTAATTGGTCAGTTAGGATTAGCAGAAGCTCTTCAAATTCTTATTGGTTGCGACCATACAACCGACCAAGGTATGGAAGTAGCAAAACACATCGAACAATTATTTAAAACAAGATGTGCAGAATTTAAAAATAAATATTGTCTTAATTTTGGAGTATATTATACCCCCGCTGAAAATCTTTGCTATACCGCTATGAAAAAATTCCAAAAGCAATATGGCAAGATTCCAAATGTAAGCGACAGAGAATATTTTACAAATTCAATGCATGTTCCTGTATGGAAAGAAATTTCACCTTTCGATAAGATAGATATTGAAAGTCAGTTAACTGGATATTCTAGCGCTGGATGTATTACATATGTTGAATTAGAGGGCGCTATCTTAAAGAATATTCCTGCACTTGAACAAATTGTAACTTATGCTATGGATAAAGACATTCCATATTTTGCAGTAAATGTTCCAGCTGATACATGTCTTGATTGCGGTTGGACAGGTGAGATAGGAAATGCTTGCCCAGAGTGTGGGTCAACACATATTCAAAGATTAAGAAGAGTAACCGGTTATTTAACTGGTGATTATAAAACTGCATTTAATTATGGAAAACAAAAAGAAGTCGAAGATAGATTTAAACATAGTAAAAAACTTTAAACAAAGCGTTATTGCTGGGGTACTGATTGGTTTTGGGGTTATCATTAACCTCTTAACCACCCCGCCCATTTTAGGTGCCACTTTATTTAGTTTTGGACTTTTAGCAATTATCCAATTACAAATTCCGTTATATACTGGTAAGATTGGTTTTGCTATTAATAAAATATCTCAACCTTATATTTTGATTTTTATTGGTAATTGTTTAGGTATTTTATTAGTTGTTACTATGTATGCATGCGCTAATATTGAATTTTCAAATATATTAATTCAAATCGCAACAGTTAAATTTTCTAAATCTTTATTATCAATGTTATTATATGGGTGTTTATGCGGGTTTTTAATTCATATAGCCGTTAAATGTAAAATACCCATTATCACAGTTGGGGCAATTATAATTTTTATATTGATAGGAAGTGAACACTGTATTGCAGATGCGCCATATTTATATGTAATACACTCCTGGGATGCACTATTAAAATGGTTATTAGTTGTTTTTGGTAATTCTATTGGAGCGATGTTTGCGGAAGGTATGTTAACAGATGAATAGATATAATACAATAATTTCAAACGATGTTACGAATGGAGAGGGAGTGTGTGTTTCTTTCTTTGTTCAAGGCTGTCCACACCATTGTGATGGCTGTTTTAATCCTGAAACGTGGGATTTCAATGCTGGTCATGAGTACACCCAAGAAACCAAATGGGAAATAATTAAATTAATTGGGGCTAATGGTGTTCAAAGAAACTTTTCTATTTTGGGCGGTGAACCATTAGCATCAGAAAATTTAGATATGGTTAAAGATATAGTAAGTGCAGTTCGAATAGCTTATCCCCATATTAATATATACTTATGGACTGGATATACGATGAATGAATTAAGACAGTTTGAAAATGAAAAGATTAATTCTATCTTATCCAAAATTAATTTCTTAATTGACGGCGCTTTTGATAAAAATTTTAAAGACCTTAATTTAAAATTGCGCGGTAGCTCAAATCAATGCGTGTGGGAACGCACTGAAGAAGGTTGGAGAGTAAATCGCGAATAGTGCCGTAGAATCGATTCTAAAGCATTTATTTTTTAAAAGTAATATAAATGTACGTTTTTAATAAAAAAACCTCTCAGAACCCCATATATAAGGATAAAAATCCTAAATATATATGGGGTTTTCTTTTTTATTTTCATCGTTTTTGCCTTTCAAAAATTATATTTATATAATATAATATACGACAGAAAGGAATTAAAATTAATGGTAAGAGTAAAAGATATTAATATTCTAAATAGCCTACAAATTCACGAAGATAAAGAATTCGCACTGGTTGAAGATGAGCAAAAAGTATACCAGTATATGGATGGCGAATGGCAAGAATATAAGTCTGACCAAAATTTAGGTGTTACATTATATGAGATTAATCAAATGGCGGTACAACAGTTAGAAGCTCTTGATGATGAACAAATTACAACTGCCAAAACATATATTAGAGATTTAACATATAAATTTGATTCACAATATTTTATGCTATTATGCCGAGATTTAAACTATTACACCATTTTTATTTTAGATAAAGATAGTGAACCTAAATTTGAGGACGAAGTTGTTGAGTGCCTTAAAGTATTAGGAGAAATTAAATCGATAGAAATTTATGATGAACTTATAGAATGTTGGATTACTGACGCAGAAAATACTGCGCATGTGGCTTACTTATTTGACTATTCACAGGGGGTGATTAAATGCCAGTAATTTATAGCGAAATACAATTATTTGATGGAGACCAATCCGTATATAAAGTAGATGATAATGGAAGAATTCACCTGCTCGCAAAAGCACCATTAGAGTCATTAGGGCATGTTATTACCGATGAATGTTATGCAAAAAATATTTATCGAGTAAAATTATTCAGTACTTTTGGAGATATGTGCCAAAAGGTGAAAGCTCAAATTGGAGAAATCGAGAATACAAAATTTAGTGGAAATAAAATTACGGTTGAGGTAAACGAATAAATGAAATATTTATTAAAAACTACAGAATATTATAGTGTAGATACAGTAGACGAAGTAGAAGCACTTCACGAAGAATTAACAAATGATAAATGGGCAGACTTGATTTCTTTCAGTTACAAAACTAAATATCGTGGCCCAAAGGATGATAGAGAAGAATATCAGTTAGTAACAGCCACGAAGATGTTTACTGATGAAAAAATGCCTGACCGTAGAGTAAAAATTACTTATGAGGTAGATGCATAATGAAAGATTGTTGGTTTGAAAAAGTAAGTAGATTTAAAGATGATGAAGGCTTTAATCTTCCAGTCCGAAAAACATATTCAAGCGCTGGTTATGATATGGAGGTGGCCGAAGACATTGTTATCTATCCTTACGCAAGTTTAACGGATAAATTAGGCGACCCTGATTTAATGCCAGTAGCAATGACATTATCAGATGTGAACGCATTCACAAAAAGATTTGGCGCACGCCCCACTTTAGTTTCTAGCGGAGTTAAATGTCATTTAGCTCCTGGTACTTATCTCGAATTAAGTGTGCGCAGTTCCACTCCATTAAAATATTGGTTGATTTTAGCCAACGGAGTAGGAATTATTGATAAAGATTATTATAATAATCCCGACAATGAAGGAGAAATTTTCTTCCAGTTAATTAATTTAAGTCCATACCCCATTCAATTAAAAAAGGGCGATATTATCGGCCAGGGTATTATAAAATCGTACCTGACTACAGATGATGACCATCCAGTAGAGGGCGACAGAGTTGGTGGCTTTGGTTCCACCTCAAAATAAGTAAAAGGGCAACCTAGTATAATTAGGTTGCCCTTTTTTTCATATGCATAGGAGAGGAGGGACTAAAAATGAAATTATTAGCACTAGACCAAGCGTCGAAAATTACTGGTTACGCAATCTTTGAAGATGACAAATTAGTAAAGCACGGCAAGATTGATTTACGCGATGAAGAAGTTGGACCTCGGCTCGTACAATTAAGAGAAGCGATTAAGTTTTTAATTCATGAAAACCAAATAGATTATGTTGCTTTTGAAGATATACAAATGCAATCTTCAGTAGGCAATAATGTTAAAACTTTTAAAGTACTGGCAAATGTTTTTGGAGTAATTTTAGAATTATGCGAAGAGTTACACGCAAAATATGAAATTGTTTCATCTAATACTTGAAAGTCAACTTTAAAAATTAAAGGAAGAGGAAGAGCAGAACAAAAGAGAAATGCCCAAAATTTTGTTGCTGAAACTTATGGCGTCCATTGTACGCAAGATGAGGCCGACGCCATTTGCATTGGTAGCCATATTATAAAAAGTTTAGGACATTATTGAGGGTAACGTAAGGAAGGAGTAGGAGTAATGAGGGGATTAACAAAAGCAGCAAATTTATTCATTAAAGAGGCCCAAATAAAAAATGTCGCTATACAAAATAATTTTTTAATGCTGGCAATTAATGGAATGCTTGCTGGTTTTTTTATTGGTTTAACTGGATTTATGTTCCAGGAAACTTTATTATTTACTGGTAGTATAATGATAGCAGCAGCGGTATTACCGTTAGGATTTATTTTATGTGATACATTTAAATCTGATTTATTTTCAACACATTTTTTATATTCATTAGCATCATATAAAAAAGATTTAACGTGGAAACAATTTGCGCTATCGGCATTATGTGTTACTTTATTTAATATTTTTGGAATAATTATTTTTATTTTAATGATGTGGGGAGCTGGCCAAATTCCAAATATTAGCACTATAGCACTTGGTGAAATTACTATGAAAACAGATGCTAATTTTTTTCAAACTTTTATTAAAGGTATTATTGGATGCGTAGCTTCTTGTATGGGAGTATTCACTGCTAAACGCACAGACTCTGCATTTGAAAAAGTAATGTCCATTTGGATTTCAATGTTCACACTCGGCGTTTGCGGATTTGAACATGCAACTTTAGATTTATATCATTTCTTGGTATGTCAAGATACGGCTATTATGAGGGCATATTTCCCTAACCTTGTGTTAACTTACTTTGGCAATTTAATTGGTGGGTTAATCTTTGCGGGAATTGTAACCGGCATGTATAGCTTAAAAAACAACGAAAAGAATTAGGAAAGGTTGGGAAAAAATATGGAGGGTTTAAACGCCTATTGGTTAGAAATCCTTTTTGGACTAGTTAGTGCAGCCGTTATGTGAGTCATTCATAGATTATCCAAAGAGGTAAATCGTTATAAAGAATTATTAGAAAATAAAGAAAATGCAGATTTCATCGCTATTGTAGATGATAAGATGAAACCAGTATTAGAGAAAATAGATAAATTAAACGACCAAATGATGGGTTGTAAAGCGAAATTTGACCATAATATGGAACAAAATATTAGATATTATGGGACAATTTTACAAAATGATTGTGAAAATTATATTAGCCGCGGTTATGTAACTCATAAAGAATTCAATGAACTTGCCGAATTACTTCATATTTATGAAGAACTTGGCGGGGATGGTAAAATTCATGACCTTTATCAAAAGGTTATGATGTTACCAGCGGAAGAAGATTAAAAAAAAGGGAGAGCTTAATGCTCTCCCTTTTTTTATTGTCTGGCACGCCCCGTAGGATTCGAACCCACACCCACCGCTTTGGACACGGTTACCCTGGTTTTGAAGACCAGTGTGCTACCATTACACTAGGGACGCAAGTCATACTCGCCAGTTTGTCGAATTATATATTGCCCATTCATTTCAATTGTGTCATAGTAATATCTTTTATTTAATTCATCTACACTAACACAAACTTCTACGGGCTCTTTAAAACTAACACCAAATAAAAAACTTTCATATTCTTTAAATTGGCGCACATCTTTAACTGTTATATAAATTTTTACATTATCTGACATAGTTATTTCCTTTTGGGGGAGAGAAGAAATTCTCTCCCCCTTTTTTTATTTTCTGTAACACTATATTATATGGTTTTTTTCTGCTAAAGTCAAGTTTGCTTAAGCAATATTGTGCATATTATTTAAATAAATTGTATTATTATAAAGTTTAGTCATATCAGCTGCTGATAAAGCAGTTGCATATACACGCACGTCAGCAATGGAGCCAATAAATTGACGACTAGTTGATGTAGGATTTTCTCAATTGGGATGGACTTCCAAACCTATACAGCCAATTGTTTTGGATATATTTGCAAGTGCGCCTGTGCAAGCCACACTTGTATCTAATGAACCGTTTATATATAATTTTACATTACTAGCATCTCAAGTAATAGCTATATGACTTCATTGATTTAATGGTATAGTGCCTGTACTATTGTGGTATCCAGCAGGCGATTTACCATATGAATAAGCACTTAAATGCCCCGTACTATCAATAGTTAAATATTGACCACGATAAATTAAAATACAATCTCTATCAGTATTTCTTGCTTTTGGATAAACCCATGCCGCTAATGTTAAATTAGTAGCACCTTCATAATCAGGCGGATTTAATATAGCGCAACTTTGCCCTGAAGTAAAATCTGCACAAACTGGATAAATATGCGTATCACCTGTTCATTGTAAATTATCAGATTTAATACCATGAATATCAAAGCCACTAATATCTTCAATTGCATTAGAATTTAATCCCATTAACTTTCCAAGAGTATCAGTTGAATTTGGAATTCAACCAGTTGCTGTAGAACCTTTTTCTAATTTACAGTGTCGTAATTTATAAGTAAATGACGACCCAGCCTCTCCGGATACAGTAAAACAATAATCAATATACTGAGTATCCGCATCAGGTTTAAATGTTAAAGTAAATTTTTGCCATTTGTTTACTGCCGTAAAATTTTGAGGATTGGTTCCGCCTCTTCATATCCAAGGACTTGTTGCATTTCCATTATTATAAGATAATCCAATGCATAACGGTTTAGAGGTTTGTGTACTTTGTGCTTCACATGAAATCGTATAATATGAATTAGAGTCGAGTGCAATATCGCTTGCTTTTCTACAAAAAGCAATACCTATATTGCTGGCGCTATCCACAGTAATAGTATCTATGCCATTTGCAATATTATGGTTTGATGCAGCTCCATTATAAAATCCACATGGTCGATTTTCCCAACCGCCAGCATTATTACCAAACAACGTACCTATTTCTTCTTTATCAAATGCCGTTGCTTGAAATAAATTTTCTGAAGGAAAACCTTGCCGAGTTAATGGATAGTGTACCGCTAATCCAGTGGCGAGTGTTGCTACATCGTTTGCTGATAGACATTCATTGTAAATGCGCACATCATTGAATTTTACATTGCAATAATTTGCTTGATTGAATCTACTCCCCAATGTAAATGTTAACGCACCATAATTTGCCCCTTTTGCTGCGGTAGATGTTCCAATCAATGCACCGTTTATATAAACTTTGCCCTCAGATGGTGAATGTGTAACACAAACATGATATCATGTATTAGCTGCTCATGTATAATTAAAATATACATATGAGGATTTACTACATCCAATTTGAATTTGAGTATTTGTAATATACATTGGCTGATATCCAACGTCGCCATTTGAAGAAATACGTCCATCAAAAACATGTTTTCCTCCCGGTAATGTTGGGAAATAAATCCATGCAGCAAAAGTGATGTTATCAGTTCCTTCATACGTGCCCGTTAAATAATCATTAGAGCCATCAAAACTATAACAACCGCCCATAGGACAGCCAACGCTATTATCATAAGTAGCCCCATTATTTGTAATAGTCACATCACTTAATCCTTTTTGTCTTAAATCCTTATTTAAAGGAAGTCAAACTTGTAAACTCATATAATTTTTTCCTCCTTTCAAGAATTTAATTTAATAAAAATTGTAAACCTATAGCATTATTAATTTTTACGACATTTATACGAATATTTTGACCGGTTGAAGTTGTGCATATAGCAGATACGGGTAAATTTAAATCAACCCCATAATCACTCCATAAAGCATATGGGAAATAACGCTCATGGTCACTTTCTGGAATTGAAATTGTTCCACAATTGCCTACATTTAAGGTAATAGTACCACCATACGCTTCAGTCATTGCGTCCAATTCATCATAATCAATATATACTCATCCATAATCATCTGTTTTATTACGAATTCAAGCATTCGCCGCATCGCTATTATTTCCTATATCATATGACCCCAAAAGCATAGATATGGATGTATTCGTTGCAATTGGCTTACCAACAATAGCGCCGCCACCAGTTCCAAAGACAATCTTTCAAACACCGTTTACTAATACCCAAGCGGAAATAACTTCTTTTCATTCCCCACCATGTTTAGCGTATAAAGTATTGCCAGTGTTTCAAATATTATTTTTTTGTCCTCATGTAATAATTTTATTGCGCCATTGAGCAGTTAACGTTATATTAGTTGGTATAACATTAGCAGCTTTAATCACATCTCCCGGTTGAATAATTGCATTATTATCGCTACGTTTCCAACCTAAAAAATCTTTGCCAAATACCTCTGGCGCATTCGCGGCAACCGTTTGAGTGGTGTATCGCATTGTTACTGCATCTGGAACGGTACCGAAGCCTCCGTTATTGTAAGTTAAAGTAGCAGTATCTTCTTTTCAATTGGCGTATAAAGTAATTGTTTTATCCGCAGTAATTTCCGTGCCGCCATTAAGTCGTTTTGTAGTAACTGGATTAGTTTCACCGGCCGCAGTATTTTGCTGATTAAATAAATTACCAGTTCCACTTGTATTTAACGCATAAGCTGTTTCAGTATCAATATGGTATCCTGTTTTCTTTAATCCAAAAGTACTAACATTTCATAAATTATAATATGTACTTTCTACAGACGGAGAGGATGTAACATCGGCTCATGTGCTGCCATTATCTGTTGATAATTCAACTAAACTGTCACTACCAAGCCGTCACAACCCATCTACACTGGAATAGCCATTAGCAATTGTACCCCCATTAGCATGATATTTAATAGTTACATGACAAGGAGTTCATTGAGCAATCATATTATATGTATTGCCATTAGTTGATGTTCAACTACCTGACATATTATATTTATCAGGATAATGACGAATTTCGCCATCTGATGCGCCAGTTCATTGCCATTCATTAAATTTATAACCAGTTTTAGTAAAACCAACAGCTGGAAATGCTAATGCTGTTCCATAAGTATGCGTTTGATTGGCCATTGAACCACTAGTAGCGCCGTTCCCGTCAAAATGTATAGTTCAAGTATTTAAAGCTCAATGAGCATATCAAGTAGCTCCAGACGTCAGAGTAAATTGACGCACTGAGTTACCGGACGCATTATATCATTGGGTGCCACCAGATGTAGCATCATAGTATCCTAAGAAATGGTGTCCAGTATATGTTGGTTTGGTAATTGATGGATAACTACCGGCCGCAGTGCCTGTTCTAATTTGAACACTAGTAGTACCACCGCTGCCACCATTTGCATTTAAAGTAATTGTTTGTAGCTTGCCTTGGAAACTAGCCGTTGCTGTGCCTGATGTCGTTTGAGACATAGTAACACTTGCGCTAGTATTACCTCCACTTCACCCTCCGGAATAAGTCCATTTAACGAATTCATAACCTGCTTTAGGAGTGGCTGTAATGGTAAATGATGCGCCAGAAGTATAAGTTCCGCCTCCAGTAACAGTACCCATAGTAGTATCTGCTGATACAACAGTAGCAGTAATAGTGCTAGTATAAGATGGCGCAGCAATTGATACTGTATATGTATCTTGCAAGCCATTATCACGCATTTGAAATTTAAATGTTTTTGAACCACTTGTCCAATTAGAAATAGTCCAGCTACCTATTGTTCCAGTTTTTTGAGTAGGCTTAGTTTTTACGTCAATATTTGAATCATCACCATGTGCAGAAAAATAGGTAGCTGTATTACTAGTACACTTCCATTTAGTACCACTGCTATTAATAACTTTAGATGGATGAGTACTATCTGACCAAGTACCTTCTCATGCGTAAATAGTTACTTGATATTGAGTATAAGACGCACTTGAATTAGCATAACTACCAAAACCTAAATAATAATAAGCTGTAACAGAAACATTTTTTGATGTTTCTGAACTTCTGGTACAAACAAATTTAATAACACCACCAATATGTGGGCCATCATCAAATGCAGCATCCTTAGGGCCGGAGTTTTTAATATAGCCTGTTTTTGTTGACATAGACTACCGCACCCCCTTATTTCCACTGTCCATTAATATATATATCAGCACTAACAGTTCCTGTGTTGCCATTTCTTACAAAACTCAATCCGACTTGTGTCGTAGTACGCGTACGCATACCGGCAGTCCAACCGACGTTGCTCCCTACTGCTGCGGCGGTAGCCATAGCATAATAATTAGCATTTGCCATCGTAAAAGGAAGAGCAATATCAACTGGTGTCGAATAATACATTGCATACCCATTTGTTGGAGTACCATAATTATTTCAAGTTAAACTACTACTAGAAAAATGGCCTCAGCACTCTGCAACACCGCTTGCCCATTTTCTATAGGTTCAAATTCCGCTCGCGCCTTGGTCAACTATCCAGTCAGCCTGGCCTCCACTCGCATCTCCATATTTTAATCAAATACTATTTTCAGGATATGCCTCTGGGGTTGAAGCGTCTTGATTAGACACTATTATTTTTCCTCTATCTTCGGGAGTAAAATACAACTCATCAGAATTAATTTGCCCATTCTGTAGAGCTATATTGTATTGTTCTTGGGTGAGATAGTTTATTTTGAATTCAGTTAAATTTTGTGTGCTTGCCATATATTCCTCCCCCCCCTCCTACATTTCAAAGGAGGTCTTAAAAGACTTTGCGCCAAGTCCCATCGACATTGACTCAAATATCTTGTATTTTCTTTCAAGTTTTATTTATATTTGCTCAATAGCTATATAATTTTAATCATTCAGAATCTGTGTTTGCAGCTATTGGTAATTCATATTTGTTTGTTGGCGGCGCTGCTTGTCAAACAGCATAAAGATTAATTGTACCACCATTAGATGAAGTTAAATTTAAAACTGACTGGCCATTCGTATAATCACGTGTTCCAGCATCCGCTTTGGCTTGAGTAGTTGCTCATCCATAAAAAATATAGCCAGGCTTGGTAAAACCATTCGTTGTTAATTTTTTACTAGTTCCATAATAATGGGTCGATGAATTAGTACTTCCTATTGCACCAGTCGCATTATATTTAATTGTATAAGAATTTGGTTGTCAATTAACATAAATACTAACTGTTTTATCTGCGGTTAATGTTGTACCGCCATTTAAATTTGTAGTATTAGCGACATTTGTGCTACTGGCCGTCGACTCTTGATTAATATCAACCCCAGTGCCATCCGCTTTAGTATTATATGCTTTAGTACCAGTTATATGATACCCAGTTTTAGTCGCATTATATGTTGCAACGTTTCATAAATTAATATAAGAATCAGCGGTTGTCATTGATGAAACCAGTGTAGAATATGGCCCATCAGCTGTAGTTGTTGAAACTGTTACTAAATTGTTTGAGTATTTAAATCAACGACTATTTGTTCCATCTTGATGTGGTGCATCAGCTATTGTGCCGCCATTTAAATTATGCTGTATTTTTAATACTGGATAACGTACAATACTTATATTTACGCTTGGGGAATTATGTGGTGCCGTAGCAGTTACTGTAAAAGTATTTGTGCCATAAGCCAAATCTACCGTGCAAGATGTCGCCGTACCTGAATAAACTTGCGTTGAACCTTTTTTAACAGTATACCCAGTAATTGCATTACTAGTGCCATTAGTTCCTTTCCATTTAAGTGTTCCAGTTGCAGAGTTTTGCGGTGATGTAGTGCCATTGTTTGCAACAGAAGCGTTGCTTCATAAATTAATTGTAGTTAATACCGCAGTGCCACTTGCTGTTACTACGCCAGTTGAAGTACCATTAGTATCAAACCTTGCTGAAATTGTAATAGATTTTGACCCATTGCTAGTATGAGTTATACTTTTTGATTTTGATATAAGGGTTACAGTTGAACCTGACCAATAATTTAAAGTTGCGTTATAACTAGTTCCATCTATTGTTAAAGTTACCCATGTTGGGTCTCCATCGGAATGTGACCCAAATGAATTTTCTAAATATACAGTTGCATATACAGTTGATGTGTTAGTTGTACTATTTATGCTATTTGCATCTTCATATCAATCAATACGCAAACGATTGTAACTATAACCATAGCTAGTATTTCCTACATAATTACCATATATACTCCCACTTTTATTAGCCATACATTACCTCCTTATGCCGTTCTATGCCATCTATTAACAACTATATAAGGTTGCATGACAGAAATTGATTTAGCAGTGCCGGTAAAAGTATGCTTATGACTTTCTGCTGTACCAGTAAAACCATGATTATGAGCTCCTCCACCGCCTTTAGCATTGGTATTTTGCACAGATGTTTCAGACGTCGTACCATACCAGCCTCTTTGAATTGCTGAAGAGGCGCCAACACCACCATTATATGCATTAAATCCATGGTAATGTGAAGGAATTTCATTAATCGTAAGTGTATGATTACCAACAGTTCCTTTAGGAGTAACAGATGTATTCTCTACAGTACCGCTAGGCGTATAACTAACACTGGTCGCACCGCCAGTAGCTCCAGTACTATATCCAGTACCTGCTGATACATGTACTCGCCCAGCTGTTTCTAGCTCTCAAGTACCACCTCAACTAGTCTCAGGATTAAAATTTGCATCACTGGTTTCATAATAACTACCGACTGGGTAAAACATATCAAGTAATGTCATTTCACTACCGTACTTCATCCATACTGTTCCATTTGGATAATCAGTTGCGTTTGTAGCGTCTTCACTTGACAAAACGATATTTTTTAAATTGGCTGTTGCATAGCCGGTTGTTGCGGGGGCCGCTGTCTGGGCCCCCTTTCCACTATCAGTTAAAATATAAACTTCATCATCATTTACAGTCGCACCGTCATATTGCGCCTGTGTTAAAAAATTGATTTTTAAAGTTGACAAATCGTGTGTTTCAGACATAATTTTATCTTACCTTTCCAATTAGATTAGCAATAAAAATTATTTAACCTGTTGCATTGCCTTTAATGTTTTCGTGCCTACTATTCCGTCAACAGTTACCTTTAATTTCTTTTGCATACGTTCTACTCTAGCCTTGGTAATTGGCCCAAAATCTCCATCGACCTTAAGAGCCTTTAAATTTTTATCGCCTTTAAAATACCAATTTAAGTATTTTTGAAGTTTCTTAACTTCTTCACCTTTAGACCCCTGCTTTAAAGGGGTATATTTTTGTTGATTAACTACCCTGAATATTGTTAATCTTGATTTATTGTTCATATCAAAACGAGCATTATGAGCGCTTGTGGTTGAGAAAGCCCAATTGCCAGCAGAAGCTTCTTTAATTTTATTACCTTCGCCAACTATAAAAATATGGCCTCTTCTTTTAACACCCTTTTTTGTATAATGTCCAATATCTCCAGGCTGCGCATTTGCTGGAGATACTTTTCTATATGCCTCAGGGTGGGCATTCATATATTTTAATTGTTTCCATAACCCAAGGGGCATATTTTTATCATACACCGACCTAATGGTTACTCCAGCGCCTACATCACAAGAAAATCCTCTACGACTAGCATCTGACCAATATTTGAATCCTTTTGCAACTTTATTTTGAGCCGCCTTTCATTGAGCTGTTGGATGTCCATTAGGATAAGCAGCTTCTTTAGGTCTACCAGCATATGCAAGTCTATTGGCCTCGTTAGCTAATCTTTTTTGATAATTAATAGTGGTATATACGCTGGGATATGCTCCTGTGTACTTACTCATCTTCTTCATTCCCTTCTACAAACTCAGGGTCATCATATGCTTCTCTTAAATTTTTAATTCCGCTAAATACACCAGCGGCCATAAGTCCTTCGCCAAGTCCGGCCAGTATAGCGAGAACAGGATGCATTCCTTGATATATCCAGAATACTCCCATACCAAGCATTGCACCAAAAATAAGGTCTACATAAAAGATATATTTTGATGCAAACAATTCTTGCTTTTTAATAAGCTCTGCAAGTGCCATAATTAATGCCACCTGTCCAGCTGGAGAAATTAAATAAGTTATAAGTGTATTAATATCCATATTTGCTCCTTTCTATTTGATTCTGTATAATCAAATGATTCTACGCAATATTCTACTTAAAATTGTTATGAAAGTCTAATTATGCAGCTGTTCTTGTTTTATATTAATGATTTGCCGCAAGTTCATAGGCACGTGAATATTCATATCCATAGGCTGTTTTATCACATTCATAAAGGTGCCAAGTCATTGTTATAGTTGTATTTGCTGGATTTATTGCAGTAAATGCGGCTTCTGGAACATAACTAGTATTAATTACCATCGCAACATTGCCTAATATTAAATCAATATAATTAGAATTTGTAGACCAACTAATAGAGCCCGTTCCAGAATGATATATACCGCATCCACTATTAGTAATTCCATATGTATTATCAGCTTTTTGATATAATAATGCATGCGGAGTTTGAATATATGAAGAACCTTTTCTAAAAGTTGCTGAAGTGTTTAATATTCCTGTAGTAGAATTTATACTATCAATGTACTTGCCTTCATGATAATCCCTAACTTGGCAATGTCTAATTGGATGAATTGTCCCGCTTACACTATTACTTCCATAATTATATTCTGTAATACATTCTGCAAACCCCATATAATCATGTTGATTAAAATCAATTTTTGTCCCGTCATATGCTTCTCCAATACGAAAACAAGTAATTGTACTTCCTCCGCTGGTACTATAAGTTGTTGCTGGTAAAGTTAAATTTTGAGAAGTAGTACTTGGCGTTAAACTACTATAATTAGTCTGCCCTAAATTAATAGAATAAGTTTTTGTTAAAAGCAAACGTCCATTAAGACCATATCCCCCATTAGTTCCCGCTAAACTTACCTTATCTGTGCCTAAATATATTGCCATAGTTTACCACCTCACTATTTGTACTAATGTTCTTGTTCCCCATTCAGTTGTTGTGCCATTTGAAATTAATGTTTTTCCATTGTCATTAGTTGTACTTGTAATTTGTGATGGCGCAATCGCAATTGATTGGAATGTTGCGCTAATTTTACCATTTGTTTCGGTTAATGTAGCCAAAGTTTTTCCTGCCCCAAAACCAGAAATATTAGAAACATCAAGCGCTGCAATAGAATCATATACTAATTTAGGTGTTGCAGCTAAACTTTGTTCTGAACTACTGGAAGTTGAAGATAATTTAGTAACGCCATATACACTAGTTGATGCTTTAGTAATTGCCTGTGCTGTTCCACTACGACCTAAAACTGTAACATTAATTTTTGGAGCATTACTTGCATCCCCAGCTGTAATTGAAATGCCGGGAGAAATATTAACCCATTTTGGTGCTTTAGTCGCACCATCTCCAACAAGTGCTTGAGTATCTGCGGTACCGCCAGCAGTAGGAGCATATATAGATACACTACTAGTCTGGTCAGCGCCATTAATATCTGCGGTATAATTAGTATAATTAGCTTCAGTTAAAATATATTTCCATTCGCCCCAATCCGAAGTATTACTACTATTAGTTGCCCCTCTAACCATTGGAGAAGGGTCATTTTTATCGTGCCTTAAATAAAATTGAGCTGCCCATCCACTATTATCCCAATGATAAGTAGTTATATATCCATCACCAGCTGGTGGCTTATGAGTAGTCATTGAACTACTTGCTAAACAAAAATGTACTTTAGATAAATAACTAGGCGTTAAATAATCTGCACTGGCCGGTCTACCTAAATTAGTAATATAGTTAGTTGTTGTAGCAACACTCCAAGATTTTTTACTTCCTGCGCTAGTACCAGTAGTATCTCCAGTCAATGCAACTGTAGCATTTGAACTAAATTCAGTAGCCGTCGTTGCATTTCCATCTAAAGCACCAACTATATGTCCATTTTCTAAAAATTTAATTTGTGCAGTTGTAGCATTATTATTAGCATAATTAGTATCAGTTATATAACTAAAAATTAAATCATCTGTATAACTAGCATTGTCATAAGTACCGACATCCCAAGAACCATTAGTAGTCTTAGCTGACCACAATGGAGTATATCCATTAATTGAGGTTGTTTTAATTAATACATTATCTCTACCTTTATTCCAACTAGTAGATACTCCAGCACGAGAAATTGCACCAGTCATTGTACCACCAGCGAGTGGCAATTTGGTATTATCCCTCGCACTACCATTCGCTAAAGCTTTACCCTGTGCCGCACTCAATGAATCTGTTGTACTATCACTAGTTAAATTATTCTGAATACCACGCCAAGTATTAGTATCTGTAGCTGCAAATGTTACATTTCCGCTTGCATCAGATGTAATACTCATATTATTACCAGGTACTAATTTTATTCTACTAGTAGCAGAACCACCATCAACATTAATTAAATAAGTATTACCAGATGTAGTTGTTGCATTAACACTACCATTAGAAGCTCCAGCATATAAATAAGATGTATTATGAGTATTAGTATCAGTACTTTTTACAGTAATGGTTTTACCATCAGCACTAGATGTTACTGTAGTAGCTCCATCACCCATTATTCTAACACTATCTCGAAGAGCAGATTCTTCAATTAAATTTAGATATGGATTAGAAGTAGCTGTTGTTACTTGAGAAGTACTAGTAGCTGAGTTTGCAGTTCTTAAATGAGCTGTATAATGTGTATCTGTATCTGTATTGGTATCTGTCCAAGGAACATTAACATACATTTGTCCATTAGATAATTGAACTGGATAATTTTTACCATTAGCAGCATACCCTATTTTAACTAATCCTAATGTACTAGAAGTGGCTGTTGAATAAGTAGTATCTTGAGCTGGAATTCCCAACCCAGTAATATCTGCTTTAGCTACTGCAGTAGCTGATGTTACATGACCCAAATTATTAATAGTAATCTTATACAATCCATTATTATAAGAAGTGTGAGTTGGATGAGTATAAACAGTATCCGTAAACTTAGGATTACTACCAACCTCAACCCCGTTAATAGTATTTGCACTTATATTATTTGTAAAACTTGCATTTCCAGTAACCAATAATTGGCCAGCTGTTAAGTCGTCGGCAGATACAGAATCACCAAAATTAACTGGGCCAGTAAAGTTAGCTCCACTTAATTGGGCATAACCACTTAAGTCTATAACTGTGCCTAATTCTTCCCAAGCACTGCCATTCCAAACATATTCACTACCATCTGCAGTAATATGCCATACATCACCAGTTGTATTACTAGAAGAAGGCAAATCTCCTACTGTGGCTTTGGTGCCCTTATAATGAAATACACTTGCAATTAAATTATTTACTTCGTTTTTAGTATAAGGAGTAAAACCAAGAGCCGTTGTTACTTGACTTGAAGTTAATGCACCTCGTAAATTTGTAGCAGTAAGTGTCCCACTAGATGGATTAAACGTTAATTTTCCGCTTTTATACGAAGAATTTGTTGCTGTAGTATCATTCGCATCATGTGATAATAAAACTCTCAGTGTAGAGTTTGCTGTTGAATTTTCTTGTTTTACTAAAGTGTCAGTATTGGTGTTTGTCGTATAACTTGGTGCAGCCCAAGTACCATCTTCACGTAAGAACTTAGTGTTTTGAGTTTGTGTGCTTACAGTCGCTCCTTTTGGTGCGACACCAGCGCTCGAACTAGATACTTGTGGAATATTTGCGGCTATTTGTGCTCCAGCATTACTGCCCGCATAAGTTAATGTCATTTTTACGGGATTAGTGGCATTAGATGTGCTATCATCCGCAAATGCCGCAGACCCTACATATGTATCAGTATTATTATCTGCAGGAATGGCTCACGTGCCATCGGCACGCCAAAATTTTGTGTTATATCCGTCTTTAGGTGGGGTAGCATTAATATATCCTCCACTACCATTAGCAGCAGAGGTAGCTCCAGTCATTGCGGTTCATGTATCAGTATTATTCCAATCATTCATAATCCAGGCATCGCCAGTATAAGTGAATGAAACAACTGCACCAGCAGGCCATGAAGTTGCTGCAGTGGTACCAGGCACTGTAGTGCCATATCTATATATAGATTTTGCTTGACCTTCTGTTCCTACTATTAATTTTGGGCTTGCCGCGGTATTACTATTAGTAAATTTTACATGTAATGTAACGCCAGTAATTAAAGTATCGAAATCAGATAATGTAACCGTTTTATTAGCAGTATTCGCAGCTGTATCACAAGTTCCATATAAAGCAGAGCCAATTGGATATGTAGTATTACCTATCTTTGTTTTTGCTATATAAGTCATATCTTTATCCCTCCTTTAATTAACCATTCGCCTGCAGCGCAGTAAGCACCGTCTGTGATTTTTTAGTAACAACTGTTGGAGTATTTGTTGTCCAAGATTTAACCGCTTCAAAACTCTGCGATTCTGTTTCTGGTAATGTTCCAGCATCCCACGCGCTAATATATGTAGCAGTTAATGCAGTTCCTAGCGTAGGAGCAGTGCCATTAGTAATGGTCAGCACTCCAGCAGACACAGACGCATTTGTTGCAGTACCAGCACTGGTTACATTTGGAATTGTAACATTACTCTTGGTCATTGAAGGAGTAGTTCATGTGCTACCATACTTAATACCGCCAACATTTACAGTTTCAGTTGTTAATGTAGCAGCAACACCGCTTGTAATTGAGTTTATAATATCTATAGACTTACTAGTTGCCCCATATTTAGTATCACTTGCGCTAATAATAATTGTATTATCATTATCTGTTGGGGTAAAACTTATATTACCGCCTGATTTAAAAACTAAAGTATCTTCAATATCATTTGCTGCTACATCAGTATAAGCATTATTACTTGTATAAACTCTAACTTTACTAAAACCATCTATTCCACTTAAATCATCTAAAGTCTTTTTGTCTGCCGCAGTCATTAAACCGAGCGCAGATTGTGTTGCAGTCGGTATATTTACATAATTATTTTGGCCAGTTGCGCCATCAGAGCCCGTCAGTTTAATATCAATTCCTGTATATCCGCTTCGAGTGCTTGATTTAGATAAATCATATTTTGAGTCTACCGCAGACAGAACACCGGTATCAGCAATGCTTAAATTACTGCCAACTTTAATACCGCCTAAACTCGATGCGCTCGCTATTGGTAATACGTATGTATTATCACCAGGAATTAAATAAAGCTCATTATCATTAATCAGCCCTTTATTTACCATCGCATCATAAACTGCTTGGCTTGCGACATGATTAATGGTTAATTTTGTTAAATTTATTTCACTAGGCACGTCTATCTCTCTCCTTTCTAATTACCTTTAACGTAATTAGCAGACGTGCTAAATACGCTAGATAAATCTGATTGCTCTACTCAAGAGCCGTTTATTTTTTTATAAACTTTAGAATACATTCTTCATGTATTATTTTCTTTTACATATAATTGTATCGTAGCATCTCCGGCCACTACATTAATTGTATGATTTGCAGAGATATTATTTAATTTATATTTATAACTTACAACAGGATTATTATTTTTATCAACACCAGTTTCACGCTCTAATTGGGGTGTAACATTATTTCCATTATCAGTAATTGTAATAGTTGAACTAACACTATTTGGAACAATATTTAATACATAACCATCTCCGTCTAATTTAACTTGTTGTCCATCAGGGAATAAGCGCATTCCTGAGGTACCAGATGAAGTAATGTACCAAAAATCTACATCACCAAATACAAAGATTAAGCTATGCTTTTGAGTAACATTTGTTAATGTATATGTATAATCTCCTCCAATAGAAGTGGCCTCTACACTTAATACTTTTCATTGTAAACTATCATATCCATCTTCTGAAGCGTCATCTTTACCATATTTAATATCAATAAAGTGCTCTCCCATCGGAACTTCATAAGTTACAGTTTGCGCAGAACTTGAGTTAGTGCATCTTGCGATTTGATAATGTGAAGTTGAATCTGAAGGGGATGAACCGCCACTAGAAGCCGTAAGTCCATCTGTTGCAACTTCAGTGTCTAACTTACCAAACATACCATAATCATAATTTGCTTCGGCATAATTTATATATTGAATTGTAACCAAACATTCTGATTCAAAATTCATATTTAATCTTGCCACAGAAGCAGATTTGTTCACGCCATCATTTGTCGATACATAATAACCAGTTGAGTTATTTAAATAAAACCCATAATTGGCGCCACTAACTTGTGTATCAATTGTATAAGTATTATTTGGTGTGCCGCCTTGCAACTGACTTGTAATATCTACACCATTATCAAGCGCAAGAGTTAGTTGCGGGTCGCTAGGCGTAATAGTAATTGTCTGATTAGCGCCCTCAACAACACGTACGGTTCCATTTGCTGGATTAGTAATCGCATTAATACTTGAGATTGTGATTGGCCAATATGTTTCTGTTGGGTCTTCTTCTGGTGGAATAAATACACCGGCTTCGTCAACTAAAATAACGTGGTCTGCCGATAAATTCGACATTGTATATGTATAATAATAATCATTACCGGCACTCGGCATTGTGTATGTTACATTTCATGTAATACCACAAAGCAATCCGCCATAATATCCTACAGTAAATCTTAAAGTTGCATTTTGTAATTCAGAACGAGTTCAAGTACCGGGTGTTGGTACAGTAAACAGATAATTAGATGTACTCGTTAATTCATAATCATCGCCCTTTTGAGTAGAGCCTGAATATAAACTAACCATTGCTTTATAGCTACTACTAACACTTGAACTTTCTCTATGGCCATACCCCTTTACTTCAATATTAGTGATTGTAGCATTATTTGGAATATCGCTAAAATCAAAACTGTATGTAACATAACCATTAGAACCACTAGAAGCGTACATATTGTTAGTTGAGCTGTATGGGTTTTCAGCGCTACGCCCGACTGCATATGCAGCGTAACTTGTTCCACTTTGAATGCCGCTTGTTGTTTGCGACTCAGCGGTTTTAGATAAAGCCCCACCAGTTTCAACTTGGTGCTGTTCTAATAAATTATTTACCTCAATACCATTATCAGTTACAACAACATCATCAATATTTGCTGCATCAATACGCACAATCGCTTCTTCACCACTCATTACTTCTTGTGAAGCTGGGGTTACTGTTGCTGAAGCAACCGAACTTGACGCCGTGATAGTATAAGCTGTGCCATTAATACTATAATTAATAGTTAAATCTGCTCCGTAAAAATATAAATAAGCTGCACGATTTGCATTTGAATTACTGCGTTCACCAGTAAGTCGAACTTGAATATCGCTTAATTCAGCTAATGTCCATGAACCAGTATTGCTAATAGAACGTGAAGTGGCAGATGTAGATGAAGCTGAAGTTGCAGCGCCCTTTGCAGTAGAACCACAATATAATTGAATAGTAGATGTAGGTAAGTAAGAAGTAGAACTTACTCTTGATTTAACACTACACGCAACTGAATTAATTGTAGCTCCTGCAGGTATACTAGATACATTGAAAGTATATGAAATATAAGACTCTGCCCAAGAACCAGTTCTACAAGTTATATATGCATAATTTGTACTTGAAGCAGAATCATATCCATTTGAAATAGGATATGAACTACTTACGCCAGAATAAGAAGAATTAGCACTATCATAATCAACAGGATGAAGAGTGACGCTATCTGTCACATTTATAACTCTTGCCATATTTTCTCCTCCTTATTGCTGTAAATAAATATCTCCATTATTACCTAATGAAGATGACGGAGCCGTAGCTCCAGTATAATATTTATTAATTACAAGTGTGCCGGTAATTAATTCTCCGTCGACGTAAGCAGTAACACCATCAAGAATTTCTGTCGCGCCAGCCGTAGCATCACTTGTAAATGTACCATTTACTCCAAAAATATTTACACCTGATTTAATATTGCCAGCTACTAAATCAGCATCTCCAGCAATCGTCTGCGTTCCAGTTAAATAGGTGCCAGAAGCGATTGTTTGATTTGAAGTTCCTGGAGTAATTGTAGCAGCTGCTTTAGTAGTTACATTAGCGGTTAAAGTAACACTACTATTACCAGCAGTACCAGCACTAATATAGCCAGCTGTTGTTACATTTGGTGTTACACTAACAGTCTTTGTAAGAGTTAATGTATTGGTTCCAGTAGAAACAGTAGCTGTTGTACCACTAATTGAACTTGGTGCTGTAACACTGCCATTTGGAGTTGCGCTAATTTGATAATACGCAGTAGAAGAGTTATATCCAACTGGGATATTGATATATTGCACAGCTGTGCTTCTGCCAATTGTTGCTTTTCTTGTGCCACCAGATACAGCCGTTGAGCTTGCGCTTGTCGGTAATGTCATTGATGCAACTGACTTGCTAGCAGCTGAGCTATAATATCCGGCCGGAGCGGTCACTGTACCGCCATTAACTGTTAAATCATCGCTATCTCTTTGTGAGATTCCGCTACCAACATAAGTTGAAGAAATTGCTCCAACTTTAACTACTCCAGTTGTATAAACGCCAGAAGCAACTGCGGTTTGTTCGCTTTCTGTTGGAGTAACTGTTTTAGCCGCTTGAGTTGTTAATTGTTTTGTATTTGAATAACTATTATCAGTTGTAAATCCTCTTGTCCAACTACCAGAAGCAGTAATTACACCAGCGCTACTAACACTAATAGTTGGGTCTGGGATATTAACAGTTGTATGACTTACAGTACCAGTTCCATTATGATAACCAGCTGGAATAGTAACACTTGTTGTAGTTTGGTCTAATGTTCTACTCCAAGCAGCATTATTAGTCATTGTACCAGTTAATAACTGACCTTCATTATTATATGCCTGATAGCCAGCTAAAATTTGGCCTACTGCGGCAGCAGTATCTGGAGCTGGTAAAACTGTACTTAAATCTTTAGTTAATGTTGTTTGATTATAATATCCAGCGGGAATTGTGATACTAGCTCTTACACCATAATCCCCAGTTTCTTCTTCAAAAGAAGCCACATTTAAAGCGGTATTAGTAATACTACTAGCTGAAAGGCTGGCAGTAACTGTACCACCACTAGTATATCCAGCTGGAATTGTATATGTGCCGCCTTGTGCAGTAATAGTTCCGCCAGTAGCGCCATTATTAGCCATACTACCAGTAATTTTTGAACCATTTACATAAGCGGTTTTATTCTTTAAAATATTTGCTGCGACCGCATCGGCATCACTAGTTGTAATATAAGCGGCCGGAATAGCATTAACAGTTACAGTTCCTAAACCGGTATATCCACTATCCGCAGAAACACTTTGCTGACTTTTAGTAGGAGTAACTGTTTTATTTTGATTGTTGATTGTACCTCCAGTAGGAACATTTACAGTAACTGAAGAAAACCATTTTCCAGAACTTGGGGAATGGGTTCCATTAGATGTAATTGTAGTTGTTTCTGAAGGAACAGCTGCTACTGAAATTGCTCCTAATGTATACACGTTTTTAGCTACAGCTGTTTGGGCTGAAGCGCTTGGTGTAATTGTTGTTGCGGCCTTTGTGGTTAATTGCAGTGTATCTGATTTAGTACCAGCAGCAACGTAACCCTCGGTTTGTGTTGCGCTTGCAGTAATTAAACCAGTGTTATCAATTGAAACTGAAGGTGTTGCTTGGGTTGCTGTTGCAACAGATTTTGTGACTTTAGACGCATAATATCCAACAGGCACTATAACACTTGCCCCAGAGGCGGTTACATCGGTAGCAGTACGTTGTGTAATGCTACTACCTATATAAGTACTTGAAATCGGCTCTACAACAACTTGACTTAAGCCATCATATCCAGAGTCAGGGGTTGCGTATTGCCTGGTCTCTGTTGGAGTTACCGTTTTTGATTGGGTTGTAAAATTACCTCCACCAGCATGGGTTCCAGTAACACCGAAGATTGTTACTCCGTCTTTAATATTCGCTGCAATTAAATTACTATCGCCTAGTATGGTTTGCGCACCAGCGATATATTTACCAGCTGAGATTACTTGGTTAGTTGTGCCAGGAGTATAAGTCGTGGCCGCTAAATCTGGCATTGTACCAGTTATTTGGCCATATCGTCCATAAGCAATTAAACCGGCACGTAAATCACTTGCATTTTGTAAAGTGGCGCCGGCTGTACTTCCAGAGGCTGTTCCAACAACTACACCATCAATTTTTTCACGATTAAAATAAATTGGCATAGGCTACCTCCTTTTAGTTAGCTACGTCCGCAGCTGTTCATGTTTTAACTTGAACCAATGGCGGAATTTGAATGGTTGTATTTCTTCCACCCGGTCTAGTCATTGTTAAAGTACTTGTAGCATAATTAAATGATAAATCTGCTATATACGTGTCTATAATTGGTCGAGGCAAGCCCGTGTCTGGGTCGTATGTAGGTGCGGTATCATATGTTGCTGTATTTGCTAAAACTGCAGTATCAGCAACTGATGGACGCAATTCGAGCCTATAAACTGTTTTCCCATTTACCTGACCTTGCTTAAATATTGGTATATTAAGAGGCGCTTTATCTAAAGCTACATCTATGTAAAATCTTCCATTGTCAGGGGTGAAATAAGCAAAACCATCATTAAGCGCTACAGAGCTTAATCTGCTTGAATCACCACGTAATATTTTAAAAAGTGCCATACGTTTCTTTTCTCCTTTCCTAAAAAAAAATACCCCTTGGGGTTCCTATCTCCCAAGGGGTACAGTAAGTCGCAATAATATAACTATTTCTTAATTTTCCTATTGCGTATCTTACTGTCCAATGGAAAATATTATCTCTATTTATATTTGATTTTATTTGCTATTAACTTATTCTAAAATGACCATAAAAAAAACGGGCTTCTAAAAAGAAGCCCGTTTTTTAATTAGTCAAATAAATCGGTCCAATAAATATTAAATCCGTCTGAATTTTCAAGTCTATTTAATCTTTCTAAAATAAATTCAAGACTTGTTATATCTTTTTTAGACAGCTCTTCTTCAAAAGCCGCTTCTGCAATTGTATATCCTTTATCACCTAAGCCAGACAGAATTCTGCTTGTTGAAGGAATTGTATTGATAATATACTCAAATTCATATTTAGGTTCTTCTGTATTAATTACTCCATCACCATCTTGGATGGTTTCTGTTGTTTTCTTAAGTTTATAAAACCTAATTGCATATTTAATAGTACCAGCAGAAGCAGTAGCCGGTCCTTGAATAACCCAAGGAATTAACATCTTACCCTCAGCAGCTAATGTCTGAGTGTCATAAATTGGAGCTGCATAAATATAAGATTTACCTTTAGCGTTGATGTATTGAATAATACAAGTAGAGTCCGCTAAATCGACTGTATCGAAATAGCGGTCTACTTTAAAGAATACTGTCTCAGCAGTATGGTCTGTTTCAACACTTAAGAAAGTCGGTGTTTCAATTGTACGGGTATTTAAATCAATCGCGTAAATTGGTTCACTCTCAGGAATACTTAATCTTTCTTTACGAAGATTAATATTTTGAATTTCTTGAATATGGGATAAATATTCATAAGCGGATGTAATCATAATAAATTACCTCCTTCCCGTATTAGTCAGTAAATACAACTACGTTTGTAAGTGTTTTGCTAACAGTATTATTAAATGTATTAATTATTCTTGCATAATATGCGCCAGATGCTGTAGGAGCATAAGCCTCAGTGGTTGCACTTTCAATTAATAAGTCAGTAGCTTCTCCCTCAATATCTTCAGGGTTAACTTGTTCACCAACTCTCTTGAACCACTCATATGCAACACCATCAGATTGCTCAGGAGTAAATCTAGTATAATTAATTCTTAATTCATTGCGATTAACTACACTAGGATTGCTAGTTCCATTATATGCAGTACCATCGGCATTAACAGCAATCAGTTGAAGGTCGCTTGCGGCTGATTTAGCAGGTTCAGTAATACGAATAATAAATGCAGGTTCTGTTGCGGCAGTATCTCCATTTAAAGTATTTAATACTGTAAATCTATAATATCCTTCAGGAATATTTGTTGTAGTAGTTGTAACTGTTGGCTCGCCATCTTCTTCTTCACTAGGAGTTGTTGTAGTTGTTGTTATACTTGTCTTGAAAATTAAAGCATTATGTTCCTCATCAAATATTACTTGGTCATCTGCAAGTCTAAATTCTTCGTATGATAAAGTTTTTGGGTCATCAACGAAAGCAGCGTTTTCACTTTTTTCTACTAATAAACTAGGAGTTCCTACTTTAATAGCATCTTTAATAGTTTGGCGACCAGTTAAAATAAATTCAATCTGCTCATCTTGTCCACTAGCCATAATTGCATATTCAGCAGGGAATCTTTCAATAACGAGTGGAATTGGCATAGGAATTTCACAAACTGTACTCTTAGTACTTGCAACTGAAGTATGATACCAGAAAGGTTCCTTCTCATCTGACACTGTTCTTGTTTCATTGTCATAAGTATAAATAGTGTTATCTACAATTTCTTTCATACCATAAACTACAACATAGTACTGGCCAGAAGAAGTTACAGCTAATGATGGAGTATAAACGCCATCCCCTTCAGTTACTTCACTAAATTCAGTTTCATCCTTACCTTTTTTATACCAAATGTATGCCATAGCATCATAAGTTTCACCCTCTGGGGCAGCTGCATTTACAGTTAAACGTGTAGTTTCACCACTTTCAATATTGGCAAGATAATCATTAAGGTCTCCAGAGATAGGCTCTCCGCCTTCTTCTTCTGCTGGAGTATCTACAAATACAGGGCAGAACGCAATCTGACCGCCCATAAGTCTATTACTAATTTTATCAGCAACAGATTCAAGTAAGAAATCTTCTGCGCCTAAATCAAACTCGAGAGTCGGTTTAACTGTAACATTGGCAACCTGAGTAGCAAAGCTATAAGCAATACCATCTGCATTGTATTGAATAATACGAATTGCAAACTTAATTTGTCCAGCCTTAGCTGTTAAATGGTCAGATGTTAATGCCCAACCAAAATATATGTAATCTGCATCGGTGTCTTTATCAATAGCATATGCCCAAGAAGCACCCTTTTCTCCATCGGGAGCCTCCCACTCAATTAAAATATGTAAATTACCATCTTTTAATTGGTCTCCTACAACACCAGCAGCTTTGCCAAAATCTTTAATATCGAAATAACGATTGATTCTAAACCAAAGAGTTTCAGCTAATTCATCGCTAACAACACCCACACCATTACTTGCGAAGGAACGGGGTACTGCAATAGTTCTTGCATTAGCATCAATCTCAAAAATCTCTTCGTCTTCATGTCCATCTTCATATAAAGGTAAACGAACAAATCTAGGGCTTATCTCTTTGAGCTCGCTTAAGCGATTTAAATATTGGTCAATCGTAAAATCTGCTGGCGCTACTCCTAATTCAGTAGCAGCTGCCGTAAAGAGTTTGGCTTCTTGACTCTTTATATATGTAATCACTATATTTTCCTCCTTTTTAAAGTCAATGGGGGAGGGAGATTCCCTCCCCTTCATTATAATTAATTTTTATTTAGTGGAAAATGGCTAGATTTGACCATTATCCTTTACTTCTTTCCATTTACCAAGGTTAGTAGGATTAATAACAATATTTTTATAAAAATGTTTATTATCCATGGTTAAAAGTTTACCATCCTCAGCCATTATTTCATAGTGTTTTTTATAAGGAACACCATCTAAACGGACGTAACTAGAAAGAACTTCGCCATTATTGTTTTCATATTGATAAACAATTCTTTTTTTCATTAGTTATTCCTCCTTTATTACCTGTTTGGTGTTGTATATTCTCCAGCTCTATAACTGCCAGCTAAGAATTGATTAATTACTTCTGTAGTTACATCAGCTGGTAAATAAAGCACATAAGTTAATTGGTCAGCTTTACCACCACTATTTTGTGCGCTAATAGGAGTCGTATACGATACATTATTTAAATCAAACAAATCTCCAGCACTTCCAAAAGTGATAGTTTCAAGAGTTGCATTATTTAAATAAGTAAATGCGTTTTGGCCAATCTCTTTTAAAGTACTTCCTGGTAAATAAATATTCACATGGTCTCCAGCTAATGCAACACGGAAAGCCTGTGAGCCAATTCTACGTAATTTCGTATGTGAGAAATCAGTAGATGTTAATGCTCCACATTCCATAAACGCATTTGCATTAATAACTTCTAAGGTTTCTGGCCATTCAAAATATTGTAATTTTGTACAACCAGTAAATCCACCTTGACCAATTGTAGTTATTTGATTACCGGGCATAACGAATACGTGAGTTAAACCATTTTGACCGCTAAAACCAGATACGGATGTTACAGTAACGCCATTTACTGTATTTGGTAAAGTAATTTTACCTTTTAATCCTTCATATCCAGGAGCGGGCATTAACTCTCCATTATAAATTGTGAAATACTTTTCATCGGTTGGTTCATCATGTACATCAATTGCAGTAAATATTGGATAAAAACGTCTATCTCTTGAAGCACGTCCAATAGCTGCATTAGTCCATTCTACTGGCACAGTACTTTCAGGATTTAATCCCCAACCTATAAATTTCCATAAGCCATTAGGACCTAAAGCAGTATCATCACGATATGGCATTTTCTTGGTAGGATTATCAACTATATATTCACCTGCTGGAACTAATACTTTATCTATATTAGCGGCGTCGGTGCTATAATTACCATTTTCATCAACATAGAGATAATAACTCATTACGTATTTATGAATACCAAATACTGCATAGAATGTATAATCATTTACGCCTTCAGTTAATTCAAATGAATTCCAATTATTATATTGTTGACTTGGTAATAATGCAGCAGAATTGGCATTATTAGTTGTAACTAATAAGCGACCTTGACTAGCTTCATACCAATTATTAGGTAATGCCGCTACAGCACTTGGACTTAATGGCTGTGTACTCCAACCATAGAAATCGTATGAACTTCTTGTATCATATCTATCTAATTCAGCAGATGATAAAATACCAGAAGAAGCATCGGTAGGGTCAGGGAATCTTGTTTCACCAGCGCCCAATGTCTTTCTTGCTAATAAATCATATGTGCCGTCATCATTAAGTACGACATATTTAGCAGCAGGATGTTGTGTAACATTTGCAAAGAATAATTTTAAGTTTGGATAAGCTGAAGCAAGAGTGGTTTGTATTTCAACCTCATCCATTGGAGATTCATTGTTGATAAATATGATACCACTAATAATTGGAATTTCATAATTAGTTTCTGCTGTACTAATGAAATTGGTAGCGTTCTTTAAATTAAGAAGTAACTGCGCGTCAGTAATTAAATTTTGCTTTGCAGTTAATAAATCTCTATCTAATCGATAAAGTTCGCCATTCTTAATACAAAGATTCCAATTATCATAAGTTGTATGAGTGTATTCCTTAAATCCATAGTGGCCATCATCAAGCCAATATTCATGATTTGCAGCTGCGTCAGCATCGTACTCAGTTCCAACATCAATTTGTTTATATGGACTCCAATCAACTTCAGTAATTGTTACTTTAGATGAAGGAGAACCACTACGAGCTTGATAATAATTATTTAATAATACATAACTATCATAACCTAAGCAATCCCCAATCAATGATAATTGTTCAATCTTGCTAGTATAAGTACCACCTTGTGACGGCTCTGTTAAGCCTGGAATATAAAGTCCAGGGGTTACATCAACTGGAGGTGTTGCACCGTCCTGTCTAGGCACATATTGAGTAACAATATTATTTAATTTAGTTGCTTCAACTAAATTAAGTGTTTTAATTGTTTCGGGCAGGTATAATGTTTGTAAAGCTACTCCATCTGCAAATGTTATATTAGTAATATTAGAACCAATTGCTCTAAAATCTTCTAATTTCTCACAACTTGCAAAATTATAGGTGGGCGCAGTATCATTAAACTTAATATAAGACATATTAACTTTCTTTAATAATGGCATACCACCGTTATCTGTAGCAGAATTACTTGCGTGAATACCATACATATTGATATTATCATTTGCATAATGGTCACTATTTTCATCAAGACCATCATATCCTAATAATAAATCAGTCATTTTAGTTGCGCTACCTTCAATATTAAATTCAGTCCAATAGAGTTTACTCATATCTCCTAAACTCTTCATTTGGTCTAAACCATATACATAGTAGAGTTGTTCATGGTAACCGCCACTAGTACGAACACCATTCTCAAGGTCTGGTGTTTCAAATTTAACCGGCCCTTCAATATTGGTATATTTTAATGATGGGAAGTTAGCTGTATCAGTACCAACAGTTACATAAGAATTTCTTACTGGCTCCATCGTAATCCAATATTCACCATCAAACATATGGGTTTTCTTTGTTTTAGTAGAATCTGTCCAATAAGGAACATTAGTAATTAATGCTGGTTCTGTATTTTTATTTTCTCCCTCAATCCATTTATCAGAGGTGTTAGATGGACTATTAGCAGCAATACGTCCTCTAATAATATTAGTACCACCACGTTCATAGTTACCTTGATTCAGCCAAGAATCAATATAATTAAAACGATTAGTTAAGAACTGCTGTCTAGATAAGCTTCTATCACCTTGTAATGCATAGAAATAAGTACCATTATCATATCCGGTACCACCATTACGGTCTTGATAACCAACAGCGGCATTGGTAATGCTAATATACTTAAAGTACTCATCTAAGTTGAAAGCAATTAATGGTCTTTCGCCTTTCATAGCAATACTATTGCTAACAGTCGGGTCAGCGAGATACCATTTTTCAATTCTGTCCACGGTTTGAAGCGGTGCATGAGTTAAAGTACCATAGGTAGATTCTTTGCCTCTTAATTGTCTATATTTTTGAATAATTTGGCTTCTAAAGTTCTTATAAGATTATTCCAAAGAATACTATCATTTGTTGAGAATGTACCATTTTCAGTAGCATCAACATAATATTCAAATGAAGGAATACCAGTATTATTAATACCTAATTGAGTATCAATATCATAGAACATTGGATACCAAATATAATCTCCGCCTTCTTGCTGAGGACCCCAGCTACCAAACATAGCATTTTTACCACGGGAGTCATAACATTCAAATACTTCAGTCATAATGAAATAAGTAACTAAATATTCAATATTAAAATGCTTACTTAAATCATTTGTGAATTTAGCATTACGATATTCTTTGGTATCATAATTATAAGTACGACCATTATAAGTTACTGGTTCTGCAAGTGGTTGTGCGCCAGAATGCGCTTCATCAGCATTGAAAATAAAATATTCATACTCACTATTAAATACTGTATCTGGGTCTAAAACTTTATCTCCTAAAGGAGTAGAAATGTAGAAAGTATTTGGAGCATATACATATTCCTCTCGGTCACAAAGCTTAATAGCTTCTTTACTATCGCCAGCGCCAGTATAATATGTTTTCTGAGCATCATAATCTTCAGATGTATCTAAAACATAATGACTTTCAGCATCTAAAATATAATAAGTATCAGGTGCATAAATAGCAACACCAACATCAGCTGCTTCATAAGTACCAGCAGACGGAACTGCATCTTGGTCAGTACTATATACCCAACGAACTGCTCTTTCCCAGTTTGAATAAGTATTTAATAAAGCATCATATGCGTTTTGCATACCTTGAGTAAAGTTTGCATACTTACCATCTGGAGCAGTAATAATTGCAGGGTCTTGTATATCGACGCCCATTTCATCTTGTACTGTTTTAATTGAACCAGCATCGCTAATAGTCGAACTTAAATCATAAATGACATCTAAAGAATCTGCCTTATCATGATAACGATATTCCCAATAGTCAGCTACAATTGGAGCTCCTTTAGCGGTTAATTGACCAGTATCAAAGAACTTATCATCGGTTCTATTAGTAGAAGCGTCTCTGAAAGAACAGAAACCACGAGAGTTATTTTCTGCCTCCCAGCATTCAGCAACTTTACTAACCTTAACTGGCTTGCCTTTCTTTGTAACAAACTTTTGATAAATTTCGTCTATTGGCTTAAAGCCGTAGGCTTCGTCTGACCCTTTATCTAAAAGCATGTTATAACGACCGATAAATCTAATACCAGTACTATTACCTTGCGCATCTGTAGTTTGATGGAATGCTAAAACAGGGAAACCTTGTACAGATGTTCTATAATCATTTAAATAACTAGGTGTTTCAGCTTGTACATAAACTGTAGCAGCTGTATACCATTTATTATAGAATTGATTACTTGTATCAGTACATACTTTAGTCTGACCAGCACTCTGCGCATATGCAACAGGGCCTAATGCGAAATCTTCTGCACTAGCAATCTTTAATTCATCATCTACCGTATTTTTCCAGTTACCCTTATGATTTACATACCAATAGGTTGTACCATTTTCATAAGTGGTTGCTTGAGTATATTCGGTTTCTGCTTTTTGGAAAGCACCAGCATCATAATAATCTTTTAATGGGTGATGTGTATAAGCATTCTTTACTAAATTAGCAAAGCCCATATTATATGTACCAGAAGATTCCATATAATCAATCTTTAAGGTAAATTTAGTAGTACCAACAGTATTATTATCATAATAGAACCAATCAAGATGTGATTGTTTCTTTTCAGCTTCATCAGATGAAGCATAAAGTTGTGTGAATGGCCCTCTGTTCATATACATCTGTACAACTTTTGTTTCAGAGGGGTCTCCTGGTGTTACTGTCTTTGTCTTTGCTTTATAATTTCTACGAGGATAGAACTCAGATGAAGTGCCTTGTACAGACATTTCAACGTGGTCAGCTATCCAAGACGGACAGTGATGTATATAATAATCTTCAATAGTAGTATTAGCTCTTTCAGCTAATTCTCCTAATTCGCCGGTTGCATATGCACGCTCAAGACCGGTATTAACAAACTCAACCTGGACATCCTTAATTTTTTTAGATTTACTATATGGTAAAACATTACCATCAGCATCTTTAGTAGTAAAAATCATATAAGGCATAATATATCCATCAGGATGAGCTGCATTATATGCAATCATATTCTCATATTTTAATTGAGATTCATTGATAGAATTATTAACAACTGCCAATTGTGATAAATCATACGCAACGGGGTCTTTTAAATCAACCGTATAGTTAGTTAAAACAGCGGGCAGAGTTAATGGCTGATTATAAACTCTAATTTTATAGAGGTCAAAATCGCAATATTTAGAATCAAATACTAATGTTAATTCATTATTGCTGTCGCCAATACTCCATGCTTCATTAACGGTAGAACGAGCAACTCCTGTTAACATACCATTTAAATAAATAGACATTAATTTGTTGCTACCGCTTTCTTCGCCAGTACCATGAGAATAAACAATTGTTAAATTAATTAATTTATCTTCTACGTATGATACGTTAACTGTATCAACACCATTTGTGAATAAGGCATCTTGTGCGCCAATACAAATACCGTGTTGACCATCATAATACTTACCAGCTGCATAGGCAGTACTTAATAACTTATCAGTTTTACGATATTCAATATCATCATATGAAGGTGGCCAAGTACTATCTGGGAATGCCTCTTTATGAGCTGGTAAATACCATTGTAAGAAAGCATCGTAGTTATCATACTCTTTACCATTGCTCCATGTTTCATTTAAATAACTTTTATTATTAAAAGTCTGGTATACTTCTTCATCATTCCAACTAGGATATGTTGGATATCTATCATCAGTATTACCTTTATAACGAGTAATATTATGAACAATATTACTATAGTCTTGAACATTACGTACTTTAAACTGGAATTCAAAAGTATGCGATTGAGCACTATTATTTGAAGTAGCAAATCTAGTTTGGCCAAGAGGCACACTAAATACAGCGCCATTACTTACTCTTAAACAAGTATTACCAGTATCTTGGTCAATTACCCAACCATTATTATACCAGTTAAAGTTTTCAAATTTAGCTGTGATAGTATTACCATCTTTATTTGTATAACTATATTTAGCTCTATTTGTACGAGATTCACTATTACTGCGACCGCTAGCGTCAAATAAAAAACGTAATCCAGCCGTAGAAAGTTTCATACCGGCACGATTAGGGTCTTCGACAACAGTAAATTGAATATCTTTACGCGTTTCGTTATCTTCTACTCCGCAAGTAATACTATAATGGTTAATTTCATTTAAACTGCCATCAACAATTTCCCAAGTAGAAAATTGTGTTTGGTCAGTAATAGTTCTTGACCCAATTTTATTACTATCTTTAAATAAAGTAATTTCTGCTCCAAGAGTGGCTGTGGGGTCATAAACTCTAAATGGAATTTTTATTGAATCATATTCATAATATTGGGACTGATAATCACCAAGCCAAATAATTGCTTTATTATTACCGGCTTCAGCAACTGCAATTTCCATTTCAATAGGAGGAGCTGCTGCATTTAAATCAGCTTTACCATTAATATATTGGTAAAGTTCAATACGCACTTTATGAGAACCATGAGTTGCAAGATTAGATGGTACTGTAAAACTTTGTTCTGTAGTTGCGTTTGACCCATTATAGAGAATTACATTTCCTTGAGGATTTAAGCATTCTTCAATACCATTATTTTCAAAATAATAATATAATACCTTGTCTGTTGCGCCAACAACAGTGCAATAAATAACAACACCCTCAGGGCTATAGTAATTTACATTACTAAAGTTTGGATGTTTTAATAATTGCAGTTCAGAGGTAAAGAATTCATACGCAATTTCTCTGCTTTGTTCACTTGCGCTACCCTTAACATACATCTTTAAAATATTATGGGTAGAAAAACGAGCTTTAGTACCATACTCAAAATGTTCCCAAACAGGGTTTTCCTCATCTGTAGTTCCTACAATGGGGAAATTTCCTTGAGCATATTGTGTTATTATACCGGTATCAGCCGCTTGTTCTGAGAGAGTCCAATATACTGTTAATTTTTCATCAAGATAACTTCCATCAAGCATATCTCTACCTGAAATAGCATAAATATCAATAGAAGCTGTACTTCCATTAATTAAATAATTAGATGTCGGGTCTACTTTATTTAATTTTGCTTTTTCAGAATAGATAACGCCACCGCCACCACCACCTGAACCACTAACAGCAATAAGTGTAACAGTAACAAGTGCAGTGTCATCGTTATAACTGATTACTCTGAAGAAACGGCCATCTGAATTAAGGAGCAAATCATCAGGTTTAGGTGCGACGGGTGTTTCAAATGTTTCTAATGGAATAGTATATAATTTGCTACCCTCTTCATCATCCACTCTGACAACGTCTGCTTCACTTGCGTTCGTGTAGTGTATTCCAGAACTACCAGAACCTCCCATGGTATGACGCGTGCCTTCAGCATCAACATAAATATTCCCAGTATCTGTAGCAAAATAAACGTATCCATCTGCTACAGCCTGCCGACGTATATTTTCTTCATGACCTCGCACAGGACTGAACGGAATTTTGTTGTTTTCGCTCATTATGAATGTCTCCTTTCTTGTTATAATCAAAAAAAATCGGGAAGAAAATATAATAATATATTTTCTTCCCGTAAAAGACTTATATATTATCTTCCTAATATAACATTAAAAAGATAAACTATAAATTAAAGTATGTTGTCCTTCTAAAATTAGAATGAACCCCAAACAATATCAGCATTAATATTATTTGTGCTAGTATTAACACTCATCTCAATAGTAGAACCAGTAGAGCTAAGTGAGAAAGTTGCATTATCTTGTAAAACAACCCCGGCAGTATCTTCAACATGAACTGTAGGAGTTACAGTAATTACGCTATTATTAATAGCAACTGGTGCGGTAACCTGTAAAGTGTCAGATTTTAAGGTTGTGTCAGTAACTGTTAATTCTTTAGTCTCTACTCCAGTTACATGGCCAGCGCCATCTACAAATACGTCGCTAACAGCTTTATAAGTAGCGTTACTACCTTTTGTTTGTGTTACAGCGGTTGCAACTACATCAGCGGCTTGTGTAATAGTTGTATGATTAACAGTAAGAGTATTATTTTTATTCTCATTAGATGCGCTATCAGATACAGTAATGTATGTACCGTCACCATTAACGACAAGTTTTCCTGCCTTGCCGCCGCCTTTAGCGACTAATTCGACGCCATTTGTTACAGCGCCAAAATTATACGTAGTATCTACCTCGTCAGCACCTCTAACGATATCCCATACAAGGTCACTTTCAATTCTACCGCTAGAACCTTCAGTACCACGTGCGATAATTAAATCTCCCGGCTCAGCTTTTACAGTTCCATTACTAGTAGTAACACTAATTTCATCAACAACTTTATAAGTATCACCAATTTGAGGACGAGTATCAGGAGAACCACTAGCTGGAGCTGTGGTTGTAGGTACTGCTGTAGTAGTACCATTAGTAGCTCCAATAGTGCCCTTATATACCATTGCATTGAGTCCAGTTAAGCTGTTATCAATTTCCTCTTTTGTGTAAACAGGTAAATTCATATTACCATTTACAAAATGATAATTTGTGCTACTATTATTACCTAATGTAATAGTCGGGTCAATAGTATCATTTGCGCCCTGTCCATTAGCGCCAGTAACAGTAACTTTAAATCCATTTCCATTACTTGCTACTGGAGCAACATCTACAGCAGAAACGCCACCTTGGTCACCAGTAATTGTAATAGTGCCATTAGCAGCGCTATCTTCTAATGTAATAGCAGTACCAGCAACAAGTTTAACTTTTCCGCCATCAACAGCTAAAGTGTGCACATCTCCAGTATCAGGATTTAATTGTAATGGAGTTGCTTCTTTGCTAATAGTTACAGTATCTGTAGCGCTAGATGTAACGTCAATACCAGTGCCAGCAGCAATCTTAAGTGTTGTGTCGGGATGGCCGCCACCCTTTTTGTTTGCTGTTAATTTAATAGTAGCAGTATCGTTAGTTGCTGTTACTGCAGTTGTTAAGCTTTGTACAGAGTAATCATCGGCTGGCATATTAACTTGTTGCCACCTTGCGCCGGCGCCATCAGTTACAGAAACTGCAAAAATATTACCCTCTGATACATAAGCAAACTCTCCAATATGGTCAGCTGCATTAGGTAAAGACTTTAATTCTTGGATTAAATTAATTCTTTCACCGAGCGGTACCAGCTGGTAATCAGGTGCTACATCAGTACCTTTATTAACTACATTATATAAACGTTCAGTATCAGTGGTTAAATAGAAAGCTCCTTCATTAGCAGCACTAGGAGTAACATTTGCCTTTAAACTAGCTTCTAAACCACGATAAAATTTTACATATTTCTTATTATCAGGCATTTATTTTATCTCCCTTCATTAATTTCCTTCAGATTCAGAAGGAGTTTCTTCTTCATCTGAAACACCTTGCCATTTCAAACGATTATCAATCACATCGATTTGTGATTGTAAATCAGTATCTTTTGCTTGAAGTGCGGCAAGAGCACTTTCAAGGTCTGCAATATCTTGCGTATTATCAATTTGTTGACCTTGTAGTGTCGCTAATTCGGTCTCTAAATCAGCCACATCACCTTCAACAATAGTTAATCGATTATTTAAATCGGACGCACTATCTGGATGGTCATTAATCCATGCGGCAATTTCTTGTAAGGTATCTAAATCTTCCGGCGCTCCTGCAACAAGAGATGCCACTTCTTCAGCAGCAACCTCGCGCATTGACTTATTGGTATCCGACCCAACAATTGCTGTGGTAACAGCTTGTAAATCACTAATATCTTGTCTTAATTGACTGACATCAGCTGAAGGCGGAGTAACCCAAGTGCCATCGCCTCTTAAAAATTTACCTTCATCTCCTGCAAGGGGTTGTGGAACTAATCCACTTGCTCCATCTGTAGAAGCTGTAGCTCCCGTCATTTCAGAAAAACCGCTGACGGAGCCAAGGATTTCGCTTAATGGTTTATTAATCCATTTTTCTTGCGTTCCATCATAAATTAATAATGAATTAGCAGTTATATTATTACTTAATAATATATCTTCTAAATCATTCAGCTCATTTGACCCAACAGATGCAATTAAAACATCCCCTAAATACAGTTTACCTAATGTAGCGCCTTCCTCCATTATGAAGTATAAGCTATCAGGGTCTTTAACTGCAAGCGCAGTAAACATTGCCGGAGTTCCACGTCTAAACTTTACATATCTCTCTAAAGCCAAGGTAAGTTTTCCTCCTTTTTAAATTTTATATATAAAGATTTAATAAAAAGATTTTTTCCAACCCACTCTTTTTATTTACTCTATTATAATTTCAATTTTAATCTACATAAAATAAAGGAGTTTGCCCTAAAGCAAACTCCTTTTATTTAACTTATGCTCCTTCATCAGGATTCTCTGGGTCTGTTGAAGCAGGATTAACGGTTACGTTAAACGTAGCAGTCTTTCCATTATATGTTATTGTTACCGGTACATTAGTTGCAGTATCTGTAGTAGTTAATTCTGCGCCATCCGCTGGTGTTGCACTGTATCCAGAACCAATAGATTCAGATGGCCAGCCACCACTATAATCAGCTGTTATTACCATACCAGTTAAATTTAATGAATCTCCACTAGTATATGTTGTTTGTGGAAGTGTAGTAACACGAATTCCAGTTAATTCTTTTGGAGGGGTTAAAGCTGCTTGATTTTGCTCTACTATATAATTAATTACAGTTTCTAAAGTAATTGGATTATGATTTATATCTTCACCAACATTAAATGTTTTAATTTGGTCTCAAGTTGGCGCAGCGTTTGCTACAGCTGTAGCAATACGGTCATTCACAGTTGTTAATGTATTGTTGCTGTCTTTACCATTATTTAAGAAACGATATAATTTTTGAATAGCTGTATTAATAGTATCTTCAGAAGTAATTCCATAAAGCTGTTGATTAGTATCTGGTTCAGTAAATCCTGTTAATGGTAATCTTCCTACAGTTGTTTTAGTAGCAGATATAACGCCAGTAGTCGGTGCAATAGATAATGCACTAATTATATCAGCCCCGTTATCTGTATTATTAGAAACACTAATATCAGGAATCGTTACTCTATGAGAACCATTACCATTTGCATAAATATGTCCTTTATTATCAAATACTAAATCTACAATTGTAAAACTTCCGCCAAAAGTCGGATTTACATCTGACACAGCTGCAGAAGATACCATATTAGCGTCATCATGCGTAATACTTATCTTATCAGCGCTAATTGTAGTAGTCAACCAATTATCCCCATTAATCGCCAATGTATCATGAGTTGCGCTTGCCTCAGCAGTTACCCCTGAATTATCTCCAGTAATAATACCATAACTATTTGGCATAGTTAATGTTTTAGTATCTAATCCACTATAATGTCCCGCTTCATCAAAACTATATGTTGGAATATTAAATGTAACTGCTGCAGAAACTCCACTAGATAAGTTTGCTGTAGATGTAGTTGGTGTAACAGAATGAATATCATGTGCGATTGTAATTGAATTATTATTATTATTTGTTGCCGCATTAATTCTAATTCATTTATCACCAGAATTAATAGCTAATGTGTCTTGTGTATTATCAGCAATTGTGCTAGTTGATGATAATATCGATGAGGTTGCGCTTGTATTATTTCCGATACCGTTTGTAGTAATTGTTTTAAAACCATAAGGTAAAGTATATTCATGCGAATGAATACCACTAACATGTCGTTTTTCATCAAATTCATAATCAGGAATATTAATTATATTAGTCCCGTCATTTAAATTTGTGCTATTTGAATTAGACGTACTTATTGCCGTGGTCGGTGTGATATGTTCAATAGTAATACTAGGGGTATCATGGTCAGGATTTATCGATAAATTAACTCATTGGTCTCCACCGCCAATACGATTAGGTCTATGTTCAATATCAAGATTATTAATTGGCGCACTATGCATTCTTCCATAATCATCAATAACAACAGTTTCACCAGCTTTAACCGTAGCAAAATTATTGGTTAAATCTTTTAAAGTATTAATAGCGCCATGCACTGTATCAGTATCTCTAGTATCATCAGCGCCGAATAATTTATGTGTCTCAAGAAGTAAACCATTTAAAGTATTTTTATCACGAGCATATCCTTCTAACTCTTCAAATACTTGCTTATCTTTTAACCAGCATAATTGAACACCATCTGGTACATCAATATTAGGATTCCACTCTAAATATTGGGGGAAAATATTATTCTCATCAAACATGACGTGTTTATTAAATCTTTCATAATAATGAGTATCATTATTAACCCCATAACTTTCATTACTTAATAAATAAGTTTGCCCATCATCACCTGTAATATCGCCATGTTGAGCATCGCGCAAATAATACTCGCCCGGAATATAAAATGAGTATTTTGTCTTCTCTGGGTCTTTTGTTTTAGCAAAATAAGTCCTATCTGCTGTTTTTATATAACTCTTATCTTTTATGATATCTCCAATAACAGGAGTATCTTCTCCATTCATTTTAATAATTAATGAATTATTATTATCTTCTGTTACTATTGGCTTAGATACATAATAATAAGTGCCAGGAGCATATAAACTAATTGGTTGCGTATCTCCCAATGTCCATAATTGTAATGAAATTCCTTCAATATCAGATAATGTATGTTGAGCAGCCGACCCAGAAGTTCCAGTATCGCTATCATTGCTCCAAATATTTTCATAAATATCAGAAGTTACTCTACTATATCTATGACTTGCGGCATCATAAGTATAATATGGACCATCCACATTTAATTTACGCACCCTATGAGTAACATTAATATAAACACTATCTTGACCAAGGGCATTAGTTTCAATAAGGTATAATTCATAGTGCTGATTACTTTGAGGGTCGGTGACTCATGATGAACTTGTATCTAATATAATTTGCCCAGTAGGTTCAGGTAAACTTCCATCTTGCGGAGTTGTCATTTCTAACTTATAAAAACGATTCGCTGCAAATCAAATTATGCTAGCTCCATTCGCAACACGCTGCCATGCTGTCGCTGGTATCTTATAATATTGGCGTCCAGCAGTTGGTAATTCATTTGTATCTAAAATATAATCATCGCCCTCCATATAATAATAGGTGTTCTTCACATATCCCTCAGGCGGAACATCTACCTGAGTAAAAGAACTCCTTAAAGTAGGCTGATTTGTCTCAGAATTAATCCATTGATAATACTTTTTATTTTTCTTAAAATCCGATACATTTCTAACCAATAAATAATTTTCGCCATATTTATCAAAATAAGTCGCAGGAATTGGTTCATGCACATCTGTTGGCTCAAAATGCGGCAACGGATTTTTATTATTAGACACATTTTCTTCATCATATTGCGGACTATATTCGATACCAACTCTATAATAGCGCTCTCCGACTTCATCATCACTATACCAATATATTTTATCTACATCTGCAGTTTCACTTGCATCAGCACTTTTAAAATTAAAATCATCACTAGTTGCATCTACAACTATCATACCAATTAAATCATGCACCGTATTAATTGAACCTGCAATTGTATTAACTTCATCTTGAGCATATCCGATACCATGGCCAGTTTCTTTAGTAAGACGAAGTCCGAGCCTATGTTGTGTTGACCCAGCATCTTCCCAATTAATATCTAAATTACGTGCTGTGGCCTCCTTGCCCAACACATTTCTTCCGCCATAAACTAAATCCCAAACACTTGCAATTGTATCACCAATAGAAGGTAACATAATAGCAACTTCATTGGTATCAGGTTGTGCCGTTCTATTAACACTTCCATCAACGCCATACAATTGACCGCTTATACCATTAAGGTCAATTGTAATGTTATCTTCTGGTATGTATTTTCCGGTAGTGTTATCATATTTTCAGACATTTTTTAATTGATGTTCTGCGTCTTCTGCTGCAACATCCCCAGCATATGTAATATATTCTGCATCAAAACCAGCTTTGTTAAAATACATCGCTGCCTTGCGAGCCTTATCTTCAGGCTTCATTGAACCATCATATTGTCGTCTTGGGTAATGATAGCTCACATCTGAAGGATAGTTTAAACTCTCTTTTCCAACCTCACTAGTATCATTACTCCACACATCTGTACCAATAGTAATATTGCTATCGTATATCGCAGGCTTTATCCATAAACCAGGATTTGATTGTATGTGTAATTTATAATAAACATTAGATGTATCTACGTCAAAATGCGGTGCTCTTGGTATTACGGTCGGTGCGTCTGCTGTAATTGCCAATGTTGGAACTATTGAATTAAGTTCTGCAACCATTGCAAAATATGGGGCGCCATCGGCGTACATTTTTTGCCATACAGTGCCATCATATCCTCTACCAGCACCAAATTGACGAGTGTCTATTAAATAATTAATTAAATAAGGATTATCTGTGTTTGCTTCAGAAACTAATTCAAGAGTATTAGTTTCAGTTACAAAATAATAAACAGTATGACGAGCAATAACTTCTGCAAATACCGTTTCTATCATATACTCAGGCTCTTCAAATGTGCCATCATTAACTACGGTATATAACGTCATATTGTCTTTAACTAAATAAAATTTATTTAAACCGTCGGCGTCTACGACAATACCACTAATATCATCAACAACTTCAACTTTATCTAAATTATAATTTAAAGGAACACGGAAAATAACGCCCTGCGTTAAAGTAACCTCATTTTCTTCTCTTTCCGCATCAGTTAAATTAGAATATATTTTACCTTCCTTTAAGTAATAAGCCTGAAAATTATATACTTCTTTATCATAAGAAACTAAAACAAATCTGCCCGCAAATACAGCATCAGTACCATTCTCAACAGCCTCAACCATAGCTGAACGGCTACTAAATATTCGGTCAAAATTAAATTGTACTTTTACCGTATTATTAATATTTCCATAAAAGCCCATCTATTTACACCTCCTCTGCCTCATAAATAATATCGATTAATAAATATGCTTCAGTTGTAGGGTTTTCATCATAAGTATCTGAGCCTTTAGAATAAACATCATCATAATTAATATCTCGCATTGTTTTTAATGATTGTTTATCTACTCTAATAGATGTAATAACCGACTGGTCATTTAAATCTAATTCAAAAATGCCAGTCTTACCTATGACAATGGGCTTTCCTACATTTGGGCTATTTATATAAACTTTAGTTCCTGGTATTGCTTGAATGCCCAATTGATAAATAGGTATTCTTGTAGCAAAAGCAGTGCCAGAAGCTAAATCATTCATTGTTAAATCAGGCGGCATATTTTGGCCGTGAGGAACGGGGTCCGCACCTCCCTGATATGTCTCACCGTAGTATCGGTATTGATAAATTTGCCTCATGCTCCTTCTCCTCCTTAATATGTAACGGTGACTATAATATGAGCATTTCTATTGGTATTGTTTTCTACATCCATAGTATACCCTTCATCTACACTATCTACTGCATTAACTAAATTTAAATTGCGGAGCTGTGGATTTTTTATAAAATCATTTTCAACTGGTCCGATATGAACATGAGTTAATTTTTGGTCTGTTTGTAAATCAAGGGAATATATGCCCGTTATTCCTAAAAATAACGGGCCTAATGGTGTTTTACCGTCTATACCAATTCAAAATGCCGCGCCTGGGTCACCCTGAATCTCTAAACGAGTTATTCCTTCACTATTAAAAAGAGGTATTAAATCAGTTTTTAAAATATCTGCCGTTAAATCAACTGGATAGTTTTTAGGACTCAGCGCTCCAGTCTCAGTATGTGTTCCATAATAACGGCACTGATAAATTTTATCCATTTACTAAACCTCCTTTAATATATTCTTTCAACGGCCTTAATAGCCGAAATCGTCATTGTTCCATTATAAGTTAACGGTAAACTAATACGCGAAACAATGTATTCACCGCTAACCTTACTATTATCATCTTGAATATAAATTCTTGTATTAGGTTCTAAATGATAAACGGGTACGGCAGTTAATGAAACTGTTTCTGTGCAATAAGAATGTTTAAATAAATTCTCATCTAACACATCTTGCGCACATTTACCTTGCGTACTAATAACAAACAAATCTTGGGTATCAAAAGCTCCAAGCTGCATATATACATATCCAGATTTGCGCTCCTGAGTTTGTATGTCATTTGTAAAAATAACTGTAGGAACTTCTCTAAAATAAATGGCTTTTATTGAGTTGTCATTAACAGATTTTGCCCTATCTCCAATAGTTTGAATACTGTAATGATTAGCTAAATCACTGCCGTTATCCATCATATCAAACCAGAAATTAAGCGTTTCAGGCGAAGACGTAACAGCTTGATTCCACCCAGTTTCGCTATAATCTCCATAAGAGGTAGTTTCTGAAAATGTTAAAACCAAGGTCTCTTTATCGTTATCATATTTATCATTTATAATTAAATATTTATCTATTGTTTCTACTTTGTACCCACCATTATATTTTTTTAACATATCATTATGCTCTTGGTCTAATTGTTCATAGTATTCTTGCAACATTTGCATACGTTCTTCATTAGAAATATCTAAAACAGCAATTTTATCACGATATTGATTTATTTTATCCATCCTCGCCTTTGCATAATTTTGCATATAATTTTCATAATCTGCAAGTAAAACCGAGTCTAAATTTATTCTACGCACAGCGTGAACAATTGCTGTTCTTGGTAAATCATCTAGCGTAATTTCTGCCCCGCATGTATAATCTTCTTTTCCATTCTCATCCATGGTTGATATAGCTCAATATAATTTACCATCTTGTATAATAGCATCTTTCATATCGCCACCGCCCAGTCCAGGAGGGCAATATAATTGACGCCAAAAACCTTCTAAATCAATATAGAACGGCTCGTAACTAGTGATACCATTTGGATAACGCCATTCGCCATTTAAATCTCTGCCATTATTTTTGCGTATCTGCACATAAAAGTCATCTTCATGATTATGTTTCCTATAATCTTTAGCCATTTGGTAAATAATTTCACGCCAATCGCAAGAATAAATAACTATAACATTTGCACCAAAATTTTTATAATAATCTATTGTTTCTTGTGTTGTCAGCTGATTGACAATAACAGTAACATCCTCTGCTTTAATACGATTTATTACTTGTTCATCAGTAATTTCTTCATATTTAACTAATGGAATATCGGGTTTATAAATATAAGCAGTAGTACCAAAACGGCGATAATCAACAAACTCTTGATAAAGATGCACACAATTTGGCCCATGTTGATACCATCCAAGAGTGCCATCTGAATTAACATCTAATACGAATATACGACTTCCGCTATATTTTCCAAAACCATGCTGATTACCATCATATGTAAATGTCGAAACATTATCTATTCCACCACGCCCTAAGCTCGATGTATAAGTATGTCCAATTATTGGTTCAGGAATCAGACTATTTAAATTTGTAAATGTTACTCCTTCTTCTACATAGTCTCCAACTCGACCTTCGGGATATTCCCCCGTAAGTAATTTATAATATTCCGCCCAGTCTAATACATTTCACCAATCTTCTGATAACTGAACTGCGTTGCGAGTTTTTGTATAACCAGCTTTCTTTCGTTCTTGTTCTTCATAAACTTCTTGTTTCATAGAAGTTATCATTTCTTCGAAACTATCAGAGCCATCAGCAACTTTTTTTCCGTTTATATAAACTCCTTCGAGATTTTCCGTGGTTCAAACAAGACCTTCATATGTTTTATAATAAGTCGGTTTCTTACCAATAGCATAACGCATATGTATTGGCAAGCTAGCGCCACTAACAGATTTACGTTCGCCCCAAAGAGAAAAATCATTTTTGATATTTAATAAATCTGGTGTATTAGCAAAAGCAGTAATTAGTTCATTATTATCAAATACCCAAGTATGCGCTGAAGTATAGGCTTGATTTTCTACATAGGTGTTTTCTTCCATGTACAAATCATCGCTACCAGCCTCGCTAGATACTATTGGATTAAATTTATGGTCTATAAAGTTCATTTTCTTTTGAAATACAAAATGTCCTTCTAAATCATAAAAATATTCAAATTCGCCAAGCATCGTAACAATTTTATCTAAAATACTTGTTAAACTTTCGCCAACATTACCAACTAAATCTCCCGCATAAATAATGTCCGTAGTACGATAACCACAGGTTTGTCCATAACTAATTTTCGCTACAGTAAATGCCTGCGTGCCAATAGTTGTCTCGCCAGTATTAGGATTTGTATCAACCGAATAAAATTCTGTTGGCACATAAGTATCATTACCATAGCCTTGGCGCTGAGTTCTTGTATCTAATTTATATTTTGCATTAGCATCTTCACTCAAGTCTTCAATCATAATTGTAGTATCTTCATCAACCGGTTTAAGTTTCATTTTACCATCAGCGTTTGGCGCCATTTGCGCACCAATTACTTCGCTAGTAGCAGCATCAATAAATAAATACATCGGCGCACCACCAACATATTTTAATAACTCTAACCCCAAATCATCTAAATCATTTACCATAATATTACCAAAAGGTTCACCGGCATATTCATGCACAGCTTCTTTAATAATATACTTGACAGGTAATTTAGTGATTGTAGTGTTGCCATTGGCTACGTCGTAGTACTCCTCAGTATCAAATGTAATAGATGCAAAGAACGACCCATTAACTTGGCCATTCAATAAGCACATCTTATCTTTTCCCTGTAACGAAATTGTATAATTATTAGTTGTATAAGATACACTAAAATTAGTAAATAAATATAAACCCATAGGGAACCAAATAATATCAGGATAATTTTTATAAGGATAAATATATCTATTTACATCATCATCCCAATATTCATAATTTTTTATCATCTCTGGCAACGTAAGGCCAATTTCTAATTTAAATTTATTATTTAATCCCCAATAGTAATCATTAATATTAACATCTTGCGCCACCATACTTAATGAGCAAGAACGACGCATACTAGAAGTTCCGTCTACATTGACAGAACCTCCAGTAACACGACCTTCTACACACTCTATTGGGCGCTCATCAAATGTTAACGCAGTCACCCTAGCAAATACCTCCCTATGACGGAAGGAATAGAGTTTCTTAAGAAACTCTGTATCTAATAAAGGATTAGAGGCGGCCATTATTTATTAACCACTCTGTTAATTCTGCGTCAAGAGTTGTTAAAAATTCTTGATATGCCTGCTCAACTTCATCCTCGCTAGGGTCTAAAGATTCACCTGTGCTGGCGATATTCGCAGCGTATTCATTAACTTTCTTTTCTCAAGCTTTCTTCTTTCGATATGATTGAGTGCCTTCTGTTGTTTCAAGATTATAAATTGATGTCTTTAACATATACACAGCCGTAGTTGTTACACCAACGCCAGTAAAGAAATCATGCTCTGGGAAAGCTTGTTTAATAATAATTTCATCAGTATCTTCTAAGTCTAATATCTGTACATTATCTTCTGAAGGAGTAGCGCCATATTGTCCAACAGCTTTATCTTCAGTTTTATAGCGTTCAACCATCGCATCCCATTCGTCATAGTTATAAGCATCTCTATCAAAATCAGCAGCACCTATATCGATATAAACTTTAGTAGAATAATCCTTTTCAAGAATTACTTCAGTAGTATTGCCGTCTACATAAACGCTGGCAATATCATGCAGTCGACCATCCTCTTCAAAATATAATTGTTTATTTATTTGTTGAGGGTGTGCCATTAAAATAATTTTATAAAGTACAGCAGGGTTTAAATTATTACCGCCAACAGTAACGCGTTGTTTTAAATCTCTGTCTAAATATAAATAATTATACATTATATTATTTAAGAGAGGATATTTATGGTCAACACTGCTATCTCCAATCACATTACCGCTAATAAAATTATCTACATTATTTAATCCTTCTTCTTCTCAACGAGATTCTACTACTTCAAAAAATGTGTCTTTAGTATATTCTGATTTATTAATATCTGGGAAATTTACCATATTCCAAAAATATTGTTTAACATCGAAATATAACGGCTCCATTTCACGTTTATCAAAACGCAATTCTAATAAACGCCAAATACTTCTCTTAAATAAATCAGTATCTGCTCTGCTGGCGCTCGGTAAATAATCTTGCAATGCCCAAAGAAGATTAAGATATTTATATTCGGGCTTATTATCTACATATTCAATACCAATATACTGGCCATAAATTTGTTTTACTTGCGCTTCATCAACTATAGAATCCTCAATCAACGCAAACACATTTTCAATCGGTTCCTCATATGAGAATATAATATTCGCATTGGTATTGCGCCATGCTTCTATATTATTTACTATGCCATTTGGAGTTTCAATTGTTTCTGGGTACGTAATAGATGTAATAATATCTTCTGTTACAAAATGATAATTACCAGTAGACCCAATTCGAATGTATGTTGGAAGAGGATTTGTAGCTAATTTAATTTCAATCATAGTACCAGGCACAAAATCAATTAAATTAACTTCACTGCATCCGCTTGCGCTATTCTTTAATTTACTTAACCAATTACCAGTAATAGCTTCTGCATCAATAATAGGCTGATTATTACTATCTAATATAAGTTTATCATCTTCATCACGCTTATAAAAATCAGATATGGTAACAGTGCTCCATTTGGGTACTGTAGCAATAAAGTCTTTTTTCTGCGTTAAGCCATACTCTTTTAATTTTTCATAACTATATTTCTCAACCTCATAAGCCTGAGATGTAAACGTATGTAACATACGACCAACAGTATCATTAGGACTTAATGAAGTATTTAATAAACGCACAATATAATTACCCTCTGCCGGCGAACGGAATAATTTAGGCTTACCATTATTTAACCAATCTAATACAGTTAACTTAAACCAGCGCTCAGCCGCAATATTATAATTTAATAAACTCTTATTAGGGATATGCGGTATAGTTTCTGTTGCCTCCCAAGCAGTTAGTTCAGGGTGGCTTTGTGTAGAACTTACATAATTTAAATCTACCGCTTCGGTTTGATTTCTATGTTGCTTATCAGTTAATAAACGCATTTCTCCTTTAGTCATAAATAATTCTTCGTCGTCTGACCAATAGGAAATTAAACCACTAATTGGAAATTCTTTGTAATATACAGCCCCATTTCTAAAAATAAATGGGAACTGACTTCCAATAGTATCAAGTTTACTTTCTAATACGTCAATTTTAAAACTCGAAACTTTTGGATTATATTCTATTTTTAATTGGCGAGTTCCGTCAAATAAGAACGCATGTTCAAAATCTGCATAAATAGAATTGCTGGTAATACGTTCTGAATATAATCCGTTATCATTATATTGTTGTAAACCATAAATATAAGTTTTACCTTGTTCAATAGTAAAGTCTTTAAAATTAATATCGCTTGGTAAAACTGATTGTAAATTTTGACGTTGAATTTCTACCCAATGAGTTGGGTCAGATGTATCTAAACGAGTTAATACAAAACCACCAGTAAGCGGTAATGTTGCTGTTGGCGGATTATTTTGCGCTTCAAGTGCTACATATCCATTGTCATAATCTAATGAAGCAGTTAAAGTAATAGGGATATCCATCGCAGCATTATTTCTCGCTAACACTTTATATTTATAAGTTTTTAATTGTATATTATTAACAGTATTCACAATATATTGGATATAATGAATACCAGTGTTACTCAAATCATTTAAACATTCTCATTGGTCAGAAGATTGATTAGCAGTTACGTCATTGTCAGAACGATGAACGCATGTGCCAGAATCTTCTACGATATTATCGGCACTATCGGTAATAACAAAACGATAAGAATATTCTTTTTCTGTTGGGTCATCAGGACCGGGCATGTAAGTACCCACGAAACTGTGGTTAAAATTATTAATTTTTAAAGTATCTAAACCTTCAATGGTTATACTTGGCTTATCGGTATATTTCACCACACCAACAGTAGAATAATACCCAATTACGCCATACGTATCTATATAAGCGATTTGTATTTTATAAAATTGTCCAGCGTTTAACTTCTCTATGTATTTTGATAAATCAAAAATAACTGATGGGTTAGTGCCACCCCATCTAATTACTCCGTTGTCAATTTCAAATAAAAAGGAATTACTCTGAATAGTTTTGACCTTCAGAGTAATTCCACTAACTTCTTGTCGTCCAACGGACCGGTTCATAGAGAAAGGAACTGTTAAAACAGTTCCGTAAAAGGCTGGAATTGACCCTTCTATACTTGGGGGGTACAATTTAGCCATACCTTTTCCTCCTTTGTTTTATTTTTCCTCTTCTTGAGGTGCTAGCTCTTCAGCGGTAGTATTAACATTTACTGAAGCCATGAGTTGCTGTAGAGCTCTTAAAACATCGGCCATAATAATTGTATTTTGGCCTTTCGTGTCAATAGCTTGTAATGCATTAAAAATCTGTGTTAATACATCGTACTGTGCTTTTGTCATTTTTAGTTCTCCTTTTTCTCTGATTTATTTTTAATCGGCTATTTCAAGATTTTGCGCCATATCGCCCAAATCAACAGACCCTGTTACAGTATTTTCTTCTTCGGGAATATTTTGTAATTGATTTATCTGTTGTTGATAAACTAAATTATCATATATTTCTTTTACTTCTGCGGTAGCCATCTTTAAGATATAATACGCTTCAGTAATTTTAATACCCGAATTATTTATTAAATCTCTTAAAGATTCTTCAAATTTTTTACATTCTATTTCGCCCATAAATATTTATACCTTTCTAATGTATTATCTTATCATCATTTGTAGCATTATGAACAATCAAGTTGTTTGCAAAATAAGTCTTGTTTTTTGGAACAACAATATTGTATACTTCATAATTTTCTGCATATGGTTGAGCTATAATTTGTTTAATACGATATGTTTCATTATTTATACTCAATACCTCATCTCCAGTATGCAAAAGTTGCGTCCTAACTTTATGCTCTTTATATGCCATCTCTATATTTAATGCTTTTCACCCTTCTGTAGTTAATAAAGGATGGCTACCAGTTAAACTTAAAATTTTTCCATTTTCCAAACAAATATCATAAATATAATGACTTGGGAATGGTGTAGCTCCGATACTTACAACAGCAGGCTCATAAGCTTGTGTTTGTTCATTATAAGATAATACTATATCATTATTTTCAATATTTTCAATATTTTTATATGAATAATCCGCCATTAAAATTGGAGTGCCTTTAAGAATGCATCCGCTATCGCCACCACCAGAGCCACCTCCACCGGACGAAGGTAATGTTACACCATTACCCCATGCAGTTTCTGAAGTAGACCCATGTTCATATGAAGCAGACATACCAAACCCATAAATCGTTTTATAAGTAAATCTAGCCTTAGCAGATAATGTATTACCATTAAGCGACAAATCAATTCCTTTAATTATACCTACGACATTTGTTGTATCATAATTAACAGGTTGACCACCTAAATATAAATTGTCAGCGTGTACCTTACTACCAATAACAGTACCGCCGCTAATAGTACTACCACTAACAGTACTAGCGCTAATGCTGCCAGAAAAAACACCACCACTCGCATATAATATACCATCATTTGTCACTCCAAAGTTAGGACCAATTGTAAATCTTCATACAGACGCTCCATTATGTCCAGCAATTTGACGGCTAAATACACCAGAAGATAATCTTACGTCGCCACTTTCTGGCGCTTCATTAAAATTACGGCCTAAAGTACCTGTATATAAACTATTTGCATTAATTTGCCAACCGCCAATTTCGGCAGATGTAGAAGTTAATTTACCTGCTGAAGTAACTTTAAATTTTGGATTGGTTGAATTTGGAATATAAATAGTACTACCAGTAATAGTACCAGAGAAATTGCCTTCTTTAGCATATAACTTGCCATTAGTATCTACACCAAAATTCCCATGAGAATATAACACTCAACCATTACCAGTTGGGTCATTACCATTTACCCTAAATTTTTTATCATCATCATCTGTATTTAATACATATCCAGTAGATGAAATTAATAATGCGCCATCTTTACCGCCCTTAAATGATTTAAAACTTCCATCTTTTAAATCAATCTTAGTACCTTTAGAACCTTCGGTGTATCCTTCGGTTTGTAAATAATACCCATCATTACCAACATGTAATATTTGTTTTTTTGAATTGCCAGAGCCTCCCGGTGCGACATTCGCGTTAACAAATACTTCCAATAAATGGCTCGCGTTACCACTCATGGTTATACGATTTATTTTATTGTCCTCAGAGGCTGGATTAATAATATCAATATATGGGGCATCCATCGCAGCGGTGCCGCCTCGACGTGAAGTAGTCCCAAGAAAGTCAAGTTTCATACCTTTTTTACTATTACTAGTATATCCAGCATTTTGAACTGTGCTTTCTCAAACATCATTTTTATCTCCATCTTTTACCCCAGCTTTAAACATTAACTGCGCTTGAGAACTATCGCCTAAATAAGCGGTACCATTAGTATTAATACCAAAAGTATGATGCCCATTATGCCTTCCATATAAACCATATCCTGTTTCATAGGATGGGGCTGCATTAGGATTTTTTTGTGGGTCTTCGCCTTGTAACTCGCCCATAATAACACCAGTAAAACTATTATCCGGCTCCTTTTTACCAGCAAATACAGCGGCTGAAGCAATACGATTTGCTTTAGTATCTATTTGCAGTGAACCATCTCATTGATTAAGGAACGTATTAGTAAATACATCACGAGTAATAAGAACTGGTTGTGCCCATAAAGTTTGATGGCCATTAGTATCTGTCATCTTTACTGACATTTTATAATTTACATCCGCATAATACATCGATGGTAAAATTAAAGTCGCTAAATGCTCTCGCTTTTCCTGCTCTGGGCCACCAAGTTTTATATTAGACAAATATGGTAAATCACTATATACAACATTTTTATGATTTACTACTGCTACTTCAGGAATTCCATCTGTGGCATCATACACCGCTATAGTTTCTTTATGCTCATAAACGCCTACGTCATAATCTAAACCATAACTATGTTCTCGGCTTAAAATTTGATATTTATCTTTACTTGAAACTGCAGGCGCCGTATTTGTATAAGTATATACTACGCGTGTTGTGCCAACACACCCAATATATTTTTCATCAATACGTATTGGTATTAATAAATATTGATTATATTCACTATTGTTATAAGTAGCCGTACATTTTATATAAGCACCTACTCAGTCATCTTCAGTAATGCTATTTTTGGCACGGCGGTCACTTTTAATCTGTAATCGATATTCATATTTTTTTGGGTCCTCTGAAATCGTTACAGTCTCAACCGTAAATATATTCGCATGACTTAAATTACCAGTAAATTGTTCTACGTCCCAAGTATACGTAACTTCCGTTTCTGGTAAAGCGCTATTACGTTCATCATATAATTGGGCAAATAAAGTAATATAACTATTTTTATCATGCCCGCTTGTCCAAGCCGGCACATCTTTTTCTATCAATAAAGGTGGATTATCAGCAGCATCAAGCGGCGGATTTGGGTCTTTCCAATATTCATCGCCTAATCGTACAATCAATGAATACTCTGTGCCATTTGTGCCATGGGCTCCAAATGTTAAATCAACCGATTTTTCATATAATTTACCATCTCGCAAAATTTTGCACATAATGGTATTATTCATAAAATGTTGGTTCCAATACTCTTTAATACGATAAGGAATCGAAACTTCCCCGTTCTCTAACTTCTGCCAACCAGTTACATCATTGTCTTTATTATCACTATTAATTTGTGATTCAAAAATATAACATGTGTCTCAAGTTTCTTTAGAATCAATATCTGTATCACGGCGACCTTCTTCAGGGTCTTTTAATTCTCAACCATTCTTATTTTCATTATATACTGCAATTTTCCCGTTTAATGGTTTCCATGTAATCACTGAATTAGATGGTACATAACGTGGGCCTGTTGCAGCCGTACTTCGAACATATCCAGTGAAACACACATCTTTTCAATCTGGCTCAGAAATCATCGTCTTATTTTTTGGAATGTACCAACGAATTTTATTTCTTGTTAAATCAGTTTTCTTATCTATATAACTTTGAAACCTACCAATAACATAACGTTTTACACGAGCATCAGCAGAATTTAACATTTTTGCTTGACCAGATGTTGCAGTATCATAAATTAAATAATTTCCGTTATGACCATCATCATCAAATTCTAATTTTAAAGAATTTAATGTATCTAATGAACCTCAAGTTTGGTCATCGCCATTTCTGAAAGTTAAATCAATGCTCCAATAGCGTTGTTCTCTATTAAAAGCGTCATGGTTATCTAACACTTGCTGCGCTTCTACCTGTTTTTCTTCGGAATAATCTCCGCCGATATTAGCTATTACTGCTTTTGCGCTAGCTACATCTGCCTCTGTTGGAGCAGTTCGCCCATCTAGTCCACTATCAAAAAGTATATAAGCGACTTTAAATCTTTCATATCCAGCATCAGCGTCATTTAATCTATAAGTACGATTTGTATCAGTATATGCAATGCCATCTTTTTCAACTAACTCATAATCGCCATATTTATTAATTTGCACTACTTTGCCAATATCGCCTTGGTCAGTAATATCTTCCCAGCCAGACCCGGCACGCCAATCATTTTCTGTACTTAACGGATTATAAACGTACCAACGCACAGTGAACTCTCCTGGTATCGAACCAGTTTCCATTAATTGTTGGTATACTGAATTATTACCTAAACTATTTAACACATAATGTTTGCCAGCTTTATCAGTATGAATAAACTTAGCAACTAATGTCTTATCATTAATATCTTCAGGATTTCCATCCTTAACAATAAAATTAGCACTATTTTGGCTATATAAATAAGCGCCCGTGCTTAAATTATCAGCAGTATGCCCAAAGTAAATAGATAATTCTTGTACAAATAAATTATCTTCTAATGGCGCGGGGTCAATATCTCTTTGATTGATATCGACAAATTTACCAGCCTTCATAGCATCAACATTACTTATGAGATTTCTTTTATCGTGCTCATCATAGGTCTGGAAAAAATAAACATCTATATTTTTAATTATAGTAGCACCGGGGTCATTAATTTCGAACATTTTACTTTGTTCAAAAAACATATCATATCCATAAGGATTACCCCACATATCATCACATTGTAAATATAAATGGTCAGTAGATGGGTCATATTCCTCAGTTTGACCCCCATTTTCGGTGCCGATTATTTTTTGCTTTACACTATCAATTACCAAATGTAATCCATAATTACCACGCATTATTTCTAATCCAGCAACATCTGTTTTAAATTTCGCAGATACGCCAAATGCAGAAAATCCACCGATATCTACAGCACTTGCTTTTGTCATATCGATAGATGCTATTAATATACTATCATTTTTATCTACATCAATAACTTCACTGGTTGGTTTGCCTTTGTCGTCTAATTTATAAACTTTAGTAAAATTATTAGTTTTTAAACTATATCTACCCCTGCTGGTATTCGGAACTATATCTTCTGTAAGTCTTACAAAATTTTCTAAAGGAGAAATGTATACAAAAGAATCTCCGACATCCCCAACTTGTCGGCTAATAATTGTTTTTTGATTATTATAATCACCACACGGAATTAAAACCCAAACTCTTTCGCCAGTGCGATAAGCATTCGCCTCGCCTTTAACAAGATATTTGGCATCGCCTTCCGAGACATAATAATCCCCAGCTTCAACATTGGTTCAATCAGACTCTAAGATGGTACATAAAACCGTCTTATCTAAATGTGCCTGTTGAATCCTAGTTGTAACAGTGGTATCGATTGCCTGCAAAAGAGATTCAACATAATCTGGTGTTTCTTTTCGCAAAGGCTTTAATATCTTAGGCTTACTTGGATTTTCGTCTGTAATAAGACTATTATATCCAGGGTCTGTTATTCCAACCTTAGGTCTTTGTGCCATAGTTTTTCCTCCTTTTCCTCTTAATATTCTCCTCTAATTTTATATCAAAAGCAAATAGTATAAATTATAGGAATCAGGCCATAAAAAAAAGAGGGGAGATTAACTCTCCCCTTTATTTTATTTGCGTAATAAGTATTGCGCAGTTCTACCAAGTAAGTTATCAAATGCTTCTTTAATTTCATCGTGATAAACTGCATTTGGAAATTCTGCTGTAATATTAACTACTTGTTCGAATTGAGTACCAGCAGCAATACCAGCACTAGCTAATTCACCAAGTCCAGCAGCAGATATACTTGCGTTAGCAGATAATTGTGAAGCAATATCACGAACTGCTTCAACAGTATTGAGAATATTGGTTGTATCGGTTTTATTAAGAACAAGTTCTTTTTCATGAAGCATCGCCAATCTGCCCTCATTGCCTCATTCACCAGTATAACCACCTGTATCAAATATGGATAATGTTGCACCAGGATGAGTACGTTGATAATTGGCTGCCCAAGCCTGTGCAGCAGCTAATGTTGAGAATCCTTTCTTTAAAGTGGTGGTACCAGAACGAACGCCATGCAATCCGCCGCCTCCGTTGGTATTATCATCACCACCGCCTGGTGGATTGCCACCACCGGTACTTCCTCCACCACCGCCGCCACCTGCGCTGTTTGCGGCAGCAGCGGCTGCTGCCGCAGCTGCTTGAGCTCGTGCGGCTGCTGCTACGGCTCTACTAGCAGAATTTTCTGCGGCTGTTGCCAACTGACCATATTGCCTAATTAAATTATTAATAGAAGTTACTAATTCAGTATTTTTTGAAATTTGTTCATCTATTTGTGCTTTCCATTTCTTTATAAATGATTCTAAATTAGTTAAAGCTGGTTTCCAAACTTTTGTTTCTTGGTCTTTAACTTGTTGTTCATATGCATCAACAACATCTTGACCATATCCTATAACATTTTCAGACTCTGTTTTAACCTGGTCTCCATAATTGGTAGCATCATCGCCAGCTGTTTTAAGCACTTCTTTCCAATTTGTTTCCCATTGTTGATATACCGTGTCTAAATTTGTTACCATAGTTTGTGACGCTGTAACAAAAGTATCTTGCATGTCTTCTAGTGTTTCAAAATTAGTAACCGCAGCAAGCGTTGTCTCGTCCCAATCATTGATTAAATTATGGTCAATTACGCCAAATTCACCTTCAATCCACTTAGCATCATCTAATGCACCATTTAAAAATACACCATATTGTTGCTGTAATTGTTCATAATATTGTTGCAACATTTGTGTACGTTCAGCGTCTGTGAGATTTAAGTTAGCAATCTCATCACGATATTGAGCCATATTATCCATAATTAAATCTTGTATATTTTTTGAATATTCTTGATTTAATTGTTCTAACTCAAATAACTTATCCTCATAATTTTGTTGAGCATTCGCTGTAGCATCTTCATCAGCATAATATGTATAACTTCAATCGCCCTCAGAAGTACGAGTCATACGAACCTGATTCTTTGCATTTTGAGCTTCTTCTAGCGCAATCTCAGCCAAACGTAATTGATATTTTTTCTCCAAGAATTCAATATTATATTCGGTTAATTTATTACCATCACGCAATCCATCATTAACTTCATCTTGAAGTTCTTTGAGATATTCCATAGCTTTAACATTATCGGTATTATCCATTGACTTTTGGATATCTCTACCAAGTTTACTTAAGTCATGGATTTTCTGATAATCATCAACATATAAATCATTTAGTTTCTTTTGTTTTTCAAAAGCATCTTGTAAATGGTCTAACGTTTTATAAGGACCGCTCATCGCTTTTTCAAAACCTTCAACAATATTTGTTAGATGAGTTTGGAATACATTCTCAGCAGCTTCAAGTGCTTCTTCTTCTTTTTGTGCTAAATTTTCAACTGCATTCATTCACCGTTCATCCAATTTATCCATCATATCATTATATTCATCTTCGGTTAATAAACCATTTTTAAACTGGTCAGCAAATGTTTGCCTATCATATTCAATTTCTTCCAATGTTTTTCGAGCAATATCAATCTCTCTTAATGCCGTTTGATAAGATGCATCAGCCAATCCTTCTAAAATTTCATCTGTAACTCCAAGAGCATCTTTACCAACAACATCTATTACATTTTTTAAATGATTTAAACTATTTGAATAAAAATCAACTTTACGAGCTGCTTTATCTGCCTCGTCAGCAAATTTATCTAATGCTTTAGATAATTGGTCCACAGCCTTTTCACGCATATCATACATGTCTTCATTAATTTCTAATAAAGCACTTGCATATTCGCGTAAATTATCAATTGCTTCTGGAGTTAAATTTAATTTATTAGCTAATGAATCTATTGAAATCGTTCCATTTAAAAATCCTGTGATATCTTTGCTTGATGCTCCAGCATTTTTTAATAAATCTGTAATAGCCTGCTCATAATGTTGAGCCTTTTGACTCATTTGAGTTAACTCTTGATTTAAAAGTCCGATAGTGTCTGCTGCATCGCTACCATCATCATTTAAACGATTTAACATATATTCAATTAAATCGAGATTATCTTGAATTAAATCATTTTGTTCTTTTAAAGTATCATTAATATTCTTGAGCTGGGTATCATAAGCTTCATTGAGTTTTTCTAATTGACTTTGTTTAGCGTCTATATATTTATCTAATGAATCTTCATAATTTTTAATAGCTTCTTCAAATTTCTTTAAGCCATCTTCATCATCTTTTAATTCTTTAGCCCATTTATTATACCATTCGTCATAATTTTTAATAGTACCGTCAGCATTAAATTGAGCGCCATATGCTGATAAATCAGATTTATCTTGTTGAAGATAACGGGCTGCCTCATCTGCTAATTGACCATATAAAGATGCTTCAGTTTTTAAAGCTTCAATATGTTGCTGTACATATTGTTGACGCTCTTTTCCATAAGCGCGGTCTTCATATGTGGTAATTTCTTTTAACTTTTTAGCTTGCTGGTCTAATTTATCAGTAATCTCATGATAACGCTCAGCTTTTTTAGCTTCTTTTGGTTTAGTGCCGGAGCCGCCGCCTCCACCACCTCCACCTCCGCCTTTACCGCCGGATGGTCTATGGCTAGAAATTTGACTAGGTTTACCACGATAAGCTGTTGTGCTGCCCTTAATGGTTGGAATCCAAACCATAGAATCTTCTTCTAGTTTTGTTTCACCGGTAACTCTTGTCATAGCTCCGGTTTTTTCATCCATCATATAGGCTTCTGTTTTTGCTGTATCGATACTCTTAGCTGGGACTTGTTTATATTCTACTTCTGGTTCAAATCCTAAACTATTTAAAATATCGGATAATTGAGCTACCGTTAAATCGCCATTAGTAAGCATGGTATTTAACGCATCTGTAAATCCGGTATCATCTAATGTAGCACCAACTTCTAAATCAGGCACTGCATCCATTAACCCATCTAATTTATTAAGAATTGAATCACTATTTAAAGGATTACCATCCTCATCTTCCAAATGAGTTACAATATCTATAGTTGCATTTTCTCTTAATTGTAATAATGCATCTACATTACCTTCAGCAGCCTGCCTCATTAATTCAAGATTTTCTGCATTTGTTATAAATCCATCTGATAAATCAGATGTATCCATATCTAAAATTTTATCGTAATCATCTTTTAACGAAGCTAATACTTGGCCATATTCTTGGGTACCTTTATCCGCATTTTCTAAAGTATCTAAATAATTATCAAAATTATTTATAATATCATCAAGACCCTCGTTGAATCGAGTATTTGCATGAGAAATATTTTTTAATTTTTCTTCATATTCTTCAACTTCATCTGAATTATTACCGTATTCTTTTTTTAAATCTTCTAAATGGTCTACGGTATTCTCATATTCTTCATTAAGATACTTTAAATATTTTGCTTGGGCCTCAGTGTCTTCAGCCTGCTCTTGTGGCGTAAAATTTTTAGCTCCTTCTTCTAATTCATCAAGAGTATAATTTTTTTGCCATCCAGCGTCTTCTTTATAATTTTTTGCATCGTCTTGTAATACTTCTTTAGATTTATTTAAGAAGCCTTCTGCATATGCTTGACCTTCTCTTTCACCGGCCTGCAAAGCAAAATATTCAAACGCCTCATCTCTAATATTATTAATATTAAAATCTTCGTCAACCGCAGTATTAAAATCTTTGCCGTAAAAATATTTTGGAGTTCCGCCGCTTTTATCAATAGAATGACCACTAGCTTCTCAATATTCTTCTAATTGTTCTTGGCTTAATTCAGTAGCGCTATGGTTTTGTTTTCAATCCTCTGTTGCCTGATTAACATAATCACTATATTGATTTTCTAATGCGCTTTTTTCTTCTTCACTTAAATCATTTCAAGCTTCGCCATTCTTTTCAGACATCATGCGAGCAAAGTTAGATTGGCGCTGAGCTTCTAAAGCAGTCGTATTAGTATTAATTGCTTCTGCATTAGTTCGTAATTGTTCGATTAAATTACTATTGCCTTCAATATATTTAATCGTATCTGCATCAAAATCATTAATAGCATCGCCAAAAATTTTACCACTATCACTAATTTGAAGACTGCCATCTTTTACAGCATCAATAATCGCATTGACCTGCTTGCCTAATTCCGTTGGAGCTCCAGTATATGTGTTATCCGATTCAGCTTTTTCTTTTGCGGTTGCCTCATATCGAAGGTTATCATCTTTATTTATGGTTTTTTCAATATCTTTTTCAGTTTGTGCAGATATCAAATTACCCTGTGCTTGACGAGTAGCAAAAGCGGCTAGTTGAGTATCTTCTGCCTGCTGTTTAGCAAAATTTAGTGCCTTTTCCTTACCACTTTCACTAAAACGAATTAAACCATTAGAATCAATATGCCAATCAACGCCCTGTTTTAAATCTCCATAAGTAGAAATTAAATCTAAAGCAGATTCATTAGCTGCATCTATTGCATCGCGCCATTCCTGAGTGCCCAATGTCATTTTATTTATATTTTTATGGGCATCATCTAAACTATCTAATGTAGTTTTTAAATCTTCATAAGCAGTTTTAGCTTCTTTAGCAGCAGCTGTTGTATCTGCAACAGACCTAGCTAATCGTTCTTGTTTTTCAGCAGTGGTTTCAATGTTTTTATCTAAAATTTTTAAAACCGCTGTAATAGCTACTACAGCACCAACTATTGCAATAGCTCCAAATGGTCCAAATAAGAATTTGGTTATAGCCCCACCACTAACTTCACCTTGAGCATTGATGATATTTAATTGCTTACCTAATCCTTGCATGCTATTGGCGGCCATGCCAACACCACTTGCTATACCGGTTAAACCAGCAATATAGCTTTTAATATCTCCATTACCAGACTTAAGAGTTTTATAAAAACCTTCAATAGAAGATGTTGTTAATGTAATACTGCTACCAAGTTGAGCAAATGCTTGCGTATATGCGGCAAAATTAGTTGGTTTCTTTTCTAAATCTTTGCCAAGGTCACCATTTTTCTTCATATTCTCTAAGGTAGCCCTTACAATTTCTGGTGACCCATCCGCCTTCGTCATTTCTTGAATTAAATCTTCTAACTGTTCTTTAAGGTGGATATATTCTTCTTTTTCTTGAACTAATTTATTATATGCATCATTTCCGAGTTTTTCACTCCCAGCTGATAACTTTGAATCCGCTTCAGCAATTTTAACCTCAAGGTCAGATATTGTAGTACTTAACTCAGTCTGAAATTGTTGGCGAGTATCATGATTTTGCAACCCCTCAATCAATGCAGCTTGGATTTGTTCCCCAGCCGCTTTTGCTTGTGTTTCATTTTCTGAAGCAAATTGCTTTCAAACAGATATATCAGTACCTAAAATTTTAGGTAAATCTACTTTTTGAGGTTGATACTTTTTTTGAGAATTTAAATACGCGTTGTCTCAATCTGACGCATTTTCCATAGGCTCTTCTGGCTCAGGCTTTATATGCGATTTTCCAACCTCTTTTAAAGCTTCAAAATCAGTATTAAAAATTTGGCCAACTGCGTTATTAATTTTTCCTTGTTCTTTATTTGCAGCATCTAATAAATTAACACGTCTTTGCACTAAATCCACTAATTCTTGAGCTTTAGCGATAGAATCACCATCTGTTTTAGATTGCAATTCAGCAATACGTGTAACAATAGGCTCTAATTCTTGATATTTCTCCGCGAGCTCACCACTATTGGCAGCACGACCAATTAATGTTTTAAATGCATCTGCTTGAAGAGCAATATTTCTTTGTTGCTGTATCCCCCTTAATTCATCGGCTAATAATCGAATTGATGCAACTAATTCATCAATTTTAGCTTTTAATCCTTCGGGTTTAATTGTTGCCACCATTGCTATAATACCAGCAATGACACCCTTCATTCCACCAACACCATCAATAATTTTAGTAATAGCGTTAATAATGTCTGCGGCAACATTAGCTAATTTAATAAAGAAATCATCATTAATAATTTGAGAATATAAAGTTTCCCAAGAAGCTTTAATACGTTTATTTGCACCCTCCCAAGAATCTGCATATTTATCTTGTTGTACTTGTAAATATCCGTCGGCTTCTTTTGCTTCTGTAACTAATCCTTTAAAGTAATCATAATTATCTAATAATGATATTAAATTATTATATTGACGCACGCCACCAACTGTTTGTGCAACAGCTACTTTCTGCGCCTCATTTAAATCATTCCATTTTGCTCCCAACGAATCTAAAATGGTATTCATATCTTTTAGATTACCAGTAGCATCAATAACATCAACGCCAACTTTTTCAAGAGCTTTTGTATACTTAGTTAAATTTACATCATCTTCAAGAGTTTCACCTAAGCTAACACTTGATAAACGAGCAAATATAGTTTTTAATGAAGTACCTATTTTAGAAGCACTTTGCTGCGTTCTATCAACTAAGGTGGTAAGAGCTGCAGCTGAATATTCATAACTTAACCCTACAGTTTCAGCCGTAGCAGCGAATGCTTGCATACCTTCAGCGATATCAGCATTACTAGCAGCTGTTGTAGCACCTAAATAAGCGATTACATCAGCATAATGCTCGACACTTTCAGAACCCTTATCAAAGTTATTCCAAATAGCTGTCATATATGATGAAATAGTTTCAGCTGATTCGCCAGAAGCATTAGCCATTTTAATTGTTGTTTCTGTACGCTGAGCAACTTCTTCATCGTTTAAACCCTGTTGATAGTAAATTAAAGCACCTTTAACATATTCATTTGTTGTGGTGCTTAACTCTTTTGCCGCAGCATTCGCACTTTTAGCAAATGCGGCTAATTGGTCAGCATTTAAATCGCTGACTATAGCAATATCAGTTAAACCCTTATTTAATTTTTGCGCATATGAAAACGCTCCTTGCAATGCAGATTGAACAGCATGAATAGCATTAGACTGAATAGTCCACATTGCTGTATTTTTTAAACCAGTAGCAAATTTCTGCAATGTTCCATGAAGGACTTGTGCTTTGGTATTTGCCTGCATAATTTGATTAGTAAATTTACCAAATGCATTTTCAGCCCCAATAGCTTTTAATGAGCTATAAACATCGCGCATGCTTAAGCCAGATTTCTCTAAACCACGTTGTAATTTTGTAAGGTCAAGCTTGCCAGCCGAATTGGTCGCGCTTTCTAAAATTCCTCTAAACTCAGCAGCTTGTTGTACCTGTTTATCTAAAGAAAGCCCATTTGCAGTTAAAGGAGCGTTTTGAATCGCTCGAGATATTTCATCTTTTAATTTAGCAACTTGCCTTGACGCATTACTAGTATCAGCAGTAAATCGTAATCCAACTTCTATGTTCTGTGATGGCATTTCTATTTACTCCTTTCTCTCTTTATACAAAAAAATACCCCTACTCAAACGAGTAGGGGTATACTAATTTTTTAAATTCTACTCTATTAATACATTAATTTTGTACCAATAGAATGAAAGGTTTTAGCCCAATTTAGTCATCACATCTTTTAATACAGTAAGAGTATTTGGATTAGATATTTCTTCATTTAATTTTTCAATATCAACTGTCGTATCAACAAGGTCTTGACTGGCCGCCGTGATAATACCAAGAGCAGAATTTGTGTATTTATAGATATTATTGATGGTTTCTTCTACGATATCCCACCATACAAAACGCATATCAGCAGCGCAATCTTTATCTTCTAACAATTTATCTAAAATGCCGTTAAACATAATTTTATCGTATGTGTCAATAGCATTAATCAAATTATTGTCATTGATATCAATATTTGTGTAATATTTAACAGTAAGAATTACGCGATATACTTCTAATCTACCAGGATTATAAAACCTTGTTTCTTCATCTGCTGAAGTATGATTAATAATTTCCTCGGCTAACATAAGTTTTTCCGTCATTGGAAGATAAGTCCTATATGTAATTTCTTGACCATTAATATTAAAGGTTTTTTCTTCAGTAGTTACTTGAAGATTTAAATCATTAAATAATATTTTTTCCATCTTTTTTTCTCCTTTTGCTCAAGAAAATTTTACCAGTTTTTTTTAAGAAAGGCAAAATTTTTTAACCATTATTTCAATTTCTAGGAATTTGAGCGGCGTATTTTTGAGTCAATGTATTGTTTGACGTAATTTTTATATTAGAGCTAACAGTAATAATACTCTTATGTTTATTGAATAGATATTCAATACGCTCTGGATAAGTAACAAAACCTTGAGGTGTTAATAAATATTGATTTCCTTTATCGGAAGATAAATGCAAAATTTTAGATAAAACGGTAGCCAAACCATAATTTGCCAATGCATTATAAGAAAAACTAGTTTTTTGTTGCAGTCATTTTCCTTTTGGGTCTTCATTATTTAAACTTTGTAATAATAAAAACACCTCTTTAATTCCTACCCCGCCTCTTTCAGCTTCTTCTGAAAATTCACTAATTGAAAAATGAGTATTTACAGATTGGGTATTTCAAGGCAACTGATTAAATCCAGCTTTAGCTTGAATATTCAATGCAGATAAATCCAATAAAGTATTATAACTTGCATCTGTAAGTTTAATGGTTTTAGTTTTACCAGAGTTTTTTTGTAAATTATCTAAAAATTTACCTAATGGCACCTCTTTAGTCTTTTCGCTACCAACGACCTGATAACGAATTGGTATTTTTAATAAATCAGGATTTTTTTTATCAATATTTAATACCATAATATCTTGTATAATTTGTTCTGAGGCACCGGTCTCCTCATTTGTAATTACTGATAATGGCCCAGTAGTAATAGTGGTTAAATTTGGTAAGTCTAATAATTGCAATCAAGCGGTTCCAAGTTCTTCTACAAGCTCTCCTTTTATATTATTAATATTGCGAAAAAATTCTTCTATCGCCGGAGCGTGCGCATCTTTTAAACCACAACTTTTTATTGCTTTATTTATAAGAGCTAAATCTTTTTTATAAACTGCGCTATTAATATTCAGTTTGTTTTGAATACCTTTTAATAGGGTTTGCAAACGCGATAAATCTTTTTGTAAATTATCTCATTTAATTTCTACTGTACCTTTATCATAACTCCCTTTTTTATGAAAACCAATGTTATTCAAATTTCAAGTTATATTACGTACAGCTCCATTGATACCCTCATTTTCATGTTGTCCAAATTTTGGAAGGAGGGTATTAATTGCTCCACTTGCAAATCATTGATTTAATTCAATTACGTCCGGGTCTTTTTTATCTTTTAATAAAGCCGCTTCTTGAAACTCGCGTATTTTTTGTAATTGAAATGCTCGAATAGCTATTATATCTGGGTCTGTAACGGCATTTAATTTACTATAATATGGCCCAGATGGTTTTTTATCTCAAAACGGGTCTGTCCCATCATTTTGATATAAATCTATGACTTCATCCATTAAATCTCCAGCCATAAAAAACTCCTTTCTCGCTATATAAAAAAATAGGGGAGAGTTTGCACTCTCCCCTTGTTTTTAAAAATTATTCAAATAAAGATTCGTGGTCAATCACGTGTTCTGTCTGAGTTCTGTGGATATCCATTGAACCAGCAGTATCGATAATTTGAATAGCAGCTAATACTTTCTTTGACTTATCAAATCTTGTGTAGTCAGGGAAAGCATCCATTGTGAATGTAAATGTGGAAGGGTCTCCAGATGAAGCCATTGTGAATGTGAAGTTTGACTGAATCTTGCAGTTAGGAATGATAAACTCTGCAGGAAGGTCAACTCCGTCCTGATTTCTGAACAGAGTAGAAGCTTCAAGATAGTAGTTTCCACCAAACTTATCAGGTGTGATTTCAATCTGTTGAACGCCAGATGTCTTTTCTACATAATAATCAACAAGAACACTCTCAACATTATCAAATTCTCCAGAAGCAGTATCTGTAATTGCATATGTGCTTTCTGCATCTTCGCCAGCTACATAATCATCATGGCCTTGAATAACAATTAAAAATTTACCATCATGCTCTTCGTCGCCAGTAATTTCGCCATGAGTAGGAATATAAGGCTCGCTAGCAGCTTCGCCATTCTTCATAATCATAACATAAGCAAAGTTTTCTTTCTTGTCAATTGGTAAATAAGGTTGCTTTTCAACCCAAACTTGAAGGGTATTACCATCAACCTTGATATCGTCTGTAGTTTCAACGATATGTTGATAAATGGGCTTGTTTTCACTTGCCTCAATTAAGCCAGCGCCAGAAAGAATCATGAATCCTTCGGGAGAGATTAAAGCATCTTCCATAGTGAAGGTAACAGTTCTTTCACCTTCCCAAGCAACTAATCTGGCATTACCACGTCCGCCCTGAGCGTATACTGTGGTAGCAGCGCCTTCCATGCTTGATGTCTTGAGTGTATCAAAGTAAATAACAGGTTCATTCTTATAGAAAATCTTATTTCCTACTTTTTGAGCTGCCTTTGCTTTTAATACAACATTACAAATTTCGCGCACCCCAAATTTCATAATATATGTTCCTCCTTATTTTTCCTTAATGAATATTTTTCATCCAGTTGTCTGGAGTTGAATCGGGACTTCCACCCGCCAATCTCTGACGAATATCTAAATCCCAACTAGTCCATAGCATGTATCGTTCAATTAAATCATACAATTGAAACATTGTTAAATTCATTAAATCTTGTAAAGACATTGAATTAAGTCCAATAGTAAGAATTGAAAGATACTGGGTTAAAACACTAGCGTCAAGTTCGCCTTTTTGAGCGGCGACTCTTTGACGTCCGCGCATTAATTTTTCCGCAATCTTACGAGCGGCTTCATTGGCTGGGTTAAAAGTGTCTTGTGAACTTTTATCTAAACAAAATACCGAACGTAAAATTGCTTGTAAGTCTTCAAAATTATTTTCGTCTATAACAATTGAATTTTCTCCATCGATTAATAATAATGTTCTTGGAGTAAGATTAACTTTATATTTTGGAAATAATAATGTTAAAACTTGCAACGTTGCTATCTTTTTAGAAACTTCGTTTTTATCAGATAACACCGTCATAAATATTTGAAAATTGTTTGTTTGAGATAGCGTATTTTTGTCCTGAATGTAAAAATTTTTATCAACACACAATAATTGCGCCCCAATGAAAAAATCTTTCTCCCCAATCATTGCTATCTCACGAATGGTAGGCTGATGAATTGCGGCAGTTAAACTAGGGATGGGGATGTCCCCACCAGTCATAAGTAATAAACGAATATCCATTATTTCTTGTTATACATTTCGTTAAATTCTTTTATAAACTGCTCTTCATCTGCCGGATTCAACAACATTCGTTCATCTTTATTATAATTTTTATCTTCGCCACCGTGAATTGCTCTATACATTACTGATAAGCCAGCAAATTCATCAGTTAATATAATTTGATTAGCTCCCAAAAATTGGAACGTGCCTATACCAGTTAAGTGCTGATTATTAAACATACTATCAAGTTCGGCAGCAATGCGGTAAGGTCTAAGCTGAAAGTCTTCAAGTTGCCATTGGTCAAAATGACATATAATATCAAACGTTACAATATTGTCACGAAACTGTGGGTTGGAATCGTTAGTAGTAAAATTATCAAAACTTATAATGATATAAGCTAACACACTTCCATCAACATATATTTTAGGAACTATCTTAATATTTTTACCCAAAAGCTCTTGAGCTTGCTCACGTGTTAAGCTCGCACATTTCATAGCATTTGGAGTAGTATAATATAATAATTTTTGTAATCTTTTGTTTTGCAGCATCATATCAGTCATTATCGTTAAATCTTTATCTACCGATAAAAAACTTGACTGCGGTTCTTTAAAAGTTTTTATAAATGCCATTTTTCTCTCCTTTTACTCCTTAATAGAGAGATTCAACCACAATCGTCTTGGTAGAATCGTTGCAGTTTAATTCAAACTGCCCACTATATGATTTAAGCCATACTAATTCTATACTGCGACCATTTACTTTATATGCAACAGGATACTTCTCATCAATTGACCAGTGAGGGACGTCAAGTCCTTCATAAGTATACGTTGCTTTGATTTTAGGTTTAATAAATCCTTGCCCTAAAATTAAATCGGTAGATGTAGGTTGGTCAATTGGTTTGACTATTAAGCCATCTACAACGCCATTTTCCATGTCGTCTTCCATTTCATTAGCATAATATTCAACCGCACTAATTTGCAGCACTCCTGGCATACTAATTGTATCTGTGGCTTCTACTCTCCAGCAAGTATTAACATCGCCATCTTCAATTCCTTTCAAATAAAACTTTGCATAACGTCTAAAATACTCTAAAGTAGATTTAGTCTTTGGCATTAAAATATTTAAAGAATAATTTGGCCTGTCAATACTATCGCCCGATTTTTGTATATAATTTATTTTAGTTTCTACTGGTCCTCTAACAGCAAGATAAGTAGTTTCTACCTCATTATCGCTATTTATCCAAGAGACTTGATAACTACATTTGCGGATGTCGCCTCTGAAATAAGCTAATTCGGTTAAATCTTGTAAGTAAATAAGCCATTTGGTTCCAGTATTACATCATTCAAAAATATCGCCGGGCTTAAATCCATGTTCAAACCCAACTGATACGATTTTATCATCGTAGTCTTGCTTTAATTTATTCGGATTAATTAATGCTCGAATAAATGCTTTCTCATCCGTTTGATTCAATCGTTTAATTTTTGCGGCTTGATAAGAATATAATACGGCATGGTCTAAAGACCACCGCTTGTCCTTAATCATCCTATCTTGCTGCGGGGAACCGCCTCTGAATCTTAATCGTCTTGCCATAAGACCCAGTGCACTAATATATTTATCTTGGTTATCCATGATAAATCCCCCTTAATAAAGATATACATTCGAAAACTGTTTTACGATAATATACAAACTCTATATCAGTTAAACGCAGCCCCTCTAACTTTGACAGCAGAACTAAATAATCTGCATTAATATTTAAAACTTCATTCATGCCGGTTAACTCAATAATAAGCGTTTCTAATTGCATATGCCAGTTTTCATTATTTTCACGCATTGGGATTAATTTTCATAACTGATTTGTTAAGCGGTCTATTGTGACTTTTATAAATGCGGGAGAAATTTCAAATCCGTATTTAGTCTCCATACGTATTTAATACGCCCCAATTTGACACAAATTTTCCTTCGTCATCAACTTTTCTACGCTTATATAATCTTTGCATGTGAAATTCTTGTCGATGACATTCAGATAACAAGGTTAATAATTTAGCCAGATGGTTAGCTTGAGAGGTGAACTTAAAGTCCGAACCACTGTACTTCATACGAACATTCTCGATTGAAGTAACTTGGCGCTGAAGCCAAGCGCACATCATAAGCAAGGCTAAAATATTAATCTCCTCACTAGTTAAGTCAACGGTAAAATGAGACCGCTCAATAAGAGCTTGAGCTTGCGGATATTCTCCGTCTGAAAGCTCATCCCAAATAATACCAATTACAAAATCCCCATCCTCGATTTTGTCTTCATCTACTACAAGCGTTTCAAGGACATAATCGCCTATATTTTTTCTAGGAAATTCAAAACCGGGTATTGCGTCTATCAATAATTGTCTTAAATCTTTAATAGTCTCTTCTGGAGTTAACTCCATGTACATATCATCTGTTATTTTCCCCAAAAAACGATTGTATACAGCTGTGAATGTTGTTCCCATCTGTATCGCCCCTTTCTACTCCTTTGGTGCGGCTGTAGTAGTTGTTTTTGCTCTACGCTTCTTAACAGGAGGCTTAGGCGCTTCTGCTTCTTCTGCCTTGTCAGCCTGCTCTAGTTTTATAGCTGCTTCGACATCTAAACCAGTTTTCTCCTTGAGAGCGTGGATTTTATTTAAATCTGTAACTGGAAGAGAAACACAAAATGTCTTAATTAAATCAACAACTCCAGCAGGAGCAAAATCAAGTGCATCTAAAAATTCATCTTGTGAACCGTTCTTAATTAAATTAATTACTTCTTTTTCTCCCCAATTATACTCTAACTCAGGAGCGCCACCATTAACTTCTTCAACGGCTGTAGGGTTATCTAAAATCTGTAAAAAGTTTACGATTAAAGATTCGCCACCGCGCATATAAGACAGTTTTTCTAACTCGTCCATGCTGATTCTCTTTACCTCTCCTGGATTAAACTCACGTCTTACGCCAAGGTCAGGTACTTTATAAACGAGACTGCTAGCGCTTCTATTCTTTACTCTTACTAATGTATTTCTATCTATCATTTTTTTAATCTCCTTTTTCTCTAAATAACTAAAAAAGGGGAGCAGGGATTTCCCCCCAAGCTCCCCTTTATCCTATTTCATATTAAGCATTTACAAATTCTACTGTAAACTCTTCATCGTTAATAGAAATTGTCTTTGGTAAATCTTCTGCCTTAGTCCAGAAAATAATATGTCCAGCACCAAGTCCTACAGAAGCAGCTTCATCTACATCATCTTGAGTTAATGTGTAGTTAGCACCCCATTTAGCACCAACGATTGTCTCAAGTCCAGTATTTAAATCTAAACCAATCCATTTTCCACTACCTTGAGAAGGGTTAGTAGAAGCAAAGCTCTTTAAGCTGTCCAGGCTACCAGAAATCTTGATGGTTGTACCATCCTGAGCCACTGTCACAGCGTCCTGGTTGAATTGTGAATCAGCCTGATTCACGTCTGCAGGCGCGGTAGCGAGTTTATTCGCTGTGACGCTCGTTAATTTCCCGAGCCACCATTGCCGGAATCGCCAGAACCGCTGTTGTCTCCAGAACCGTTGTCAACGATAACAACTGTGTTCTGAGCAGTATCCTTGTAATTCCAAACAGTCATATCCTCAAGAGAAGTATCGTGGTATACGCAAATGTTGTTAGTTAACATGCAAACAACTCCAACTTTCTTGTAAACCTGAATTTCTCTTGACCAGTCTCTGTTGTCTCTCTCAGAAACAAGTGTGCCACCTTCGAAAGCAATCTTAACGGGCTTTGTATCTCCACCAGCCGGGATAATCCAGCAGTTAGCAGAGTTGATAGCCTTTGTGGTCATTGTTTCATCAGCGAATCCCTGCTTAAGGATAACAACATTGTGTCCCTTATATCCAGCAAGTCTTCCAGTTCTATAAAGCTCATCCTTCATAGCTTCGGTGTATCTCCAAGCATCCTGAGGAATCATCTTTACAGCAAATTCATATGTGCAATAAATTGTGGGCTCACCATAAGCACTTGCAATGGCAAGTAACTGGTCAAACTTAGCCTCATCAAAATCATTAGCGTTAACCTTGTTAACAGCGGGTAACTGATTTAAGGAACTATTAAGAGCTTCACCAACTTCTTTGTAGATAAGCTCATCCATACCTTCCATAACGATAGCAGTAAGTTCAGCGAAATCTACTCTACCATCGAGGAATTCCTCAAATCCGATTTCAGCAGCTCCGCCGATAGCACTTGTAGGTACTTCGAAGCTTTCAGTAGCCTTACCAAGCTTGAATACTTCGTATACACCAGCAAGTCCTACTCTGGTAATGAACTGCTTAGCTCTATTTCTTGTGTTTAATTTTCTACGGAAGATTGGCTTGTCTCCCTGAGCAAATTGCTTAACTTCAGCAAACTGGTTGTAAGCAACTTCTACAACCTGAGGAAGAACTTCGTCTAATGTTTCCTCGATGATGGAGAAAACAAGATTCTTATTCTCTCTGTAAAGCTGAGGAGTTCCAGCAATTTCATTAAACTCTTGACGAAGAGTTTCATTTAATTCGTCGTAGCTGTAGTCAGTGCCGTTATAGCTATAGGCAACAGAAGCACTACGATTAGCGCTAGCGACTTTTTTTGCTAATGCCACTAAATTTTTCTTGTCTAACATCGCGTTCTTCTCCTTTCCTATTATGCAATACGCATTAACTTAACACCCGGCTGTCCGTCAGGCATTGTATAAACTTTAACTACTTGCCACTTCATATCACCATCAGCCTCTTCAAGAATACCATCAGCAGCTCTAGGTGAAAGAATCATACCAACTGTAGGCTCTTCTACATCAATTGTATTAGTTGTGAAGATATCGCCAACATTTGTCTTAAATACTCTAGGAACCATGCGTGTATTTTCAGGCATGAGCTGCTTTTCAGACGGCATCATATGCCAGAATGGGTCCTCTGTAGAATCTACTTCATAGGGGTCTGCAGGAGTGATGATGTCTCTATAATCACGCATTCTGATATCATCCTTCTGAGCTCCACCAGCTGGGCTATAAACTCTAGCCATATAATCTGCTTTTCTCATAGCGAAATCAGCGTCGCCTAAGAAATCACGATATAATTTAATTTCATTGAATACTAACATCCATTCGCCAGTATTTTCTTGTTCAAAGTCAACTAAACCTTTAGCATAGTCATACTTTACAAACTGACCGTTTTGCAGCATTTCGATGTCAGGGTCAGCAGGCAGCTGAGCATAAATTTGACCTGTTCTCTGAGCAGAAAGGTGGTTAGGCTCAACCTGGCCATAGCCGTACTTAACAAACTTTAAGCCGCTTAAATTTTCCTTAGCCATTTGTTATATATCCTCCTTAATTTTTCTTACTTTTCGCAACAGCGTCTACCGCTTTAACCCAATCAGGTACTAGAGCATTAGATGATGTATCTTCCCCGCCCAAATTATACATAATCGGGTCAGTATCCGCATTCTCATCTTTATCCAGGTCAAAGCTTATTTTGTTACGAACACAAATTATTGAAAGCTTAGCTTCGATATCATCGAGTGAATATGTATCAATATTCTCGATAACATCTTTCTTATCCTCATCTGAAAGCATATAAAAGCGGTCAATCATGGCCTGCTTTTCCTGTTTTTCTACACCCTGCTTGAAGGCATATAATTCATCAAAGGATGTCTGTAATGAGTCGAACTTTTCCTGCAGTGCATTATAATCAGCCTCTAATGCGCTGTACTTGTCATTCAGCTCTATATACTCTTGAATTTCTTCAAGATTATATTCAATTGGTTTGTCCTCTTCCGGAGCATCTTCTTCTGCGGGTTCCTCTTCAGATTCTTCTTCTTTTTCTTCCTCTTCAGGTTCTTCCTCAACAGGTTCATCTTCAAGAATTTCCTCTTCTTCTTCGATAGGCTCTTCTTGTGGCTCTTCTGTAGGCTCAAGTTCTTCTTCAACAGAAGTAACTTCTAAATCTTTATTATCTTCCACAGATTTTCCTCCTTCACTATTAATTCTATTTACCTGTTCAATTAGTGCAAATAATTTATTTTTAAAATCTTCATCAAATGAAAATTGAACCTTAGTAATTTGAGCACCTTCAAAGCAAGGCTCTACATCTTCGCCTAAAATGCACAATTTTGAGATAATAGCTTCATTAATAATAAAAAATTCGTAAAAATTATTATCATCTTCTGTCCAAGTTCCTTTTAAAGAATTTGCATCTAATTCCATTGATTGATTGTTTCCTCTTTCGAGGATTCTCTGTGCCTCTGGATATTGTCCAGTCCAGAGATACCCCTCAGTCATTAAATATTCATGCTCAACGCCGTCGTCCAGGAATTTCTGAAACCAAGCCTTTGCACCTAAATCTACAAACCCATATGGCTTTGTTGTATCAATTACATCAAACTTACCATTAGAGATATCAATAATTCTATTATGTTCTTCAAAATCATCCGTCTCTTTATTAAAGAAGCCAACGATAGGCGAACCGGGTAAACTGTTCGCCATCTCTTTCGCTACTTCTTTAGTAATAACGCTACCGTTTCTATTAGGCTCTTCGCCAACATAACAAACTTTAATTTGACATTTACTAATTAAAGGGTTAATAGGTTGTAAATTTATTAATTCACAAGGAGTGTTTAATTTAATACTTGTATGCATAAATCGCCCTCCTAATTCTTTGACTCTTCATTAGCCAGAGTTTTATCGCTCTTTTCTGATTGCTCCTTCTCAGGGCGACCAGCAGAGTTCCCCTCTACATTACCTTCAGTTTTACCACTAGAAGATTGAGACTTGTTGCCCAAAACATCTGTGCTGGACATAGTAGATGACATAAGAGGTGGAATCATAATCTCACTCAGATGAAGCATATTGTTTTCAAAGAATGCAGTGTTGATAATATCGCTTTGTGAATGTCCAAGAGCGATTTGCGGTAACATTTTAGAATATCCAATTTGTACTTGCTCTTTGTACATCTTTGATAATTCTTTATAATTATATTGTGTTGTTTCTAACATATATAATCTAAAGTTAAATTTTTTAGCATACTTTGGTTCAAGATACTCTTGAGTAAGTTTATCAAAGAAAATTCTAAACTGTAATAATAAATGGCGCATTGAACCTTCATCAGATAATACAGATTTTTCTAACGCAAGATTTCCATCTGTATTGAATAAGTTCTTTGAAACACCTAATGCATTATATACAGTTCTTTCAACTCTTTCTAATTGGTCATTTGCTTCACTAGCATTTGTATCACTAATATCGATAGATTCTACATCTGCAAAAGTAGTTAATACATCTACACCAATAGCACGACTTAACATCATAACCGCATTATTATGAATATCTGCGGCTTCATCAACGTCAAAAATTAAATCTCCATTTTTATCTCTTGGTAATTTTTGAACTAAAATTTTCATTAACTGTTGTAATTGTTTACGACGGTCAATGTCTTGAGCATCATCTAAATCTAAAATATTAGGGATGGCGTTTACGAACAATGGTAAATCGTCGTCTCCTCCCATGTCATGCAGAGAGAATTTAATTACAGAACCTGGTTCTAATAAATACCAACTACCATATTGAACGCCCCACTCGTCTCTTGGTAATTTACCTTCTTTATATAACATATACCCCTTTGCAAATTCGGGCGGGAACATTTTTAAAACTCTCATACGATAAGCAGGGTCGGCAAATTCAGCATCAAATCATTGCATATTAAATTCAACAGCTGGTAAATTACCTACATAATATCTTACTCGACAATAATCAATAGGTAATTTTTGCACTAAAAATCCATGATTGCCTTCAAATACATAACCATAATAACATCCGTCTAATATTACATCACGAGAAATCTTATTACATAAATTCTTTAAATATGAACTGTCTAAATAATTTAACACACGATTAAATTGTTCAATAAGTTTTTCCTCTTTTACCTTTTGGTCATATACCTCTGGCACAATGTACCAATCCCACCTATACATATTAGCATAATAATCACATACCTTTTGATAAATTCCGTTAACTCTATAAAAATATCTTGAAATTTTTCTTAAAGTAGGTAAATCTTTTCTTGCTAATGCTCTTAATATAAAATGTTTATCGGCATACATGCGCTCTGGGCCATTAATATATCGATAATAATTACCTAATTGTATTGTCGCATCTTGTACTGTTTTTACGCCGATTTTAACTTTATTATACTCGGTTGGGAGGGGGCCATCAACTAAATTAAAACCTTTTTCATGGATGGTTTCTTGCTTTGTTTTTTCTTCGTCCATCAATTAACCTCCTCATTTAATTATTTCCATAAGCCTTTTGGATAATATAATCATAGGAAATTAAATTATCGTCCCAGTATGGAATTTCAACTAATGTAATACCGTGCAATGCACAAAATCTTCTTTTCTTATTATCATTAAATTGTTGTTGATACAGGGCTTTTTTACCGCCAAATTTTGTACTTGCCTCATAATGCTGACGACCTTGATATTCTATTAAAAAATCAATGCGGCCATCGTCATCAAATACGGCAAAGTCAAATCTTAACGGTTTACCATTGCTGGAGTTTAACCCCTCAAATACATACTCTTCTTTAAAGACTAAATTGGCATCGCGCAAAATCTCTTCAATTAAAATTTCTCCTCTACTAGCTCTCATTTCATCCCCCTAATTCATAAACATCCAATCTTTTGCATTAAACCGCTTATGTTTTCTATTCTCTTCTTCATGTTTAATATAATATAAACCATATTCCAACGCAGAGAATTTATCTTTTCGTATTTTCTTATTTGCCTGTTTTAAATTAATATTTAATCCTTCATTTTCTTCACGCAAATTCAACATTTCTTCTTTTAAAATCGATGTAAGAGTAAATGGGCGTAAATATTCAGCTCTTTCTTCGGGCGTCATATTCTGGCCCACCTTTGTTCCTAATAATTTATTCTTTGCGTCTTTCTCATCAATTAAAAATTTAATTTTTCCAGCGTTTAATCTTGCTTGTACATTACTATGAGCGTCGCTGTTGATTGGTGCATTCGCTTTAATAATATATACAGCCTCTTGTTCAGTCTTTTTTGTCTTATATTTATGATAAGAACCATCATTATCATTATAAATACCAAAATCAGGATATATATCCCCGGTAATAGGGTCTTCTTGCGACATAACCATCTCATCAATAAGACCAATACCAAGTCCATTACCATCTATAACCAATCTTCTTGCCTTATATTTATAATATAACTGCTTTAATTTAATCGCTTGATATTTAAAATGCTCATCAGATAGTGTATAAATATTTACAACCGACGCAATTGAGTCTCCCATCGTTTGTGGATTTACTTTGAATACTATAGCAACTGAATCGCAGTCTTTACGACCAACGTCGACGCCAATAACATAATAACTTTGCGACCCACTGCGTTTAGAATACTCATATTCTGGCTTTTGGAGCTCGCGATTTCGGTCAAAAGCTTCTGCGCGGAAGAATGCGTCTTCGCTAGAGCCCGACCATTCAGATTCATACTCTCTAGAAAAGGCGGCGTCATTGAAAGAGCCGTCATTTTTAAGGTCTTGAATGAAATTTTTGCTTTGTAGACCCGTTAAAACAGGAATTCTTCAAGTTCCGCCCATTACAAAAGCTTTATCTGGCTCTGTAACCATCCAAACTAGGAATTGAATGAGTTTATCATAACTAAAAGTGCCTTTTCAGCCAGCTGTGGTTACAAAAATTTGCGATTTATTTAATGTTTCATCATCGTGACGAGTTCCATCCATCGCTAAACGTGATACGTTCATAGTTGGTAAGATAACTGTAGATAAAATATCGCCATCTACGCCGACACACTCTTCAATTAAGCCTCCGTGGAAACGCTTACCACGAGAACGCTCACTTGCGGCAACGTTTGTAAGCATCGAACCGCCCTTAAACATATAAATAACAGTATCTTTAGACTCACGTGTGCGTCCAGGACGTCTATCTAGCTCATTTTCAAAGGCTGGAATTAATGAACAAATTTCATTAACCTTATCTTTTGCGATACCAGCGGCCTGCTCTTTACCTCCAGAAGTAATAAACAGCTTACTACGGGGGTATAAAATACAACGGCACATTAAAATCATAATAGATAAGAATGATTTTGAATAGGCTCGAGGGAAAACCCCGTAGACATACTTATAACGCATGGCCACTCGCAAGAAAATTCGTTGATAAAAATAAAAATGGAAGTTCTGCGGGTTGCCTTGCTCAAGCATAAAGTCTACAAATAAATCAGGGTATTCCCGCCAAAACGCAATATATTGACGAATGGCGGGTTTAACCGCTTCAATACGTTCTGGGGAAATACCTATTTTCTTTCGTTTCGTCGATAAATCTAATAAATCTTGCAGAGCCATTTAAAACACCTCCCCGGTGTCTAATAGCTTCTTTAAATATTCATCGTCAGCAGCTTCTTGCTCTTCTTCAAAGTCATTAAATTCATTATAATCTTCTTCAGTAATAAATTCAGTGGAGTCCTCGGCAAAGATTTTTTCCTCAAACTCTTCATCGCTGCCCCAAACCTCATCTTCAGACACATCTTCTTCTTCAGCAGCTTTCTGTTTATCAGCATTAATATCTTGAACAGCTTTTTCAATTAAAGCGCCAAGGTGCGGGTCTTCAGAAATTAAACGACGAGTATAATTTTGTAAATCTTCTAATACTCTATCCGCCTTATCCTGCGGTCCATCAGTGTAATAACGAGGAATAAAGCCATCTTGTTCGCAAATCATAACCAATTCAGAAACAGCATTTGCGTAATCACCATTTTCTGCTTTATTTTGCGCAGCGGTAAACTTGCCCGAACGCATTAATGCGTCATATACTTTACTAACCTTTTGGAATCCATCAACATCACCGATATCCAAAAGCTGGTCCATCTTTAAAGAGGCTTTACAAATCTTCTTTAAAGTATCAATATGGCCAGCAGCTTGAATATCATATGACTCCATCATGTCATTATAAAGCTGTTCCATTTTAACCCATTCTTCGGGTTTATAAAGAGCACCCCATTTTAAACGTAAATAGGTAACATCTTCATCAGTTAATCCTAAATCATCGGCAGAAGCCTCAGGAAGTTGAGACCAGCGCTCAACGGCATTCCCTGTTTCTTCTTCATCTTCTTCTGGCTCTTCATCAGGACGAGGCGGCATTTGAGTTCTGCCTTGTTCAATAGCAAGAGCTATGTCAGCAGCGTCGTATCCTTGGCGACGCATCGTGTCTTTAATTTTCGCATCCGCTAATTCTTGTAAAAATTCTGTATCTTTCCAACGAAAATCTTTATATTGTTTAATTCTCATAGTGGAAATATACCGACCCAAGATAGTTTTACCGGAAACGTCTCTGCGATTGCGTCCGTATCGACTTAATAATTTATTTCATTGTTCTGGTATATATGGAATATCAAGTTCCTCTAAAACTGGTTTATAAGTTTCAGGGTCCCAGTTATCGATATGCATCGTAAGACAGTTCTTACATACATTCATAATTCCATCTTCTGGGTATTTTTCAAGATTATTAGAGCGATAGAAATTATCGGCACTCATTGTTCGATGACATTTGTCGCAATAGTACAATTTTTCATCTAAACCCATATTTTCGCTCCTTTCTTTTTTTTATAAAAAAAGAGGTTTTTCACCTCTTTTTCTATATATTTTGGCTTTTTTTATATGTTTATTGATGTTTTTTGTCCATTTCTGCAATTTTTACAAATAGAATAAAATCCGTCTTTACTTGTATTGTTTTTACTGAAGTAACGTGAGTGCGCCAATTTCACTTTACCGCAACGACTGCAGCGTTTATATTTGCCTTTTTCTTTAAAAGTATAATACCAATTAAGAAAATATTCTTGCGATAAGTCTGAAATTAAATTAGGAATTTTCTTGCGCCATAATGAAGAAATATATTCTAAGGAGTGGGTTGTTCCAAATTCTTCGTCTAAAACTTCTTGAATGGCTTGATTAGAGAGTCCATCAATTTTTAATTCAGTAATACGTAAAAGTAAAGGATGCGATTGAAGAGCGGCCCAAGAAATTGTATCAAAATCTTGCATGATACACCATAAATCACTTGTGGGGTGTTCTCACGCATTTTGCTTTAAATTAGAATAATTGCATAAGATACCAGAGCAACATCTAGGGTCACATAAACTAATCCCGCTCCAGCGCACGGTCCCATCGGCTTCAACCCATTCTTCACTTTCCAGCTTTACTGTGCTGGGAAGGGAGTAGTGAATTGAATGGGCATGAATTAAATACTCGCTTTTAATTTGATATTGTTGTTTACGAAAGTCAATTAATGCTTTCTTGGCGAGATACTTATTACGACCGGTCGCAGTTGCAGAAATCTTTTTCCATGCTTCAATGGCTTCTTGCACCTCCCGCATTCCCGGGAGGGTATCAATATCATGCTGTGTAATTTTTTGTTTTGGTTGGAAAAGGATGTGCTTATTATCATTTTTAATTGCATAAATACCATCTTCGCCATTCTCGAATTTATCAGCTAATGCTTGATAAGATGTTTCGCGTTTGTTGATGGTTACCATGCGGTTTTCTGTCAGGATTTTTTTCTGTTTGCGTTCTTCCTTTTCCATGCAGAAAATTAGATAGTCAGCTAACACTTCAAGGTCATCATTAGTAAGGTCAGGATTCTCAGCGACAATTTGTTCTACATACTCCTTGCGCGCTAAAGAACTTTCTAATGTGTAATCCAATTTTACTGTTATCATTCAACTACCTCCATAGTAGCATTATAGCAAAAAATATTATGTAAAGCAAAAAAATATTGACAAAATTATAAAAATTTGATATAATTTATATATAAAAAATATATTGGGATAAAAATAAAATTATGGAATTAATATCAAAAGAAGAATTAATTAAAGAATTAAAAGGCTCGGTATTAATGATGAGAGATATTCCCACCTGGCCGCCCACATATGAAGATACTAATATTTTTCATATTATAGATAAAATACCAGTTATTGAAGTAGATGAAGATGTAATGCCTCCCTGCGCATGGGGCGACAGTTGTGCATACTACACTTCAGAGTAAGGAGATAGGTAAATGGCAAAACTTAAATTTGATATACAAGAAAGTTCGCCACTTATTAAATTTGGCGCACTACAAGAAGGTGAAATATTTTTGTATCATAATGCACCTTTTATAAAAGCAAACGATAATCACGTACCTAATTTAGTTAATGGCTGTTGGACGTTAATTGATGATGATGAACTTGTTACTTACGTCAAATCTGCTGAATTAAAATTAACGATATAATAAGAGGAAAAAATGGATTTAATATCAAAAGCTGAGGCAATTAGCGCAATAGATAATATGAGAGCGCAGCCGGACGAAGATGGATATTTATTAATTTATAAAATGGATGCAGTAGATAATATTAGATGTTTACCAGTACAAGAACCTAAACGAGGCTATTGGATAGTCGATAAAGATAATATTGGATGTTCAGAATGTGATACGTGGTATATATCAAAGTACATGACGCACAGGAACTTTTGTCCTAATTGCGGAGTATTAATGGAGGAAGAATAATATGGAAGTAGCAATAAAACCTTGTCCTTATTGCGACGATGCTTGGGTATATGCTTCTGTTGGAGATTATGGAAGTGGATATGAAAGTTATGGCTATCGAATGCAGTGCAGATGTGGGTTTGCTTGGAAAACTATCAACTGGCATGATAACAAAGATGAGGCGATAAAGGAATGGAATGCGGAGGTGTCTAATGATAGCAATTCCTAATATAGATAAGCCGCAGCGTTGTCAAGAATGCCCGGCACATACATTTAACTATGGATATATTCCAGGTGACAATGGTTGTCGCATTTTGAAACGTGCATTCAATATAGATAAGTTAGATATAAACCCTTTTAATGAAGTTCTTCCCGATTGCCCGTTAATCGACATTGTAGAATGTTGGGAATGCGAATATTATAGGGGCCATGAAGAATATTGTGATATAGACCAGTTTGCAAGAGAACATGGTTTTTGCTATAGCGGAAAAAGGAGAAACAATGGCGTATAAACAATTATGTGACATTTGTGGGCAGGAAATCCACGAGGTGTATTTCGACCCAAGGAAATTCAAGTACAAGCGAAGAATATTCGGCACTTATGAAACGGTGGACATCTGTCAAGAATGTGCAGAAGAAATGGAGAAATACATTAGAGAAAGGAAAAAGAATGGCGCAACTGATTAAAGCACCGAGCCAAGAAGAGCCTAAATACATTTCTGTATTTTTAGCAGGAGGTATCACTAACTGTAAGAATTGGCAGAAAGAAGTCGAGAAATATCTCTCTAATATAAAAAAGATTTCTGTTATTAACCCACGGAACGATAAATTTGATGTTACAAATGAACAAGCATCAAAGAATCAGATACAGTGGGAGTTTGACCGATTGGAAAAGGCAGACATATTTAGTATGTACTTTTGCAATAGTGACTCGGTTCAGCCCATATGTCTTTATGAACTTGGAAGAAATATAGTCCGTATGCAGCAGAGATTCCCAAACGATTGGGAGGACAGAATAATTATAAGCGTAGAAAACGGATACTCAAGAGAGTTCGACGTGATTATGCAGACAAAGTTGTGCGCATCAAGGCTATTAGTATTTACAAATGCTAGTCCTTATTCTCACGCAGTAAAAATAGATGAGAAAGTAACAAAGATAAGGAGCAACGATGATATATAAGAAATACCAGGCAAACCACGAAGAAGAGAAAATAGAAACAGACGGGTGTAATGGATGTAAATATATTTTTGTACAGACCTGGGAAGAACCATGCAGACGATGTAAGCGTACCGCAAAGGACTTATATGAAAGGGCAAGTAATGAGATAAAACAAACGATAGAGGTATCTATTGAATCACTCAATGCTGATAGAGAAACAAATCGTAAAATATTAGACGATATTAAATCAGGCAAAGGATTACCGCCGATAAAAATGGAGGGAAGATAATGAGCTTAATACTTGAAGGCATAGACCTGCCGAAAGGCGAGACAGCAGAAGTAATAATTCGCATTCAGCCGAATGGAGATATAAAAGATGGGCACGGAATATTATTAACAGAAACAAAAGCCACGCAGATATCCACCCCACACGGAAGGTTAATAGATGGCGGCAAACTTGACAAACTTGTTCATGAATGGAGTCCCGTCTATACATATGGAAGAAGTGCATTTACCAGAGCGATAGAAAATGCACCCACGATATTAAAAGCAGAAGGAGAATGGTGATGTCGTTTATAGTAAAGGGCATTGATTTACCAAAGGATAATAATAGTTTAGACATTCATATTTTTAATGGAAAAGTGGAAGTAGTACATCCGTTAGACGCTTGTGAATTAGCGCATATTAATGGCGAAGCTATCCAGATTCCTAAAGGCCATGGAGATATTAAAGATGTTAGTAAATTGCGCGTTAGCGAATATGATTGCGAGGGAGAGGTTAGTTGGTACACTATAAGGGCAGTGGATACGTGGGATATTGAGAATGCTCCAACGATATTAGAAAGTGAGAAATAAGATGCAAATAGTAATAGATATACCTAATAGTGATATTACATCAAAACAAAATATTATAAATCTTGATTTGCATTTTATTGATGGACATATTTGCGAATGCACCTATCCGTTTAAAGAACTACCCAAAGAACATGGAAAGCTGATAGACGCAGATGAAACAAGAAAGCAATATTACCAATGGATGGAAGAGTTATTACAATCAACAACCATTAATATGTCCGCAGAGGCGTTGAGTTTATTATGCGGATTCACTTTAATAAATAATGCCCCGGCAGTATTAGAAGCAGAGGAGTAAAATGAGTTTAGTAATAAAAGGAATTAATAAACCAAAGGAAGGCGAAATGGTCGTTATAGGAATACAAGCGACAGACGCAGTTATTGATACTTGGGAAACCAGCGAAATAGATGGAGAAGACGTATTTGTAAAACGAGAACATATTAAACACGCTGATATTATTCAAATTCCAGAGGAGCATGGAGATATTAAAGATATCAATACTTTTGTAAAAGATAAAAGTATATACGAATGCATTGAAAATGATGTATTTAACAAGAAATATACTTATTTGGTTGGTGTAGGTGCTATATATAATGCGCCAACGATTTTAGAAGCGGAGGAGTAATATGGAAGTAACATGTTGTGACATTTGCCGCAAACCTTTAACTCGTAAAGGATATAAAGACCAAGACGGCAAGGATTGGAGAGATATAAGTTTTAGAGAACGCAAATATAGTACAAGGATATTCTCATTTGTAAAAAGCGCATTTGATACCGAATATATATCCGTGTGCGGATATTGTCGTTCAGAATTAGCAAAACATAATCCTAGGGAAGGACTAAAGGGAGAATAATGATAGGATTAATATCCAGAGATGAAGCAATTAAACAAATAGACGAAGCGTTTGACGTTGGTGGATGTTATTGTGATAAATATGCAATCCGAGGCATATTAAGAAGCCTTCCCACTATAGAAGAACGCAAAGAGGGGAGATGGGTAAGAATCACTCAAGACGTGGGTGTAGGACCTCATCTATATAAGTGTAGTGAATGTCATAGAGTTATTGAATATAGTAGTTCCGAACTCCCCTGCTTGTTGGAGATGAAGTTTCCTTACTGTCATTGCGGAGCAAAGATGAGAGGAGAATAATATGGGAGACAAGTTTTATAAATATTTCTTTTATATTATAGGGGTAATGGCAATCTTGAAATTTATATTAGGATAGATAGGAGAATAATATGGAATTAATATCAAGACAAGACGTAAAGGACACGATTAAACGCAAACCCTTTTCTTTGATTGATGAACGAATACTAATGAATACCATTGATTCTATCCCCACTGTAGAAGAACGGAAAGAAAGTGAATGGATAATCCTTAAAGAACCTACCGGGGGACTACCGAAAAGATGGCGAGTTAAATGTCCGATTTGTCGTAAAACATTAAGAATAAGAGATAAAGAATTATGGGAGTTTTGTCCTTGTTGTGGAACAAGGATGGGGAAAAAATAAAATGAAAACAATAGAACAAGTACGTGAAGAAACAAAATTAGGCGATGTATTTATAGGCGAAGTATTTACTTTAGAAGAATTTATGGAAGAGGTAGACCGTGGCAGCATCACCGAATACGACGGCATTGGCTATTTCCATGATGGGGAAAAAGAAACTGCTATTAGCGTGTTTTCTCCTATATGGTTTAAATACAACAGCGTCGATGAAGTTATAGAACAATTTCCATATGTAATTTGGTATAATAAATAGGAGAATGATATGATAGAAATTTCAGAATGGGAATTAGCAAGACTTCGAGAGCATGACAAAAGTTATTATGAATTAAAACAAGAAAAGGAAGATTTATGTTCTGCATTAGCTCCTATATTTAAACAACTGATTGAAAACTTAGATGATGAAACTTTATATAAGTTAAAAACAGATATGGGCCAGGCGTGTCTATATTATGACTGAACAAAAGTAGATAAGGAAAATAATATGGTAAAAGCAAATGACGTAGAAATTTATATAAAATGGTATGGTTCTAATGGGTTTGGCGAATACAATATTTGGACAGACACAGAGGGCCGCATTAAAGGCGATTCTGAGTATATGGACAAAGGCGACAAAAAAGATTTTTTGAAAAGTTTATTTGACTCTATTTTAGAGCAGATTGAGATAGTTGGATAATGGGAATAATAGACGATATAAATAAATTGCACCAGGTTGGATTACAGAATGGAGTGGAATATAAGACGTTAAGAATTAATAGGGAATTATTGGATAAACTTGAAGCGGAGATAAATGGGTTCGTGCAGCCGGCGACGCTAGATAATTCGATAGCGACGTTGTTCGGTATGAAAATAGAGCCAGTAGAGGACTCAGACTATTGTTATATATTGGAGGATTAGTATGGGGATAGCGTTTTTGATGGCGGTAGGGTTTGCGGCTTTCTTCGTGCTGGGGTATACTCTGGGCCATATGGCAGGGTTTAACCACGGCCATGAGGCAGGTATCGAGGAAGAACGCGACAGGTATTGCCGGATGGGGCCTTGACAAAATTAAAAATAAATGTTATAATTTATATATAAAGTGAAAGGAAAAAAATAAATGGATAACGGAGCAACAGTAGGAAAAATGTTCTATAGAGGCCAAGAGTACGAGGCTCATCTGGACGCAGAAGGAAACTTATTGGTGCCGTCATTCTTTAAAGATGGCTCTGAGTTAATTGTGTATTATGTGAAGGTGCCGGTGGAGCTCCTGGAGACCATATATACAATGACCAAGCAGAGATATGAACTTGAAAATTTATAAAAAATTTGATATAATATTAATATAAAGAAGAGAAAATTTAAATATAAAAAAACCAAACTCTTTACCTTTCTTACACTCTCTTCTTCCCAGTTGCTGGGAGTTGGGCGGGGCCGCAGGCTCCGCCTTTTTGTTTTGGTAAAACTTGGGGTCGACGGGAGGGGGAGACAATAACGAACACGCGTTCTTTTTTTGTTTTTTTCCCAAAAAACACCCCCCAGTATATACGTAGATATACCGGTGGCTCGCGCGAGCCAGCGAGGTAGGACCCGGGGGGTCGGGCCCTAAACAAACAAACAAGCTAATGACACACAGGACATTAAACAAAATAAATTTTGTTAAAAGATAAGATTAAATACCAAAAGCAAACATAAATCAATTGTTTAAATAAATAAATAACAATCAATACAATACTATAATGCATAGTCATCCACTACTGCTGCTCTACCCATGGCATGGCACAGTATACCAATAGTAGATGACACACAACACACTACTGAGAGCTTGGCGCTGGGGCGGTCACCGTTGACGAGCGTGAAAAGTGCTGATTCGCGCAAGGAGAAGCTTTGCAGAAAAAATCGCACAACAACACAACAAATGTAATACAATCATTTATCCTAAAACTCTAATACACCACGACAGTAGGGGCAATGCATGCACACACAGACAGAGGGGCAGCCAGGCTGGCCAGCCACAGCCAACGAGCAAACAACGAACATACAAAGAACAATAGATTAACACACAAGCAACACACAACACACAACACACACATAATGATATAATAATATATATAATATATATACATACACATAGGTATAGGGATGCCATGGGGTAGGGGTAGGGGGCGTGGTGTGGTAGGCACACAGTATAGTAACACAATAAGATAGATAATAAACATATAATATAATACACAAACAGTAAACAGTATTCTATCTATTGGTTTCAGTATGGGTATGAGATATGTGGTAATGTAGTAATAATACCTAGACACGTAAGCTGTAGTGTATAGCTACACAGTACACAAGCAGGACACAACGTGTAACACAAAGGGTGAGACACACATAGATACATACACATACACACACAACAACAGACACACAGACAATCAACAACACAAGCAACACATACACAACAACAGATAGATAGATACACAACATACAATAATACATACACACAAAGAGATAGATAAGAACAAGACAATAGACAACACAAGCAATCAACCAACAGACAAAGAGAAGATAGAATAAAAGATAAAAGAAAATAAATAGAAATAAGATTTGTTATTGTGTTTTAGTTTCAGGTACAGTGTATGGTATAGGTAGTATACCAAGGGGTAGTCTGCAGGTCTACTGGACAGGGTAGGTGCAGTGGGGCATAGACCTAATGGCCAACAGAGAGACAGAGAGAGAAAGAAGATAAAGAGATAATAAAGTATTAACAACAACACAAAGAATAATAATTGATATTTATATATGATATATTGCATGGCTGTGGGGCTGGGCCTGCCCCCGCGCCGCCCCCGGCCATGGCGGCGCGAGTTTTCGCTGTATACAGCCCGTGCATAAAATTTAACGCTTCACCGCGGTAAAGTGGTAACGCGGTGAACTCCTGAAATTCAGCACTTTAACGCGGTGAAGTGCGAAAGACTTTAGCGCGGTGAAGCGTTAACGCAGTAAAGCAAATTTTTGTTTTTTGCGATAAAAAGCAAAAATTTTACTTTTTCCGCCATGCTTTAGTGAGTTAAAGCGTTGAAGTCCGTCGCTTGTTAAAAATTTAACAATGTTATAAGTATGCAAAAAAATGTATAAAAAAACTTTTAAAAAAAGTATTGACAAATTGCTAAAGGTATGATAATATATAATTACAAAAGGGAGAGAAAACAAAGAGAGGTAACAAGATGTATACAGTAACAAATGACGCAAAGGCAAAGACAATCAACGAAAACACAAAGTATGTTGCAATCGCACCGCTTCTTGAAACTGTTATAAATATGTCAAAGGACAAGGCTCCTTACACAGTGCTTACTGTTGGAGCAACACTCGAAGAGGTTGAGATGTTCGCTTCTTCCGATTGGATGATGGCTCACGCAATCGTTGATGGTTGGTGGACAATCGTAACAATCGATGAAATAACAATCAATAACTAAAAAAGGCGAAAGCCTTTTTTTATTTGCGTCGTGGCGAACATACGTTCGGTTAGTCACCGCTAACCAATAGGCACATTCCCCTCTTCCATCATCCTCATTATAACATAAAACCGCAAGGCTGTCAATAGAAAAAATAAAAAAAATTTTTTTAAAAAAGTATTGACAAACCCTCTTCAGTGTGCTATCATTATTATAGAAAGAAGAGAGGAGAACAAACAATGAGAATTTGGTTAGACATGGACGGAACAATCGCAGACCTTTACGGAGTAGAAAACTGGCTCCCTATGTTAGAAGCAGAAGACCCTACACCTTACGCAATCGCAAGACCGCTTGTGAGAATGAACATTCTCGCAAGATTGTTAAATAAGGCACAGAGAAACGGCTATGAAATTTGCATCGTGTCCGCACTCTCAAAGAACGGCTCCGCAGAGTATGGGCAGAAAGTAATCAACGCAAAGTTAACTTGGTTACAGACCCACCTCGCAAGCGTAAAGTTTGACGAAATCCAGTTCGTATCTTACACCTACACAAAGAACAATGTAAATAGTGGAAATGATATTCTTTTCGATGATGAAGAGAGACACCTCACCGCTTGGACGGGTGAAGCCTACAACGCAAGAAACATTTTAGAGGTTTTAAGAAACCTCTAATTTTTTTTATAAAAAAGGCTTGACAGAACACCAAAAGGATGATATAATAAAGGTACAGAAAACGAAAGGAGACCAAAGCAATGAAGGAAGTTATAGGAATTGTAATCTTAAGTTTAATCGTTTTATTGGTAGTCGCCTCAATCGCATTTTTACTGTGGTTTGGCGTTTCATGGGCTTCGATAATGTTTCAAAATCTCGACATGGACGAGCCCACGGTATTAAGTTCGTGGAATCTATTTTCATTCATTGGATAGGAAAGAGGGCAAAGCCCTCTTTTTTCTGTTGTCGGTCAACTATTCCGAAAATTAATTTTTAGGGAATAGTTGGGCTTTTGGGCTTTTGGCAAGGGTTTTTTCTGTCAAGGAACTATTCCCAAAATTAGTTTTTAAGGAATAGTTGACCGACCCCAATTCACTTTAGCGAATTAAAGCGTGAAAGAAAAAATTTTTAAAAAAGGGCTTGACAAACAAGCCTTTTTCTGTTATACTATAATCAGAAAGAGAGGTAAAGACAAATGACTACATTCGCACTTAACATTTTAATCATAACAGTAATACTTTTAATGGGTTTCGCCATTGGAATGATAATTATTGAACTAATCAAAACCGCAAAGTTTCGCAAAGAGGTAAAAGCCACAAACGAGGCTTTAAAAGATTACGCAGAACATTGTTTGAAAAAATTTTAAAAAAAGGGGTTGACAAACCCTTTTTTTCATGCTATAATAAACTCAAGAAAAGACAAAGAGAGGTAAACAAAATGAAGTATTACACAGTACAGTGGTTCGACAAAGAACTTGGAGAAATCTACAACACAATCACAAGCGAAAAGGGAGTTGCTTACATGCAGAAGCACCCCGAAGTGTATGACATTCTTCTGTTAGATATTTACACCGAATAAAAAAAAGGGGTTGACATTCAACCCCTTTTCTGTTATAATAAAGACAGAAAGAGAGGTAAAGACAAATGACAATCCACAATATTGATAACACATTCTATGACTCAGAAATGAGCGTAAAAGAACTTATTGAATACTTAAAAGAAAACTATGACGAAAATAATAGGGTCACTTGGTTTATGCAAAAGACTCTTCCAAACAGAGATTTTCATAGAATTTACATTGATTCAGATGATTATTACATTGAAAAAGAAGAAGAGAGGTAAATAAAATGACAATTTACGGACTTAATAAGAAAGCAACAAAAGGCTTATACATCGTATACACAATAACTGAAGGAAGAAAGTATTTCTTGAGTGCTTGGAGAACAGAAGAAGACGCAAACAAAAGAGCAAAAAAATATTTTGGAAAAGTTTGGAAAAACTGTTGACAAACCCCCAAAAGAGTGATATAATAAAGGTACAAAGAGAGAAAGAGAGGAAATAAAAATGACAGTAAAGGAATTAATCACAAGACTTGAAGCAGTAGAAAATAAAGATTTGGATGTAGTCATCAATAGCGATGATTACGGCAATGTAGTTGTTACCTATGTCTCGGAAATAGAAGTATACTACGGAAGAGATGAGGACACGGGTTGGTACTGTGATACAAGAGAATGTGTTTTACTCGAATAAAAAATTTTAAAAAGGGCTTGACAGAGCCCTTTTTCTATGATATAATAAAGATAAGAAAAGAGAAAGGAAAGAAAAAAATGTTTATACTTGGAATTTTAGTAGGATGGTTTATAGTTTATTTAGGAGCAACAATTTGTTGCAACGCTTTTGATAAGGAAGAGTGGATGTCCTATTGGGTTGTTGGCCCGTTTCTCCCTCTTCATTTAGGAATCGGCTATATATATAATAAGTTAAGAAAAAAATAAAAAAAGGGTTGACAAACCAACAGAAAGATGTTATAATAAACTCAAGAAAAGAGAAAGAGAGGAAAAAACAATGGACGAAAAAGCAAAAAGACTTGCAGACATTATGTTTGAAGAAGATGAATACAGAGACGCTAATGATATGGAACTGATGTATCACACAAAAGAAGATTTTGAAGCAGAGAAAAGAGAAAGAGAGGTAAAGAAATGAATCCCAAGAACTTATTTGTAGGCAAGGCGACCGAAGCCATAAACGAAATCGATGAAATGAACAACGAGTGCGTTGAAGAGTATGGCGACAAGTATGCGGATTGTTTCCCCGCATTAGCCACCAAGAGGGTAGAAATTGACGGCAAGACCTACAGAATGAAAATCGAAATCACCCTCACCGAAATAAAGTAAAAATTACATTTTGACTGTATTTGTTTTCATTTGCCCCCTCAAGCGAGGGGGCTCCTTTCTATTTTTATACATTTGGATGTATAAATATTTATGCATGCGTGTGCATATTCATTCGTGCTTTCACACGGTGAAGTGTGAAAGCAAATTTTTATTTTTTGCGATAAAACGCAAAATTTTGCCAATCCCATCAGCCGCGCGCCAGTGGCCCAGGCGAGCGGAGTTTGATTTTTTTGGGGCTTTGGCAAAATTTTACCCTAAAGCGACAGAAAGCGAAAATTTGCTTTAATTCACTAAAGTGCTGAAGTGTTAGCACTCGCACCCAAGAGTGCTAATAACAAAAAATTTTTTTCGTAAATTTTTAAAAAGTGCTTGCATTTGGGTCTGTGATGTGGTAATATACTTATAGAGGGGAACGCAAATAATAGAGAGGAGAAAAGACAATGACATACGAAGAAATCAAGGCTTACATCAACAACAAAATCGCCAATGGCGAACCGCTTCACGGATATGCGAGGGAACTCGCTATCGAGTTGGCTCTCAATGAAAAAGAGAGAGCCAACTAAAAAAGAGAAAAAAAATTCTCTTTTTTTTAAAAAAGTACTTGCAATCTGCTTTGTAATGTGGTAATATAATATCGGGGGGAACAAGAGAGGAGAAAATAAAATGACTTACTACTTCGATATGGACGGCGTACTCGCTAACTTCCACAAGGCATATAAAGAAAACAAGGCAGTTGCACTCGACAAGGACGCAATGGCAAACCTCGAACCTTTTGAAGAGAATGTGGCTCTCGTAAATAACCTCATCTCTACTGGAATCAAGGTTTACATCCTCACCAAAGCCGCCAACGAAGATGGCAAGGCTGGAAAAATCGAGTGGCTTGCAAAGTACATCCCCGCTCTTGACCTTGAAAACTTCATTTGCATCGTAGGGGCTGGCAAGAAAATCGACTACATCAGAGAGGATGGAATCCTCGTTGATGACGATATGAAGAACCTCACCCCTTGGGCAAAGGCTGGCTTCGGCACCTACTTCGTAGAGGAGAAGGGTGCGGTCATCACCTTCTAAGGCAAACCAACGGACGGGCAACCGTCCGTATTTTTATTCATGCTGATGTATAAAAATACAGCGAACATACGTTCGGAAAATTTTACATTTGTGCGATAAAATGCAAAATTTTGCCAAAGTCCAGCTCGCCGCCAGCGGCAGCCGGCGGCGAGATTTTTATTTTTTGCGGGATTGCGGAAAAAATTTGCGTTTTTGCGGAAAAAATGCGAAAAAACGCGATTTCCCAAAACTTTCACACACTAAAGCGTTAAAGTGTTAGCACTCACCCCAATCGGGTGCTAACAGAAAAAAATTTTTTAAAAAATTTTAAAAAAAGTATTGACATTTCCAAGAGAGTATGGTAATATATAATTGTTCCAAGGGAGAGAGCGGAAACGAGTACTCCCTCAGGTTTTACAAGGTTAGTCACCGCGGGTTTTGACTGCAACACAAACCGAAACGATAGAGTGGCCACTCGAAAAATTTTTAAAAAACCCTTGACAGATAGCACCAAGTGTGCTACAATATAAATGTAATGAGGGATGCGGGGCAGAACCGCTGGTAGTCTCTTGAGTGAGACGGGTAAGACCTTCGACGACAAAGTCCTCGACCGCACGGAGTCCTGTTGTGCGGGATATAAATGTGAACCAAGCCCTTAAGTGTGGCAACCCCTTCAGTAACTGGGTAAGGCGAAGAACCCCCCAAAGTGCTGAGAACGGATGGAATGGGGGACGGCAGGACTCCGTGGAAAAGTTTTTCAAAAAAGTTTTGAAAAACGCTTGACAAATAGCACCGAAGGTGCTATACTATAATCAAGGTAAGGGAAGTGAGAGCCGCGGAAGCCCCGTTAGGCACAGGTAGCCAAGTAAGCCTCTCCCCGATAAAGTCCTTACCACCGCAAGGGTCTCAGCGTTGCGGTATATAAGTGTGAACCAAAGCCCCCAGGCGGTTGGAATAGGCAAAGGGGGTACACATCGCTGTAGAGGCACCGCAAAGGCTCCGAGGTAAAGGAGAGAGCGAACGGGACTCGGAGCCGACCCCCAAAAACTTGGGGGCTTTTTTATTTGCCGCCCGGCTTCGGTCACGCTGGGCGGCATTTCGTTTCTGCATATCTATGCAAAAAAATGTATAAAAATTTTTTTGAGAAACCCCTTGACAAAAAATCCCAAAACTGTTATAATAATTATAGAAAAAAGAGAGGAGACCAAGACAATGTTGAAGGTAAACACAAATGTAAATACTGAAATCTTAACCGAAGATACTTATAATTATGTAACAGTATGGACAAGAAGAAACGGTGAAAAGTATGTAACCGCTTACGGAGATGACCTCACAGATGTTAGAGAACAGGGGTATTTCCACTGGGCTGTGATTACCGACTACGAAGGCAACTTCGAAGTAATGCCCACCACAGAAATTACTTGGTAAAAAAATAAAAAAAG
>Ga0247608_10000159_pt1 | contig 126114 bp, 163 predicted proteins | sample 176DNAGHGlowgp2_FD_193490 | JGI IMG/M metagenome (GOLD analysis project Ga0247608, IMG submission 193490) | Sheep rumen microbial communities from Palmerston North, Manawatu-Wanganui, New Zealand - 1766 DNA GHGlow gp2 | ecosystem: Host-associated > Mammals > Digestive system > Stomach > Rumen...
GAGTTGCGGGGTCATTGCCTGCATGGAGCGATACTGCTGCCATGTGATGTTATTGCACGCCATCTGGGGAAGGGAGAAGTGGAGAGTGGAGAGTTTAGAGTGTAGAGTTAAGAGTTTTCTTTCCTTATCGCTCATGCGCTCCCATTCGCTGCCGGCCAACAGCCTGTCGCCCACGATAACCACCTCCGTCTCCGGCAGGATCATCGCGTCGCGAAAATCACTGACGTAACCGCTCACTGCCTCGCGCCCTTCTTTCGTAATCTTTCCCTGCTCGTCGCGTTCCTCCTTCTCGCCCATGTCGCCGTAGGGATAGTCAAACCAGGGCAGTGCCTTTTGAGCCATCCATGCCAGTTCGCGGGGAGTGACGGTGAAGAGGCGTCCGTCGGCAGCGGAGAGAATGTGGCTGGTCTCGCCGGTGAGGGGGTCTATCTGAGCTTTCTGATTACTCCGCCCCAGCCCGACCATCTTCAACAACGCCGCCGCCCGAGCAACGTCGGGGTTGCCGCCGTAGCGCATCTTCGCCTCCCAACACTGGCAGAGCTGCTGCCACGAGAGGTCACTCCAGCACTTCGGCAGGGCCGGCAGGGGAGAAATGCTTATGGACTTCGGCGCAGACATAACGGTTTACTCCTCCGCTTCTCTCTGGAACCACACGGGTATGCCGCAACTGCTGGCTACATCCAGCTCTAACTTCGCACCCTTCGACAATTCCCACCCCCTGAGCATATAGATGGTATCGCAGTCCACCAGAGCACGGATGTCCACCCTCATGTGCTTGCGCCAGTCCTCGTCCTGCGAAAGGCCGTTCTCGAACGGATTGAACACGTCGTAGCCCTGACCGCGCAGAAACGCTGCGGCACGCCCGAAGGCCGCCCTGCGCTCGTTCAAATCATAGTGCGCTATGGCACCGCTGATATATACTCGCTTCATCGTATGTCTATCGTTGTTTGTTGTACCTGTATGCTATCCGTCCACGCGTAAGGTCGTAGAGCGACATTTCCACTTCTACCGCATCGCCTGGCATCACGCGGATATGCCTCACTTACGTCCTATGCGCACCACCAGTTCCTTGCCACCGTAGGAATCCTGAAGCGCCTTCATGTTCTTCAGCGCAAGCTCTTCCTGTTCGGCGATGACGGCTTGCAGTTTCGCAGCATCTTCAAACCGCTCGGCCTCTACGAGCTGCCGAAGGGTGTCCTTCATGTCGTTGATGTGGTCGAAATCGCTCTGCAGCTTCAAGGCCGACACCAGGGCGCACAATTTTGCCGTCGTGGCTTGCAGCTCGTCCAGTTTCGAGCCTACATGCCGCAAGCGGACATAGGCCGTGATGGCCAGATACGCCATCGCCACGTAGGCTATCACTCCACAGATAGAGAGGAAGAAATTCATTGTTGCCATAATCGTATGTCTATCGTTGTTTGTTATACCTGTATGCTATCCGTCCCCGCGTAAGGTCGTAGGGCGACATTTCCACTTCCACCGCATCGCCTGGCATCACGCGGATATGCCGTTGCCGCATCTTGCCCGAGAGTGTGCCGAGGATGACGGCACCATTCTCCAACTCCACGCGAAAGCGGTCGCCGCCGAGGGCTTCCGTCACTTTGCCCTTAGTCTTGATGAAATCTTGCTTGCTCATGGTTGTTCCTCCGTGTCGAATGGATATACCGCAGCCGCCTTGTCCGCCATGCGGGAGGCCTTCTCTTGTGCCTCGGCACACTGCCAGCGCTCGCCGTACATCGCACGGGCCATGCGCTCTATATACTGTTCTCTTGTCATGGTGATTGGTGTATTTAGTCGAACTTGAATATCTCGTCAAGCAGCTCCTCCGTGCTGTCGCCACTCGTGTCGCCCATCGGCTCCGGCACGCGCTCCAGCATGAAGTCCGGGAGCCACACGTTGCTCACGTCGCCATAGACGCCCACGAAGCGCAGACGGATGAAGCCGTTGCGCCTGCCGATCTCCGTACCCGTCCAGCCCGACCATCGGCTGTGCAGTCTATGGAGAGCAGCTGAAAAATCATGTTCAGTCTCATATCCATACTGATGATGGTCGCGTGGCGTCGCAAACTCATTTCTGCAATTACACGGTTTGGAGACCCATTTTTCTTTTACATGGTAGTTCATAGTACTCTAAATGACAAGAAACTAAACATAATACTGGTTAGACAAATCCTCTATTTCCTTCTCAAATCATTAACTGCCTGCACTTTGTGTGCAGCTATGACTTGGTTATAGAACTCCATGTCCGGCATGTACGCCTCTTCGCTTATCTTTCGGAGCGTGCGTGCAGCTGCATTCTGCTCCGGCGTGAGCACGGCATCCAGCGGAATGTGCTCCAGGCACTTGTTCAACAGTCGCAGGATGTTCGCCTTGCGGCGCAAGGCCCTGTCGCACCAGGTGTTCACGCGCTGCACCTCCTTGCGGCGTGCATACCAATAGGCCCAATGCGCCGCCCTGCGTGTAGGGCCTTCGTATATCCATATCGCCCGTCCGGTCAACCGCGACTTGCGGATGACAATGACTCTCTGCTGATGCTTCTCCTGTTCCATTTTCTGAATACTCTGATTATTCCGATTGCTCGCCCGCCTCCGGATCCTTCTCCGGCGCCGCCTGCACATAGTCTTTGTCGCCCACATGGTCGGGGCTGTAGAAGTGCCTCGGTATGCGACTCTTGACATAGAAGTAATATACCCTTGTGCTGTTGCGAAGTTCGCGCGGCATCCGCTCGCCCTTGTCGTTGAGGGCTATGCTGTAGCCGTCGGAGGCCTTGGGGTATTGCCATGCCGCGCACTGCCGGAATCCACGTTCTCTGTCCGTTGGGGTCAGCAACACCACGGGCGGGTCCACGACGTAGATGCTGGTCTTGATGTAGTCGGTCAGGTTGTCGCGGATGCGCTTGTAGGCTGCCTTCAGGGTCTTCTCGCCTACGCTGATTCCGCAGTAGTCGAGCAGCGAGATGGCCAGTTCGCGCTGGGCGATGGGCGCACCGAGGTGCCGCTTGTCAGCGAGGTACTGCGCTATCCAGAGCGTGAACTGCTCATCCTTGCTGGCCGCCAGTGCCTGACGCAGCAGGGCACGGCTGTCACGTGGCGGGCGCAGGGTCTCGTCGGGCAGTTGGAAGAAGAGCTGCACACAGCCGAGCAGGAGGTTCCTGGCCTCGTTGAGCAAAGTTGCGGGCAGGTTGCGCGACACTTCTTTGACGTGGTAGTCCTTGCGGAAGTCGTCGGCAGGTGTGTGTGCCGGACGCGAACCGTCCATGCTGCGCGGATGATACCAGTCGCCGACGAGGATCTGATAGATGCGACGGCTCGTAGAGTCGCTGCTTAGGTCCAACTGCTCGTTGCTGGCCACCACAAACTTCGGCAGGTCGTCGCCCGTGAGCCGGACAGAGCCGTGATACAGTCCGCGTGAGGTCACGCCCAGCGGCATGTTATACATCTTCTTGGGAGAGAACCCGGCTGGCAGTTCGTCCAGACAGACCACGTTGTGTAGCCCCGGTACAATCTTTCCGAGTTCCTGTTCCAGGATGATGTTCGAGCCTTCCAGCGCCTTGCCGTCGATGGCGAGGGAACAACGCACGAGCGAGAGCATTTCCAAGATGGCGGTCTTACCCGTGCCACCCGATGCCAAATCCTCTCGCCGTGTACCGTTGTCGGTGATGTGGATGAACTGCTGACGGTTGGCGGAGCGGTGTCTTACCAACGCCGAGCCGAGGGCATGGAGCATGGCGATGAAGTACATATCCTGCACCTGCTTCTCCGTCTTCGTCAGCTCCTGCGACTGCTCCTTCTCCCAGAAGATGCGGCATGTGTTATACAGGAAGCGGAAGTGCATAGGCATCTCGCCTATGGGTTTGTCTGTCACGAGACGGTACTTCCACAGCGCCTCCCACTGATCCCAGCGCATATTTTCCTGTGCCCGTTCCTCGCTGGTCTTGGCGGTCTGCAATATCTCTTCGTGCTTGATGCGCTCCGGCTCGTAGAATGGATTTACCTCCACGCGCCACGCTTGCGGCACCACCTCGAACTTACCGTCAAGGATAGCGTCGGCACTGGTCCACCACTTCATGCTGCTGTACGGTACCTTCTCTATCTTGTCGGCTGTCACCTTTACTGCCACATTCTTGAAGAAGAAGTGGTCAAAGTCCTCGCCAAAACTCTTGTCGTCGAAGTCCACCGTCTCGATGCTCTCCATCACGCTCTGCTCCATCTTCGCAGAAAAAATAGCGCGTGAGAGCGCACCCTTCTCGTCGTTGTATTCTTTGTGCGCCCTGAGCCATTCCGCCATGAGGTCACGGCTCTGTGCCACGAGTTTGTTGCTCCCCTTCTGTCCCGCGAATAACTCACAGAACGTATGGTCGTTGCCCAACAAGAAAAAGCGCGAATAGGAGTCATCGCCCTGCTCCACATACTTTCGCACCATGCCCCTCGCACGGAGAAACACGGGTGTATTGCGCAGGTCGAACTTATATCTGTTGCGCGGCGAACCGTCCTTGTCCTTCCGCTCACTTTCATACTGCCAGAACTGGCACGTCGGCGTGTCGAACAACGCATTGTCGAACCACTCCACCGGGTCGTCGTGCTGCACGTCGGCGGGCATCAGCCCCTCCACCTCCGCGAAGCGCGTCACAAAGTCCGTCACGTCCTTCAGCGATTTCTGCAGTGTGCCTTGCGGTTTTCCCGCAAGGATCATCCCCAGCTCCTTCGGCAGTCTCAGCCACCGCACCTGCGGATTATTCAGTGCAATAGCCTGGCTTGCCGCCAGCCCCGTGGCATCCTCGTCGTAGCAGACATAAAGCCCGCCCTCCTTCGTCACGCCCAGCAACTTCTTGATAAAAGCCCGGAGCCAGCGGTTAGGCCGCACGTTGCCGTTCTTCTTGTCAAAGCCCGCCTGCTCAGAGTGCAGCCACACCACATGGGCATTGCTATGGCTATACACCGCCATCGCATCCCTCGGACCGCTACAGAGCACCACGCGCCCAAACTTCACTTTGCCCGTTTCCTTTCCGTCCTTATCCTTCTGCTTCTCGTAGGGGTGCCGCTCGTCCACCTCCGGCACCGCACCTTCCAGCGCGTCCGTCAGCCCGGCATCAGCATACCAACGGTGTTCCAAGTCGGCATCTTCCGCGAGACACCACCACGTCCACTTCGTCGTGCCGTAGAAGTCCTTCGGTTCATACTTCTTCACGCCCCACGCATAGCGGAACATGAAGATAGGATAGTTCTTTGTGGCTCTCACGATGCTTACGTAGTAGCCGCCCTTTTTCTCATTCTCCTTCCGACGGATGAACCTCGCCACCGGCTCCACGCCAAACAGCCGCTCCACTTCCGCACCCCAGGCCCGGATAGTCCGTGCCTCTGCCTTCTTCGGTCCGCGATAGAACCCGGCACCCAACGAGCACCAGTAAAGCGCCTCGCCCGTGTCTGGGTCGAACTGCGTCAGCATATCGCCTTGCTGAATCTCAGACTTCTCGGAATACCCAGAGTACTCCGTGTATTCCGATTTCTTCATCTTGCGGCTTGTCAGCGCCACCTTGAATCCCAGTGCCTTCAGTCCTTCTTCCGTCCACTCTCCGCGCTCGAACTGCGGTTCCTTGCCATCCCATTCAGCATACTGCACCTCGGCCTGGCGAAAGGCGTCCCAACCGATAATCTGTGTCCGCAGTGTGTTGTAATATTGCTTCTCGCCCTCCTCCTGCTCCAACTCCACGTTGCAGCGCGTAGCCAGTTCTGTCAGCACACGCTCACGGTCCGCGTCGGGCACCTTACCCGACGGCAGACCCATCAGCCGTGCAGCTAACTGCACAGCCCCGAAGCCCTCCTCGTGGCAAGCGAAGCACTTAAACCCGAGGTCCGTCGCACCCTTCCGCACCACCTTGTCAACGATGAGCGACGGTCTATGATCATCATGCCACGGACACAGGAACGATGCCGACGCATCACCGTCGCGCATCGGCACCCTGCCCCACCCTCGCATCACCTCCACGAGGCTCAGGCCATTTAATATGTCGAAATTATTCTTGTTCACAATTTTATTATCAATGGTGGGAGTGTAGGGACTCGAACCCTCGCTCACCGGCAAGTTTTACTAATGCCTGTTGCACCATTTACAGGCTTTCGCTCCCAAGTGGCTGTGCGCAAAGGTTTCTTATTCCAATACGCACAGCCTACTGCCATTCCACGACAGGCGTAGCGTGTACGCTATTCCTTTTTCATACCAAAGCCTTATTTATGATTTTTCCCTTGTCCGATACAACCAATGGTCAATCTTAATTTCATCACCTCCAAGCTCTCCAGTCAAAGGCCACACAAGGCCGACAAAGCTGCCTGCAAGATTTAGCGCTGGCATAAAACTTATCATCAGACAGAGAATCCATGTCACAGGCGGCATGGAGTCAAGCATCTTTATCCAATCATTATGGAGAAAACTGTGCCTGTAGCCGCGAAACGCATACAGGTAAGTTACAAACAGTGCCAAGGACGTAGATGCTATATAGAACAAGAAGAATCCCATAACTACTTCCCTCCTATCACAATTACGAGCGCGAGCAGCACCGATGCCACCGCTCCAAGTCTTACACAAATCTTTTTCATATTCTTCAAGTTATTGACTTTAACTCGTTTAATATCTCACAGATAACACAGAAAATTCGTTCAATTCGCGAAATCTGTGGTTCAATCAACCTTCGCTATGTCAATCTCATGCCGTTGCGTATAGGTGAGCACGCCTTCGTAGCCCAGCTCGCGCAGTCGTATCATCAGTTCGCGTGGCTGAAAGTCGCGGAGCCGCAGTTGCCGCGCCTCTTCCACCTGTCTGCGCAGGTCGGCTATCTCGTCGCGCTTCTTGCGTCCCTCGGACTTCTTCTTGCCCATACATTCGTTGCACGTCTTGTGCAACCCGTAGCCGCCGCGCCCGAATTGCGAGACCGGCAGTTCCCGCCCGCAGCACTTGCACACCTGCTTTTCGAGGGTGGAGGTGGGGGGGGTAAAATTGTCTGTTCCATCCATTGTTGTAGCTTTTATGGTTAATTATAAATCCGTCTAATCCGTATATTCCAAGAACGTAAAAACAGGGAGTGGCGCAGTTTTGCGTTCTCGGGCCACAGGTTCCGGCTGCCTAAGCATTTTCATCCGTTTCAGCCTTCACCTCTCTTCTTTCTTCCAACTCTTTCTTTCTCACCAACACATTCAAGTGATACTGTGCGATGCGCGAGAGCGGGTTGCTCCATTCCAAATACTCCACCACCGCCTTCATCTTCTCCGTGTCCTCCGATGCCATGGCCTGACAGAGGTCAACGAGCGCACTGTTCGTCTTCGACAGCAGGTTGGTGTTCATCATTTCGCGCCCGATATCTTTGTTTACGCGCTGCAGCTGCTCCAGTGTAGCCTGCAGGTCGTCGCGCAGTTCCTGGTTCTTCTGCTCCAACTCCTCTCGCTGCAGCCGGTGCTGTTCGCGCAAGATGTTTACCGCCTGCGTATAGTCGCGCCGCTGCCGATCATTTTCTATTTCCTTTTCCGTGATGCGCTTGCGCAGGTTCTCCGTCAGGTTCTGGTAGCTCCCCACCTGTTCCTCGGCGGCCTTCTGCGATTCCTTTGCAGCCCGCAGTTCTGCATCCTGCGCCTGCACCTTGGCTTCGGCCTCCCTATGGAGACGTTGTTGTTCATCCAACTCCAACCAAAACGGATTGTGCCCCGCAAGGGCGCGGAGCAAGTTCTTCAGATAGCGTGTCAGATAGCGTGTTAGTTTCATAATATAATATGTATATAGGTTATTTCGTCCGTGTAATGCTCACGCTGGCCGATGTATAGTCCGCCTTCACTTGGAATCCCATCTCCTCCTCGTTCTTCAACATCTGCGCCTGCACGCGGGCCGACTGTATCTTCTTCTTGTCTGCCAGTGTGAAGATGCGCGTCTGCCCGACCCGCATGTCCCTCAGTTCCCGTCTTGATACTCTCTCTTGCATTTTTTCTTTATTTATTATCTCCAATTACATTCAAAAACGCAGGAAAAGTCTTACCTTTGCAATGGATAGTTCAATAATTAGCATCGGTGGCACTACGCTTTCCGCTGAAAGACGCTCTTTGACGCGCCTGCAGGCTCTTCCTGTTCCCGACTTAAACGAACCTTACTTTATTTATTTCGGGACTACAAAGGTAAGAAGAAAAAGTGAGATGTAGTGCAAGCCGAAACAAGTATTAACATTATTTAATATATTTATGGCTATGCAAACAAAAGAAAATGAAATCTTCAAGCAGATGCTTGATTGGATTTACGCCAACACCGAAGCTCACAACCAGGCAGATGTTGCGCGAAAGTCAGGCCTATTTGAGGCCACCATCTCCCGTGCGCTAAATGGCAAAATCAAAAGAGTAAAACAAGAAACGCTAAGAAAGGTGAACTCAGCCTTTGGCAACGTCTTCAATCCGGCATGGCTTCGCGGTGATAGCGACATAATGCTCGTTGCCGACTTAGCACCGATTAGCAGCAATCAGTCTCAAACGACCACGACAGGCGAGACAGACACCCCCGACATGAGCAGTCTCATCAACGCCGCTCTTGCCGCCAAGGACGAAACCATCATGTCCTTGAAGCGTGAACTCTCTACCAAAGATGATCTGATTGCAGCCCTCCGCGAGCAGATAACCGACCACAACCAGCTCATGCGAGCCACTCGACAGCAGGCCGATGACCTCACAAAGAAATACAGCGACCTCCTGCAGGCGCATAACACCCTGCTCCGCCGCATCAACGTCAATATCGAGCACTTCCAGGATTCCCAACTCTCTATCGCCGCCGAAGCAATGGGGGAATATGGGAAACCATCAAACAAAAAGTGAATTACTGAAGCAGGAACGGCCGCCCTACTTGATTAGCAAGGCAGCCGTTCTTCTCTGTATAGCACCAGCGAGAAGTCAGAGGACATAAACCTCTGCCCGTTCTGCGTGCCGCTGTTTGTCCGCCGCGTCACGCTCCTCCTTCTGCTGGCGGCACAGCTCACGATAGCGCATCTCCTCGGCATAGCGCGGGTCGCGCTTGTTGAAGAACGTGATTGAAGAAAGAATCGCCCCGGCGTACTCTTTAATTTCATCTTCATTCATGCCGCGCGTGCCATCTGCAGTACGGAAGCGTGTCGTTTCTGCCGCTCCGATGGCTTGCCGGAACGCAAAGAATCTAAGTTCTTCGTCTGTCATTTTATAGAACTTTTTCATATCACTATAATTTATTTTGTAAAAAGGCAAGAGCGGATGCAAATATAATAAATTAAATTTGATTTATCGCAATAATGTTTGAAGGAATTATCGAATTTTACAAAAAAACCGCCGCGTCATCCCGACGCAGCGGCCCAAAACTCAAAATCACTATGATGCTTATGGCAACAATAGTGTTCATTTACGCGCGCACACGCACGTTATATATAGGTAGTGTGTCTTGCGATTCCGTCGCAAGAATCCTCAAAACTTATCCTCCCACACTATTCGCCCGTCATCTATCAAGATATCGACGCAACCCTCGTCGCCGTCGAAGACTTTGGCGGCGCACTCGTCGGAACAGAACGTGTCCGTTCCGTCCCAGACATAGCCGCTGGTGATGACCTTGCCGCATACGGCGCAGGTCCGATTATTTGCTTTCTTCATATCAGTTTTCAGTCTTCTACAAACTCTATGTATTCAATGCCGCCATACTCGATGCCGTTCATCTCACCATACTCCCATTCGTCGGCATCTTCAGGCTGGAAGTAATACGCATCCAGCCTGCCACCGTCAACAGACAGGCAGGCAACGTATTCGCTCATGCCTTTGTGTTGCGGTTCAAATGCGGGATAGATGAGACGTCCCGTAGGCTCAGCCTGCATGTCGGTTAGTTGCTTGACTACCTCATGGCCGAAGCGCTTCTCGGTTTCTTGTACACTTAGTTTCATAATCTTTCCTTTTTCGACATTTTCTTTCCTTTTTTGACATTTTCTTGCAACATCCAGCGGATTGTCGTACCTTCGCAGCGCAATCCGATGGATTGTCATTCGTCAGCCCTTGGGCTGTGGATTAAGCCCCGTGCCACCCACGGGGCTTTTTCTGTTTACTTTCCCTTCAGCCAGCAAAGCAAAAGGAGGATGGCGATAATCCAGTTCTCTGTCATATTCGTATGCGTTTTTTAGTTTCTTAAAACAAAATATCTCCGTGATGCTCGGCCAGCCAGTCGCCCATCTCCCGCATCAGGCGGGCTATCTGCAGGGCATCGGGCTGGGGCACGTCCTCCAGGAAGGTCATCTTGGAGGTCTCGTTGAAGCGGTGGGCCTGGAAGCGGCAGACGATGCCGTTCTCCGTGTCGGTGCATACCCAGCCGCCGGACTGCTGCTCAGAGGGCTGCAGCAGATAGCGGGGCTTCTGCTCGGTGCCCTTTATCTCGTAGTTCGTATGGTAGCCGCCGTCGCGCCAGTCCATAGAGGGTACCATGTACTCCTTGACGTACTTCTGCAGTTCCTTATCCTGCGGGGCTTCGCGCAGGAAGAAGGCCGTGCCAGAGCCGTCGGCCTTGGCAAAATGCCAGTCGCTGCCGATGTGTTCGCAGACTGCCTCCTTCAGTGCGTCAATCCACCTCTCACGGCTCGGCGATATGCGGTTGTCGGCACGGGGGATGGTAGGATGGAAGCCTTCGCAGATGCTGCCTACGATGCGTCCGTGCCGGATAATCAGCTCATAGACCTCGGCTCCATGATATACGTTCAGCCAGTAGCGGCCGTCGGGGTCGTCCTTGTATTCGTCGGTCACCCACTCCACTTTCTGCCGGGCCAGCTCCAGCAGTTCTTTGTCGGTGTAGGGTTTCTGCACGATGTACTTCCACTCCGCGCCGGCCTGCTTGCGCAGCTGCCTATAGGTGTCGGTCTTGCCTATGAGCTTCATCAGTGCCTCGCTGGTCAGCACCACATAGTTGCCGGCCACGCCGCCACGCGGCGCGTCGTTGCCCTCGGCGTGACTTATCTGCAGGCGCTTCAGGGACATCACCACCTCCAGTGTCTGGTCAACGGCCTTGGTGTGGCGACCGCTGCCTGTATAGTGTCCTGTACGGACATAGCCGTCTTGCGACAGCTTCACCAACATATCGCATACGCTTTTCGTTGCGTGCTTTCTGTTCTCGGTATTGCGCAGTGCTTCTAACTGCATTGTTGATTTTGTTGCCATAGTTGTGTAGCTTTTAATTGTTAATCAGTTCTGATAAAATCCAGCTCCATATCCAGTGCCTTGGCCACCTTCACAAGGATGTCAAAGCCCACATTGTACTTACCCGTCTCGATGCGAGAGATGTGGTTGCGCGACAATCCGGTTCTCTGTCATATTCGTATGCGTTTTACCAATGTTTCACTAATTTGTTATTCTCATCATAGAGGTCCATGCAGACAAGGACCGGCACTGCATCGGAAAAAGTCTCAGCTTCAGCAATAGCCTCTTGGTCGTTCTGCGCCTCTATGGTTCTCTCCACCGACATCGGTGCCAGTTCGGAGAGCATACACAGTTTGTACGTCATAGTCAGAAGATTCTCAAAGCTCCGCTCGGGCACCATGCCGTACCATACTGCCGGTCGATATCGGCAAGATAGTGTTCGATGTCCGAGTTCAGTTGCTCCAGTTCATCATAGATGCGGGAGTATTCCTCATTCCACTTCTCCTGCCATTCATCGGTACCAGACTCCGGCCAGTCCTCAATCTCCTGCAGCAGGTCGATGTCGTCGATGTCGATATAGTCGCCCTCGTCCGTCGGGATGCAGGGGACGGGCGTCAGTCCGCTTTCCTTGATGGCAGCATTAGCCGCCACCAGTTGCGCCTTGATGCGCAAGTCGGTATCGCTTCGCGTCACTCTGTCCATATTTGTGTGCAGTTCGTGGCGCAGACGGCACAGGTCGGAGATGAGTCCAGCCTGTTCCTCCGTCATGCCGTGCTCCACGGCCACCGCCTCATTGTCGGCATTCCTACGCGCCGCACTTTCGCGGCGATAAGCGTATTGTTCCTTGTTCAAGTATGCCATAACACATTCCCAACATTTCGCTTAGGGCTTAAAGTAGTATTCGTCGCTCATATAGACGGGCTCTGTCACTTCGCCCTCCTCGTCGTAGGGCGAGCCATCGTAAACTTCATAGCAGATAGTGGCGGCAGTGGAGTTATCTCCATCCTGTACTTTATCTTCTTCGCGCACTTGGTTAGCGATATAGGCCTTGGCTTCTTCAATAGTGGAAAACTCTGCAGGCTTGAATCCTGGCATAATAACCGCTTGGGAGAACTCTCCAGGGGTCTGAAAAAACACTTTATACATATTCGGTTGATTTTAAGTTGTTGTAGCTGCTGCAAAGATACAGCTTTTTTTAAATTATCTACAGAAAAAATATGATTTTTCACTTGCAAAGCACTATCTTCAGCCCGGCTGGGTAGAACGTATCGAAGCCGTCGAAGGCTTCGGGCGTGTCCTGAATCTCGAAGTCATAGAGTGTGCCATCCTCGCCTTCCACGAGGATTTCGGCTTCCGGCTCCAGTTCCGCTGCGCGTTCCTGCAGATGGTCGATGAATTTGTAGATGTTCATACGTTCAACAGTTTGATGGTTCCTTGTCTGATTTCCTCATACACCTGGTGGCGCACGGCGTTCTGGTCGTTGTGCTCGCCCTTGGGGTGCGGCAGGTAGAGGATGAAGTATTGGGCACACTGGCCGTCAGGCTCAAAGGCCCAGATAGTCTCCACGGTGCATTCGTCGATATGTCCGAACACGCCCGTCCACTGTATGCGCTGGCCTTTCCAGCGGCGGGAGCAGTACGCCTTCAGCGCCTGCTCCCCCTTAATCACTGCATATACAAACCCCATAGTCGTTTCTCGTTTTTATTTGCCTTTTAACCAACAAAGGATGAGCAAAATTGCGATAATCCAGTTTTCTATCATAGGCTATTTCTTTTAACGGTTAAAAACTCCATGATTGTCTCTCTCACATAGCGGCGACGTGCCTTGTAGCCGTTGCGCTTCAGCAGGCGCAACTGTTTGCACATCTCCGCCTTTTCCTCTGGCACGGATTCGGCATAGTCTATGCCGTTCCATTCCTTCCATTCGCCGTCCACTTGTACGTCGATGGTGTAGATTTTACTTTTCATTGTTCACTTTTCGCTTCGCCGCAGGCGATTACTTTCCTTTCAACCAACAAAGTAACAACAAATTTGCTATAAACCAGTTCTCTATCACAGTCTTTTAATTGTTAATTGTGAATTGTGAATTGTGAATTGATAACTATACTTATCCCGTTGCGTCGGGCTTTCTCGTAGAAGTCCTGCCGGATAGCCTCGGTGGGGAGCCACGCCAACGTGCGTCGTTCCCGTCCGTCCGAGGCCCGCAAGGTGAGGCCATAGATGCCAGTCATACTACTTTGTAGGCTGTCCATTCAACAAAGTACGGGTATTGTTCTTCAGGTCGGTGCGTAGATGTTCAATCCAGTCTATGTCGCGCATTTCGATGTAGCCTTCCTGCTTGGCATATTCTTCACTCACGGGTCGGAATTCTATCCACTCTTTCCCTGCCTTCCATGTCATCTTGGCCGTTATCTTTACACCATCCTTCTTGAAGGTGATAGAGTCGGGCAGCCCATGATCGCACATTTCGAGGAAAAACATTCTCACTACGTCAGGCCAATAGTAGTAGGCAGTCAGTTCGTGTAGCGACACATTACGGCATTTCTGGCCAGGAACATATTTACCCCAACCATCCTTGTCAATGTTGCAGCTGATAATATACTTCGTCATATTCTTTCTTGTTTTTAATGTCACACAGATAGCACAGATAGCACAGAAAGTTCCGATTAAGCAAGCGCACAGCCATGCTTGCATGAGCTTTGCCGAGCGTAAGGAACTTCGACCGTAGGTCAAATTATACAAAATCTGATTCAAATCTCACAGGTTATCATGCTACTTTCTCGAACCAGTCGCGCCAGTCGTCCACACCTTTGCCTTTGTCCTGATAGATAGGCCATGCGTGGTTTGCGTTTCCGCTCTCGTTGGTAATGAAACCCAAGGAATAACCATGTTCCCGTTCGGAGCGGTACACCATATCCTTGCGGTACGCCATTGTTCCATCACTGTATTTCACATCCTTCTTGCAGCGGAATAGGTCGCCCTTGTCGATGCGGGGAATGAGTTTCGACGGAGACTGCTGCCAACCGTCGCTCTTCTTGGGCAGTGTCCAGCCCTTTGTCTTGGCAACTTCGGCATTGAACTTATACCACACGTCCTCGTCCAGGAACTCGAAGTGCATAGTGCCCTTCTTGAACGCCTTGCAGCGAAAGAAGCCCCAGATAAACCAAGTGTTCCATGCGACACGCCGGCCACCATACCCACCAGGCAGTGAAGGAATCTCGTTGTAGTCGCGCCCAGTCATGTAGCACAGCGCCTTGCAGACATCGTACATCTCCTCTACACTGGAACCGCTGACTTCCACATACTCGCGCCCTACCCTCTTGCGGGCCATACTCCAGGCTTCCCCAGAATATTCCCAGTCGTAGCCGTCGCACATATAGGGGATGATGAACTTGCGGTTAACCATGTAGTTCGCATTCGTCTTCCACTTCTCGCCAGCCGTGGAGTTCTCAGCACTGAAAGAACAGATATTCTCGAAGGCTTCCACCAGTGCCTTGTGCATACGCTGGCCGTGCGTCTGCACAATCATGTCGAGCACCCTGTAGATGTTACCCATCGTGAAAGGCACGTTCACCTGTTTCTCCACAAAGCGGTTCATCTGCTCACGCAGCGATTGTGTCTCGTACTTCCCCATCTTCAGCATCCGGAAGATAGTGCGCCAATAGTATTTCTTCAGCTGCTTCTTGTACTCCTCACGAGTGACGGTAGTGGCACGACCATCGCGAGACTCTACGGCACGAAACTCAATAGGTGGTGCATCATACTTTCCATCCGTAGCACGTGCCGTCTCGTTGATGCGCTGTGTCATCTCCATCACCTCGTCGAACATCTTCACGGCACTCATGTAGCGGTTCACCATTTCGCGCACCACATTGTACTGCACCAGTCCCTCTGTCTCGTTCATGTTCAGTGCGTCCTCGTCCTGCTGGCTGAAAATATAGTCTTGCCATTCCTCTTCGCCCGTGCCCTCCTTATAGAGCTTCACCAGCGACACCACCACGCTCGTCTTGCGCTCGGCGGTCTCAAACACCTTGCCCAGACACTCCGTGTAGCCATAGAGCTGGATGTTCTCGTACAGGATTTGGTTGCGGCTGTAGCTGTGATGTTCACTCACACTGTCAGCGTTGCAAAGCGCAATCACCGTACATCCCGGAGGCGCAATCTCGAAAGCGTGAAGGATGTGCTCGACGCCCTTCGAGAAGGGCGGGTTCATCACAATCATATCCACGTGACTCACCTGCTCGCTCGTCACCGTCAGGAAGTCGTCTGCCACCAACCGACACTTGTCAGCCAATAGCTTCCTGCAATGCGGGTCGTTCTCGCAGGCAATCACCTCCGCTGCGCCATTCTCCTTCAGCCAGTCAACGATGTTTCCGCTGCCGGCACTCGGTTCCAGAATGATTTTGCCAGTCACTTCTTCGCCCATCATCATCTGCCCGATAACCTCCTTGGGCGTAGGATAGAAATCGGGGTTATTCGTAAATAAGTTCATAGTGATTTTGAGTTTTAATTTCGCAAGTTCAAGTTCTTTCTCATTTCTCGCAGGTAATACTCAGCATTCCGGTCGGCGGGATGACCGATGAGCCAGTCCTGATAATCCAGAGCCTGACAAAGATTGTGGTAAATACCAAATTCTCTGCACGTCTTCAAATCACAGACTTGCTGAAACGTAAGGTTTCTATAGGTCTTACCACGGAAAGTCGTGATATCCTCACCTGTTTCCTGGTTGTGCCAGGTGCAAGGACACTCCTTCTGTGCATTGATGTGTTGCTGACACAAATCAGCAATAAGTTCTTGCAGGGGAATGATTGCTTCCATCGTTTCCGTTTTTTGAGTTTTTGTTAGATTTGAATAGATTTGTTTGATTTCTGGGCGGAGCAATCCCCCCACCCTACTTTGCCATCGGTGTAATGCCATCGCATTCATAGTCGGCATCGCACTCCGAGAAGTCGCAATCGCCGGCCATATCCGTAGCCTTCTCCCACGCTTCCAATTCGCTATCGGCTTCCACCTCGAAGTTCGTGTGGGCATAGCCAATTCTCGTGATACTTACGTTGTACTTCATAGTAATCGGGTTTTAATTGTTAAAGTTTACGCGACGTCGAGCAGTGCCTGCAACTGGTCCAGCGTGATGACGGGGATGCCGAGGGCCTTCGCTTTCTGCATCTTGGCCGGTCCCACTCCCCTGCCCGGCACGTTGGCGGTGCCAATGCACAGATAGTCGGTCTTGCTGCTCAACTCAGAGCAAACCTTGTGTCCGCAGTGCGCTATCATAGAGCGCACGGCCTGACGGCCATAGCCGTCGATGGCTGATTTGTTAAAACAGCCTGTGATAACAATGTTTAACATAAATGAAAAGTTAAAAGTGAATAGTGAAAAATTCGTGGTTTAGTTGATAGGCCGCATAGCCTGTTCCAGCCATGTGGCGATGTTCTGCAGCACATCTTCGTGTACATCCTCCGGGTCGAGGTTGATGTCGCCGAAGGCATCGCTGTCAAAGATGAATGTCAGGGGCGTCACATCGTCGGGATTGTAGCACATGCAGTAGAGCCAACCTTTACCCTGCGAGCTGTCGTCGTAGGTGACGGTGCAAGGCAGCAGACCTTCGCACACCGGCTTGCCGTCACCTCCGAAGTTGTAGAGGTCAATGCTGATAGCCGCACTGTCGTCCATTCTCTCATGCACCCACAGCGTATGCCCCTCCATTCGTCCTTTGAAGTACGCTGCCTGAATGGTCGCCATCAGGTCCGTGATGTATTGAATAGCCTGTTGTTTAGTCATCTTTTCCATATAAATTGTGAATTATGAATTATGCGCTCGAACTTGTTCGCTTGCAGAGCGTAGCGGCGCAAGAATTATGAATTGTCTTTCCGTGTTATCTGTGCTATCTGTGTGACCTACATCTCGAAGTTAATCAGCAGCACGATGTCGTCGATGTCTGCCTCCTCTTCCCACCACCCTTCCGGGAGGTCGTGGTCCGCACCGTATTCTTCCAGCAGGTCGATGATCTTGTCGTCATCAATGTTGTAGGAGGGGTTCATGTGTTGCCGGAAGTTTTTATCCACCTTGGCACAAATAATGGCCTTGTCCTCCGACTCCAGTTGTTCGTTGACATAAGCCACCGCCTTGCGCATGTCCGCGCTGTACTCGGCATAGACATCCTGCGCCGGGTCGTCCGCAGGTGTCGTGTCGGCAGGTTCGCCGCTAATAGCGTCGATAAGCTGCTGTACGGCTATCTGTGCCGCCTCTATCTTCTCATAGAGCGGTGAATACTGATACCCTTCTGCATGGCTTGCGTAGGCCATGATGTTTTCTTTGATAGTGCGCAGGTTCGTTACTGCATAACTGTTGTCTGCCATAGTCAATTATGAATTATGAATTATGAATTGTGAATTATGAATTGTGCATTGTGAATTGTGCATTATGAATTGCTCACGCTGCCAGTCGTGCCCGCAGGGCCTCGCGCAGTCGGTCAGCGAGAGATAGTGGTGCGGTGGTCTGAGTAGTCGGAGTAGTCCGAATAGTCGGAGTACTCTGAGTAATCGGAGTAGTCGGAGTACTCTGAGTAGTCGGAGTTCTCCGAGCCCTCAGAGTCCTCTGAGTAGTCGGAGTACTCAGATTACTCTGAGTCTTCAGCTCTCCACAGGTGGGATATTTCGTTTCCACCCGCTCCAGCAGCCAGCCGTCCTTGTCGTAGCAGTGATAGAGGCGGCGGGTGTCGCTCACCACATACTCCTCATCCGTCGGCATCAGCGCATCGCGCAGGTCGTCCACGTCATACCGATAGAGTTCCACCACCATCTCCGCCTCTGCGTTCTCCATCACCAGGCGGGTAGGCCGCGTGTCATACTCCGAATATCCCATCCACATCGTCTTGGGCTGCAAGGCCAGGGCTTTCAGCAGTCGCGGTGCGTACACTCCTATGCGGTAGGGTACCTCGTCGGTCGCCACGCAGTCCGTGATACACTGTTCGTTCACCATCTCTGCACCATCATAGCCCCTCAGCGTGAGGTTGGCCGATGCGGGATAGTGGGTCAGCAACAGCGACTCGTCCTTCAACTTGCTATTCTGCGGCATCCCGTTCATGGCACTCTTCACCACCTTTGTCCATGCCTTGCTGTCCACGAGGGTCATGCCACCGCGCAACGGCGGCCATACCGTGTGCCACTTGGGATAAGGCCTCTCATGCTCCACGCTCACCTCCGTGCCCTTCTGGTCCGTGACCGTGCAGCCCTGCTCATACAGCCGGACCGTCACTTCACCCTGCATCCGCTCCACCTCCTTGGGCAGGTAGAACGTCTCGGGTACCTTGTCCTCGTAGTGAATAGAGGCTACGGTGACTTTCTTCGCCACCATCAGCACAGCGTCCGTAGCCACGATGCAACGGCGGTCGAGGTCGAGGGCGGGATAGCTCATCGAAGGGTACAGGGGGTCGTCACCGCAGCAGGCGCAGATGGCCTTCATGTCGCTTGGCAACACCACACGAGCCTCGCACACCAGCGCACCCAGTTCCTTGCCCACCGTGAACACAGCGCGGTCGCCCTGCTTCACACGAGCCAACTTCTCAAACTCGGTCAGCACACGGAAGATAGTGCTGTAGTTTGGCTTCCCATAGTCGTCGATGGGCTTCACACAGAGGTTGAACTTTCCGCACTCCACACGCAGCGTGTGCAACTCCATGGGGAGTTCCAATCCGTTGCGCAGGCTAAGGTCCGTCTTTCTCATCTCGGTGGCGGTATAGGCACCGGGCATTGCCGTCAGGTACTGCCACACATCCTTGGCCGCCTCCGTCAGAGCCTGACAGATAGCCTGATTGTCCGCCTGTTCCGCACCGACCACTCGGTACGTCGTCATGCTGCCCTCAGCAGTCTTGACGATGTTGTAGTTCATTGTTGTCATAGTAAATTATGAATTGTGAATTATGAATTGTGCATTATGAATTATGAATTATGAATTGATTAGGATGACCGCTTTTCGTTTGTCGCTCGGAGTAGCCGGTCGGGTGTCGAAGGGTTCCTGCCCTCGGCTCACCACCACCAGCTCGCCCCACAGGTCGGGGACGATACACAGCAGCGGGTCGTCCCTGAGCACCACCACCTTTCCGGCGAGCAGTGCTGCGTTGATAGCTCTCGTTGTCATCACACCTCGAAATAGAATGTCACAATCAGCGTCGCATCGCGTACCTCCGTTTTCACCACCAGTCCGGGGTTATCCTCGCACTGCCAGCTCTTGAAGGTGTCTGCGGCGGCGGCATACACCTCCTTGCGCACCATGTCGAAGTCCTCCGCAGGGGGCGCGGCCAGTACATTGATGCAGACGATATTGTCGGCATGGTGCCACTTGGCATCTACGATAGCACAGCCGAACTCGCCGCCCCACTCGCGGTGCATCCCAATGAGGTGGCGCATATTGCGCTTGCGGTGGTCTGGTGCTGCATAGAAGTCTTGGAACACGTCATCCTCGAAGGCGTCTTCCATCAGGTTCTTGTTGTCAATCGGTGCCGGGATAAGTTCTTTCGTTGTCATAGGCTGTTATGGTTATTCGGATTACTCTGATTGCTCGGAGCATTCTGAGTATTCCGATGGTTGATAGTCTTCTTAAAAAAGACTGCCGCGCTTCACAGCGCAGCAGCCCGTCACTCAAAATTCAAAAGTTATGTACAACATGATTGCGCCCCGCATCCAGTCAAGTGGTAGGCTCGGTGGCCGTGCAGGACTGTAAGGTTTACCGCTCCAGCTTGAAGCGGTAGCATGGTTTAGCCTGCCTGTAGTGGCAGGTGCAGAACTCCGAATAGCGGAAGCGGTTCTGGCAGCGCCCGCAGTTCGGACCGTCATATTTCGCGCTCTTCACGTTGGCATACACATCGTCGAGGTACGCCGCCGGGTTGTGCATCACGAATGGATCGGGATTGATGTGCGGCGAGGCGCAGACTATCTGAGCACCCTCGGGGCATTCCGTCTCCTCCAGCGTATAGCCGGCATACTTCTCGTGCAGCAGCTCCACCTCGTCGGGCTTGCAGGCCACCACCACATTGACCGATATATCGCCGCCCGATATCTTAAAGTATTTCAATGTTTCGTCCATAACATAATGTTATTAGGGATGATTACATTCGATAGAATGCTCGGGATAGTTATCATGCCCGAAGTATTGGCAGTTACCACATGGAAGCGAACCAACCAAAATCAGCCAGTGCTTCACTCTTGGGTTCCTCATTCCGTATGGGCACGCAGTAGCGATACTATGATCGCGTGCAATCTCAAATTTAATAGTCTTACTCATAATTCTCAAATCTGATGCACGTATGCGGTTATGCACTCTTCTCCTGCCCGCTGGTTAACCTTACGGGCGATGTCTTTCAATTTTTCGCACTCCTGCAAGGTCATTTCTAACTCCTGACAGAAGCTCTCGGCAGCCTTGTTGCCTGCCTTAATAGTTACAATCACTCTCATATTCGTTAGTTGTTTTTGCAAAGGTACGATTAAGTGAGCGGAAAGCCAAATTTATTTGAGCTTTTCCGAGCGTGAGTACCTTCGACCGCAGGTCAAAGATACTTCTTTTTCCGTGACATCCGTGCCATCCGTGGTTATTTTCTCACACAGATAGCACAGATAGCACAGATTATTTCACTTCCTCTTCGTGGATTTCCAGTCGCACCTGCTCGCCGTGGCAGCACCACGACATGCGCAGTTCCGTTGTCTCGTCTTCCAGAATCTCATAGTCGCGCCCTTCGACCTTGCAGTTCTCAATCTCCGCGTCGCGCAGCTGACGCATTTTCTCCTTGGCTGCTTCCAACGTGCCGCACACATGGCACTCACTATAGCCGTTGGCTTCATAGTCGCTGTCACTCAGCCCGACATAGGTTAACACCCATACTTTCTGTTTCGGCTGCTTGGCCTTGGCGATAGTTTCCGGCGACTCTGCGATGTCGCCCAGCAGGTTTGGCACCCGCTCCATGAATCTTTGTTCCAATACAGTCATAGTCGTTTCTTGTTTTAATTGTCCAATAAAGCCTTCACTCTCTCGCTCTCGGCATCACTGTCTTCCAGCACAGCGCTGCCCAACCAGCCGTCGGCATCGTCTATGCCACTGATATACGCCCTCCGCTCGGCCAACGTGTCGAACGTCATTCGCACCAGCTGACCTTCGTCGATAAACTCGCACAGCCCGTCCACGCCGTCGTTCATATAGGCCTGTGCCGCATTCTCCCCGAAGATAACCGTCACCTCGTTCTTCTGCAGGCCATACTTCTTTTTCAATAGAGTCTCGTACTCATCCAGGTGGTCGAGATACTGGTCGTCGTCCTTACCATATTTCTCCGTCATCCACGCCTCCATCTTCACGGCTTCGTCAATGATAGCACCTGCCACTTCCAGCGCACCGCCGTCGGTTGCAGGGCTGTAATACATTCCCTGATAGAGGTCAGCGGCCAGCATCACCGCGTTCTCCATCTGTTTCCGTGTGAATAAATCTTCCATCATAGTTCGTTTTGTTTTTAATTGTTCCTTCTTTTTTCGTGATTTCTGTGATTTCCGTGCGACATTCTCACACAGATAGCACAGATACCACAGATTATTCTTCCCTCACCACGCGGCGTACCTCTTCGTAGATACCCTGCAGACTGTCTGTCGAGAGAAAAAGATTGCTCTTTGGCGATACGTACTCGTCCTTGCCCATGCTGACGATGTAATAGGGTTCGCTGCCCTCACGTCCGAAGTAGGCGATGCGGTCGCAGACAATGGTCTCAGTGGTCATTCCCTTGTGCTGATAGAGGAACAGCGCCCTCTTGAACAGCACCTCCTGCCCTGGCTCTACACGCATCTGCTTCAGCAGGTTCACGGTTTCGTTTGCCAATACCTCACGGCAGTTTTTCACCGCCTCGTTCACATTCTTTCCGATAGATGATTTAATTTTCATAATTTTATTGCGTATTTTTGTTTTAAGTTGTACCTTCTTTTTTCGTCTGCCTCGCGGACTGGCATAGTGCTTTATTCGGTTGATATGGGCATCAGAGGGAGCTCTCCTCGTTAAGGCCGCCAGCGGGTAGGCTGGCCGCCCTAACTGAGGCGAGCTTATCTAAGTCTGATGTCGTTTGAAAGTTCCGCTCTGCAAACCTCATAGGCTGTATGCGCAGCCGTTCCCGTTGTCGCTCACCATCCTCGGCGCATGGCTGTATAGGTTCGATAAGTGCCGGTGCAACTTACCTGGGGAACTGGGAATATCCCAGTGGAACCCAGGCAAACTGTGAACCGGCGCTTTGAAAAGCGTGGATGTCTTGCGGCATGATAGGGTGCGCTCCCTGATAGGTCACTGCTCACAGACTCGGCACATCGTCTTTACTCGTTCGATGTCAACAGTGAGATACGAAGGCGGTTCCAGCCGTCGTATAACAATAGGGATACGACGGATGCAGGCCGCCTTCCCTTATCTACTGTTCACTAAATTGCGTCTGTCTTGCAGTGCCCGTCCCCTGTGCTGGGGTGTATAGTCGCTGTGCTCCGTGCATGGTGCGTGTCTGTATCGTGTCGATGAGACAATCAGGATGGCCTGTAAGGTCATCTCGTGGAGGTCCGCATTCCAATATGGATGTCGGACCTCACGAGATGAACGTACAGGTTGAAATCCTGATCGACTAAAATGTCTGCACGTCTCACAGCGGATAGGTCGCACGGCCTTTTCGTGTATGGCTTATCGGCGCAGGTTCTTAGCCTTCTTTGCCTGCGCCCACTCCTGCATCTTTGCCTTGATGTCGATGCCGTTCATCTCCAGCATCTGCTTCATCAGACCGAACAGACGCCAGCCCTCACCATTGGCGTATGCCTTAGCAGCATTCTCCAGCATTTGCAGGTTGGACAGACGGGCATGATAGAACTGGTTGCCGTTGGGAAAACCGCAGCCGTGGAAGCGCAGCAGGTTCTGCATCGTGGCATAGGCACCCATGCCCTTATAGGCATCCTTCCATGCGGCGCACTGGTCGTAATACTGACTGCCGCTTGGCATTTTCCACCAGAAGTTACGCACGGCATCGTAGAGTTGCTGAGGATTCTTTGCCCTCTCGATGGCGACGATACGTGTATGTACGGGAGTAATCAATTTCTTCTCGATGTCGCTCACGAAATAGTTCTCGTTCGAGAAGCGGATGTAGGGCACACCCTTGCACTTGTGCGTCGGACGTTTGTGTGCATCCTTGCGCAGCTGCTCCACATAGTCCTTCGCCATCGTCACAGCCAGTTCACGGTTAAACCAACGGTTGCGGGCGTCATAGTTCTCCATGTCCTTGCCGTAGAGCTTGGCCTGCACACGCAGTTCCTCCACCAGCATCTCCCACTGATACTTATAGCCGTGCCACTTCAGCCACTGCGTGAAACCGCCCGAACACTGCAAGCCGTGGAACACCTGACTCATCACCCAGCGGCGGAACAGCGAGCGGTTAGGTACCGTGCCCTGTGTGCGGATAGCCGCCATGATAGGGTCGTCGTCCGTCACTGCCACAGGCACACCCCCGTCCGTCATCTTCATCAGTTGACTGCCACCCGTAGGCAGGTTGATGGAGAAATACTTCGTCGTATCTACGCCCGCAGCCTTCAGCGCGTCGCCTCGCTTGCTCACAGGCAGATAGACCTCACCCAGCCCACTGTCCTTGCCGATGCTGACAGCGTTCTTCACTCTGTGTTCGTGCTCGCCGATGGCGAACTCCGTGCCGCATACAGGACACATCACCTTTGTCTCGTTGTTGTTACTCATGTTGTTGTTCACGTCGTTGTTGATAGTCTTCATAATGATTTTAAGTTTTGAAATGGTTGATAATTTTGTTTTTCAGTCCATCCTCACGGCGCGGCATAGCGCTTTATGGTGTCGATGAAGATTCGAGCTTTGGTCTTCTGAACGCGACCCGCCCGGTTCCGCAGGTACTGGCTGCGAAGCCAGCGGAAGCGGCGAAGCGCCGTACCTGCGGACCCGAAGGGTTCGACGTGAAAGAAGACTTAATAGCTCGAATTGCTGAATTGTGCCGTTCTGATAGTCTGTATAGGCAGTATGCGCTACCCTCTTCCCTGCGCCTTGCGGCCTGGCACATCGTCTTTATTCCGTCGATGATAAGTGCCGGCGTGGCACGGGCTGAACCGAGCCAATCTGGGAAATCTGCCAGATGGGCTCCAGTGAAACCCGTGTTTGAAACGCCGGCACCTTAAAGATGCGCCGCCCTACGCAGGGATAGCCACTGTGCGGTGGCGAATAGTCTATGCGGCACTGCACCATGAGCGCAGCACCACCAAGTCCTTGTCGTTCTCGCTCTGCCAGAACCACCCTGCCCCTTCAGGCATCGTGAACCCTGCCAGCACCTTCTCCAATTCGCGCTCCGCCTGTTCACGGGGAACGCCATAGAGCATATCGTCATTGCTCAACTCGCTTTCGGGCAGCGCATAGAAGCGAGGCACACGCCCCATCGTCCTTTCGCTCGGAATGGAGTGCTTATACACCGCATACGCCGCCTCCAGTTCCTCGATGCTCGTAGCATCAGATTTCTGCGCTTTCTGCGTTTTCTGCGAGAAGTTGAGTGAGCGCACCAGCGAGTCATACGCCGCCTTGCTCGTCCGCATCGCGTTCTGCATACAGCTCAGCGACAGATAGCCGCCGATGTCGTCGCCCGTCTTCCTGCGGTTGGCACTCACATTCCTGCCCCTGCCACGGACGATGCAGCCGTCCCTACCCTGCTTGTCATAGCCCAGACCGCCCACTTTCGTCTTGCCCGTACAGGCAGCCCGCAGACAGTCCATCACGAACAGGTTCAGCGTGGCGATGTCCTGTCTTACGTTCACGATAGGCAGCACTTGCGTTGCCCACGAATGCCCCTGTCCGTCGCCACGATACAGATAGCGGTTCACGGAGTTGAGAGCCGAAGTGATTGTGAACTTAGATTTTCCACTTTTCACTGTCCTGTTCTCAATCTCCCTCTGAAACGTCTTGATTCTCGTACTGCTCAGACTGATGTCCTTGCCACGGATAGAGAAGCCCAGGAACTTAAACCAGTGCCGCTCGTCCAGCCACTCCACCTTCTTAGGGTTGAGCCGCATTTCCATAGCTGCCAGTTCCTCCGTGAGGACCTGCATAGCCTGCTCTGCATCCGGCCCGATAAAGAGCATATCGTCCGAATAGCGGACGTAATAGCCGTTCAACTTAGTCAGTCGCTCGTCGATGTGATAGAGTAAGACGTCGGCCAGCCACGATGCCACCGAGCAACCCTGCTTCAGACTTTGGTACTTGCTTTCCAGCACCCCATCGGGAGTGAAATAGAGGTCGGCATGGTAATACTTTCGCAGTACATCGATCAGGGCCGAATGTCCGTGCCGTTCCTCTACCATGTCGAAGGCAGCATCTATGAATCGGATAGGTACCGAGTCGAAATACTTACTCAGGTCGCTCTTCCAGCCCAATTTCTCTGTACCTTGCGGTTTTGCCGCAAGGATGGCCGTACTGACTTCCTGCACTATCCTCCCACAACCAACACCTTTCAAGTACGACTTGCAACGCGGATGCACCCTGTCTGGCATCAACTCAAACAGCAGGTCGTTGGCAATGGATAGCAGCACACGGTCAGCTGCCTCGTTCACATACACCGTGCGGAACTCGCCTGGCGTATCCTTCGGGATAAGTGCCGTATGTGGCGGTGCAATCTCGTACTGTCCCGTGCGGATAGCCTCGTACATCTGCATCCGCACTTCTGGCTTGCATAGTTGGTACAACACGTTCTTCGGAACGTCCTTACCCACACCCTTGGCAATGGCGTATTCCCACCGCCCTGCCTCGAAAAACATTGATAATATCTTGTCCATAGTTTCTTGCTTTATTCGTTAATCCCACATAGTTCCACATTCTCGATCGTCACGCCATCCTCGATGGTGTGATTGTGAGCGTTAGCCCGTTCGCACACCATCCCTGCGATAGTCTCCATGTCCGTCTCGATGGGTGCATCATAGTCGATGCGTATAGTCACATACATGCTTGCCATAGTTCGTTTCGTTTATGTCCCGCAGAAATAGCGGAAATAGAGGAAATGTTTCTGCGTATATCCGCGATTTCTGCGAGACTGATTTAATTATGAATTATGCATTATGAACTGTGCATTGAAAAAGTCACTCACGCCACCTTGGCCAGCAACGCCTTGATGTCCTCCGGAACGTCGCCACCATTCAATAGTGTCTGCATCATAGCGGCTACGTCCTCCTTGGAATAGAGACCTGCGGACTTCTTCACCTTGGCTACCTCCTTAGCCTTTGCCTTTGCCTCGGCCTCCTTGCGCTCGGCACGCTTGCGGTCGCTCTCAGCCTTGCCGTCGGCCACGGCAGCGGCATAGACATCGAAGGTGCTGGCTGCAATCTTCGCCACGGCAGCTGCATCGCCAGCATTCAGTGCATCGCACATCTGCTGTGCCATCTGAGCATAGCGGGGCGGGAAGCCTACCACGTCATAGCGGGTATGGTCCTCATAGCGGAAGCCTTCGCGGACGCTCTTGGCCATGCGGTCGGCCAGGCCCTTTGCTTCCTCCTGTGAGGCAAAGCCGAAGAGAAAGTAACCCGTCTCGCCCTGCTTGTTGGTATAGGGGACAACAGAGAATTTGGCAGGCTGCTGCTCGGCAATAGCTTTCTTCTTCTGCGTCACCTGTTTGGGCTGCTCGTCTGCCTGGTTGTTCACTTGTGCGTTCTGCACGTTAGCACTCTCATTCTGGGCCATGTTCTTCTTTGCCATAGTTGTAGATGATTTTGAGTTGTTATCGGTTGAGTTGTTGTTGATAGTCTCTTGCAGTTGCTTCTCGACGTCAGCCGTATAGCCGTAGTTGCATACGTCGCACATAAACTCCTTCAGGCGGTCGTAGTTGCGCTGGTCGAAGAAGAACTTGATGCCCTCAGCTCCAAGCAATAGGGCCGCCTTCATCATCTCCAGTATCTTCGCGTTGTTGCGCGATGCCTCCTTTGCCACGAATCCCTTGCCGCCCACGAGTGGGTCGCGGCTCGGCATAGGACCAGTGATATAACCCATGTCCGTCTTCCGCACGGGTTGCCAGCAGATAACGAAACCCTGCCCCTTGCGATAGGCCACGATGATGTTCAGTGCATTATAGTTGTTCCCCTCATGCTCGTATGGGGTCACATCCACCATGAAGGTGAGATAATCGGTTGTTCTTGCCATAGTGATTGAGTTTTAATTATGAATTATGAATTATGAATTGTGTATTATGAATTGTGAATTATGAATTGTGAATTGAAAAAGCCCGTCATGCCGATAGCACAGCATCCACTACCCTATTCGTCCAGCCAGTAGGTCCATGTGCGTAGCTTCGTGGTGCCGTAGCGTTTCAGATAGGCACGCAGCCGCTTCTCGAACTTCTCTCGCTCACGCTTCATGCCGCCGAGGATAGTCATGCGGTCGGCGTCCGACATCTTCTCGTAACTGCCCGGCGTGTATCGCCACGGCTCGTTCTCCACGTCGTATTCGCGCCAGGCGCGGAACTCGAACAAGTTCAGTTCCTCCTTTTGGCTGCAATAGCTCTTCCGCTGAATGTACCACGTTAGGTTGTCGTAGGTGCCATTCCACTCCCCTTCGGGATAGCAACAGTTCAGTTCCAGCGCACGGATGCGCTCGTCCATCTCGTCCAGGTTGGCGTGCAGGAAGTAGCCCTCCGTCCTCGCCGACCGCGCCGCATTGTTCGCCTCGTCATACTCTGCGCCCTGTCCGCAGGTGGAATAGCCGAAGCAAAACTCCGTCTTGATGCTCGGCTTCTCGAAATAGAGGATGCCGCCGTTCTGCAGGCGCACGGCACCCGAGAACTCCTTGCGGCAATAGTCCAGCATCGACTTGTCGTCGGGCCACACCTTCTCGTACTCCTTCATGTATTCCTCCAGCAGCGTCTGCTCGTCATCAGCAGGGACAGCCTTGCCGTCGGCCTTCAGACGTTCACGCAGGGCGACCCGCAACCGGTCGGCTACAGACTCCTGCCGCTCTTCCTCCTCGCAGGCGGCGATAACATCCTTGAAATCCTGCTCCGATAGCCACTCGCCGCAATTCAGCCCGTCTGGGAAGTCCTCGCAGTCCTGTATCATAAACTCAGGGTCGTGCTCCCCGCGATGCAGTCTGCCACATTTCCGCAGGAAGTCCTGATAGTCCTTGCATTCTTTCAGACTCAGCCAACCACCGGCCAGCGAGCCACGGTTGTACTTGCCATAAGTACCAACATACACTCTTGGGTTTGCCATAGTCGTATTGTCGTTTAGGCGTTAATCATTCTGTAAAACTTCTCTCGGTCGCATCCTCGCATAGACGCCTCTTTCAATATGCGCAGGGCCAGCTCCTCGGTAGCCACCTCAATATACTTGAGTGAGGTCGGGTCGATATTGCGCTGCCACTCGTATTCGTTATGTCCGTCTTTTGCCAGCGGTATGCAACGCTCATAGGGGAAATTCTTCCGCCCTATATTCCAGACGAAATAGCCGAAAGGCACCTCCGTCACTGGCTCGAACACGTCGGTGCGATTCCATTTCTTGTTTATGATAGTTTCCATAGTCGTATCTGTTTTTGATAAAATCGTGGTCAGTTGCTATATGTGGCGTACTCCTCGGTGGTCTCGTAGCGGTCATGCACCTCCACCGGACATGAGCACGTTGTGCCCATCGCCTCGGCCATGCGGCTGTCCGAGGTAAAGACAAAGTTTCCTCCGAACATAGGGCCGCACTTGCCGCTCTGATGCACCAGCGGGGCGGCATAGTTGTGCTGCTCGCCCCACAGCGTGCGCTTCACAAGCACCAGGCACCCGTCGGGGTCGATGCCGTTGTACTTACAGTACTGCAATGCTGCCTCCCTCCGGCAGTCATAGAAGAGGGTCATAGCGTCGTGGCGCGATGTCACGCCACCATTCGTGCAGTCGCGCCCATCAGCGGCACGATACACGCTAACTCGTACTTGCTTCATAACTTTTGAATTTTGATAGGTTGATGTTTTTGTCGCACAGATAGCACAGATAGCACAGAAAAAGAATCCGTGTGTTATGCGGCTTCTTCCCACTTCTCAACACCCTCGCAATAGTCGGCAAAGGCTTCGGGCGTGTCCTGTTCGTCGTCCCAGCCGATTTCCTCGCCGTAACCCTCGCAGAAGGTATAGACTTGGTTGGGGTCGATACCAAATTTATTGTTGTAGTCGCTCAGATAGCATGAGCCGAGCACCACCTGCCCACGCAGCTGCATGAGTTCATCGTGCGTCAGGTCCCAGATAGTGTTGTACACTTCCAAATTGTCGCACCCTGCCTCATACACTTCGCCCTTCGCATTGCGCACCTTCACATAAGCGTGCCAGTCGTAGTGGCGGCAATAGTGCCCCGTCTCGGGGTCACGCGGGCTATCCACAATCGTCACGACCTCTTCGGTAGTGCCAATAGGGTTACACCAATAGTCGTAGTGAGTCTTGACGTAGCGCACCTTCGCGCCCCGCCGGAAAGATAACTTGTTTGCCATAGTCTTATGCGGCCTCCAGCCATTCGATAGTAGGTTTCAGTTCACGATAGTATAGGTTCACTTTGCGCTGGGCATAGCGGCGGTGTATGATAGCCAACTTCCGCCCGTCCTGCTCCACGCTGTTTTCCTTGACGCGGATGCCGGCCTTGTGCAGTGCGAATTTCTCGCGTGGTACGCCATACGAGCGTCCCCATCCCGTGCCCGCTGCACTGTCGCAGCGAGCGTGCCACAGGGCTTCCACTTCCCGTTGGATATAGCCCTTCAGCTCCTTTGATATTGTTGCCATAGTTCATGCCGCTTTAGTGAATGAATAGGTTCTGTACTCAAAGATGCCACTGTCCTCCAGGCGATAGCCGTGCGCCCATGCCTGGTGGCGCAGATAGCAGACGCCACCCTCACTGATGCGGGCGGCGTTCACACTTTCGCCACGAAGCAACCTTTGCAGTGCTTCGTCCCATGATAGTTTCTTTGCCATAGTTTTTTTTGAGTTTTAGTTCACACAGATAACACAGATAGCACAGAAAGAAATCCGTGTCATCCGTGGAATCCGTGTGAGATAAATTACGCCAGCATCCCGTCGAAGGGATCCCATGTGTATTGCACGGAATAGACGTGCCCGAGGTCACCCTGATTGCGCATGTCGGCCAGGGCCTGACGTGCGGCTGCAGTTGTCTGTGATACACTTGCCCCTGCGATAGCGGCCATAGCGATGATAGTTGCACGCTTCTTGGCGGTGCTTGCCATAGTTTTCTTGGTTGCCATAATTTTGAATTTTGAATGATTGAGTTTTTGGGATAAGTTCACACAGATAGCACAGATAACACAGAAAGAAATCCGTGTGATCTGTGTAATCTGTGTGACATGATAGAGTTTACGCTGCCTGCTGCAGCGCGTTGCGTTCGGAGGCATGTGCACTACGTGCACCTGCATTCAGGCACACGACGGCCACGCCGAGGAATGAGACGGCAAGGATGCCGCTCATAATCGACGAGCCGGTACATAGTGCCAGCCCGATGCAGGCACAGATAGTGCCCGCAAGCTTTAAATTTTTCATAGGTTCTCTAAAATTTAGAAGTTGTTGATAACGATTTCCCGAATGCGTTCAGGTGCGATGTCGGGATAGACAGATTTCGCAAACTCGCAGAGGATGTCCAAGACTTCCTCGCGAGTGTAGGTTTCCTTCGCCCGCAGTTCCTGATACTTCGGGCGCAGTTCAAGTACAATAGCCATAGGTCAGAAGTCGAAATCGACGTAACATTTTTGCGTCCCCTTGCAGAAACGCTCGTGGTTAGCATCGTCGTACTTGCAGAGCGAATAGGTCCGGCTGCTGCGGTCGTAGTGTTGGCGCACCCACACGGGAGCCGTGTCGGTGTCACGAAAGCGCACAAAGTCTCCTTCGTGTACTTTCCCGATAGTGGTTTCTCTTGCCATCGTTTTAACTTTATAGTGTGGATAATAATGTTCGCACAATATGGGCGTGCAGATAGCCAAACGTCGTCACGACGACCGCCCATAGCAGACTCAAAATTCCGTTTGTGGGGTGTGGGGACTCGAACCCCAAGCGAAACTACGCAGATGCATAGCACGCCCATAATAGCCCATTCCGTCCGCTGTCTTGTTGCCAATAGCCAAGTCGCGCCGGACACCCGTGCCCAGCGTTGAGATTCGCGTGCCTCACAGACTTGTGCGGCTATGTGCAGACAGGCGGACTTCCGCCATTTCGCACTCCTCCTCCGTCAATTCTTGGTAACGTCCAAAATTGCCGATTGCTCCTACTTGATAGCGCGGGGTTGCAATACTGCCCGCCGCCTACTCATTACCGCCAATAGGTTGGCATACCGCTGTCTTATAGCCGAGGTCTCCTACTGCCCATACCGCTCTCGTGTTCACCCGCTACCCAGCCGTATAGCGTCTCAGTCACTCTGTGGTCTCTCCCACCGTCCGTACTTGTATGGCGCTCATGCCACCGTTCCCGATGACACCCCACCCTGCGACAGTTCGCAAGTGCAGTCCAGTAGCATCTCCAGTCCACAATACGCTCATTTTAGTCCGGCTGCTTTATGCCGATAGGGTCTTTACTCCGAGCCATTACTGGCTCGTCCTATGCCACCACTACCGCGCATGGCCGTCCGTCGTATCGTGCCGTATAGACACATCGTCCTGTTTACACTTCACCCAATACCGCCAACCTTGATAGACTCTTGGCGGAACTCCCTACCAGACAAAGCTCGCCCAATAAGGAACGCAGGGATACAAGCCGTTCAACATTTCAAAGAGCAAGGCAGCAGCTTCGCTACTGTGAACCCTGATAGGGTTCAATGGTCTTAGCCATCCACCACCCGACCTTAGGTCGGAGCAGCCTGGGCACTTGGCTCGACCTCTTAAAGAGGCTCCCCTTTAGGGGCAGGAGGCTCGGTTTCACTCTTTCCCGAAGGGAAACCGATGGAACTCGTCGGCCTGCTGAACGAGGCAGACGCCTCGTTATGGGTGCAGGATTGTGGGCAAGTCGGATTCGGACCGACCCTAACCCCTTGGGGTTAGCCGCACCGACTGCGGTAAGCCCTGCGGCCTATAGGCCGTTAAGCGACCTTCTCGGCCTTACCACCTTTGGTGGTGTGCTGGGTGGTGGCGTTGGTGTTCTCCTTGACGGCCTTACCTGCTGCTTCAGCAGCATCGGCCAGAGCCTTCTCGCTCTCGGCGGCTTTAGCCGCTACCTCGGGGACGTCCGACTTGGCATCCTCCTTGGCCTTCTTCAGTGCCTTTAGGGCACTGACTTGGGTGTTGAGGAGTTCGATACGAACTTTCAGTTCGTCCTCGGTGTACACATCGGCCATCCGGAAGTTGCGCTCTATAGTCTCGAAGAGACCATAGGCCGACCACTTGGTCCGCTCTCTGAGGGTGTATCTATACACCCTCTTGCCGTCCTTCTTGACGGCTTTGCCGTTCTTGCGGACGGCTGTCCGAGTGACCGTAGCGGCCTTTAGGCCGTCGGCAGTGGCAACTTGGAGGAAGGGGTTAAAACCCGCCGATTTCAGCAGGGTTGGGATGGACTTCAAGCTCTGCTTGTTCATGCCGATAGAGCCGTAGAGAACGGCGTAGCCGTTGTTCCACTGGCGAGTGGTTTCGGCTATAGCCGAAGCGAGAGAGCCCTCCTCGGCACGGACATCCTCACGAGCCTTAGCGACTTCGTCGCTATCCTTGAACTCCTTGGCAAAGAACTTTGCCAAACCCTCGGCCGTGTTGTTCTCAGCCTTACGGCTGGCGATGATGGCGAGGTCGTCTTCCGTAGCCGTGCCCAAGTTCTGACGACTTACTGCTACGCAGTAACGCTGGTTGTCAGCGTCCTCTCTCGCTTTAGCGAGTTTCTCGGACAGCTTCTGCGACTGCTTCTTAACTTCGTTAAGGGCGGTGGTCTTCTCGGTCAGACGTGCTTCGAGCTCTTCGAGCTTTGCGGGTACGGGGGTGCCATCCTGGGGCGTAGGGGCAGCAGGAGCCTTGCCGTTCTTGCGGTTCTCAACTTGCTGCGTTGCAGCGTTCATGTTCTCGTGAGTTGCGTTGTTTGCGCCATTGCGCTTGTCGTTACGTGTTGCCATAAAGCGATTTGAATTTTGAGAGTTTGTGGCTTCGCCGTCAGTGGCGAGTTACCGAGTGCAAATATACGACACGGAACATCGGTTTTCCAAATTTGGGGTCGGTCCGCAAAATTGACTTTTTTTAATCATCTACGATGTTAAAAAAAGTTCATTTTTTCCTGCGCGTGGACTCGCGCGATTAGCAGGCTTGCCCACCGTGTGTGGGCGCCCAATTAAGGCGCGTCCATCTGCGTCCATGCGCGCTTCAGGTGGGCGGCCAACGCAAATAGGTGGGCGGCCATTTCACCCGCGTGGCCGTCCATTGCGCCTTTAGGTGGGGGTCCAACACGCGGATAGGTGGCCGTCCAACTCCCGTCCATAATGGGCGACCACCCGCGTCCATAATGGGCGACCACCCGCATCCAATGTGGACGGCCAGATAAGCCCACACCCTGCGCCCACCTCCGCCCACGATGGGCGGCCAATAAGCCCACACCCTGCGCCCACCTCCGCCCACGATGGGCGGCCAATAAGCGTCCAGCTTCGTCCACGATGGGCGACCACCCGCGTCCAATGTGGACGGCCAGATAAGGCCACGATGGTCGCCCACCCCTGCCCACATCCTGCGTCCACTTCCGTCCACAATGGACGGCCAATAAGCGACCACCACCCTCCACAATGGACGTCCACACCCGTCCACGTTGGGCGGCCATTAGGCACCTCTGGCCGTCCATTTTCCCGTCAGGTGGAAGTCCACGTTCATGCGTTATGGCCGTCCACGTCGTTTCGCGTTTAGGGGCTGCCACTCCCCTCATGTGGGCGACCACTCCGCGTTTAGGTGGACGGCCAAAGCCCAGCCCGACAATGGAAGCCCACCAGCGACGATGTGGACGCCCACGATGTCGCGACGGGTGGACGCCCATGCCGTCGCGCCGTGGCCGTCCACGTTCCGAAGCCGTTATGGGCGTCCACCCAGCGACCCCCTCCCCAGACCCTACCCCCAAGGAACGGGGGCGCGATCGCGATTCGTGGGCGTGCATTATGCGCCCAGGCCGTGTGTGGCCGCCCACGTATCGGGACGGCAACAAAAAACCCCCACCCCTAAGGGGTGAGGGCTGTACTGGGTAGGCCGTTAAGCCGTAGGCTTACTTACTTGGCCTTGCCGTTAGCCTTTGCCCCTTTAGGGGCAGTTGCCTTCTCGCTCTTGGCCTTACCACCCTTAGGGGTGGTAGCCTTAGGCTTGCTCTCGCTCTTGGCCTTACCACCCTTAGGGGTGGTAGCCTTAGGCTTGCTCTCGCCCTTGGCCTTACTGCCCTTAGGGGCAGTAGCCTTGTCGTCGGACTTCTTCGCCCTACCCCCCTTGGGGGTAGTAGGCTGCTCGGTAGGTTTGCTCAGTTCTGTAAGAACTGCCTCGGCGAATGCCTTCTCACGCTGGGGCGTGGCCTTGCCCAAGATGCGCTTGGCACCTTCGGTGCCCTCCTTGGCCAACTTGCAGTCGAGCAAGATTGCTACAGCAATCTTCTCACGGCTTTCGGCCTTGGATAGGTCATCAAAGTCCTTCAGGACTTTGCCGGCCTTGCCTGTCACAAAACCTCTGAGGAGGTTTTGTGCATAGGCTCGACTGTGGGGCTGGGTCGCAATAGCTTCAAAGGCAAAGCCTTTGCGAGGGTCGGTCGGCTTCTGGCCACGTGCATAGGCCACCACCAGCGAGACGCTGTGATTGAAAATCACATCCCACATGGCTCGGGTCTCGACAACCCTACGGGTTGCGGGCTGGTTGTTCACTTGCTTTGCAGCGTTCTTGCTCTCGGTGTTGCCCTTAAGGGCACGGCTGGAATTTTGAGTTGCCATAAAATTGAAAATTTTATCGTTAGTGGGTCGGCCGTCTTTGGCCGATTGCCGCTGCAAAGTTACGACTCCGAGGCGCGCGTCATGAGGAAATATTTTTTAACACTTGTTTTAACATTCTTCGGAATGTTAAAAAAGTGTTGGGGCCTCGCGCGCGTCCACGCCATCGGCAGCTTTCGACCCCCAGCCTAACCTCAACCCCTATGGGGTTGCCCCGAATCCGTCCTACCTTGCCGACCCCATAAGGCATCATCCCCTCATGGAGGGGATGGCCGACCCTGCTGCCCAGTCCGACAACCGACCCACCAAATCGGACTTTTAAGACTGCCCCTCTGGGGCTGTCTTAGCCTTGCGTTAGGTGGGCGCATTAGGGAGGGGGGTCGGCATCGGTGGGTGGTCACTCCCTATGGGGAGTGGGGCGCTGCTTGGTCGGTGGTCGGTCGGTCGGCATATATGCGACCCCTAAAAGGGGTCGGCACCCACCCGAGGCCCCGAGCGAGGCGCGGGGTGCGCTTCATGTATAGAGTGGTTTGGCTGGAACCGAAAAGGCGTTGAATGGTGTTTACATAATAGCAACCCCAAAAATAAAACAAAGGCTCCGTTGCAATAAAAAGTATGCAACGAAGCCCTATACCTTATTATATATATAAAGAGAGGAAGTCAGTCTTTTATCAGGGTTAATATGTCAAGCCGGGTAGCGACTTCGGCAAGCGTCACGTTGATGCGGTCCACGTCGTCCCGACTGATATTGCCATAGGCGATGCTGTTCTTGAAGTCCATCACATTGCGCACCTTACTACGATTCCACCCCAACGCATAGTGCATGAACGGCAGAATGCTCAGCGACGGAGCCAACTGCGTCTTAATCTGCTCCACACAGTCGGGACAGTAGCAGCGTCCATTCCGCTTGCGCACCTCCTTGTCGGTATTATAAAATATAAAGATGTACTTTAGCCGGAGCGAAAATTGGTGCAAAGCCTCCTGCAGACGTGTCACATTCTCGTCGCTCAGAGTACGCACAGAACCATTACGCTCGTCCACCTCCCCGGCCAAGCACTTATACAGATGCACGGGATTGATGTCGGCCATCTCTGCCAGCACCTTGACGGGGATGCCCACCTCATTCAGATAACCCTTCAATTTTGTGACAGGTAGTTTAATCTCTCTTCTTTCCATAATCCGCTGTAGCTTGTTTTCGGTTGCAAAGATATAATACATTTTTTATCTGTGCAAATCTTTCTCCAACTATTTTCTATTTTATGTTGAAAAGCATAAAAATCTGTGTAATCTGTGGTATCTGTGTGAAATTATCACCCCGTATTGACAACACTCAGTTGTCCCTCTTCAGTTCGCCCTTGCTGGGCGGCGGTTGAAAGTGTATCTTTTGGATGGTCTCGCTGGAAGATGTGAGTATTGTCGGCACAATATTCGAGTATTACCGGGGGTAACATTCGAGTGTTGCGCGAGCAACATGAACATCTTCTGAGGGGCGCGAAACGGTATTTTGGGCATCGAGGCCCGATTTGTCACATAGGTTTAACTAATTTTAATAATTAAAAAACGGAAAAATTATGGCATTGCACTATGTCAAGTCCGAGGCGAAGATAGGCTTCGGCAAGGAGAAGGAAGTGAAGTTCGTGGGCCGGCGCCGGTTGGCGGACCCGTTCTCACTGGAGCGGCTGGCTAAGGAAATCAGTCACGAGACGGGACTACAGCAGGCGACTGCAGAGATTGTGCTGCGCTACATGGTGCTGGCCGTGGAGGACGCGATTAAGGACGGACGGTCGGTGGACCTGGGTATCGGTACGCTGTCGCCCAGCATCTCGACGGTGGCGGCGGACGATGCGGCGGACGTGAAGATCAGGCGGAAGAAACTGGTGTTCCGCGCCTCGGTGAAGATGCGCGAGATAGTCCAGGCGATGAGTGTGAAGCTCATCACGGACGAAGACGACCCTGACGATGACGACAACCAGGACGATACCGATAGCGGCACGACTCAGGGCGGCTCCAGCTCGGGCGGCGACACGCAGGGCGGCAGCGGCGAAGGGCTGGGCTGATTCCATAAAAAATCTGTGGTATCTGTGGTATCTGTGCGAGAAGAAAAAAATAGAAACATGAAACAGTTAGCATTATCTGAGTTGAGAATGGTGGCGGAGCGCACCAGGCAGGCGCGGCAAAAGGTGAACGGCAAGTGGGCGATGGTAGATGAACGGGTACCGTGGAAGGTGTGGTATGTGGCAGCATCGAACGGCGACTGCATCCTGGGTGAGGAATGCGTGACGGTGGCGGTGGATGTCGATGGGCCGGGGGCGTTCCCCTCGCGGCTGGTGCAGTTCACGGCCAGCGGCCAGACACGGCGGCTGCGCGACTGCTGCATCCTCAGGGCGGACGACTTCGTGCTGAGGGTGTAGGTGAGAGTGGAGAAAAAAGGCAGTCCTGACGGGCTGCCTTTTTTGTTTTCGGAGTAATCGGAGTACTCAGAGTATTCCGAGTAATCCGAGTATTCAGAGTTTTCCGAGTACTCTGAGTTTTCTGAGTCCTCCGAGTATTCCGAGTACTCAGAGATGGTGGAACTTGCGCCAAAGGCGGAAGGCTCCGTAGCCGGCGGCGAGGGCGAGGGCGATGAGGAGGATGTTGCCGAGCCAGAGGCGGAGGTGCTGCCACCAGGTGAGGGGCGCCGGCACTTCGACTTCGACGGCGTATGGCACTGGCACCTCACGCTCGAGATAGACGATACTGTCGCGCGTGATGACCTTAGTCTGCACCGGCACGGGCAGGGGCGCGTCGAGGTTGCGCAGCTCGTGGTGGAGGAGCCCACCGCGTATGGCGGCATGGCTCTCGGCCACGGAGGTGCGGAGGTCGGACACCGTGTCGGGGGCCACGACTACGACGCGCTCGGGCGGCAGGGGCACGAGGATGGTGTCGGGCACGAAGACGGTGTTGGTATGGACGTGGGTCGAGGTGCTGTCGCGCGCTTCGACGACGACGGTGCGCGTGGAGCGGCAGGAGGAGAGTGCGCAGAGGATGAACAAGATGACAAAGGCGATGGTCCACGAGATGATGCTGGCGATGCAGCCGATTCGGTCCGAGTCGGGACCGTCGGACGGCGCAGGAGCCTGTGGCCACTGGTGATAGAAGGGCGATGCCGGGTCTGAATGGAGTTGGTATTCTTCGTACATAGTGGTATGGGTTTGTTTTGGTGGTAATATCGGTATAATGAGCTGCGGAGTCAAGGGAGGAATGGAAAAGTGAAAAGTGAAGAGTGAAAAGTGAAAAATGGGGCTGGCGCACAGGGGAAGGTCGGGCCGAATACTCGAAATACTCGGAGTAATCAGAGTAATCAGAAAACCGAGCGAGCGGAACTATGGACTATGAACTATGAACTATGAATTGAGAAAAGTGAACTGAAATGAACTATGGACTATGAATTATGGACTATGAATTATGAACTATGGACTATGAATTGAGAAAAGTGAACTATGAACTATGAACTATGAACTATGAATTGAGAAAAGTGAACTATGAACTATGAACTATGAACTATGAATTGAGAAAGCCGCCGCGCCAAAGAAAGCTACAACATCGGCGCGACGGCTGACGGATGAAGTGGTGAAATCCGTCGTCTTTTATGAATTACAACATGAAACGTACCTCACGGTCGGTGGTTCTTTGGTCGGATACCTCTGGTTTATTCAGTTTGTGTTTGCGATGCAAAGGTACGGGTTTTCAGCATAACGCGCAAGAGATTAAACACTTATTACACGCAGCGGCCCAAAAAGCGCCGCAAAAATATCAGGATATTCGGGAGATATTAAGTCGGCAAATACGGCACAAATCGCTGATTTTGTGTTATTTATATTGTAGAATTTTAATTATTCGAGGTTTTTTTGATTTATAAAGTATAGTAAAAATATTAAAGAATTATTTATACTATATATATAACTATTTATATATCAACATTTTCCTTTTATTTGAAAATGTCTTTTTACTAATTGAGGAGTACGGGGAGCTCTTGCGCGACGTGATGAGGATTGTGAAGTAATAAGATTGTGTCTGCAGTTTTTTATGTTTTTTATAGTTTACCTAAAATTTGGGCATTTTCTAATAATTTGCCTCAAAACGTGATGTATCTTTTTGTGTGCCAATCTATTACAAAATATTCTTTTCTAATAATTGAAAATGGCAAAAATTGGCGTAAGTCGTTGATTGATATTTTATTAGACAAATTATTAGAAATGGGGCAATCCTAATAATTTGGGGCGTTTTCTAATAATTTTCGATGGGTGATTGAAGCTCAGAAAAAAGTTGTATCTTTGTGCCGAAGAAACCAAAGACAGAACGATGGCTAACAACAGCAAGGGAGGACAGCCGGCGATGGCGTGGCTGAGGGTGACGGACTATATGCAGGGCTGGCTGGAGCGGGAGCTGGGCGGCGAGGTGACGGCGCACGGGCGGCGGGTGGTGAGCCTGCAGCACCTGCCGGGAGCCAAGGCAACCTTCAGGATGCAGGCTGCGGAGGACACGATGGAGCCGGTGAAGGTGAAGGGCAGCATGAGCGTGACACGCCGGAACTGCATCGAGGCCGGGATGACACTGGATGCCGAGGCCACAGCGGAGCTGTACGGCGTGACACGCGATGAGCTGGCGCTGTTCGTACCCATCGAGTGCCCGAAGATGTGCCTGACGCGGCTCGGCGTAGTAAGGCCGTGGACGTGGGACGTGAGCTTCGGCAGACAGCAGGCGACGAAGCTGCAGGGCATCGTGCGCAAGACGTTCTGGACAGCAGTGGCGGACTTCGACCAGAAATATGCGGAGGAACAGGGCGGACGCAGGTACCCGGCCAAGGAGATGGTGGAGGCGTTCTGCGAGGAAACGAAGACACCAAGCTACCATGTGGATGCCATCAGGAGGGAATGGCAGAGGAGGGAGAAGAGAGTTAAGAGTGGAGAGTGAGGCAGAGTAATCAGAAAGCCGAGAGGGCGTGTTTTCGTTTGGTTAAAATCTGTTAATTCGTATTTGATTTTGCGTTTTTTCGTGCGATTTGACTATCGTCGAAGGTACTTTCGCTCAATATTCCGAAAGAAAATTGCCTTTTTATTTTGTACTATGCTCGCTTATTCGTACCTTTGTGCAATCTCTTACCTTCTTATGCAAAGCTACAACTTAAAAAGGCGGTCGGTGTGGCCGCCTTTTTTATTGGCAGCGTGCCAGGTGGTTGCGGCCCTCTCTTGCTTGTTTCCTTGCGGGGAAACCGCAAGGCGCAGGGGCGGGGAAACCGCAAGGCGCAGGGGTAAGACGCAGGCTTAGTCGAGGAAAAATTTTATCTCAATGCCGGGCAGGTGCTTTTCTCTTTCCTTGGCAAAGAAGGAGCCGTAGGAGTCACGGAACCAGTCGTAGGAGGCTTGGGTGCCGACGGTGAGGGCGAGGGTGTCGTCGGCAAAGACGGCCTGACAGATTCTTTCGCGGAGGAAAGGGCCGAGCATGGCGCGATCGTTGTCGGTGGGGCAGTCGGCGAGCACCTGGTCGATGAACTGCTGCCAGCGGGAGTCGGGAGAGGCGACGGTCTCGGATTCTACACTCTGAGTAGCCGGAGGAATAGTCGGATTACACTGAGTAGTCGGTACCTCCTCGGCTTCTATGATGGCATCCTCTTTTTGCTTATTGAGGAACTTCTTTATCTCATCGACTGCAACGGCGGTGCGGTTGTTGGCCTTGCGGCGTCCGGCATCGAGGTCAGACTGGAGTTGCTGCATCACACGCAGGAGGTCGCCCACATTGTCGGGGGTGACGCGGCGCATAAAGGTGCGAGCCTGGCCTTCAGTGAGACCGAAGATGTCAGTCATCATGCGACGAGCCTGAATGCTCTGGGCAGAGAAGGCCGTATCGGCAGCCAACTTGCGACCTACGGCGGTGGGGTGGATGGTGAAGCGGATGGCGTCGGGCCGCTTGTACTTAGGCAAAGGCTGACCGTTGAGCAGGCCTTCGTAGGAGAAGGTGAAGTCGGTGACGGGCGGCTGGCGATCGGCCATCATCTGCAGTTCCTCCTGTGCCTGGTTGAGGACGTAGCGGCAGAAGAGCGACCAGGAGGCGTGCTTCTTGGTGTGGTCGATGATGCGCTCCTTAACCTTTCCGTCCTTGTCCTTGTATTCCTCTTTCTCCAGGACGAAGCCCATGTTCTGACGCAGATCCTCGTAGCCTATCTCGAAGACGTCGCCATAGCGGCGCCATTCGTCGGAGAGGCGGATGTAGAGCGTGTAGCCGTAGTCGCTGCGGAACTGTGAAGCGGTGAAAAGTAAGAATCTGCTAAACCCACCAAGGAGGTTGATGTCGAGGATGTTCTCGGCGGTGATGCGGGGTACGATAACGGAGAAGTTGGTACCGATGAGATTGCCGTCGGCATCGTATTCTCCCTTGATGTCCATGAGCGAGGAGGTGCGGTATTTGCCCGGTTCCTCCTTGACAGGCACGAGTACCTTGACGTGCTCCAGTCCCTTCAGAGCGGCACGGACCTCCGGGTAGTGGTTGGGCTCGGCGATGTCGGAGAGGGAGAGGTTAAACAACACGTCGCCACGCTCGAAGCTGCTGGTGGCCGACTTCTTCACCTCGAACTGGTCGGTCTCGAACTTCAGATAAAGCTGCGGGTCGCGTTCCTGAGCACGGGCCAGGGCGAAGAGTCCCTGCAGACGTTGCAGGATGGCAAGGATGGTGCGCGAGGCCACGCGACTGTCGAGCGCCGGCAGACGCGACATCTTGTGCGGCTGGTAGATGAGGTCGGAGATACCTACGGTGATACTCTTCTCTTTCTTTTTTCTTCCCATGATGAGTATAAAAATGAGTTGTAGCTGCGGGCAAAGGTATAAATAAATAAATAAACCTCCAAACGAAAAGGGAGAAAATTATATTTTTAAGCACTTTTTTATTCAAATTCGTTTGATTTGTTGGTCAAAGAGTTATGTTTTGCCGCTTCCGAAAAGGACAAACTTCGGTTTCAGAAAAGGATAAACGTGCGTTTCCGAAGAAGATAAACCTACATTTCCGGAAAAGACAAAAAGTCTTTTCCTAAAAGGACAAACCGCATGGTGGTGCTCCCGTTGGGACAAAACCTCCCGACAGGACAAAAGCCGGCTCCCATCAGGACAAACCTCATGAATAAAACCTCCAGATAGGACAAACCTGTGCTCCCACTGAGACAAAGCACGATTCCAGGCAGGGCAAAACTCGGTTCCCATCAGGACAAACTTTTGCGGATAAAAGTTCCAGGCAGGACAAACTTTTTTTGACGCAAGTAGCTGATTTACAACCACTGCGCCGCGTCTATATACTATATCGTATTCTTAAATATACAAAAAAATACTTATCTCGAATCGAGGAGTTTTCTTTCTTTTTCATTTTAATTATTGATTTTTAAGACGTTATAAGTTTCTACCTGGAGAGGTTTGTTCTGATGGGAGTTTTTTGAGTGAACCGGGGCGGGATGATATTGGAAGGTCGGACTGGAGAGGTGTGACGGCGGGTTCCCGTTAGGACAAACCTTGCAATGAATGGCTGATATTAAGCGCGTTACGCTTGGGAGAAGAAAGGTTTGTCCTAACGGGAGTTCATTGTAGATGCGTTACGCACGCGCGTTTCGCAGACGCGAATGGAGGTTTGTCCTAACGGGAGGCGAGCCATTTCGAGGATATGAGCGGAATGATGGGCAAAAGAAACCGCCAGTCGGCGCGGTGGCTGGCTGGCGGCGTGGAGTTAAAGGGTGAGTATTTCACTGTTCGTAAGGCGCCATCTCTACGGTCCAGTCTTCTGGTTTTTCAGAGTAGAGTGTTGCGCCCCTCAAGCGTGTTACATAACCGCGCTGCAGCGAGAATTTTGGAAGACGCACCGTGTAGTCCCGACGGTAAGGGTGTTGGAAAAAGCCGTCGCTCATCGTTACCTCTGCCGACACGCGGATCGTGAGGCTGATGTCATGCAATCCTCCTTCCGGACAAAGTGTGATGTACGGACAATTGGTAGAGTACGATAAGCCGCTGCTCTCCGTTCCGCTCAATACAGCGTAAATCTCATGCGGAGTTTTGCGCAGTTTATAGCTATTGTTATCCAGGCCCACTTGCTCGACGACGGGCACTTCTTTGACTTCTGTCTTTATGTAAGTACCGACGACACGCATATCCTTTTGTATTTCGGCAGGCACTACTGATTGAGGACCGATGTAAAGCTTAGCTGTGACAGGCGTGTACTCCGGCTTCTGTTCGGGCAGAAGATATGGCGACACTTCGAGCTGACGGCGCCAATAACAGACATCGGCGGAGGGAACACCAAGCATTGCAGTCTCAGCTTCGAGCCCGTGTGCATCGTACTCGGATTGCAGATAGAATGTGCGATTGCTCGGGTCAAAGTGGACACCCGTTTTTTGAACGTCGTTGCTTGTTTCGATGCCTTTCACGGCAACAATATTGTGCTTGCCTTGACGGAGATCGAGTGTTATGGCAGATGCCTTGTAACTGGCGCTTTTCACCGTGTCGGAGCCGATGTAGCGCCAGCCTTCGGTGAAGTCGAAGAAGATGGGGGTCGTCTGTGCGTCCACCTGGAAGGTGACGGGTGTAGTCTCTGTGGAGAGCATTTCCTCCACCTCGTCCTTGCTGCTGCAGGACCATACGGCACCTGCCAACAATAACAGGGCGGTGCATTTTGCTACTTTTGCGAGTTGGATGATGTTCAGTTTCATAATTCTTTGGTTTTAATGGTTACTGAATTTGTCGATGATTTCTTTGAGTCGCAGTTGGTTATCATTTGTCAAGGTACCGCTTTACGTTCGGACACTTCATTTTTGCAGTCCAACGATACGGGCACGTATTGTGGCGGTACTGGAGGCAGTCTGTCGTACACGCCCGCTGCACGGCTTCTATTAAGTCCTTGTCCATGTCGTCTAATCTGTTAAGTCCTCGTCACTGTCGCTTACGTCGTACCCGTGCATGTAGAAACGAATACGCGGGCAGTTTACCTTGTCTGACCAAAAAAACGGGCAATTGCCCTCCCGATATCGTGCGCAGTCGGTCGTGCATGCAATGTCTTGCGCTTGAAATAGTGTGCGTGTCATAGCGATTTAATATTTATCGGACGAATCAACCAGTGTCATATAACCCCAGCACTTGTAATATAGTTCTCTAATGCTGGCTTTTTCGTTCGGTTCTATGGTGGCTTTTTTCTTAATCGATTCTGTTAGAATATCAAGCATGACGCATGCTTCGTCAATCTGTTCTTTGATGATTTGTTCTTTTCTGTCCATTTCTACTGAGGGCCGCGAACCGTCGGGCGCACTGCGATGGGTGTCCCCTACCCTGCTGCGCAGATCCTCGAGTTCGGCCTGGGCTTCGCTGTGGCGTACCCAACCGTCGGCAACGTCGTTGTCGGGAATCATGTTGTCCTGGGCGAGGTACTCGCTGAGGATGGTGCGGGCTTCGTTAATACGTTCAAGGGCTGCATCGTAACATTCGTTGGCGATGAGCCGCGTGGCAGAATAGAGGCTTTCCATAGCCTCGCTGACCTTGGTGTAGTCGTGGCTGAATTGTTGCATGATTTTGTGAGGCTGGTTTTTAATTAGATACTTAAATGCTTACCTGCTTGTTTGCTTAGTTCCTTTCCGTTGGCCGCGTGGTGGGCGGTTGCGTATTTCCGTTTGTCGAGCGGTGAACTCCTCGTCGGAGAGTCGCCCGAGGGCGTGGAGTTTTTCGACGATGGCAAGTTCCACGAAGTCCTGGCGGGTCATATTGGGGAGGCTGGAGCAATAGTGGCTAACCAGATTGTACTCGTTGAGTGGGATTTGCGGATTAGGCAGGCGCATGAATTTGGGCTGCTCTATGGATTGCCATTCGCCGCCGGGCTGTCGGGCGGCCACGGGCGTGACGGTAAGGGTGGTCCGCCCCTCGACGGGGACCTCAGACGGGGAGGCATCGGATTCGCCTGACGGATTGTTCGTGGTTATCTGATGCCCGGCCCCCTGCTGTGCGGCGGCTTCTTGTTCGGCCTTTTGCTGAATGGCCGCTGTGGTGGTGGCGGCCTGCACCAGGGACTCGACGAAGGAGCCTGTCACTCCCCCACCCTGCTGCATCTGCTTGAATTTGTCTTTCTTTACCATAATACTTATCTGATTAAATGATTAGATACTTAAATGATTTCTTTGCGCGTACTCTTTTTAATAACTTGGCCATCTTCTTTTTTGCTTAGATACTTGTTTGCTTATGTAATTAACCACTCATATACTTATCTGCTTATATGATTGTCCGCTCATATACTTACCTACTTATTTGCATATCTGCCTTACGAGTATTTCTTTATCTGCTTATCTGCTTATATGATTATATGCTATTTTGCTTAACTAATTAAATATGGTTTTGCTTATATGATTAAACAGACATCTGCTTGTTTGAGTAGTTGAGCAAATAAGTGAACGAGCATCTAAGTGAATACATAAATAATTAAATAAGTGTGTGATTAAATAAGTAAATGCTTGAATGATTATTTAAGCGAACTTTCTCAGATACTCGGTGGCGAGGGCGGTATAGTCTTCTGCAGCACGACCGCCGGAGTAGGTGGTGAACACGTCCTCGCGGAGGGCTTGACTCTCGATGATGTCCTTGGAGCGGCGGATGGCCGTCTGGAAGGTTTCGCGGAACGACTGGCGGATTTGCGGCTCATAGAGTTTGGCGGAGCGCAGCTTGGCGTCGAGTTTGGTAATAAGGATACCGTGGATGGTGAGGTTGCCCGTGTCGGCTCCCACCTTACCTGCGGCTACGGCGATGTTGGCCATACCCTTGACGCTGGCCTCTTCCAGTTCTGTGGGGATGATGTAGCCGTCTGCAGCGTAGAGGGCGTTATAGGTCATGCGCGACATGGCGGGCTGGGTGTCGATGAAGATGAAGTCGAAACTCTCAGCGACAGAATCGCTGAGCACAGTACCATCGGTACGGTTGTCGATGGGTCTTGAAAGGATTTCCTTCAGTGCTTTGCTGGGATTGGGACGCAGGGAAAGAATGGCGTCGATACCGTTCAGGTTGACGGAGGCCGGAGTGTAGTACAGGCCGTTGTCGGCACGATAGACTGGAAGCCCCTGCTGTTCGTTGCACAGGGCGGTGTAGAGGGTGGGGGAGCCATCCAGTTCGCGTCGGTCGTCCCAACCGAGGAAGTAGGAGAGGTTGCGCTGCGGGTCACAGTCGATGACGAGGACTCTGTAACCTTCGATGCGCCGGCTGATGGCCGATGCGAGGTTCAGGACGGTGCTGGTCTTGCCGGCTCCGCCTTTGTTGTTTGACACGGCTACGATGTGACGTAGCTGGTGTGTTCGTTGTTTTTTTGCCATAATAATATACGTATAAAATGTTGAACATCGTTTCGCTCAGTTCGACATTTCTTTGGCCTCGGCATAACAGGCTCTGCCTGATGCCCCGCCGTGCTGCGCCCACGTCAAGTAAACTTGGGGCCGCCGCCATGCGGTTGCCGGACACGTCCGTATATGCTCTCGGCTGTCAGAATGTTGTAGCTGGTGCAAAGGTATGCTTATTTAATCATTTGAGCAAATAATTAAATGAATATTTAAGCAAAATATGTTGTAAAACATAAAATGAGGGGTATGTCATGCGAGCATCATAGTTGTTCGCGGGCTGCATTGTTGTTTAGTTGTCACTAAACTTTGCCGTGGTTCTTTCCTCTCGGTTTGTTTGCCCTTGACCTTGAAATACGGTATATGTATATTACACGAAAAAACAAAAATATGGAACTGAACGAGTATCAACAGCGGGCGATGGGAACGTGTATGCCGTCGTGCCGGAACTTCTCTTACATGATGCTGAACCTCGTGGGCGAGGTGGGCGAGTTTGCGGGAAAGGTGGCGAAGAGTATCAGACACGAGGAGGCGTCGATTGACCGTAACAGCCTGCTGACGGAGAGCCGTCATGTGATGACGGACGAGGAAATCGCGGAGCTGCGGCGCGAGGCGGGTGATGTGCTGTGGCAGCTCAGTGGACTGTGCCGCGTGATGGGCTGGTCGCTGGAGGATGTGGCGGAGGAGAACCTGGCGAAGTTGGCAGACAGGAAGAAGAGGGGAGTGATTGACGGGAGCGGGGACGAAAGGTGAGTGGAGAGTTCTTGCTCCGATTTTCTACGCAAGCGCTGAAGCGATTATTTGGACGAGCCAAGCGGCATAGCCGAGCGAAAAGTGAAAAGTTAAAAGTGAAAAGTATGAGAAAAGAAGAAACAAAGGCTTTGGTGCGACTGGTGCGCCACATGCAGCAACTGCAAAGGCAGATTGCCAAGCCAACACAGAATGACGCCACCGATGAGGAGGTACTGACCCTTTTCCGTCTGCTCTGGGAGTGGACACCAACGCCCGACCAGACACTTCCTGGCAAGCACATGGTTGAGAATCTTGTGGGCCTGATGCGCGGATGCGAAGCTCGCGAATACTGCTACATCAGCAAGCAGGATGTGGCGCGCATCATCCGGGAGGAGAGTAAAAAGATGCTTGGCCATGTTATTCTCAACAAGGACGCCGACAAGATGACTGACGTGCAACTGTACGAAGACGGCAAGTGGAACTACAAGCCGACGCCGCTGGTGGAGTTGCTTTGGGATATGCAGGCAAATCCCAACAAATTCTCTGAATAGAATAATTGAAAGGGCTATGACTGAGAAGGAAAAGAAACATGAATTGGCGCTGAAGGCAATTAAGGGCCTGCGGGCAGCGGCGGTGGAGATTGTGAATCTGTTCGCGGAGAAGCATGAGCTGCCGAGGTATGATGACCGGGACACGTATTTCGTGGATGAGTTCTGCGACACGTGTATGTTCGGGGACTATGCCTTCGGGATGCAGACGATGATTGAGGACCTGACGGACGACCTGCCGGAGGAGGAACTGATGCGGTGGTACGACTACACCTGTGATTACATGGAGGTGTTCGGGTCGTCGGGCGGTTGTCCGAACTTCCGGGCGTGGTGCCAGGGTGCGCCGCGTGTGGACCTTGGGCCAATCATGGAGAAGAAGAGGGAGTTGGAGAAGGTGACACAGGAAGCAAAGAGCTTCTGAGTAAAATGAAAAAAATAAAATTTACGATTATGAAACAGATTGACAGGGAGAAATTTCAAAAGAAGCTGGAGCGGGTAAGACTGCAGTTCAGCATGACGTATTTCGGGAAGAGCAACAAAATGAGCCTGACGTGCAAAATCAACGACAAACCGCAGGCCCCGGAGCGTATGACCGACGAAGACCATCTGCTGCTGTGGCAGTTGCTCAACAGCGTGCTGGGAGGACAGGCCAAGGAGATGCTAAAGAGAGACCTGCTGCCGGACGAATTGGCGAAGATGTACCGGGACGCTGCGCAAGTGAAAAGTGAAAATACCGATTGCCGAGCGTGAGGGATTTCGCAGGGCTGCGATAGTATCGCAGCATACGGAACAAGGGAACATCTAAACACTGAAGGCTTTATGATTAAGAAGATAACGACGGGTGAATACCTGAAACCCTACGGGGATATGACGGCGCAGGAGCGCAAGGCGTACCGCAAGAGGGTGGGGGAGTGGTTGCGCACGGCTGGGGAGCGGCTGCTTGCGCTGACGGATAGGCCGATGGCTCGGGCGCAGAATCTGATGACGATGAGCGGAAGGTGGGAGAAAGAGGACTGCGAGGCGGCGCACGAGGGGGCGGTGCTGATGACGGCATTGATGGCAGTGACGGAGACGTGGCTGCCGAGCCGGTTGTGGGTAAAGAGTGCATGGAGAGCGGTCCGAAAGCTCACGGAAGAGCTTTCGGCAATTCACAATTTACAATTCACAATTCACAATGGTGCTGGCGCAGCGGGGAAGGTCGGGCCGAATACTCGGAATAATCAGAGTAATCAGAAAACCGAGAGGGCTGCGACGGTACTCGGCCCAAAGGGACGCTTGCCTAAGCAAGAACCGACGGGCGCACTGCAGGCAAAGGCGAATACTCCCCTCCCTACGGGAAAACCGACGGGCGCACTGCAGGCGCAAGGAAAGACGCAAGGGAACCCTGCGACAGAATCGCAGGGCACACTACCAGCAGCGGTATCTGCTCCCCTCCCTACTGGGAAACCGCAGGGCACGCTTATTCCTGCCCGTCCAAAGCACATTGACCAGTACGCATACTTGCTGCCGAAGGGGACGCAGGAGCGGGCAGGGGCTGTCAGAGGACTGCTGAGGGAGTTGGACGAGGCGCGGGAGAAGATGCGCCTGCTGATGGAGGACGTGAACGCGAAGCCGGATGCACGGGCTGCGTGGGCGCGGAAGGCGACGAGGATTGACGCGACGCTGAAGGGGATTTACCTGGAACTGGATGCGGAGTGGGAGAAGCTGGTCCGCGACGGGCGCGTGGGCGTCGATGCTCTCGGCAACGCTTATGTCGTGGAGGGTGGCCAGAGTGATCGGAATACTCAGAGTAATCAGAGTAGTCAGAGTAATCCAACTGAACTGACCTCGGAGCAAAAGGCGAGACGCCGGGAGCTGCGGAAGTGGCTCATCGACTTGCGGCGAGGAAAAGAGGGGAAGGCCAGGGAGAAACGCATTGAGCAATGGAAGGTGAACTGGAAGGAGTACCTGACGCTGGAACCGCTGGAAGCTGCGCTGAAGGATGAGAAGGTGGTGGTAGCAGCGGCACACTTCGGAGTGGAAATCAATTCATAATTCACAATTCATAATTCATAGTTCATAATTCACAATTCATAATTGATTATGACATTTCACAGTATTGTGCGCCAATGGTGCAAGACGTATAAGCCGATGCTGGACAACCCGGAGAACGGCAATAAGCGGTTTTACCTGACGGACTCGCAGGGCGGGTTGGTGGAGATGGCAAAGGGCATTATGCCGAAGTTCTCGCCTATGGTGATGATGGAGAGCGTGGTGGAGGGTGGCGGTACGATTACGCGACCCGAGCGGACGTACCCGGTGTATTTCTTCGTCCGTGCCAGGGCGATGGCGGACGGGGAGGCAGCGGCAGAGGCGCGGGAAGAGGCGTGGTATCACTGCCAGCAGTTCCTCGCCTGGTTGCTCGATAAGCACAAGAAGGAGCTGGAGGAGAATATCGACGGCGACTTTGCGCGGATTGACCTGGACAATGCGATGATTGACTTCGTATCGACCGACCCGAAAGAGGATGGATGGTACGGGGTGATGGTCCAGTTCACCAGAGAAGAGCCGCTGAACCTGTGCGTGAATGAGGATTTGTACATTGAAGAGTGAGTAATCGAATACTCGGAATAATCAGAGAAAGGACTATGACACCAAGGAATTGTATGAATTGCACACGGAGGATTTTAAAACTCTATGCCGACGGCAGAGGGGTGAACATTTGCGGACTGGTGCCTGACATGAAGGTGAACGCACGGATGCACTGCGAGAAGTGGAGCAACCGAGTGACTATCGACATAGGCAGAGAGAAACCGATACCGAGACATGTGCAGGAATTGATTAAAATGTGACTTTAAAAGCCTATGGCACGAGACTGGAAAGGCGGCAGCGCATCGACCTTCAAAACCATTGGGGCGAGTAACCACTGCGATCACGAGCGGGCAGACAAGGACTACTACGCCACGGAACCGGCAGCAACGGACTGGCTCTGCAAGATAGAACAGTTCCGTGGACCGATACTCGAACCGTCGTGCGGAGAGGGCCATATCTCCAAGCAACTCATGGAGGCTGGCTACGAGGTGGTAAGTCGCGACCTTGCCGACCGAGGCTTTGGAGAGGTAGCCGACTTCCTCTCTCCCGACAACACCCATTGGGAGGGCGATATCGTGACAAACCCGCCCTATGCCTTCGCACAGGAGTTTGTGGAAAAGGCGCTGGCAATCATCCCAGAGGGGAGGAAAGTGGCGATGTTCCTCAAACTGACGTTCCTCGAAGGGAAGCGTCGCGCACGGCTGTTTGAGAATTACCCCCCCCCGAAGGGTGTGGGTCAGTCATGCACGGCTGAAATGCGCCATGAACGGCGACTTCGAGAACACCGGCGGTTCGGCCACAGCCTACGCCTGGTTCGTGTGGGAGAAGGGATGGCAGGGTGCGCCGGAGGTGCATTGGTTTAACTGATGGCTGCAAGAATCTTGCAGCATAGAAGACAGACAAGACGAACTATGAAGGTACTGGAACTATTCAGCGGCACGGAGTGCCTGAGCGATGCTTTCCGAAAGCGGGGGCATGAGTGTTTCACGGTGGATTGGGACGAGCGGTTTCCGTCGTCGCTGCACTGCGACATCATGAAACTGACTGCCGACATGATCCGTGAGCGGTTCGGACAGCCCGACGTAATCTGGGCCGGATGCGACTGCACCACGTTCTCGGTGGCCGCCATCGGCTTCCATCGGACGAAAGACCCTGTGACGGGTACGCTGCTGCCCAAGACGGAGAAGGCACGGCGAGCCGACGAGGTGAACAAGCACACGCTGCAACTCATCCGCGAGCTCGCGCCACGCCTCTGGTTCATCGAGAACCCGATGGGCGGACTGAGGAAGATGGACTACATGCGGGGTTTGCCGCGCCACCTGATAACCTACTGCCAGTACGGTTTCACCTACCGCAAGGCAACGGACATCTGGACGAACCACCCCGACCCGCAGTTCCGACCGCCTTGCAAGAACGGCGACCCCTGCCACGAGCGGGCACCGAGGGGAACGAAGCAAGGGCTGCAGGCCATCAAGGACAGGACACTACGCTCATCTTACCCCCCCCACTTTGTGAACACATCGTGGATATCTGCGAGGGGTATGTGAGGTAACTTAGATTTTTTCATTTTTCACTTAGAAGATATGGCAACACTTTACAAGCAAGGGAGTAGGGGAGAAGTGGTGAAGCAGATACAGCGGGCGCTGAATCTTTACCCCGACGGTATCTGGGGGCCGCTGACGACGGAGGCCGTGAAGCAGTTTCAGCGTGAGCACGGACTGAAGGACGATGGCATCGCGGGTCCTGCTACGTTGGCGAAACTCTTGCCGGGCATGGCAAAGGTGGCGTTGGGACTGAAACGGTCGAAGCGACGCATCACGGAGATTATCGTGCATTGCACGGCCACGCCGGAGTATCGCGATTATACGGTGGCGGACATCCGCCAGTGGCACAAGCAGCAAGGCTGGAGCGACATTGGCTATCACTATGTGGTGTATCGCGACGGCACGGTACACGAGGGGCGCGACGTGGACATCAGCGGAGCGCACTGCACGGGGCACAACGCTAACAGCATCGGCGTGGTGTATGTGGGCGGCGTGGCCACCGACGGCAAGACACCGAAGGACACGCGCACCGACCTGCAGAAGACAGCGTTGCTCTCGCTGCTGCTGGACCTCAGACGGATGTATCCTGGAGCAGAGATACACGGACATCGTGACTTCGCCAACAAGGCGTGCCCGAGCTTCGATGCGACGAAGGAGTACAGGGAGGTGTGAGTCATCAGATTGCTCAGAGCACTCCGAGTATTCAGAATAATCAGAACAATCGGAACTATGGCAGAACAAGACGAAGAGAAACCGAAGAAGGTGACAGACATCGACGCGGTGGAGAACAACGCGAAGGCGGCGGTGATGGGTTTCATTGAGCGGTGGATGCCCATGCCGGGCTTCGCCATCGGCGTGGAGGTGATGGATGCCGGACAACTGCGCGACGCGATGGGACTGCGGGCCACAATCGACTGGGGCGACCCGTGGCCGATGGCGGAACGACTGCTGCTGGAGTACGGTTTCCGCTGGCACTGGCTCGGCGCACAACGGGTGATGTACCTCCAGGAGAAGGACGGGTTTGTACCCGACACGGGGTGGCAAGAAGCGGACGAGGTGAAAAGTTAAAAATTAAAAGTTGCCACGTGTGGTGACAATGATGAATTAGCACTATGGAAGAAGAATCAACAACCATATCGCAGAAGCTGATGATGGGCGCACTGATGCACTTCGAGCAGGGAGTGCCCATTTCCGACCTCGACCTGCGGCGCGAGCACAAGGAACGCCTCGCACGGGTGCAGCACGTCTATTGGCAATGGGTGAAGAACCCGATTACACTGGACCCCTTCGCCATGTTCAAGCAACTGGTGAAGGGCAAGGGGGCAGATATTTACTCCGAGTGGCGCATGGCGCAGAAAGATAAGTTTCTGTTCGACTTCGTGGTGGAGCATATCGCTCCGCCCAGCCGCCGCATGGACGAGGCGAAGGTACGCGCCGCAGCCGACAAGATGATGAAGATAGGTATGGAGACCGACAATGTGAACGCACTGGACAAAGGCTCGAAACGCCTGATGGAGGTGGCACAACTGGATAAGCCGGAGGAAGAGCGCATAGACATGAGCAAGATGGCATTCCTGCCGCCGGTGGTGACGACGAGCGCGAAGGACGCCGACGACACGAAACAGGATGTGGACGACCCGGAGATGAAGCGCATCATGTCGAAGTACGGCGGCTATGTGGACGAGAAGGAGTTGCGCATCGAAAAACTGGTGGAGGTGATGGTGGCAAGGGGAAAAAGCCTCTCTCCCGACCCCTCTTCCGAAGGCGAGGGGAGTTGCCAGTCGGAGCAATCGGAGTATTCAGAGTAATCAGAAACTATGTCAAGAATAGGCAGTAACCCCAACAACAGCAGCGATCTGTTTGAGTCGCGGATGCTCCCCAACGTGGAGGACTACAAGCCCGGACATGCCAACGAGGACTGCGGCGAGGATGGCGAATACATCGACTACCAGGGCGACAAGCGCAACACGGTGTATATGGCTCCGTGGCAGAAGAAAGTCCGCAACTTCGGCTCACGCTCCACCAAGGTATTGGCAGGACGCGGTACGGGCAAGTCGGCGTTCCTGGCATTCAACATGGCCGACGTGACCATCGGACTGGCCCGCATGATGGGCGGTTTCTGCGGAGCCAGTGCCAAGCAGAATTACACGCGCACGATGCCCAACGTGCTGAAGGTGATGAATCTGCTGGGTTTCGTAGAGGGCGTGCATTACTTCCTTGGCCGTCCGCCTGCCCGTCTCAGATGGCCTACGCCGCTGGCAAAGCCGAGGGTGTGGGAGAATTGCGTATCGTTTGCCAACGGCTTTGTCTGGCAGATGATTTCACTCGCAGTCAAGGGATCTGCCAATGGCCTGAACCTTGCGGCCATTATGGGCGACGAGACGAAGTATATGCCGTGGCAGCGCGTGAAGGAGGAAGTGCTGCCTACCCTGCGTGGCGACTTCCTGCCCAAGGCGTATCGCAAGACCGAGCAGAAACGATGGGGCTACGGCACCGACCCGAAGATGAACAACAAATGGCTCTCGCAACTCTGGGTGAGCGATGCAGGACTGAACGCCCGTGAATGCCTCTGGGAAAAGGAGGCGGAGTATGAGACCACCGATGTCAACCGAAAGATAGAGGAAATGATGGCTGAGGTGCGGTATGCCGAACTCTACGACAAGGAGCACCACACCAACTTCGCGGCACGGCTGGCACAGAGCGAGGACTACCTGCGCAAACTCTACGCCCTGCGCACACAGTCCGAAACCTTCTGGCGTTTCTCCAGCATCGAGAACGCAGCCTTGTTGGGAGGGGAGGCATGGATTCGTCAGATGCAACGCGAACTGCCCGACCTGCTCTTCCGTCTGCAAATCCTCAATCAGCCTCGCGGTTCGGCCAAGGACGGCTTCTACTGCAACTTCTCCGAACTGAACACCTACGTCAGCGAAGAAATCACCGACCTCGTATTCGACAAGTACAGCACCCGCGTCAAAGGACGTGCGCTCGACGGACAGCGGTGGCCTACAGACTTCGAGACGGAATCGCTCGAATGGGACCAGTTACAGCACGACGGCGAAGATTGCAGTCTGGACCTCGACCTCGACTACAAAGAACCCCTGTGCTTAGCACTGGATGCCAATTCGGACATCAACTGCTTCGTAGTCGGACAGAGGCGCATCTTCCAAGGCAAACCGTCACTGCTGGTAATGAAGGAGTTCTTCGTGCAGGACGGCGTGCGTCTGCGTGGCCTGTCGAAACTCTTTGCACAGTATTACCGTCCCTTCCTGCGTCGTGGTTGCAAGGAAGTGATTTTCTACGTCGCCAGCAGCATCAAGCAGGGAGCCAACAAAGCCTACGCACTGGAGGAATCGGAACAGTCGCGCTTCGATATCGTAGTGACCGACGAACTGACCGGTTACGGCTTCAAGGTGACGCGGGCAGAGTTCACATCGTGGCGGCACGAACGCAAGTACCAGTACGTCAACGACTGCTTCTCAGGTCAGGCATCGCCCAGCGTCTTCATCAACCGCGAAGCAGGGCGTTGTGTCTATCTGCGGGCAGCACTCGAAAACACCGCCGTTGTGCCAGGCACGTTCCGCAAGTACAAAGGTACGGAGAAACTGACCTCGGAAGAAGGCATAGGCGGTGACAAACGCCAGCGCACCACCATCACCGACGCCTTCGATGACCTGCTCATTGGCATCAGGGAATGTGCCGAAGGCAAGCACAACATCGGTGGACGACTGAGAGGAAGGTTCGGAAACTTGGCGGGAATACCGAGGTGAACCACGAATTACATGAATATAAAAATACACCAATTAAACAATTACAATTATGGTAAATCAAGACGAAATGGCTGAGAAGTACATCAGCGCAGTAGAGGAAGCAAAAAGAGTAAACAATCCAGAATGGGACGGCACGACGTTCACACGCGGCGACATGGAAACATGCTATGTCTTTGGAGCGACGGAAGCAGATCTTCTGCCAGCGGGAGAGACAGGCACCTTCGGACAGGCCATTGCCATGCTGAAGCGTGGCTTCAAGGTGGCACGAGAGGGCTGGAACGGTAAGGGCATGTGGCTTTGGCTAAAACCTGAAGCGATGGTTAAGAGCGAATGGTGTCACGACCCTGCGCTGAAAGCGATTGCCGACAACAATGGAGGAGAGATTTATGCCGGCGGCTGCATCTGTCTGAAGACCGCGCAGAACACCATTCAAAGCGGATGGAACGCGTCACAGCAAGATATGTTGGCTAACGACTGGATGGTGGTTGAACTCTAATTGGCTGTGCAAACACAGCCCATATCGGGGCGCGGATAGTCACGGTGCTGTCTGCGCCCTGCGCAGTTAAGCCTGCTCAAGCAGTCTTATTTCTCCGCTAAAGTTCCATTTAAGCAGAAAACCTACAAAATCGGGGCTTAAATTTTCGGAAAAATCAAATTAAGGATAAGAACTATGGTTAGACCCAAAGACTACAAACAGCATTTCATCAGTCAGGTGGTGAAACGGAGCGGCATCGCCAGGGCCACGGTGGAGCAGGTGCTGCCCGCCGTGTTCGACGAGTTGCGCTACCAGCTCAGCGAGGGTGCCAGGTGTGTGCCCATCGAGAGTTTCGGCACCTTTGCCGTGGTGGATATACCCGAGCGCACTTACCACTACACCTACGGCGGACGGAACGAGGACCGCACCATCGCGTCCACACAACGCCTGAAGTTCGCACCCACGAAGAACATGCGCCAGGAAATCCTCACCCATACCTTCGACCCCACCCGCCGCAGCTTCACGCATAACCCCAAGGATCCTCCCATCCGCACGCGGAAAGACCTCATGTATGACAACACCCGCAAGGTGTTCTACCGGGCACCAGTAGCCTCCCCTCCAGCCCCTCCCCCAGAGGGAGGGGAGTAGTTACCTTCCGCACGTGTTAAAGAATCCGCACTTTCTTAACATATCCCGTCGGACGTGTTAAGAAAATGTGGATTTCTTCACATCAGATTCTTCACGTACCACTCACAGCGGAAACCTTTGCGGGGCTCGAAGTCCTCGAAGCTGTGGGCAACGAAGTGGGCCCTTTTGTTGACCCAACCTGCCATGTCTTTTTGCCATTGAGGGATGGGACTATGCGGATTGTCGGGGTCACGATAAGGCTGTGCGTATGCGTAGATGTTTGGTTTGTGGTTTCGTCGTAGTTCCTGATTGCGCTGCCACCAGTAGTTGACACGCTCGAACGATTCGCGGAAGTCGGACTTGCCGCCAATCATCGTGTAGAGGAAGTATTCGCCACGGTAGCCGTAGCTGTTGATTAGGCTGATGGCACGTTCGCACTCGGCAATCTGTCCGTGCGTGTCACAACCGAAACGGATGCGCCGGTCTATCCACTTGACCTGTGCCAGCAGACGGGCAAAGCGGTCATCGACCAGTCGGGCATCGAGGGCCTGGTTGAAGTCCACACGGTAGCCACGATGGATGATTTTCTCCAGCTGCTCAATGGCATAGTCTCCCGCCGCAAGGATGTTGTTATCCATCAGCACCAGCTTCGTGCGTCCCTCGATGGCAATCTCGTCGCAGTCCATATAGGGACGAATCTTGCCCTCCTTGCGAGGCACGACGCACCACGGGCAACGGTTCGGGCAGCCACGGGTGAGGAACCCGTAGGCGGTGTCCTTCGGGATGAGCGGATAGATGGAGTAGTCAGGCTGCAGCCGGTCTATTTCGTCGGGCAGTTGGCTGTGGATGTCGTAGCCCGTGCCACCCCGCACGATGCGGTCGGCATCGTAGTAGGTCAGGTCGTCGGGCGAGAAGTTGAACACCTTCGCCATATACACCACGTCGTAGTGCAGGAACGGCACAGCCCACTCCACCTCGTCGCCCTGCTGCTTGTGCCACCGCGCAATCTTGCACAGCGCAAGGTTCGGATAAACCGTCGCGCCCCATTTCTTCTTCTTGGCGTGTCCGTCAATGTCAACAAGTCCGATAGTCATTTCTCACACAGATTTCTTGGACGAGCCAAGCAGCAAAGCCGATTACACAGATTCCACAGATTATTTATCTTCATTCCCTTTGCGAGCCTGTTGCCGTGCGCAGTGCAGGTATTCCTTGCTCTTCCTCCATTTGTTTTTGGAGGCCACAAGTTTGAGCGAGTTGAGTTTGACACCGAAGTGGGCGGCACATTCGGCGTTGGAGTGGTCGGGGTAGTAGGCGGCTATCTCGGCCACCAGTTCCGGCGTGAATATCTTTCTTGACTCCTGCAATTTTCTCATGCTTTCTTTTATTCGCGCCTTTGAACGGTGAATACCGTGATTCCATGCTATCCGCCCGATGTAATATAAGCCAACCCCCATCTCAGCCGCCAATGCTTGTAGTTCCTCCTCCGTGCCGTCGGGATAGACTTCGGCAATGCGCTGCCGACGCCACTCCTCCTGTTCGGGTGTGTAGAAACGGCAGAGGCCTCTCTTTGCCCTGCTGCGCTGCATGAACGCCTCCGTCTTCTGCAAGCCCAGCCGTCGGGCCCAGCGGCGTACCGTCTTCACATTCACGCCGAATAGTTGCGCCAGCGTCTCGTTGGCAGTGTTGACAAAGTGTTCCTTCATGTAGGCATCGGTAGCAGCGCGGAATCGCTTCCGTCCCTCACCCTTTATCCCGAGCGGTTTTTTGCCGCCCCTTGACCACGACGAGCGCATGAACGCCTCTGACTTCCGTACGCCAAGTTGCTTGGCTTTGCGGCTCACGGTGTAGTAGTTGCGTTCCACCTCGCCCGCCAGGTCCGCCGTGCGCCGCTCGGCATACTCGGCCTTGATTTTCTCGTCGTGCTGATGCACCCATTGGTTGTAGGGAATGTAGTCGGTCATAGGCTTCTATTCAAAAGTTTATTTACGTTTAATTATTTTTGGATTGTCATGGATGTTGCCGACAATCTCTGCCCACTCCTGCGTAGGAGCGTTGCAGGGGAACTCGTCGTCGAGGTCGCCATTCCATAGGAAGGCAAACACGCCACGCACAAAGCGCACTTCGAGCAAGGTCTTTTCATCGCCCGCTCTAAGGATGTCGCCGGCATAAATTTCCTTTCCGTTCTTGTCGCGCAGGGTGGAGAACTGGCCGACGGTGTTATATACCACCTCGTGCCAATAGCAGCCGTCGCGCTGCCCAGGTTCGTCATTGAACAACATAGGCAGATTCGTATAGCCCGTTATGTGGTCAGGCTGGTCAGTATCATACTCAGGCAAGTGTTGCTCCACATAGTAGCCGTAGAGCCATTCGCCAGTCTTGGCATCCTTGCCTCTGAATCTGATGGGTGTCATAGTTTTATTCCATTCCTTTTAGTGCCTCCTGGAAGGCGGCTTGTATCGCCTTGCATTTGGCATCGTCAGACAATTCTTTCATTTTCTCTGCTTTCATTTCCATGTCGGGCAGGGATGTCACGACAATAGAGTTAAGCGCCCAGAGAGCGATGCGCTCATAGTCCAATAGTTCCTGGTATCGTGCTTTTGTGATGGTGACGCACTCGCCGGGTGTAGGGCTGTTTTCTTGTGCCATAATTTAATCCGTTTAATCCGTGGTTATATAACCGAAGGCAAATTAACGTTCTCCAGTTTTTACTCTATCCCAAAACTGCTGTCAACATTCCAAAGAACGGAGTGCCGTGCGTCGTTCTCCGAGTCTATCACTGCTTTGCTTGTTGCGCAGGTATTCCTCTGGCAACATCACGGCGTATGCCCACTTCTCGTAATCCTTGCGATCGTGCCGTTCCTCCACGTCAAAACCCCATCTACGCAGCAAGCGCAGTGCAGTCTTGATGTGCTCTTGCTGGGCAAATATCAGACCGTAGTCACGGTCGGCATAGATGTTGCCAACGCCAACTGCCTTCGGATGGATATAGACTATACCCATCCTCGCAAACTCCTGGACGAACACATCCAGAAACTCCTTCAGCGGGAACCTGTTTTGCAGTTCATCCATCCGTGCCCTAAAGCACTTGTCCATCAACTTTGTATTCATCATGCTTCTGTTTTTTATGATGTTTGTAATAAGGTTCTCCCGTTGCGAAGTCTTTGACTCTGCAATCGGGGTATGTGCATGGCTGAGTCCACGATTCGACCAAACAATAATGTGCGGCGCAACTGTGATACCAGCATTCTTTGGCTTCTTCTGCTATTGGCATAATCCGTTTAATCCGTGGTTTCCTTGTTCAGTTCCCTCAGCAGCGCGTCGGTGAATGTCACCGCCATTTGTGCGGCTGCCTCTGCGGTGGTCTTGGTTTCCACCTTGCCGCCGGCGAGTAGCACCTGGTTGACGGTCTCAATGCACTTGGGCAATGCCATTCCTGCGAGGATGGTGCGCATCCTCTGCTTGTCGGCGTACTCATGCGGCGGTGTCTTGCAACCGCCGTAGAGATACACGCTATTGAAGCAGCAGAAGGTCGGTTCGTCAGCCTTCATCATTTCGTTGTAAGCCTGGGCGATGTCCATGCCCCACTTGACTGAATTTGATTTTTTCATAGGTTCTATTCGTTCATTATCTACACTCCCATCACCCTCCTGGCGGCGGCGATGTCGGGGCGTTTGCTTTCCATGAATTTCTTGTATTGCCTGCAGTGGCCGCACGGACGGAAGGCCCGCATACGCTGCCAGATGTCGGCGAAGTTGTCGGTGTTCACGTTGCCCACCGACGGGCAGAGGCGGCTCTCGGACATGTGGACGTTGCCCTCGCAATCGACCGACGGCTTGCAGAACTGGTTGTGTAGCATCATCGTGATGCCGAACATCTGCGGCTCGGCTATCTGGATGGCAGACAGCGTGGTGTTCAGGCACGACATGAAGTGCGGGTTGCGCTCCACCTCGCGCTGTGCTTCGGGGTTGGTTCGCGCCCGTCCGATATCCAGCATGAAGATGGTGTCGGCGATGTCCACGATGACCTTGCGATACTGCTCGTATTCGTGGCGGTGGCTTACCACATAGTCGTAGTCACGGTACCACTGGCGGTTCGTATAGACCTGCATACCGAGGTAGTGGTGCAGCCGGGTAATCCAGTCCACACGCTGCCGCTTCGTCTCGTCCTTCAGCCACATGCCGTTTGACACGATGGTGAAGTAGCAGCCCGTAGCTATGTCGAGCCATTCGCACATTTCCGTGATGTGTGCGTTCTCCGTCGGTTCGCCGCCCGACAAGACTAAGTGCCTGTTGCCAATGTATATGCCGAACTTCACGGCCTGCTTAAACGTGTCGAGCGTCATCATCAGGCCTTCGGGCTGTGCGTCCTCCATGCAGTGAGGGCACATCATCGTGCATTTGCTTGTCAGTTTTATGAGCATAGGTTCAATCCGTTTTAATTACCATCTGTCAATTTTCGGCAACTGAATATCGAGCCACCATTTCACGTCGGGTTGGTTCCAGCCGCCAGCGTCGTAGCGTTTGGGGTAGTGGGTCGTGACCTCGCCCGTGTCGAGGTTCTTGCCTTTCCATGATTCCGCAGGGCGATGGGCAAACACCACCTTGCCTTCGGTGGTCAGTGCAATCACCTCGCGGTCGATGTCGGGAAGCTCGTTGCCGTCAGCCGACTTCCACCACATTGAATTGTCTATGAGCCTTTCCATTTCTTCGGCTCCACACTCGTAGGCATCCCTTACGTCTTGTAACGTGAGAGGCTTGAATGAGAGTGCCATTGCACGACCTCTCATATAGTTGCCCGATGATTCCTTGATGTGCGCGTTGCGCTCTTGGTCTGTCATACGTCAGTCCTCCAATTTTGGTTTGATGTCATCCATATATGCCCACATCTGATAATTAGCACCATATTTCTTGTTCATTGCGCTGACAAAGAAATCATCAAACGAGAAAGGGCAGCGTACAGGCGGACTCATAAAGTCACCTGCTGGATCGTACATAATAATGGATTTAGAGAGGTCAGCCTTCTCGCTAAGTGTATGCCAGATGCGCTTGTCGGCCTGCTCTAATATCTCGATAATCTTACGGCATAGCATCGTAGCAACAGATATTGGCGTCGCTACTACTTTCGCCTGCGACTTGAACCACGATAGAGCGTCAGCCGTTGTTGCGCCTCCATTCATTATACGCTGGTCACGCTCTTGTTCTGTTTCACACTTGGCGCAGAAGTTTGAGCATTCTTCTCCTTTTGCGGGTACTTCTCTCTCGTCCCACATTTCGCATGGGTAGCCATATATACACCTCATGCAAAGCTCTTTCGTTACTTTTGGATAATTTGCCATGGTTCTTTTAGTCACTTCGTTTTGCAAAAGCGGGCAAAGCCCGAAACTTTGATATTTCTTGCTAATTCTTGCTAAATTGGAAAAGATTTGTTACGCACAAGCTCGAAGGTGTAGGCGGGCACCCACGGGTTGCGCTCCCATGTGCCCTCTCCGTTTACCTTGTCGATGAGGGAGGAGAATGCTCTTTTCGCGCTGTAGAATGTCCCGCGAATGCCATGCACCTTGAAGCCTGAATCAATGCCACAGTTATAGAAATACACGCCCTCTTTCAGGCAGTCCTCGTCGCTGATGTCCTGCAGCCGTTCCACACGAATGTCGGTGATGCGGATGCGATGGGGCATGAGGTCCGCACGAACAAACATCTTGTTCGTCCAGCCGGGAGCGTAACGGAACTGCTTGACGTAGTAGTTGCCATAATCATTGTCAGGGTCTTGCTCAACGATAGACTTATACGACTGCGCCACCGCCACCTCTTCGCCAATCGCATAGTGAGAGATAAATTGGGCAATCCAATTTCCCTTGTTATCAAAACCCAACCACACTTGTCTCCCCTTTGCGTCCGCACCGTGCTTGCAGAACTTCTCTATTTGCTCTTCCCGACTGCCTGGATAGAAGTCTATACGCTCCGCCCTCCGTATCATCGTCTTCCTCTTCTCCAGCACCGCCTCCGTCAGTCCGTAGCGGTCTTTGAATGAAATCTTCTTCATAATGCTTGTAGGTTTTACTTGTTCCACAACCTGCTCCACCATCCGCGATACTTCAGACGATCCACCTCTTGCTCCAGTTTAATCTTCATGCGTTGGCATTGTTCGAGTGCCTTACTGATACTCTTGTTCTCTCTTTCCAATGCCTCGCACTTCCCCTTCCATTCCATTTCGGTGGCACGGAGTTTCTCGTCCAGTTCGTCGGTGATGTCTTGCATGTTCACCATCTTGTCCTCGATGATTTCCTGCATACCGCAGGCACGAGGGTTGAAGGTCAGTTCCGTCTGCCTGATGATTTGCCGACGCACCCGCACCTTGTTCTCGTCGCAAACATGGTCGAGCGTATCTGTCAGTTGCTTGTTTTCTTCCTCCAGTTCCCGGATGCGGTCACGCATCTTGTCGTACTCCTCCAGCGGAAGCCTTGCCTCGCCGAGGTCGGGGATGTTAATGATTTCTGCCATAGGTCAAAGTTATTTCTGTTTTGATTATTGTTTCTTTTTCAGACTGATGTATGCTTCTATTGCTGTAGAGTTGCGGATGAAATACTCGTTCTTGATTGTTCCGTCTTTCACCTCGTCACTCATGCGAAGAAGTCTGTTTCCGATACGGAAACGAAGGAAATCCAATTCTTCAAGCACCCATTTGAATGGTTTTGTCAGACTGTCTATGAGGATGCCAACGATAGAGAATGGGAGCATCAGAAACCAGATAGTCAGCCATAAGGCTTTTTGTATCTTGCTTGCTGTCTTCAGTTTCATAATTTATTTATGATAATTCGTGAGTAATTCGTGTTTACACAATTCAATCCGCTTCCCTTCCATATCCACGGTGTGCGAGAGGAAGGCTTCGTAGGCACCTGGCTGGAAGTATTGCCTGAGCAGTCGGCGGGTGCTCTCCTTCAGATAGATGGTCTTGCCGAAGCTTTCCACCGTCCGCACGATGCGCTGGATGGCGGCACCACTCTCAGTGATGTCGTAGTAGTCCTTCTTCACGCCGCTGCGCAGACCGAGTTTGTAGTGGTCGCACCACAGGACAGATCCGCGTACCATCCTCTCGGCAGCCTCCCACGTAATGACAGGCTCGATACTGGCGAAGGTGGAAAAGCCCATAAGGTCCATCCGCCGCATTGCCATGATGCGGTTGTCGTTGGTGCTCGCACGGGGCTCCATCTCGTCGTGTCCTGTGAGCGTGAAGCCGAAGTGGATGCTTGGCCGCTTGTCGGGGTCTATGCCTTCGAGGTATGCCATGACAAGTGTGTTGTAGGTAAAGGTAGAACTCTTTGTCAGCACCCACACGGGGATGTCCCGCAGGATTGCAGCAAAGATGGCAGCACAAGTCAGCCCTTGCGTTTCATCTATCATTGGGTCTGTAGTAAATGAGAGGAAAATGCCGTACTTGCGACAGGGTTCTATCCACCTGTCCATTTCCTGTTGCAGTATCTTGACGGCATGGAACTCGTTCTCGAAGCACGCCTTCAGGCGAACCTCATTCCCGCCCAGCTGCTTCGACGGCGCACCACGCTTCAGGTAACAATAGGTGCATTCATGCGGGCAACCCGTGTAGAAGTTGCAGCCTATGCGTCCGTACTCCCGTGCCGCACCCTTCGTGGTGTAGAGGGCCTTGCCGTTGATGATAATGTCTGGTGTCATAGTTCTTTCCCTTTAATGCTCTAAGTTGCTCTTCACTCGGCTTCCACTGCATGCCTTTGTTTGAGTGATTTAAGCCAATCTTCTATTTCTTCTGTTGATACATCAAGTTTTCCAGAGTTATTTACGCATTTAATTGCTTGTTCCAACATATAGGAATCCTCTTCACTCCACCCAGTTGCTTTACAAGTATTACCTGGTCTTAATGATTCAATTCTATCTGCTAAACTTTGAACATAAAATTTAGAGTAGCCTCCTTGAACTATCTCTTCATATTTTCTTAGACATACTGCTACTTCATCTATAAGTTGTTCATCCTCTTCACTCCACTCTGCAGATTTATGTTCGTTGATGGCATCCGGGTCATAAGCCTTTGGGTCAGACAAGAATGTCAGTAATTGTTTTGTTATAATTTGTGCTTCTACAATAGGTGTGTTGTTATACGGTGTGTCTGATAGTGCTTGCAAGAATGCCTTTGCGGCATCTTCAAGCGTAGGCTTTTTCTCATATAGTTTCTTAACAGCGGTGATAGCAGCCTTATGGTCTAAGATGCCATCATCAGACTGGTAGCCATCAACATTTCCAAGAGTCTTTTCAAGGATGGTCTTTGCATGCCAAAGGCCATCAATGCCGTAATCATCACCATTAACTTCTTCATTGCCAATCTTCTTCACCTCTTTCTTTTCAGCATCCCATTCGTAACCTGCCTCATACATCTTTTGGAACAATAAGTTACGCTGCTCTTTGGTGGCCGGATAAGTGCTTGTATCATCAAATAATAATGAAGAATTTGCTTCAAAATCACCATCATCAAACAAACAGCAATATATTTCAGCACTATCACTATTATCATGATTTAATTTCTTAATTATGAATATGCAAGAGTCTTCTGCAAGCACATCACCATCCTTTGCATCTTGGATAGTCCACGTCCTAATCATATCTTCATGACTAAATGACAAATGCATTGAACCGCCTAAGAAATGTCTAAGAGTATATTCATAATTCTCGATTTTTTCAACTTGATATATACTGTTGTGGTGATTATTAAAAACAATCCAATCACCTTCATGAAATTTATGTTTATTCTTATTCATAGGATTTTGTTCACCTTGCTTTTCAAGCCAGGCAGCCCACTCTGTAAGATTGTTATCTTTTAGATAATCGATTATTGCACCTCTGATATTTGCATCCTCAATCGCTTTGAGTTCAGGGAAAATAACTTCACAAGTTGTCCAACCAGGTGGACACTCAACACCATCACCGTCATTTATTCTTTTTGCTCTCTCAAGTGCTTCCTTATATTTCTTTTCGTAGTCCATAGTTCTATTCGTGATAATTCGTATTCCTTATAATCCGTTGCTCAGAAGAGCGTCAACTGCTGCAGTTCCCGTTCGATACGCTGCACGGCTTTGTCGTAGTATTCCTTGTTTAGTTCAAAGCCGATGAAGTGCCGGTGCTCCTTCAGACACGCGATGGCTGTTGTGCCACTGCCTATGCAGTTGTCGAGAATTACCCCCCCGAATCGGTGTAGGTACGGATTAGGTAGCGGATAAGTTCTACGGGTTTTTGTGTGGGATGAAGCACGGTAGTCTCATGCTCCTTCTTGATGCGAATGATACTCATGGGAAACTTCTCGCCTGGTCGTGTTGGCTCCACCTTTCGGATTTGCTTGTCGTAGTCGTAGGTGCGTCCGCTTTTGTACTTTCCATAGCAGTTGTTTGTCTGCTTGTGTTCCCCGTTCCCTTGCGGATGGCTCGGCTCTCCGATGGTCATTTGCGGATTGTACGTCGGCAACGACTTGTAGAACACGGCAATGTCCTCATGGCATCGCAACGGCATACGGTTGGCATTGAGGAAACCCGTGGCACGGCATTTGTCCCAAATGAGATTGTACCGCCACATCTTAGGCTGGCTCATCATCAGTTGCGCCGTGAACATTCCCTGACCGAAAAGACAGATAGCCCCGTTGTCCTTGATGACACGCTTGTACTGCTCCCACAGCGGCTCAAAGGGAATCATCCTGTCCCACTGTGCATTCGGGTTGTTCTTATGCAGCACCCCATACGGCAAATCGCATATCACCGCATCCACGCTCCCGTCGGGAATCATCTTCATCCCCTCCAAGCAGTCCATGTTATATATCGTGTCGAGTTGCAGTTGCATGAGCTGTTCCTTTTTATTGTCCCACAAAAATCAATTCGTTCAGTTCACCGCTCTCGCGCCCCATTCCAGGCCGAGCCGGTCCAGGAGTTCGTCGAGTTCACTGAGTGACTTCTTTCCGAAGTTGCGAATTTTCAGCAGCTCCAGCTTTTTACATTGCACCAATTCGCCAACGGTGCATATATCAGCCGACTTCAGACAGTTTATCGTCCGCACACTCAGGTCCATATCGACAAGTTCCGTGCTCATTAACTTACACTTTTCGCGATCCTGCTCCTGCACGTTCAGCATCTTACGGAGCTGTCGCAGCTCCCTGTCCTTCTCCTTCACCTCGTCGCGCAGGCGGCGCAGTTCTATCGTCTCGTTCAGCATCCGGCGATACGACCCCATCGAGACCGACACCCTCCGCAAGGCTTTGTAGAATATCTGGCGCACCCGTTCGCGGGTCACGCAGAAATCCTCGCCTATGCTTTCGTATGAACATCCTTCCATTACGCCGACGAGCACCTGCTTTTCCCCGTCGTTAAGCACGTCCAGCGCAGCAACGAATGCCATGACGGCCTCACGGACAGACCATTTGTTGAAGTTCTCTCTCTGGCGGAGAGCCGACGTCTCCTCCTTTATTGCGTCGAGCGTCTTCTGTCGCTCCTGCATCGCATGAGTGATGTCGGCCTCCGTGTCCTTCAGCGCATCCACCGTGTCGCCGTCGATGTATCTCGTCTGCTTCACCAAGTGCGTCTTCAGTACGCCTTGGGCTATCCATTCGTCGATGGCCCGCTCAGAACGCCCGAGGATTCTTGCCGCCTCATTCTTTGTTATCAGTCCCATATTTCTTTGTTTTAGTGGGCATTGCCAAGAAATCTTTCAATCCGTGTAATCTGTGGTTTTATTTGTATTCCACAAAGTGTCGGTCGAGCAGGATGAAGAGGTCGGGGTTGGGTGTGCCGTCGGACAGGAGGGCTTCACTCTGCGGGATAAGCACAGCCCCAAGGTCGCCCATGACTATTTTTCCGCTTGCCACGTCGTAGAACGGGTATTTCTTGATGTCGGGGTACTGCCGGATGGGCAGGTATATCTCCTGGTTGAGGTAGCGGAACTTGCCCTGCTCCCTGCCGCGTGCGACGGAGAGGAACACTTCGTTGGCCTTTGCCGAAGCGTCGTAGCGGCCCGTGGCGCGTAGCCATGTGCAGAGGCAGTCGCCATACCGACGTATGTAGCCAACAAGGAGGTTTTCGTGACCAGATTTCTGGTCGGGTTCCAAAGACATCTCCAGTGTTGTCACTTGCAGTTCGGCCTTCCACACCTTTTCGCGTTCCTCGAAATGCGGATTGAGGTCGTAGGGTTCTATCACCCATCCGTCCCTGCCTACTGCATCCTTGTACCGCTCGGCAGTCGCTTCGTCGGTGAAGACGGCATACACCACTGCATCCTCATAGCCGTCGGTCACGACATACACCTGCGACGGTGCATATTCGTCGCGGTTATCGTTGGTAATGGTGAGGTAGAGTTGCCACAGCTCTTCCTCACTGGCATCATTCCAGTGGTCGCACTCCTCACCCGCCCACTCCCAGCGGTCGTTCATGCCGCCGACATATTCGCCCAGCCCATGCTGCTGCAACATGCCGACGTGTTCCATGCCCGGTTCGCATCCGCGAATCAGGCGCACCAAGTCCGTGCGTGTCAGGTCCTGTATCATAGGGTTATTTCTCCTTTTGCTTTAGTATTGCCCTCTCTAATTCATTAGCACTTTCCGCCACGCATAGATAACTTTTGCCACCTGTCATGTTCAGAACTCTATAAGGATAATCCTCATGTCCTTCACAGAATCCCCAATCAGTTGTTGGTTCAAGCGAAGTTATCTGTTCAGTATTGATGAGGATTTCCGGCCTCTCGCTGTTCCTTATATCGTCGAAGCAGCATTTTTCCCGATCGCAATAAATTTGTACTTTTGCAAACATAGGGTTGTATTTTATGGTTTAACATACTCAATTGGCATCACCTCCTTGTTCAGTTTATGCCTATTTGCTTCCCAGTCGGGTTTCTCTTTTTGCCGCATAGACTATTTCTCCTTTTCTACCACCATCTTGAAGATGTGCGGTTTGCCTGTTCTGCGACGTTCTATGAGCGCGTTTCTGAACTCTTCTTCGCGCTCTGGCGTCCATCCTCTGCACCACCGTTCATGGGTGTCTGTCGGCATGAGCACGGGCAGCATCAGGCGGTACTCGTGGCGGTCTTCATGTTTGCCCTCATCCACGGCTGTCACCGCGATGGCATCCCTCAGATACTCCACGATGTCGGCCAGCAGGCTTTCGGCAAGGCTGTTGATGTAAAACGCCCCATAGTCGCGCTCAGGATGCTGGGCGACTGCATCCACCACCTCTTGCGGTAAGACCACAATCTTCTCGTAAGGCATGACGACATACTCCCTGCCGCCGATGCTGATAACCGGGCGGAACTCTGCTTCTTCCACCGGATAACTCACTAATCGCTTGTCCTTTTCCATACGTTATAATTCGTTAATGATAAATTGATGATATTCATCCATCGCCTTGCGCAGATGCGAAGCGTCAGTAGTCAGGTCCTGTGCCGCCATGTACATCGCGTCTGCCAGCCGCTTCAGTTTTTGCAGTTTTGGTTCAACCTCGTCCAACGTGTTCTCAATGCCGTGACGGAACGAGGTAAGACACATGTGTAAAAGCGGGGAGTCCTTCATACCGTTTGCTTGGTTAAGTAGCCGTGCCTCATAACAATCGAGCATCACCTTCTTTAATGATTCTGTCATCGTCATTCCTCCTTCATTTCTTATGTTTCATCAACAATCTGCCGGATTGCAGGTGTCGAGTATGGCACTTCTCCGACGACTGTCAAGCCGGCCCACTTCTTTTTGCAGTTTCTCGATGGCGCATCGTTGCTCGCCAATGACACGTCGCTGCTCCTCAATGAGATTCTTCAGTTCCGCATAGCCGCTCACGTCGGGCGTGACAATCTGCAACCCCGCTGCGGCAGCCGACACGGGCATTACCTCGATGGCGCGGCACAACTGGTTCTCGTTGTCATACCACGAGTAGGTGAGCATCATGTTTTTCTTATGGTGCAGCAACACGTCGGCCAGTCCGTCCTGCAGCGAGGCGATAAACTCCTCCTGTCGTTGCACATCGCCCAGCCAACCCTCTTGGTCGAAAAACGTATTGAGCCAATCAAGGTTCAGATAGGCAATATATCCTTTCACGTCTCCAAGGTTCTGCTCCTGCACAGGCTCCACCTGCGGTTCCTGGGCGAGAATGTCATTTGTCTGTTTCATAGTTCATTCCTCCTTCTTCAGTTTATGCCTATTTGCTTTCCAGTCGGGTTTCTCTGGTATCTTTGCCTTAAAGTTGTAGATGGGCTTGATGATGTCGATGATTTTCACTGTGTCGGCTATCTGGCTGACAATTTCCTGCATGGGCTTATAGACCATCGGACTTTCGTCGATGGTTTCGGGACATACCGACGTGCTATATACGTTCTGCATCTCGTGGCGAAACTCATCCATCGAGAGACTGCTGATGGCTTGCTTGCGCGACATCAACCGACCTGCACCGTGCGGAGCCGAGTAGAGCCAGTCGATGTTTCCCTTTCCCTCGCAGAGCAGCGAGCCGTCGCGCATGTTCATGGGGATAATCAGTTGCTCACCGTTGAGAGCTCTCACGGCACCCTTGCGCAGGATGCGGTGGCGGATGTCGATGTAGTTATGGATGGTGGTAAAGTTATTCATGCTCGTAAGCATCCACCCCATTTCGTCGCAGATAATTCGGGCCATAGCGCGACGATTCTCGTCGGCGTACAACTGGCACAGCTGCATGTCGTAGAGATACTTTTCGGCATCCTCGCCCTCGATGAAAGCCAAGTCCTTGCCGACTTTCGGCGCACTGTTCTTAGCCTCCTTGATGGCAGCGGCGATTTCCTGCTGACGTCCTTCCACTTTCAGCCGTGCAATGATTTCCTGCTCGTCGTAGCCAAGCCGCTTGCAGTAATCCTCAGCCCTGCGCTGCCAGTATTCGCAGACGCGCTTGCCGAGGTTACGACTGCCGGAGTGGATGACCAGGTACTTCTCACCGTCACTTCCCTCATCCACCTCGATGAAGTGGTTGCCACCTCCGAGCGAGCCGATGCTGCGCTTTGCCATGTCGGTGTCGATGGCTTCGCGGCAATGGAAGCGGTCGAGAAACGCCATCTCTCGCACAGGCTTCTCGTGGATATTAAAGCCGGAGGGTATCTTCTCATTCACCACCTTGTCGAGCCGATGCAGGTCAATATCGGCCTTGCCGAGCCGCACCACCAACATACCGCAGCCGATGTCCACGCCCACGGTGTTTGGCACGATGCGGTCGCCGATGGCAATCACCGTGCCGATGGTACAGCCCGCCCCGGCATGGCAGTCCGGCATGATGCGGATGGTGCAGTCCTTGTAAGCCTCGCTCCTGCTCATGTCATCAATCTGCTGCTGTGCCGATTCCTCCAGCGTTGCAGCGTAAATCTTCAGTTGTTCCATAATCATTACTCCTTTTTATTAACCAGTTCAATATGATGTTGTCAACCCTGCACCGCCCGCCGTCTATTACCTTATCGGCAGCCAGCAGGTAGTCGCCAATCCTTATGTCTTGCGGTTTCAGCATAGTCATTTGTTGTTACCTGTTAAAAAGCGGTGTACCAAGAATGTGGAACAACATCTTAACCATAACATCACCGCCATTATTCACCAATTCCCGCACTGGCTCTACCATATCTTCCGGATGTTGCGTTGCGTGCTGAGCTGCTTGGGCTATATCGTCGTGAAGCATCTCTGCAATCTCATCATCACTTCTTCCCTCTTCACGAAGTGCCGCTGCTTTTGCTCTTAGTTCTGAGTAATCCATAGTCATTCCTCCTTTTTTAAATCGTAGTCATTATACATGTAAGTAGCATCCTGCTCGTCGTCGAATCTTATTTCCACGTCTATTTTGTCCGTCCGATTGTTGCGGTAGGCCCTTTCGACAACTGCCTTGCGCCCATCCATGTCTGCGTCCGATTGGTTTACCAACCTTACCTTGCCGCCAGGCTTGAACGGCATCTCTGGTCCGTCGTAGCCCATTTCCTTTAGACAGCCCTGCCACTCTTCGTAGGTCATGAAGTCGAAGCGAGTGTCTTCCAAGACGTAATCGAAAGACTTGACAAAACGTTTGTCCTCCAAATCACGTTTCGCTTCTTCTCTCGCTCTTTCAGCACACATTTCGATGTAGTCCTCTTCGCTCATATTGATATGCGTCACGGCATCCACCATAGTTGAGAACCGGCACAGCAGTCCGTTAGGTTGTCTTGCAATATAACTCATGGTTATTCCTCCTTATCATTTCAGTTTCGCTCCGTACAGATGCTCCATAAGTTCGGGGCATGTGCAGTCGGTCAATTCCACAGTGCCGTCGTAGTAGGGGAACGGCACCAAATGATACGGACATTCAAGAGTGAAGGTCTGGCGTTCCGTATTACTGTCGTCGAGCGTAATATCTCTAAAACTGTTGCCGAACACCACGTATGAACCATCCTCTCGCGGAAGCAATACGATATAGTTATGCCCATCCTCCCAGTTATTCATCGTGCGAAGCATGGAGTTGAAGTGCGGCATACTGCCATCGTAGCGGCATAGCAAACTCCTCGAGAATCCTTTCCATGCGCCGTTTCTACTCCACAGACATGTCGAGGTGATGTCCTTGCATCGGAAGCCGCGCAGCACACTTCCTTTTGCTTTCAGTGCCAGCCGCCCTGCATCGTCAGGCATTTCCATCGGGGAGGGAAATTGTTCTATCTCGTCCAACGGGACAAAGATTGGAATCACTTCTTTCTCTTCTTTCATAATTTTATTCCTCCAACTTTTTGATTTCGTCAATGGCATTCGCCACCTCCAGCCAACTGCGATTGAATGCCTGTTGCTTGTATCGGATGGCTTCGCGCTCCATTTCAAACTTATGCTCGTTCATAAATGCTATCTGTCTGAAGCATTCTTTTTCGTACTCCTGCAACGTCTTGACGAGGTTGTTCAGGATAGTTTCTTCATTCTTTGTCATGCGCTTCCCTCCCTTTTTATTATCTACGTTTGAATGACTGCCGTACTCCTTTCTTTGCCCTCCTGATGGCGATACGGTGCAGATGGTAGGAGCGCAGTTGCACACAACAGTTAAGCCTCGTTTCGCCATGAATCCAACGGCGTATTTGTTCTCCGTTCAGGATATAGTCGTCACTAACCCAATTCTCACGCCTGATTCGCTTTTTCAGTTTGCGGATACTTGTCATAGTCATTCCTCCTTTAATTATTATCTTCTCCTTCCCATTTGATAAGCCTTTTCGCAATCCCAAAGAGGCGGTCTGGCATGACGTATGAATACTCATCGTCGTCTGGTTTGAAGCCGAAGATGTCAGAATAGTTATCGTATTTATCATGGCCACAGAACACCATATAGTCGAGCATGTATCTGGGCGCATTGCGGAGCGGTTCTATGTAGAACCATTTAGATACTTTCTCGGAGAAGGCTTTCTGTTTTTCCTCCAGCGAATTGTATTGCTCGGTCTTGTCGTATGGGTCGAAGTCGATTTTCAGATAACCCTTGATGTCATCATAGAACCATTGCGCATAGTTGCGGCAATACCAGTCATTCGTCTCCGCCAGTTCCGCTTTCTTGATATTCCACTCATGTCCGCAGTCGTTGCATTTGTTTACGGGTAGCGTGTCAAGTGCTCCGTCAATCTTCCAGTTTGAATTACTGTATGCGCTGTGGCTGAACAGAAAACTGCTGCTACCGGAATGCGATGAACCATCGCCGTGTAATTCACCCTTTGTGCGCACGATATGATGGACGACATTCTTGGAACGGCACAGCGGGCAGACAGAGTTTTCCTTCTCCGCTTCTTTCTGCTCATTGAAATACCTTTCCGTTTCTCGATCGTACTTCCTGCGGCGGTATTCATTGAGATATTCAACTATCATTCGCTTCCGCTCCTGATACCGTTCTCGCTCAGCCTGTGCCTCTGCCAGCCGTTTTTCCTCGCACTTCCTTTTCAGCGTCTTGAAGAAATTGATAATTCCCATAGTTATTCCTCCATATATTTTTTGAAATCTTCTATCAGCATTCCTAAAGTAACACAACCATTTCGAGCCAAGACAGAATTTGCATTTGGATTATTAGTTATGTTGCTTTTAAGCCATTTACAAGCCTTTTTAATAAAAGCATCCTTGCGAACATACTCAATATCGTCATCATTCTTTTTGATGAGGTTGTATGCCGCAGAATGTTGGTCGAAGTACAACCTATCTGTAATTCCTTCCATAATCAAAGTTTTTTAAGTTGTTCATGTAACTCACTAAGTACACCTTAATTCTTTGCTTCTGGAATCCCACTCATAGCCCGCTTCATCCATCTTTTTGAACAGAATGTCACGCTGCTCTTTGGTGGCTGGATGACTATCATTAGCTATAAGCCAATGTCCATTGGTAATTTGTAATTTACCTGACACATCAATTCCGGCATAAGCAATAACAAAATTCCAATCACTATCTTCCCGCTTTTTAAATAAAAGTATTATTTGTCCAGAACAAATCACATCACCATCCTTTGCATCTTGGATGGTCCACAGGTGCAGATCTTTTTCAAAAGAAGAGCCAATCCATCCACCATAAGTTGTTTTATACCCTTCTTCTGTAACCTCTGCAATTTGCCGTGGCTCATTCTTTGTTAATCCGCCAATAACCCAATCGCCCTCATGGAACTTTGGAACATACTTTGGTTCATCCTTATCGGCAGGCTTATCATATTTAACATGAATGACATCCATTAGCCACCTTCTAAGAAATTCGTCTGATATATAACCGAGGCAAGCATTTAAGCTCTGTTCATCTTCCCTATTCCATTCCACAGGCTTCTGCTCATCCATAACTGCCATGGCAACTTTCTCACCGTTCATTTGTTTTAGGCAATCACTAACTATCTTAGCATCCGTGGCATATCCTTCTTGCAGTAAGGAATCAATCAACTTTTGGCAATATGCTTTTGCTCTACCTGTTGGCTTAATCATTTCAAGCAAGCGAGGTATTGAATTGAATGTATATTTGTCTTTAGACTTCTGCTCACCTTGCTTTTCAAGCCGTTCCATACCTGTTAATTCTTCTCCATTTAAGAGTTTTCTTACCCCATTAAGGGATTCCCTAATATTTCGGTCTTGACAGGTTTCCCCAGCCTTTTTATCAAGGTTGATATTGTTTTGAATCCGTAGTGTGTTTTCTACGTTTTCAAGAAACCAACGAGGAATAATAATATTATCTTCTCTTGCCATTGCTAATGCTTCATCAAAGCGTTTGGCTTTTTCTTCTGTTGTAAGTTCTTTCATAATTTAATCCATTTGTCATATCACTTGCTGCATTATTTCCAAATTTTTCTTCTATTCGTTTTGCCATCATCCTCGCGTGTTCCATTTCTTCGTTTTCCTTCATGGATTCCACGAGTTGATAGGTATTGATGTGTTGTGCTGGTGAGTACCGCTTGGACTTCTCTGCCCACATGTTGCACTTCGACCGGTCGTTCCAGCCCACCACCTCCAGCGTGTAGAGCCAGTCGCCCGTGCGTACCGTCTTCGTCTTGCCCAACGGCAGCATTCTTTCGTTCAGAGCCATACACCTATATATATAAAACAATTCGACCGCACGAAGCGCTGTCAAGTCCTCTGTGACGACTTTCGGGGTCCTTTAGTAGCCCGACGCTTTTGCGGTCGAATTGATATGATTTGTGTGGGGTGATTCTGTCCTCACAGAGGTTTGACGGTGCAAAGATAAATATAATTTGTGATAATCCATGTAAAGTAGTGCATATTTTTATGTAAGACGTGCAAATTTTATGTTAATGTCTCACAAAAGCACGGAAACAAAAAAATGCGGAACGCTTCACAGCGGCCCGCATCCAATCAAAAAAACTTATTGCATTATGTTTCCTTTCATCTCTTAACTCTTAACTTTCATCATGCTCCCTCTCCGGCCACGGTCTCCTTCGTCCCCGTCTTCGAGGCATCCAGCGTCGTGAACGTCTGCTGCATCACCACGGGGCGGCAATGGCGGTCGTAGCGGTTGAACGTGCAGACATCGCGGAGGAAGCGCAGGTAGGCACGTTGGCGCACGTTGAGCAGTTGCTGCTTCATCAGGCGTATCTCGCGGAGTGCCGTGCCGCCGTTGGAGGCACTGACCATCGGCACACCGATATCGCGAGGATCAACGCCGAAGGCGAGGAAGATGGGCGAGGTGGAGAGTTCCAGCTCCTCTTTGCCCGCCTTGGTCGTGTCGCTCTTCGTCTGAGCCACATCCACGATCTCGATGTTGTGGTGTTCCTTCTCGTCCTGACCCAGCCACATGAACTGGCGCATCATTTTACCGTTGTTCTCCCTGCGCTGCAGGAACTGCTCTACGTTCTGGTCCAGTTCGTCGATGAACTTCCGCTGCTTTTCCTTGTCGCCCTCAATGCCTTCGTCGGCAAAAATCATATTGAGGTAGTCGAGCGAGATATAGATGATTTTTCCCCACGAAGTTGAGTTTTCACGCTGCTTGGCCTTGTCAAAAAGGATGGTCGATGAGAAGTCGTAAGCTTTGGAGAGGATGATGCTCCACCAGTCTGGCTGCTGGTAATAATTCTGCGTGCCGTAGTAGATGGGGCATGTCACCCATACGGGGCGGTCCTTGATGCGTGTGCGCTGGTTCGACTCCACCTGGTAGCGCCATTCCTCCAGTCGGCGAGTGGCTTCAGCTACGGGGTACATCACCACGTCCTCGTCCTTTCCGCTCACGGTGTGCCCCTCCGTCAAGGTGTTGCCACGGAACTTCTCGCCGAAGTAGATGTTCTGAATGTGACGGTACTCGTTCATCACCTCGTAGCGGATGCCACCATGCACGATGCTGAGGAAACCGATGCGCACGATGCGGGGGTCCCACTGTCCGCGCCGGCCACGCTCGAAGCCCACGGTGGGGAAGTAGAGGTCGAACATTTGATCTTCTTTCATGCACTGCAGAAAGTTCAGGTCGAGGTCGTTATTCTCCAGGAACTCGCGCAGTCCGGGAATGTGTCGCGGTGTGCCATCTGCGTAGGTGGTGTCCTCGCCCTCCCATGTGCGCTGCCATTCGCGGTAGGCATCCCGCCAGTAGTCGATGCCTATGCCACGCAGCAGCGGATCGGGACGTTTCTCCTTGTCCAGTTCGCCGATGGGCACGATGCGCTGCGAGTCGGGATCCTGGGCGAAGTAGCCGCCGTAGGTGTCCTGTGGCTCGTCCTTCTTCAGCGCCTCAATGCGTTGCAGGATGCGGTAGCCGGCATGTTCGTAGAGACACATCGTGTCGTCCTCAAACTGGTACATCATCCGCACGCCCAGCCCCGTGGCGAGGTCGGAGAGATAGCGGAGCGGAGCCGCCGTGTATGGAAGTGCCTTCGAGAGCGCGTAAATCTGTGAGGGCAGGTTGTCTCCAGCGCCCCACTTGATGTATCCGCGTCCCAGCGGTTTGCCGTCTTTGCTGATGGTAGTGGGTGTCTTCTCGCTGCTGTCGAACGACCATGCCACCTTTGCCAGGGGGCCGTTGCTGATGGTGCCCCTGGCGCCCATGCACGTTGCCATGTCCTGCGCCTGTGTCTCCGACGTGTCGCGGTCGCCCAGCGTAATGCTGTGTAGCAGTCCCGGTCTCAGCGCGTCGATGGCGATGTACCGCCTTTGGTTGAGCGACTGATTGAGTTCGCGGAACTCCTTCATGTCCCTTGGGTGATGTACGGGTATGCCGCCGCGATTCTTATTCTTCAACATAGTCATCTGATTAGATTATTCGGAATACTCTGAACACTCGGATTACTCCGAGTGTTGTCTGCAAGATAGCCCATGAGAGCCGCAGGGTCAAGGGCAAACGTGAGACTTGGAGATTGAGTATCTCCAATCTCGCGTTTGGGTGCAGTGCTCGACATGTGCAAGGTCGCGAGTAGGGCGAGCAACCGCAGCGGATGACGCTAAGCACAAAGGAGGGCAGCGAAAGCAAAGACTGAGTGTCTTTGGTTCCGCACTTGGGTAACGGCCTTGCACAAATTACAAATCAAGACAGCGTACAATAGCCATCTATCTCCCAATAGACCTCTTCTTTTCGGTTAGAAGTTGCTCCCAGCCTGCATGTTGCTTGAAACCAATTACCGGGCTGTAATGAGGCTTCGCTATAGACACTTCCTGATTGTTTGAAATGCCCATAAACTTTTAAGTCTCCCAGACTCCGCTCTTCACTATAATATAGTATAATAGTATTCCCCACCAGTGCGCGGACGCTATCTCTGGCTGCCGAGTCTGTCGAGCCTGTCGAGTAAATGGGGCCCGTCCCATTGATAGATGGTACGCACAGGTATAAGATGTTATCGGATGCGTTTTGTACTTCTATCCACGTACCTGTCTTTTCCAAGGACAAGATGGGATTTACGGCGCTTTCTGTATTACAATATTCGTCCAGGTTGTCACGAGTAATGACACATTTAGACTTCTTTAGTAGTCCTCCGAACGTGCTCTGTCCCGCAATGTGTATATTGTTGAAGGTACCGATGTTGGCAGTGACGTTCCCCTGGGTCACTTCAAACTGCACATGGCCCTGTGCGTCGAGCATCTGTATCAGCCCGGGACCGTTTGCCGCACCCATGCGCAGATAGTTCACGCCCAGATTCTTGATATATGCCAGCTGGGCCAGCATCAGGTTGGTGGCCACAAACTCGAACTGTCCGTCGGCCTGTACGAAATACGTGGGATAGTCGGCAGGCGTCTGTCCCGTGGTGGGGGCGAAGCCGGTGGGCGTAGTGTGTATGCACTGGTACCACGTCAGTGTCCCCTGCCCGTTGTCGTAGGCCAAGACGTCCTTGTACATCTCGCCCTCCGCGCCGCTCAGGTATTTACTCTCCCCCGTTGTCCACGTCCGTGGGCGTATCGTCGCCTCGTTCCGCGCGATGGTCTGTATGGACAGCGTGGCTATAGCTCTGTACGGCGATGTGGCGGCAAGGATGGCGATGTGCGACATTCCTGCCTCGTAACCCATTGCCTGTAAGTTCCAGTAGGTACTACCTGTTGCATGTGTCAGTTTCCCTTCCTCCGACGCTTTATCTACGTCGAACTGCACGTCGAAGTTCATGCCACTGGGCACGGCTGTCAGATAGGTGTCGCCCGAATACGTTCCCCGTCGCAACAGGCGCAGCAGCAGCGAGCCCTGTTCCCACGTCTGGCGCGTCTCGTTGTAGATGAAGTTTTGCGGTTCGGCTTCGATGCTGTACGTCACGCTCTCGCGCTCCACATTGATTTCCCACCGAGCCGAATAGGTCACGCCCCGATACACCGCCGTTACCGTGGCCACATATCGGCCCGTGGCGGATATGACATTCTCGTCGCGAAACTCCATCGCGCGCACGCCGCCGCTGTCCGTGGTCATTATGTTCCACTCCTGGGGCGGTGTGGGACTAATGCTGATTCCCCACGATGTCGGTGTGGTCAGCGTATTTCCTACGTAGAATCGTGCGTAGTTCGTGTCGAAAGCCTTCGCCACGGCACCGTCATAGGTCAGCACCACCTGCGACAGATAGGAGTCCAGCACCAGGTGGGCGGCATCCTCGGCCTTCTTGCTGAAGAGTTTCATGGCCGCCCCGTCGGGGTACGGGTTCCATGTGCGCGTGCCGTCGGCCAGCGGTGTGGCCTTGGTGCGCTCGGCCATCCATTCGTAGCGGTACGTGTCGTCAGCGCCCTTTGGACTGGCCGTTGTCTCGGCGTAGGAGCCTACACCGCCGTCGGCGTTCGACTCGATGTCGGCGTGCGCATCCCTGTGTACGGCGGGCAGGTATCCGTCTTCCGTATAGCGTCGGCCCTGGCTGTCGGCGCGCGAGGCGGGCGCATACAGCACGGGGGCCACCTCGTTCTTGCTGCGGATATATACGCGCTCCACCGCCGCTCCGTCGATGCTCTGTCGTCTATAGTTCACCAGTCCCTGCGCCACCTCCTCGGATGCCAGGTTATACAGCCGTAGCACCTTCCCCTTGCCGTCGGCAAAAGCGTTGGTGGGTAGCGTAGCCGTACCTGGCTCTCCCTCTTCGCCGGAGAATGTCAGCAGCTGCGGGTCGTCGTCGCTTCCGTCTGCAGCCTCGTAGTACAGTTCAAGTCCGGCGTTGTCTATTTCCGCAGCCGTCAGCATCCGCACCGCGCCGTCCTCCGCCGTGGCCCGCACCTGAATGTCGATGCCCCCTGCAGGCGCATACGTTTCCGTGGACGGGTTGTAGGTCACGGCGTCGGCAGACAGTACCAAGTCATAGCGTTCTGCCGTCTCGGCCAGGATGGTAATGAAGCCCGAAGCTATCTCCTCATAGGGCGAGTTGCCACTTTCTGCATTCACCACCACGCTCCATGCCTTCAGCGTGAACGTGGCCGACACGGCACCGCCGAAATCGTCCTGCGCACTGCTCTCCGTCGATGGGCGGCGGTGCGTCAGCGTCACGGTGCGCTGTGACAGCGTCTTAACCCCCCACAGCGCGTCGGCTGCCGCATTGCCTGTGTCTCGCTCTATAGTCCAGTGATGCACGCGGCTGTTGATGTCCGTTTCCCAGCCCTGTATCAGGTTTACCGCGATGTCGATGCTCTCCCCCCAGCGCACGTAGGGCACGTCTGCCCCCTTTGCGTTCGACACCACTACACGTATGGGCAGTGTGTCGGGGTCCAGGTTCCACTCCTCGTTGTACTGATCGGTGCCCAGTATGCCCGTGTCCAGCGTCACCGTGCGTTGGTCGTTCTTCGGCAGGTAAACATCGCCCAGGCGGATGTACCAGTAGTCGGCGTCGATGAGTTGCACGTCGAAACCGTTGTCCGTGTAGAGCACGCTGTAGCCCGATTGTGTCACGCTGCTGTATTTGTCCACCCACACGCCGTCGCGCAGCGTCTGCGGGGCAAAGACGAGATAGCCGCCCGCCGTGCTGTCCTTGGGCAGTCGGGCATAGATGGTATAGCGCACGGCACTGTCCGCCAACCGACGGTTGCGGCCCGTCAGCGTCCACTCCCGATAAGCGCCGTTCTCTGTGGCAAGCTCAGCTATTCCCTTGCTATAGACTTTGATGGTGGCGCCTCTGGCGATATATACGGCCAGGTCGTTGGCCGAGCCGTTGGCATTCGGTGTGATGGCGATGGATGATGGGGCAATATAATGTACTGACGAGGTGCGCATGTTTTTGTTTTTTCTGCAAGATAGGATTTCAATCGCCGCAAATCAAGGGCAACTACACATCCACAAACACTCAGTTTCCACCCTCGCCCTTGCCCTTGATTTCAGCGGATGAGCAAAGTATCTTGCAAATAAAAATCAGAGTAATCCGAACAATCAGACGACTATGACAATCTTCAAGAAAATCTTCCACCGCAAACCACGCGGCAACGACCCGAAAGCCGATGCCGCACCCCAGCCCCTCCGCATCGAGGGTGTCCCCGAAGCACCATTCACACCCGAGCCTGACGATGCCGAACTTGCAGCACAGGCGGTGCTGGAACTGATGACCCGGGGCGGTCAGAGTAATCGGAATACTCCGAGTAATCAGAATAATCCGACTGCTCAGACCGCCGATTACTATCGCCAACTCGCTGACCGCATCCGCGAGGCACACGCCAAGGCGGCGCGGCAGGCCACGCGCTTCATCTACAACTGCGAACTGGAACTCCGAAAGCCACGTCTGCCGCTCTACGGTCCTGGATCTGTGCAACTCCTTGAAACAGAACTCTACAAGCGCATCGACGTGGTGGACCGCGAAGGGGGCGAACTGAAACGCCGCTGGCAGCATTGCCTCGCCGAGGTGACGGTCAGGCTGATGGATGCGCAGCCGCAGGAGCCCTCAGAGTCATCAGAGTAATCAGAATACTCAGAAAACAAAAACGTAGGACATGGCTAACGACCGATGGCGGGAGAAAGACCCGTATATGGATAACGTCATCGCCACTCGCTTTGACTGGCGCGACGAGCAGGTGATGAAGTACATTCGCCGCTTCATCATGCACGGCAAGAAGGACTCCAAGCAGAACATCAAGCGACTCAATGCCATCAACAGCGGCAAACTCATCCGCTCTATCGGATGGAAGGCATGGAGCGACAGCGGCGGCGATGCAGAGGTGTTCCAAGAGACCTACCTGAAATACGGCCAGTTCGTTGAACTCGCCGTGGGTAAGGGCGAGCCTTACAACGGTCCTGTGCCCGCCATCGCTGGACGTGCCTGGGGACCCATCCCCGTGCCGACCCGTCGGCGCAAGGCAAAACCACACTCAACGGCTGAAATGCGAAAGCAGGCTCGGCGCTTCGAGCGACTGCTGGTGGATCACTTCTCATTCATGGGTATGGGCTACCTGATGTATGCCGCTGGCAGCAACCGCGACAACTACCAGAAGATGAACGAAATCATGGGACTTCGTTCTGGCAACAAGGAAATAACGATATAACGCACAAACACGACAATGAGCAACAAGATAACTTTAGCAACCATCCAGTTCCGCGCCGACACCAAGGGCGTGAACCCAGCCCTCGACGCCATGCGCCAGAGTGCCAAGGATGCGCACAAGGAGGTGGACGAACTTGAAAAGGCTTTTACCAATGGCATCAAAACCATGAAGGACGCCAACGGTGTGGAGTTTAACGTAGCCGACAGACTGCGGGCTGCACGGAAAGAGGCCAAGAGCTTCGACCAAGGTGTCCGTGAACTTATCAAGGGTGCAACGGCCTTGGAGTCGGTGGTGAAAAATATCCAAGAAGGCATCATAGAAGCCAGCAGCCGAGCCGAACTGAAAGGAGCCATCAACGGCGCACAGAGCCGACTGCGCCCCATCAGAGAGAAGTTGGAAAACGGCACCATAAACGAGGAGGATTTGCAGAGGCAGCGCGAACTGAACACTGTCATCCTGGAGTCGCAAAAGCAACTGAACCGACTCGACCACGACACAGCTAAGGTTATCGAGACCATCCAGCAGGGAGGCACTATCTCGCAGTCCGTTCTTGACCAGGAGCAAAAGGGATTGCGCGACATGCTTACGCTCATTCCAAAAGGCACGGAAGAATGGAACAAGTACAATGCGCAGTTGCAGACCATTGAGGCGCATGTGGCAAGCATACGGAAACAGGAACAACAAGCAGCCACGTCCCTACTGAGCAGCAATGACTTGGGACAATACAGCGAAGCCGAAATCCGCCAGGCTATCGAGGCTGGCAAGGAACTCATTCAGACCTACAAGACCGCCGACCCCGCCGCACAGCAACTGGCAAAGAACATCGTAGCCGCAGAAGAGCACCTGAAACAGTATGGCGTGGAAACGGAACGGGCAGCGCAGCGTGAAGCAGAGGCATTGCGAAAGGCAGCACAGCAGCGTGCCGAAGCCGACCAACTGATGATGCAGCAACTGCAACAGGGCGTGGCTCTTACACAAACTGCATTGAAATCGCAGGAACAATACTGGCAACGACTTATTGACGATCCGAAGACAGCAGCCGCCAACTTGCAGACATACAAAGACAACCTCGCTACCGTTCATCAGTTGCAAGAGCAGCTGACAAGGACTCAGAATGTAGAGTGGGCTGACAAACTCATCGGCAACCGATATGTTACGCTATCAGAGGCAGACCTGCGCAAGGCGATTGCAGCGGCACGGGAGTATCAGCAGACTTTCGCTCCGACGGAAAGCATGTATCGAACTCTATCGCAGCAAATTGTCAAGGCAGAGGAACATCTTCGCAAATTTGGTCTGGAGGCAGAACGGACGGCGCAGAAAGAAATCAATGCCGAACAGAAAGCCGCGCAGGAAAGAACCAAGCAAAATCAGCTCATGCAGACACAGTTGCAGCAAGGAACAGCCTTGTCGCAATCGGCACTTAAAGCACAGGAGAGTTATTGGCAGCGACTTATTGACGACCCGAAGACAGCAGCCCAAAGCATACAGCAATATAAGAACAACCTACAACAGGTAAAGGATTTGCAAGAGCAAATGGCGGCGGTCGGTGTCCGCACAAAAGGACAGGATGCCCTCAACTTCTTCCGTGGCGACACCAGCAATGCCAGTGCGTCACAGATTCAGGAGCAGCAAAAAGCGCTCATCGCCTATCGCGACTCCTTACCACGTCAGACCGAAGCCTCCGTTATTGCAGAGATAAACAATTACATCGAGAAGACAGGAGCGGCAGCGAAGGTGGCAGCAGGGGAAGTGATGGCGTTTGCCGATGCCGAAGCTCTTGCCGGACAACTCGGGACGCAAGGATTCTCTGCCAGCACCGACAAACTGAAACTCGCCAAGAAAGCGCTTGAAGATGCACAGAACGCAGCAGGACGCGGCACAGCTCGTTTCACCGAACTGCAGGACGCCATTAACAAGATTGACCTCGAACTTTCCAAGACTGGCGAACTCACGAAAGAAGTCCAGGCCGTGCTCGACCAACCCAAGGGTAAGTCGTTCAATGCGCTGAAACAGGCGGTGGAGCAGGGACGTTTGGCACTGAACGCGATGGACCGCAGCACCGAGGAGGGGCAGAAACGCTTCGAGGAACTGGCGGCGAAGATAAAGGCTGCCGACTTCGAGATGAAGCAACTCGGCAACTCCAGCAAAGGCACTGCTTCGGCCTTCGACAAGGCGTGGTCGCGACTGAAGACTTACGTCGGGCTGTACGTGGGTGCTGCCGTAGCGATGCAGAAACTTTCTCAGGCGATGGGTGACTTGCTGACGCTTTCGGACAAGATGGGTGAGGTGCGTAAAACCACGGGCTTCACCGCCGACGAGGTGGGACGGCTGAGCAATAACCTGGCGAAGTTGGACACCAGAACTTCGCTGACGCAACTCATGGAGCTGAGTTCGTTAGCAGGTTCTGTCGGTTTGAAGACGCAGGAGCAGGTGCAGGGCTTCACTGAGGCTGCCGACCAGCTGATTGTCGCCCTGCCGGAACTGGGTAACGAGAGTGCGCGCACCATCATCAAGATAGCCAATGCCACGGGCGACTTGGAGAAGAATGGTGGCAACGTGCGCGAGACGCTGGAGAAGGTGGGCTCTACCATCATCGCTCTGCGTGCCAACTCGGCTTCTGCCGCCGGACCAATTACCGACTTCGTGAGCCGTGTGGGTGCCGTGGGTGCTCAGGCTGGTATCTCAATCGACCAGATTGCCGCCCTCGGTTCTACCATTGACGCGCTGGGCGGTCGCGTCGAGATGTCGGCTACGGCTCTCTCGCGTATGATTCCTGCCATTAAGAACAACTCCTTTGCCATCGCCAACAGTATCAATGTGACGGAATCGTACCTGAAGAGCCTGGCACCGATGGAGCAAATGGTGCTCATCTTCCAGAAGATGCGCGACAACATCCAGCACATCGACACCAGCACCGAGCAGGGACAGGAGCAGATGGCGCAGACCATCGAGGGTATGCTGGGACGGAACGCCACCATGCGCGAGGTGATGAAAGACCTCGAACAGCAGGGTGCCCGCGCCGGTATCGTCTTCGGTCTGCTCTCGCAGAACGTGGACGAACTGGAGAAGCAACTCGGCATCGCCAGCGAAGCCTACGAGAAAAACACGGCTCTGGCTAACGAGTTTGCGAACATGAACGAAACCGCCGCTGCGAAGTGGGAGAGGTTGAAGAACCAATTTGAGGAAGCGTTTGTGGGGGATAGTGCGCAAAGACGGCTTGGTTGGATTATCGACAGACTACGGGAAGTGGTTGACCTTTTGACGGGCAACAGCGGCATCAGCGTTGCCCTGCGTTCCATTATCGCTTATTTGACCTTGGTTAGAGTAGAAGTGCTAAGCATTGCAAAAGGCGCTTTGGTATCGTTGGGGAACGGGCTGAAAAACATTGGAGTGCTGTTGGGATTTGTAAAGGGGGAAATGACGGCATTGCAATGGGGCAACATCTTCACGGCTGCCGCAGGTGCTATATTACTCGCGGCTGACGCTATGGGAGCATTCAAGAAGAAAGTTTCGGAAGCAGCGAAGACACTGAACGCGGCTGAGGACGCAGAGAAGAACGCGAAGAAAGAAAGCATCGAACAGCGCATCGAACTTGAGAAACTATACAAGGCAACACAAGACCAGACAAAATCGCTGGACGAGCGGAAAAAGGCCCTGAAGGATATGGTGGGCGACGAGAAGTATAAGCAATACTACGAGAACCTTGCTTCCGAAAGCGATTTTGCCAAAGCCGCCGCCAGTGCGTATGACGAGCTGGCTGCATCCATCATGGAAACTGCCCGTGCCCGTGCCTACGAGGAGAAGGCGAAGGAGTTGCAGCAGAAAAGGATGGAGTTGGAACTTGAAAAGGAAGAAGCAGAGGAACGACGCAAGGAGGCACAGGGAAGAGTATCGAAGGAAAGTCTAAGGACAAGTCTTGTAGGCGCACAAGCCAATCAGCAGCTTGGCACGTCGGGTATGCGGGCGATGGCTACAGGCATGTCACGTGAAAGCCAAAACCTGCAAAAGGCAAAGGCAGACGTAAAGAAGGAGGATTCTGCCATTAAAAGTCTTGAAGCAGATATTGCTCTTGTTGATAAGGGAATAGAACGTCTGCAAGGAAGAGTAAAAGAGTTGAAGATTAACACACCTACGGGCACAGACGAAAACCCCGAACCCACTCCCACACCCACTACAAACCCCTACGGCTCCTACAACCGCGTCACCTCGCCCTATCAGGATTGGGATGCCGATGCCCTCGTCTCGCGCCGCAAGGAGATGCTGGAGCGTGTACGTGCGTTGGCAAATGGTGCTGAAGTGCAGGCGGTTCTCTCGGAGGATGCCAAGTTCATCACCGAGGCCACACGCAAGAATATCAAGGACACGAAGCAGGCGATCGAGTGGTACAATACCGAGCGACTGAAGATACAGGATGCCCTGCACGAGAAGCATCTGACGAACACGGGCGACTGGATGGACCCGACCAAACAGAAGGCTCGCGCCAAGGTCATCAAGGACGAGTGGAGTGCGTACCTCAATGAACTGGATGCCTACTACACGGAGCGCAAGACGCGCATTCAGGAGGCAGCCACGGAGGAGGGTATCACGGAGGCCGAGATGAAGAACCGCACGCTGGCCAACGAAATGGAATGGCACCAGCGCAGGGCGGAACTGCAGAAGCTCTACGCCAAGAAAAGTACCGAGGTAACGGAAGAGGAGCAGCAAGCCATCTTCGACATCCTCAGCGAACGCACGGGCGACACCGCCGACTTCATTCAGAAGACCATCGGCAAGACGGTGAAGTTCATCTACGACATCGGACAGAAGAGCGAGGCGGAGCAGCGCACCATCTTCGGCAAACTGGACAAAGGCATCGAGCGCGACCTCCTGAAACAGCAGCAGGCCGTGACCGCACAGATGAAGGCCATCCGCGACATCATCGAGAAGGAACGGCCCTACGACGGCATCACGAGCAACCTGCGCGAGAACCTGGTGACGATGGGCATACTGACGGCTGACATGACCGCCGAGCGCAACCGCCTGATGCGCGAGAATGCCGACATGAGCGACTTCAACAGCCGGCAGGCTACCGAGGAGATGAAGCGCACGGCCTTCATGCTGGGCGAGGCAGAGAATGCTTATTCGACAACCATCGAGGAGGTGATGCGCCACATGGGCGAGCAGGGCATGCAAGCCTGGGCCGACGCCATACGCGGGGACACCCAGATGCAGCAGGCACTCATGGCGCAGCTGCGCACGGCCTACGACGAGATACAGAATGCCATCAAGAAGGAGGCGTCGCTCATCAAGAAGCAGACCGACATCTGGTGGGCCGACATCGCAGAGGGACAGACGCAGAGCCGCCGCGACGGCTTCGAGAAGGCGCTGAGCCGACTGGGACTGGCCGAGGATCAGGTGAAGCGGGCCAACTCGCTCATCGGCGCAGGACAGGCCAGCGAGCGCGTGGCCGACAAGTTGGCCATCAAACAGATGCAGGTGCGACTGGCCATGCAGACGACCTACTACAACCGTATGCGTCAGATAGGCGAGGAGCGCATTGCGCAGCTGAAAGCCGAAGGCCGGTTGGAGGATGCCGAGCACCTGCGCCGCTCTCTGAACCTGGCCAAGACGGAGGAACTGAAGAAGCTGGAGGAGCAGCGCGTGGCCATCGCCAATCAGATGGAGGAGAGCCAGAACCGCCTCTATACAGCGCTGCGCGAATGGGGCGACCTGGTTGCTTCTTCACTGCAAGGTGTCTTCGAGGCATCGAACACGGGACAGGCCGACTTCTACACCGAGCAGGCCAAGAAGCGGCTGACGGGCGCATCGACCAGCGGCCAGTACATCGTCGTGGAGAACGCCGGCACGAAGGACGCCGAGGCATCGTACCAGACACTCAGCGACCAGGAGGTGCTGGACATCGAGCAGCGCAACGCAATGGCCGACGCATGGAAGAAACTGATGGACGACCTGAACATGAAGATGTCGGAGACCATCACCGACCAGCTGAACGCGATGCTGCAGAACGTCAGCATCGACGCGAACACGGATGCACTGGATACCAACACGAAGGCCATACTGCGACTGGCAGCGACAATGGCCGGAGGCGGGGCGGGCGACGATTCAGCTGCCGGGGCCGGCTTCGGCGTGGACGGCATCTCACCCCTGCAGCCCACCAGCGATACGCCCGCCGCCGAAACAATTATATCGCCATGGCAGGCCTATGCCGAAGGCAGTACCGCCGCCAAAGAGACCATCCTACAGAACCAACAGGACATTGCGCAGGGGCAGGTTCAGACCGACACGAAGATACAGAAGAGCACACAGTCGGCCTTCGCCAAGATGACCGTCGCCGCCAACCTCTACGGCATCGCCTACCAGGCTATGTCGAATGAGAATATGTCGGCCTCGCAGAAGTTCGGTATGATTGCCGTGCAGGCTGCTGGTAACGCAGCCATCACGGCACTGACCACCAACCTCTCCCAAACCACGGGACAAGTGGCCGCTGAAACGCCTTCCGTCCTGTCTAAGCTGTGGTCACAACTGGGCTGGGGTGCTATTCCCGTTTTTGCCATTTTTACTGGGCTACTCGGCGGCTTGATGGGCCTTGCTGCCAGCAAGATTGCCAAGTCAAAATCTGAAATCGCACAGGCCACGGGCGTATCTTCTGTCGCTTCAGGTCGCCTGACTACTGGTATGCTTACCTATGCCGAGGGTAACGTGAACGAGTTTACCGACCCATCCACCCTGCGCGAAGGACGGCAATACAACGTGGATGCCGCCGACGGCAAGACCTACCGCGCCCGCTACATGGGGCGCAGCCCGAAGACCCACCTCACCAACGGCCCAGAGTTCCACCTGAGCGGCGAGCGAGGCCGCGAGATGATCATCGACGCAGGCACCACCCGCCAAATCACGATGAACGAAGGCGAAATCTGGCACGCCATACAGACCCTCAGCGGCGGCGGACGTATCAGCGCCTTGCGTCGCAGGGGCAGGGGAGTGGCGGCCTTCGCCGACGGCAATCTCTCTGAGTTCTCGGATTACTCGGAGTATTCGGAAAGCGCTGCCGCCGGCATGAGCGCCGAACAGGCAGCCTCCCTGCAAGCCAGCATCGATCGTCAGAGCGACCTCCTGGAGGACTTGCGCATCAACGGCATCAAAGCCACCTTTGATGTCTATGGCAAAGGAGGCCTGGTAGATTCCTACGACAGCGGAAAGAAAACACTGAACAGGTACGGGCAGAGATATTGATTCAATTCACAATTCATAATTCACAATGCACAATTATCTGTGGTATCTGTGTGAACTCTCCTTGCCCTTGACCGCGCATGGTGGAATGCCGATATTGCAGACAGAATCAGATAACTCCGATTACTCGGACTATTCGGAATACTCAGGACTATGCTTATTACCACACAGAATGAAATAATCTCTATGATGCCCACGGCACGGTGGGACCGCCCGCAGCAACTCTTCGGATATCTGGAAGAGGAGGAAGCGGTGGCCTTAGAACCGCTGCTGGGCAACAGCCTGTACCAGTGGCTGCTCGGGGAGTACGACCGACTGCGTGAGACGTATGTCGATATAACCGCTACGACGGTGCGCCCGACGGGGAAGGCACGGCAGGATGCGCAGTTGGCTCACGCCGACGTGACGGAGCGGCTGGACCAGATTCAGCAGGGCAACTACCGCGAGACTTACGAGGGTGCTGCCGATGGCGACATGGAGGTGTCGGAGGAGGACTTGGCGACGATACGGCTCATCCGTATCTGCCAGCAGATAGAGTTCTACAAGATGCTGTCGCATAAGGCGGGACTGCTCACGGTGTCGTTCAACGAAGGCGGCGGCATGAACATCGTGACCGCCGACGGCTACGAGCCGACGGACGAGAAGCGCATGGAGCGCGTGGTGAAGGATGCCTACATGAGTGCTGGCAGATCCATCGACTCGTTGCTGCTGTTCCTCGAAGCCGACGCGAAGGGCGACAAACGGTTTGCAGAGAAGTGGGCAGAGGCAGATGCGTTCTACCTGCATAAGGACCTCTTGTTCCAGACGGCACGGGCACTGAATGAATACTTGGACATCAAAGGGGAACGGATGGCATACGTGGCCTTGGTGCGCGATATACGGTTCTGTCAGAACACGTACCTAAAGCCGAGGATTGGGGCGAAGTTACTGAAGACGGTGGTGGGTGTAGCCAATGGCGATTCGGAGTATTCAGAGTATTCGGAAAACCCAGAGTACTCTGAACTTCTGAGCCTACTGCGCACCGCCCTGGCTTTCTATGTAGAGGGCCGACGGACGACCATCACGCAGACCACCCTGCTCTCGGGTTCCGGGACTTACGCCACGGCCAGTTCTCAGAAGGATGCGAAACTGGCCCGGCGTGACAGCATGACGGACGCACAGCAGGCGATGGCGATGGCGTGCCAGTTCATCGAGGAGAACCTGGACGCACTGGGCGATGCCGTCGTGGGTACACCTATATATAATAACGTGCGCGCGCGTGAGGAACAGGAGGCGAAGGACAAGGCTTGTGCTTGCGCGGCAGAGGCACGACGGAGAAAGGAGGCTTGCGAACAGCAGCACAGAAAGTTGTTCACGGCATTCCCGATGACGCACAGAACTACGGAGCAAAAGTGATGCGCTGCCCCCCCCTTGCCGTTAGCGTCTCCTGTGGCGGTCGCTCATTCCACTCACGGCCTTGCACGAGCCGACGGCTGCACCCAAGCGCAAAACCAAAGACACTCAGTCTTTGCTTTCGCACTTGCCCTTGACCTACGGGACGGGATAACGTAAATTGCGGACAAACACATAAAAACGACGACAATGAACTACGAATTATTCACTACGAAGCACTGGATGATACTGCCGGCGTTCGTCCACGGCATACTGCCCACGCTGATGTACAACGCCAACAACCACGTGGCGCTGGCCACCGTAGAGAAGAAACGCCCGATGCTGGCCGTGGCAGGTGGTGACTTCATCCGCGAGGTACAGGTAACGGAGGACGGCGCGGCTGTGCCCCGCTACGACGGATGGGGCGAGAACCTGCTGTCGAAGATGAGCGTGCCTTTCGTGAACGTGATGCCCGTGAGCGGTCCCATCACGCGCAACGGCGATGCCTGCACCTACGGTTCGAAGGATATCCGCGACTGGATGATGGAGGCTGCCGATAACAGGTATTGCCGTGCCCACGTCATCGTCATCAACACGCCGGGCGGTTCAGCCTGGGCCAAGAATGATTTCAAACAGGCCATCGACTATGCCCACGAGCGCGGTCAGCGCGTCTATGCACTCATCGACGGGCTGTGTGCTTCGGCTGGCATGTACCTCGCCTCGTTCTGCGACGAGGTGTATGTGGTCAACCTGAAAGACCAACTGGGCTGCGTGGGCGTGATGGCATCGTTCTTCACGCTGGGCGACGGCGAGAAGATTTATACCAACGAGACCTACCACGAATACTACGCCACGAAGAGCATCAACAAGAACAAGGAGATACGCGACATCGCCAACGACAACGATGCCACGCTGCTCATCGCCGAGCTGGACAAGTTGGAAGACGAGTTCCGCACCGACATGCAGGCATCGTTCACCAACGCCACCGACGAGCATCTGGACGGAAAGGTGTTCTATGCCGACGAGGTGATGGGCGTCCTGTGCGACGGACAGATGCTGCTGGGCGAGTTGATAGGTCGCGCCTTTGCCGTGGCCGACGGCAGCGAGGAGCCTATTGAGCGAACGGCAAGCCGGAACGTAGGCCGACCTGCCGACGTGCCCACTGAGAGCAGACGACACAATGTTTCACCCACTAATAGTACGAACATGACTAAGAAGTATCAGAACATCGCTCAGGTTCTTGGTGTGGAAGAGCTGAACGTGACCGAGGAAGGCACCTTCCTCAATGCACCTCTTCTCGACACGCTGAACGAGAAACTGACGGAGATGCAGACGAAGGCCAGCGAGGTCGCAGGTCTGCAAGCAAAGATTGACGAGCTGACCAAACAGCTCGGAACCACTGAAGCACCTGCTGCCGAGGAAGCACCTGCCACGGAGAAACCAGCTGCCGAGGAAGCCACTGCACAGGAGCAGTCCGCCGAAGAGCAACCCGCTAATGAGGATGCCGCAGAACAGGCAGAGGCACTTGCCACAGCAGAGGCGATGATTGCCGAGAAGGACAAGGAGATTGCCGAGCTGAAGGAGAGCCTTGCCACGCTGAATGGCATTGCCGAGGAGCGCGACGAGGCACAAGCCAATGTCGCCGAAGCGCAGAAGAACTTCAACGAAGCACAGGCCGTCATCGCAGAGCGCGACAAGACGATTGCCGAACACGTTGCCACCATCGCTGCCAAGGATGCAGCCCTCACGGAGAAGGATGCCAGCATCGAGGCCCTTCAGAAGAAGGTGGCCGACCTGCAGGCCGAGGTAAAGGAACTCAGCGAGAAGCCCGCTCCGATGACCAACGCCGGCGCTGGTGTGCCAGCCGGCAACGGTACTGGCGAGGCTCCGAAGGCGAACCAGCACCAGCGCGTGAAGGCCGGCATGACCTACGAGGAAATACGCGCCTTGAAAAAGGTGGGAAAGGCATAAGGCTCTTGCGGGAAAACCGCAAGGCGCACTTGCCCTTGACCCAAAGGCCAGCATCCGCTATTATTGCAGTATCGGAGCATCCCGAGTAATCAGAGAAAAGAACACAAGAGAACACAAAACAATTATCAACCCACCAACACAAACACATTATGGCTTACGCACTTAGCATTGCACAGATTCAGACCGTCAAAGAGACGATCCACCCTGAGTTGGTAGCCAAGGCTTACCTGCTCACCGACAGCATGTTTGAAGACCTGGGCGTGAAGGTGACTACGGATGTCGAGAATATCGACACCTGCTACATCTTCAACCGCAAGGGTCTGCAGGCACGTCCCTACGTAGTCGGCAACGTGAAGTCGAGCGAACTGGGCAAGTTTGTGGACAACCCCGCAAAGGTTGAACCCATCGTGCTCCACACCGCTGACAGTATTGAGCGCTACAAAGAGAAGGGTCCGTTCGAGGTGACTAACGTCGCTGAGAGCGCACCGCACACCACCTTCCTGCTGAACGAGCTTTCGGGTCGCTTCGCAGAGGATATCCGTGCTAACTTCTTCTTCGGCAACATCGCCAACCGCGCCCTCGCCGAGGACAGCAACGAGAACAAGGTGAAGAAGGGCTTGTCCCTCTACGATGGTATCTACACCATCATCGCCAAACGCCGCACCGACGGCACCATCTCGAAGCAGAACGGCAACCTCATTGAGACCGGTGACATCACCGGCCTGGAGGCTGACCAGGTGTACGAACTGCTCACCACCTTCTACGGCGGCCTCTCCGCTGCCATGAAGAAGCCCGAGCAGACGCTCTACATCTACGCCAGCGACGAGTTCTGCCGCAAGGCCGTGAAGGGCTACATGCTCACCTATCCTCAGATTGCTCCCACCGTGTTGACGGCCGGCTGGAAATTTGCCGAAATGCCTAACGTGGTGCTGAAGACCAGCTCCGCTATGGGTAAGGGTGGCCAGCTCATCGCAAGCGTAGAGGGCAACCTCGAGTTCATCTGCGACAACCGCGAGAACCAGGCACTCATCTCGATTGGTCAGGTGAACACCGACCTCCGCGTGTTCGACTACCAGGCCAACGGTCGTGCCACGGCACGCATCCGCGACTTCGGTCCGGAGGTGTTCGCCACCAACGATGCCGTGAACACACACAGCGACCTGCCTGTAGGCGACTACATCGCAGACATCTTCACCGTGTCCAGCAACAACGAGAAGATGGGTACGGTTGCCATCCAGTCTCCTCAGGACCTCTACAAGGAGGGCGACGTCATCACCGTGAAGGCTACTCCGAAGACAGGCTACGTCTTCATCGGCTGGTCGGACGGTGGCACAGCGGCTACTTACGCTTACACCTTCAAGGGTGGCGTAGTTGACCTGCAGGCCCGCTTCACCGAGGAGATTCCTGAGAACGGCAACGGCGGTGGCGGCGACGAGACTCCCACCTACACAGCCGTAGAGAACCCCTCTGGCAACCCCGCTGCGCAGGGCTGGTATGAGAAGAGCGGCGATGTGTATTCTCTGACTGAGGACACCGAGGTAGAGTCTGGCAAGACCTACTACGTGAAGGGCTAAACGCTATCGGAGGTGCTGCGGCGGCTGGGTCCATATCGCCGCCTGGCCGCCGCCCTCTGATTTTTCTGAAATGATCAATTAGTCACACAAACAAACACAGAATAGATTATGGCTTGCAATTTTAATTCGGTCCTCAAGGCCGCAAACACTTGTAAGGAGAATCCTGCAGGCGTGTCAAGCTACTGCATGGTCGTGCCCTTTGCCAACGCTGTTGAACTGGAGGCTGAGGAAGGCTTCATCGACGAAGTGGAGGTTGACGAGGGCAAGAACCGATACGTCATCACTCCTACCGGCGGTGGCACAGTCCTGAAGGGCTATCGCATCGACTTCAAAGGTCAAACAGGGCAGGTTAGTTCGGAGGACAACGGACCCGGCAAGGGAAACACCGTGACGGGTACGGGCCGTGTGGAGATCGGCATCGACGAGATGGCCGTACTGAGTCGCACGTTGAGCAACCTCGACGGCAACTTCCTCGTGTTCTTCCCCACGGGCGTCAAGAAGGACCCCGCCGGCGGCAGCAGTCCAGTCACAGAGTGGCTGGTGGTGGGCAACCCGCAGGGCGACATCACCTGGAGCCGCACCACTGATACGGGTGCTGCGCGAGGTGACGACCACGGAACCACCTTCAGTGTTTCCTGCGATTTCCAGGTATATGACACCGTGAAATACTACGGCGAGATTAGCCAGGCCGATGCTGCATAAGCATCATTGCCTCACTGCTTAATCACCAAGGCCCGGGCTACCAGACAGTCCGGGCCTTGTTATAACAACCCATCACTATGCACCTGATAGAACCCTGTTGCACACAGAAACACATCGCCCGGCTGCGCAAGGCACTGGGCGAGGACGGCACCGACTTCTTCCACGGCTACGGCGACCTGTCGCTGACGGAGATACTGCCCGTCATTCTTATGCACTATAGCGGCAAGGCAGACTTGCTTCTTGTGGTGCCCGCACTGCCCGACACGGTAACGGAGTTGCTTGCAACGTGGATGCGCAAGCAATGGCCGAAAATCGACGGCAGCGGTAAGGTGTACGTCATCGGGCACCTAATGCTCATCGCCGACCTGCGGGAGAACAAGTCGCCGCTTGCATCGGCGTGGGCAAAGGAGAATCCTTTCCCCGACCGCCTGACGCTGCGGAATGTGCAGCAAAACGACACGGCCATCCTGCTGCCCGACATCGCCCTGTGTGGGCCAATCAACCTGACGTATGGCGGTCACTTCGCGGCGATGGCAACAAAAAACGCAAGGACAATAGCGACCTTGCGTGAGATGTATGAGAAGCTGTGAGGGAGAGAGCCCGTGCGTGAGAACCGCACGGCGCACTACACGAGGAGCTGGATGCCCATGAGATTCTGGACCCTGAGCGTGATGGAGGTTTTGCTTCCGTCACGCTCAACGTTACAGAGGTATGTATCTTCTGTCGCAGAGACGAAGGCACGGGTGTTGTCGCGGAAGGTGAGCAGAAGATGGGAGGGAGTGCGCTCCAAGGTGAGGAGGTGATTCCACACGTCGGGGTCGCGGTCGTCGGCTTCGCAGGTGACGGTGACGGTGTGGAGCCGTCCGGCTACGCTGTCGTTCTCGTCGTCTTTGGCTTTGCCCGACTTTCGCATGATGTGGATGAGTGTGCCACCAAGGACAGCGGGCTGCAAGCCAATGGTGATGGAGCCGGATAGCATGGAGGGAACGATGGTGGACGAGGGAAGGGTGGGGGAGAGTTGGTTGACGGGCGAGGTGATGTTGCTCGCCGAGATGTTGGCAAGAGGGATGGCTGTGACGGCCATCACGTCGTCCAGGACAAATTCTTTGCAGTTGGTCATACTCTTTTTGCGACAATATCGCAAAATACGGGACGGGAATCAAGGGCAAGCATCCATGCGGGAAACCGCATGGCGCACTAAGAGCAGGCGGGACAGAGGAGGGGAAGGATGCCTTCGTAGGCAATTTGTCCAAGATAGCCCTGGAGATAGGCTGCGTCCTCAGTGCCGTGCTCAACCTGGTAGTATTGGAGGATGGCGTCCTGCAGATGGTCGAACTCATGGAGAAGGGAGTTGAGGAACTGTGATGGATGGGTGACGCGACCCACGACCATGACGGACATACGTGCCCAGGGTGCGGTGAAGACAAAGGCTTTGTTAGTGCGGTGGATGGTGCTGTAGGCACGTCCGATTTCAGACTCAGGGCACCCGAACTCACGCAGGATAGGCGCGAGTTGGGCGAAGTCGGATGGGAGGGCATCGTAGTATGCGAGGATGCCCCAGTGACGATTAATGTCGAGATAATCGCGAAGCATAGGCTATTCCGTGTCACAGAGTGGCACGGCACATAACAGGTTAAATCATATCTTCCCAGTAGGGGATGTACTTTGGGCCGAGACCACAGAGGTCGGACATCCAGCGATCAAAGAGGTAGCCTTCGGCCTTGTCAACGTCATCAATGTAGTCCTTGATGGCGAGTGCGTGGTGCTTGGCATCGACGATGGAAGATCCGAGCTGGTCGGACTTGACCATGTTGGCGACGAACACATGGTCGTAGAGGACGTTGTTCTTCAACTCTACACCGTGGGTCTTGAGGAGGGTATCGACTTCCTCGCGGGACATGGGTGTGATGGCGACAGGTTTGCCGTCTGGACCTGCTTTCTGCATGAGCGATACGGCGTAGTCGCAGAGAGGCTTGGAAAAGTGGTGGCCGTACTGGGCAAGGTAGGCGCGAAGGCCACTGGGAAGAATATCGAATTGACGGAGGTCTTGCATTGTTTTTTTAATTTTAGGGTTGCGATAAAATCGCAACATACGTGACAGAGAAAAAGGGAAATGAGGGGCGGCGGCTGAACCGCCGCCCACTCGGGAAAGGGAGGGAGGCTCTGCGGGAAAACCGCAGGGCGCAAGAATGGCTTAGTAACCGGGGCGGTCGCCGTAGCCGGTGTAGGCCGGGTTCTCGCGGTACATGGGGTAGCCACCCATTGAGGGGCCTCCAGTCATGTTATAACCGCCACCGTAGTTGCGGTAGCCTACGTTGCCGTTCCAGCCACCGGGGTTGCCCATCATGCCGCTGCGATAGCGGGCATTGCGCTCCTGGACTTGCTGGAGTTCCGGCATGTGCTGTGCCATCTTCTCCCAAAGATCACAGACGGCTTCCTTGGCAGCCTGTGCCTTTTCGACGAGCTCCTGCTTATCGTGCTCGTCGCGAAACTCTATTCCGAAAATCATAGTCGTAATGAGGTTAGGGATTTCTACTTGCTCTTTGCCGCAGACGAGATGCCTTTCTTCAGGTCCTGCATCATGGTCATCATGGTGTTCATGGTGTTCACGATGTCGCCCATCTGTCCCTTCAGGTTGGCAATGTCCTGTTTCTGCTCCTTCTCCTCGCGGTATCGCGGATTAAGGGTTTCGAGCATCTTCTCACCTTCTACGAGAACCGTCTTGTGGAAATCCACCTTTTCGAGCGCCTTGCGGCTCTCCTGAATCATCGCATCAACGGCAGGCAGCATAGCGTCTGGCGTGGTGGTGATGAATGTTTGACCGTTGTTATAGGTGGCAGAGGTGTCGGTGGGGGTGAGGTTACTGAAGGGTACATCTTCGGTGCCGCAGCGGGCTACGACTTCGACCACGGGCGCCATCATGTTTGTGCCGGCGTAGGCGGCTGGAGTGGCTGCCGGAGTCTGCGTCATGTAGCGAGGCTTTGGCTCGGGTTTGTTCTGGACGGTTGCCACGATGAGCTGTGGCGTTGTTTCGCGGTGCAGGATGTATATAGCACTGCCTGGACGTAAACTTTGGAAATCCATTTGGTTGATACTTTTTGGTGTTTAATAATGACAGGCGGCAGCAGAACCGCCGTCTGCCGTGAAAGAGGTTAGACGACGGTGCGTGTCATCAGTTGCAGAATACCGCTCTCTTCGTCGTTGAAGACGAGGAAAACGCCAGTGCCACCGATGAGGTCGGCCACGGTGACGGGTGTGCCGTCGAAGAGGGTGAGGGCGCGGGTTTGTCCGTTGCGGGTCAGAGTGACAGGCAGCGTCGTTGTCGTGCCCGTCGGGATGGCATCGGCAATCCGCACCGTGAAGTATCCAACGGGAGGAAGCGGACGACGGTAAGAGCCGAGGGCAAGGTCCACGGTGGTGGTGCCTACGGTCGTGTTGGTCGAGCGCAGATAGGGAATCCCGTTGATGTTAGTAGGCATGTTTGCATAGCATCCCATGATTCACCTCCTTCCTTAGAAACCGTAGTTGCCGTAGTTGTAACCACCGCCGAATATGCCGTTAGGGTAGATGCCTCCGCTAACGTATGGTGTAGCATTGACAGCCACGAGGTTCGGGTACTGTACGTTGACGGTGTTGGGCAGCTTGCACTTGATGTCATCGACCTCCTTGTTGAGGGCGGCGAGCTGGGCGTTGACCGGAGCCATCGTCTGACCTACCACACCAGCGATGTACTGGTTCTGGTTCAGCTGGCTGATTTCGCTGGTCAACTGCGTGTTCTTCTCGCGGGCAGCATCGAGCTTGTCCTGCAGAGCCTGGGTCTGCATAGCATCGAGTTTGGCGAGGACAGCCTGCGTGTTGCGGTTGGCACCGTCGGTGAGCGTGTAGGTCTGCTGACAAGTTGCCAGTTCGTCCTTTCCAGCGTTCAGTGCCATCTGCGTCTGAATGCCGCCAAGTCCGCGTTCCACGCCGTTGAAACCTTGGTTGAGTCCCATCTGCACGCCGTTGAAACCAGCGTTCATGCCCTGCTGAAGTTCGCTGGTCTGCTGTGCAATGGCGAACTTGTTGTCGCAGCAGCACTGACACAGTTGCTGACTGAGGGCAGCGTTGCCACTCTGGATGCTGTTGATGATTTGCAGCGGAGTCATGCCCTGCTGTGCGGCGATGTTTGCCAGTGAAGACTGGATGAGCTGGATGCCGCTGTTGACAAGGTTGAAGTCCTGACCCAGCATCGTGGAGAGGGTCTGTGTAGCCGTGCGGCTCTGCTCACCCTGACTGGTCACTGCCTGCATAATCAGGTCGCGGCCGTTGTCGTTGTTCAACTGGTTGGCGAGGAAACCGACGCCGTTGGCACCGCCCATGCCGCCGAAGCCTCCGTTGCCGTTCCAGCCGAACATGCTGGCAAGGATACCCATTGCGAACAACTCAGTGATGTTGTTCATGTTCAGCGCGTTCCAGCCGCCATAGCCACCGCCGAAGCCGCCGAAGCCCATGCCGCCGCTCATACCCGCACCGAGTATGAAGGGCACGATGCCGTTGGCAAGCGCATTGCCACTGCCGCCATTCGCGTCAGGGATGGAAAATACTTTCATGTCTGACATAATGAAAATGTGTTTTGTGTGTGGATAAAAAGGTAAATAGTCTCGCGGGTCTTACAGGAAGAACCCGACGGCAAAATTACCTGCTTATCTGCCTTACACAAAGACAATTACATGAAAGCACCCGAAGTCTGCGCTTCATCCCCGAAGCAGCTGTTTCAAGCGATTGTCAAACAACAGATTTCATGTGGTTAACGATGTTGTAAACCTGACGGTCGCTGATACCATATCTTTGGGCCAGCGTGAGGAACACCACCTTGCGGTTGCGCTCTGTGTGCGACATTTCCATATAGTCTCGGTAGAGGTCGCAATAGCGGTAATCTTCCAGTTTTACGCCTGCTTCTTTCAACTTTTGAAGCAATTCTTTGTTAAATTCGATAATTTCTGCACGTATCATACGTTGTATTTCAAAATTTATTTATACATTTGCAAACTCTTACCTTCATGCGGCGAAAAAAACAACCACCACTCTGGGAAAGTGAGGACTTAGGGTCCCCGGCCTTTCCGCCAGAGTGGTGGTGTCGTGCAATAAGAGGGTAAGAGAGCTTATTAGTGCAGAGGTCGGGGACTTTTTTTTTTTTCTATCCCCGAAGAGAATCTTAGTTCGTAGCAGGATTCAGGAGGAAGAATCCTCCATCGCGAGTGCGTAGCGGCCCGTCGCTTGCGGCGAGCACCACAAGCGTACCTCTGGATATGGTACACACCTCGCCGATGCTGAGCCGCACCTGCGGGTTAGGAGCGACCGTGATTTTCACATCAGGAGTTGGAACCACCGAAGCAGAAGCCTGAGCTGCAGGCGTCACATCCACCTGCGCCATCGCCGCCGTCTCAATGGAGAGGCTGGCGGCGGTGACGGCGACAAGGAGGGATGCCTGCCGAGCGGGCGCGATTGCAAAGTCAAGGCAGGTCATAGCGGTTAAGCATCTTTAAGTTGCCCGAGCGACTGCACTGCAATGTTCTTGCGTATGCCGTCGTTTGCGTTGACATCGACGATGTATGCGGTTGCAATAACTCGCATAGTGCCTGTAGCCAAGGTTGCCGTATCGGCAATGGCGTACCATTGACTTGTAGCCTCGCCCCCCTCACCTTCCTGTGTCTCTTTGAAGATGACAAGGGCAGGGGTCGTCGTGCCTGCAGGCGGTGTCTTGTAACCTTTTACACTGGTATTGCCAGACTTGACCTCAATGTCGAAGTCGTCCGTATTCATGTCGAAGCCTGGAGCTTCGAGGTTGATGGCGAACTTAATCTCGTCGCCCTTGTAGAATGTAGCCATGATTTGTTTGCGTGTTTAAGGTGATACTTGGGTTTATACACTCTCGCAGAACTCGTTGTAGGTTCGGAACTCAGCGAAGTCATCGCTGTTGTACTTTGCCTCGCTTAGCATCTTGCGGAGGGTCTTGCGCAGGATCTTGGTCTCGTCGCCGAATGGGTGTACGTCGGTGATGACACCGTTCTTGACCTTGTGGGGGTCGCGGCAGTCTGCCACCTCATAGACGTCATAGACGTACTCGGTGTGCTTTTCCTGTGTCTCGGGGTCTGTGACTTGCTCGGTGCGCTCGCTGGTGAAGAAGCGCCCTGCGTTGCTGTTGGTAAACCGCTCCAGGCCTTGCTTGTGCGGTTCGGTAAAACGTTCGGTGTACATAGTTGTGTTACTTGGGTATGTTGTATTGCTTGCGTATCATTTCTTCTTCCTCGGCGTCGGTATAGACGGTGCCTTCGTAGTAGAATCCGCTCCAGTCGTGGACGATGCGCATGTCTGGCATCGGCATTCCTGGCCGGTATGCAGCACGGAGGTAGGCGCATATCTTGGATGCTGCGGTGGAATAGACGATGAGTCCGAGTCCGTCGGCGATAGCCTGAACGTGCATGTAGGTTTCGCTGTCGCGCTGTCGCGACGGTTTCTCGACGACATTGACGATGGTGTGTGGTATGCCTTCGAGTGTTTCAATCTTCATGGGGCGCCCCGCGAAGGGGCGACGTATTTTCTCTGTCATATGGTGATTGTCGTTGTACTGGATGAGGTGACGGAGGTGGCGTGTGTCGGCCACGGCGAGGATGCCTTGGTAGCTGGCGAGGGAGCGGCGGCGATGACGGGTGCGGATGTAGCGGAGCTTGGTGCGGCGGGTGAGGTGGACGTAGGCGGGGCCGAAGCGGTAGCCGCAGAAGGTGATGGGGGCCGGGCGGGAAAACCGCCAGGCACAGTGGGGATGGGTGACGGGGCGGATGTAGAGGGGCTTGTAGTGGAGGCGGAGGGTTTTGGCCCAGCGGTTCATGTCGCTGCGGAGGGCGGTAAGGGTGGCTTTGTCCTTGGCGAAGGCTATGAAGTCGTCTGCGAAGTTGATGAGGTGGATGCGACGACCATACTTGGCTTTTGCCTTACGGATGACGCAGGACATGACGAGGTTGGCGATGAGGTGAGAGAAGGGGTCGCCGATGGCCAGCCGCTTCTGGTTGAAGATGTGCTGCCTGATGAGCGCGCGTGTCCGTTGGTCCTTGACTTTTTGCTCGATGAGCCTCATGGCCACTACGTTGTCGATGGAGTCGTAGAACTTTCGGATGTCGCCCTGCAGGTAGTATCTTAGCGATTTGTCGTTCATCAGTCGCCGTATTTTTTTCACGACAGAATATCTCGTCACTGCGCTTAAAACACCGCGTTCCGGGAGCCCTCCCAGCATATCATCGGTCATCTGTCGGAGGAGCAGTGGCTGTATGGCATCCTTGACGGCGTTCTGGACGCAGCGGTCGGAGTAGGGGAGTACGCTGATGTCTCGCTCTTTCTTCTTGTCCGTAAGGCGGAAGTGGCGGTAGGGGCCTACGCGGTAGGTATTGTTTTTTAGTTCTGTTTGTTTCTGGCGGCAGAAGGTGTCCACATCGGCCATGACGCGCTGCACCTCGCGCTTAGAGCGCTGGCGAGCGGTCTTGGCCATGTAACTGTCGTGTACGGCAGCTGGGAGGGCGGCGAGGGTGTTGTGCCAGGTGGATATGGACATTGCTTTCTTCTCTTTTTTTGTCCCGGTGGGGAAACCTCCGGGCGCTGTGTGACCTGTGTGCGCCGATTGCCGCTTTTGACTATACGGCAGCCTACCCTGTCTTGGCTATGCGTGATTCCAGCGGGTAAACCGCTGGGCACTGTGCCCGGTCGGCTGGTGGTTTTGGCACCTTTTCTTTGCGTTGTTCGGCTCTCTTCGTCAGCCAGGCTCTGCACCTGCCTCCGTGCGGCTCAGGTCGGGGCTGCTGGAGGACTTATTGGGAATATCGCGGGGGAAACCGCGAGACGCTTTGCTTTACAGTTGCCGAACGCGATGTTCGTGTTCGCGTTCGAGGGCGCATTGTTGGCGTTCACGTAGAGCGGAGACAGGTTCGTGTTGTTCACGTGGTTGCCGCGCCGGAAGCCGCGCACCGTACAGTGCAGCTGCCTTGTAACCCTGTGGTCGCGGCGTGGGGCGCCGCGCACACTGCCGGGCATCAACCTCACCGACGGCGGCTACTCCGATTCGCTTGCGCCGCTGGCCGTCGGCATGGATTTCAGTGTTGGGCAGGCGACACCTCTGCCCTGGGAGCTGGCCGCCGCTGGGCGGCGGCGGGGCGCAGCCCTTTCGGGCCGCGCGGTTTTCGCTTTCGTCGTCGCTACGCTCCTCTGTCTTCGTCTCAGTCCACGATGCGCACACAGGTGCCGAACGCGAGGCCCGTGTACGCGTACGAGGGCGCACTGCCGGCGACCACGCAGAGCGGAGACAGGTACGCGTTGATCACGCGGGCGCCGCGCCGGAAGCCGCGCACCGCTTTCTTGCCTGCTGCAGCCGCAGTGCCTGAGTAGTAATTATACGCACCGATGTAGGTGTGGAGTCCTGCGCCGCTCTTGTTGGCATTGTCGGGTGCGAGGAAGAGCGACTGACGGGCGTAGTTCTTGCGGTAGCCGCTGCCGGAGGCGTATGAGGCGGCGTGCTCGTAGTCCTGCTCGAAGGGCCAGCTGTCGGCCACGTCCTTCTCACCGTTGGGTGTCAGCGCGAGCTTGGACGGGTCGATCTGGAGGTATGCCTCGTAGGCCTGGTTCTCGTCCTCGGTAAAGACGAGACCGCTCACCCACCACGACGGTGACACCTGCGTGGTGATGCCGTGGAAGAGGGCTGTCGAGAAGAGGAAATCTATGCGGTGGCCTTCGATGCTGGTGGTCTTGTCGGTGGGGTCGAAGCATGATGCTCCGAGCTTGGTGGAGAGCATCTTCCACACCACGCAAGTCATCTCGCCCTGCTGCGGTCCGGCAAAGCCATCGACCGAGCGGTACTTGTATTTGTTGCCCTCGAAGATGAACCACTGCAGCTCGCCGATGCCGTGGGCGACGGCGTAGCTGACGGCGCGGTGAGCCTCCATCACCTTGAAGGGCGTGCGGTACGAGTTGACGATGGTTCCGAAGAGCTTGTCCGCGCTGTCCGTCAGACCGATAGTGGTCTCAGCGTTGCCGGATGGCGAGTAGTACCTTGGAACCCCCTCCTTGTCGTAGATGCGTATGCCGTTCTTGGCCCCTGCGGCGCTCTCCTCCCAGTCGGCGGCAGAGGTGGCGGGGTCGTTGCTGGAGAATCCGCTGCCCATGAGTGCTGCCTTGTGGGCATCAAAGGTGCCGCCCTCGGCAAGCATGAGTGCGTACCAGTCCTCGACGGAGGCTGCCGTCTGGTTGGCGAAGGGCAGCATCTTCGTGGTGTCCGGGTTGTGGTTCATGGCGTGTTGCTCGCCCGTGTAGAGTGCGAGGTCGGTGCTGCTGCATCCTCCTGCCCCGCCAAGCAAGGTAGCCGTTTCGTCGTACTGCTCGGTGATTACTCCCGTCTGCGCGTCCTGGCTGTAGATGTACTTACCCACCACGCCTGCGGGCGCGTTGTAGGAGCCGTCCCACGCGGGGTTATAGACGGAGTGCATACGCACCACGCTGTCGGTGTCGGTGTGGCTGACGCAGTAGTCGGGGCTGACGCCGCGGCGCGTCACTGCCTCGGCCTCGTAGCCCTGCCAGGTGAATGGCGTGGGTGCGACGAGATATACGTCATACTCCGTGCCCTGCACGGGGAACTTGCCTTTGATGCGGTAGTAGAGGTCGATGTTGGTAATCATGACGTCGCCCTCGGAGCCGTCAATGGCATGGGGTGTGCCGTAGATGTCGTCCCATACGGCCTGCCCCTCGGTGAAGCCAGCGTCGGCAGCCGTGGCTGTGCGTGCGCCGAGTTTTTTCAGGACGTAGAGGATTTTTCCCACCTGAGTATTGTCGCCGGTGAGCTTGGTACCAACAAGACAGGGGTAGAGCATGTTGAACACGCTGTCGCGCTGGAAGCCACCCGTCTCGTCGAACTTGTAGCTCTTGTAGCTGAGTGCGGGGTCGGATGAGCCTGCCACGCGGATGTATCCTTCGGCCTTGGCTCCGATGCCGCCTACGGCCTGCTGCAGGGCCAGGATCTGCGCCTCCAGCGCTGCAGTGCGTCGCTGCACTCCACCGTTGACCATCTCGGCCACGGCGTCGGGGTAGTTCTGCGCGTACTGGAGAGTCACCTCGGCGGTGCCCGTGGCCTGCGTCAGCACCTCTACTCCCCAGTCCTCGACCTTCATCAGGGGCGAGACGGCGACGGTGCCTGTGACCACGGTGGCGAGTTCGTACTTGACGTAGGCGGTCGTGGCATCCTCGTTGCGGTCGGTGTAGCTGACGGTCTGTCCGGCACTGGTCAGTGCGAGTTCTCCGCACTCCACGACGCCTCCAGCCTTCATATCGGCAATGGTGGCTTCGTGTAGCCACTCTCCGCTCTCCTGCTGCGTGTTGGTCCACGCGGGTTGAGTGCGCCCCACGCGACGGTGCCACGTGGCTGCGGTGTCGCCGAAGGTGATGCTGTCGGCCACGGTGATGCCGTTCTGCGTGGCCACGAGCAGGAGCCCGAAGTCGTGGCAGGCCGTGATGATGGCCGAGAGGTTGATGGTGGAGCCTGTGTCGGCCTCGCTGTCGATGGCGACATACTCATCGTAGCGCCGACTCCAGGCCAGGTGTGCGCATACCTGTGCGGGGTTGATGCCGCTGACGATGACGTAGCCCACGTCGGGGGTGGTGTAGAATCGGAGACCGTTGCTGTCCACATAGGTGCAGGCGTCGCCGTCGGTGACGCGCGTCGGAGCGCCCTGGCTGAGGGGGCGGAAGCGCACGGTGGGGGTGAGGTTGTTGCCGTCCTTGTCGGTGAAGAGCAGTCCGTTAACCTTGTTTGCGGTGCCGTAGGAGCCGAACTCCATTTTGGGCAACAGCATGTAGTAGCCCGCTCCCACGGTGGGTGCGTTGCGCAGGAGGTTGAATCCCGTCTCGCGCAGTTCGGCGGCGCTGAAGTCGGAGATTGCCACGAGACTCACGGGCCGTGCTCCGCGCTCGCTGTCGATGGAATCTTCGCCTGCGGTGGTACGGACGAGTGTTGCGAACGAGCTCTGCACGGCCAGCGCGTCGCGCTCGTCCCAGGATGTGAGGTTCTTGGCGTTGACGTCGATGTCGCCCTTCTTGAGGCCCTTGCGCAGTTCGTCGTGGAAGGCTGCGAGTCTGGCCAGTGTGATTCTGTCTGTGCTTGTCATAATTCTGTCTGTGTTTGTTATTGATAATTCTTGATAATGTCACGCACGTCGGTCTCCGATGCCACAGGCTCCGCAGCTTCGATAGCTTCGCGGACGCTCGGATTCAGGTCGTCCAGGCCGACGGTATCGTCCTCAATCTCCGACGAACCCACGCTGTTCTGTTTCATCTGCTCTTTGCCGATGATGTCGGCGGGCAGGTCGTCGATGGTGATACCTTCCGGCACGTTGAGACTGTGGTTGTTCACTCGGATGTGTCGCAGGACTTTCGTCCCGTCGGGCTGCAGCTCGTAGTAGAGGTGCAGCTGCTGGGCCACGATGTGTGTGAGCCCGGTCAGGTCTGGTTGCTTAGCCATTTTCTCACTCTGTTGGATAGTTCGTCACGATGTTTCTTACACTTTCTTCCGTTGCCACGGTCTCGGCGTTCACCTTGTCGAGCAACGCCTGCACCTCGTTCTTGTTGTAGGTGAGGTAGCGGGGGTCGATGGTCGCTGTGTCGTTTGCCATGATAGTTGCGTTAAAGTTATCTGCCATAAAAATACCGCAACCTCCCTCGTGCGTCAAGGGCAAGGACTCTGCCCTTGATTTCGGTAAGGGATTTGGCGATATTGCAGTCGGAAATTGAAGTAATCCGAGCATCAGAGTAATAAGACTTGCTATGGAACATCTGGCACTGGAAATACTGTCGAGAGAGAAAAACGGGGCATCGCAATATGCGTGGCTGCCTGAGAATGCGTCTATCAGCATCACGGACACGTCGGAGATATTCGACAAGGGTAACTTGTGGAGTCACGACTTCCAGCTGAATATACCCGCTAACGCACACATATTCGGTACTGCCGGAGAGATGCACGGCTCGCGCCTGCACGAACAGATTGACAAGCGCAAGGCCCGGCTGTGGGTGGAGGGGCTGCCTCTCTTCCTGGGCTACCTGCGCCTGGCCGACGAGGTGGAGGTGGACAAGGACGGAAACGTGGATGTCACTTTTGAGTCTGGCCAGAAAACGTTTGAGGAAATGATAGAAGGGGCAAAGGCCAATCAGGTTCCTATATCAGACGACATACTCATCGGTATGGCGGTGGACAGAGAAAGGGAACTTCTCAGAACCAATGTCGAAATCAGAGTTTCACACCTAAGCAATATTGATCGTACATTTGGCTACCCACCCACATACTTATTGCTTAATAATGCGCGATTAGTAAGCAAGGATTTTAAGTCGCAGATATTTCCGAAATTTGTCAGGCCAGACGGAACATGGAAGGAATCCGACACTGATGACGAATACACGCTAAGCGTAGCCGACACCATCAATACAGACATTGCCTATGACGATGGACACCCATATTGCAATGTGACGATATGCTATCAGGACCGCGAATACAAAAGCAACGGTTCCAGCATGGAGGAAAATGCCATCAGAGGCTACCACGTGAGTTCGCCACGCCGCATCAACCCGGCTCCCAACTTCTACGTACTGTACTGGTTCAAACTTTTAATGAAACACCTCGGGATTACCATAGAGGAAAATCAGATGCTGAACGTCGAAGATTTGTGCCGTCTGTTCTTTGTCAATACCAAGTGCGCATACAAAACAAAAGACGACAAGACTTACAGAGGCGACTATATGCCATTCGGGAAATCAACTCCATTTGTTCCGCAGCCATCTACTGAAGAGCCCTCATGGTCGATAAAAGCCGAGCCGGCATGGGAAAAAAATTTTTATGAGGCGTTTGATATAGACGAAGCAGTGATAACCAACGTTGGCGTTGGCGTAGAGGATGTAACTTGGCAGCCTGCCTATGCCACGAGCGGCAACTTTCCCGACGTGGACATTCAAGAAGTGATCAATGGGCTGGAATCAGGCTTCGGCGTTCGCCTCGCATTTAACAAGGACTACACACTGGTCCGAGTTCTTCTACTGAGGAATATATTCCGCTCACAGGACATTCACGAGATACAAGGAACCATTATTTCTGCAGAAAAAAGAGATAATTGTGTTCGCGGCTTTCGCCTCACCTACGGCGGAGGCGAGGATAATACGGCATACAACTATAAGGGATTCTTGCTTGCAAAGAAAAAAAACGAAGGCAACTGGGAACTTCCACCCGAGGCACACGATTATACAAAGTTTGAGTTCTACGAAAACTATACGCCCATATTAAACAACGCTAAGTGCCTAAGCCCGACATGCTACGTGGCAATGAATACGGGTAATTCCTACGTCGTAAAGATTGACGAGGATTTCAAGGATGCCAGCAACGATCCGTTCCCCTCGCTTTTTGAATGCGCACAGTATATGGATGCAGAGGATGGCAACTGCACTGGAGAGGACGAAACGATCGAGGAGGTTCACATCAACTTCACCCCAGCCATCATGTCTGCCGTTGAAGAACCGTCTGGAGCCTCCAGTACTGACACGTCACTTATAGATTACAGCCGCGTCGGCATGAACTACGCATTCTTCATAAGCAAAGAGATGGGCGTGCCATACAAAAACGCCGACGCAGCCGCCCAATATCTTGGGCAGTCAAATAACTATAAAAGAGCTATTGATACCACACCATCCGAATTTCTGGAAAAGATGAAAGATAGCCTCATATATAGCAATGGGGGCTATACAAACACAAAGGAAGAGCCTAAGTATAGGAGCGGCCTTCTCGAAGTTGCCACTCCGGTCTCCTTCAAGGCCACCGACGAAAATGGAAACGAGACAATCTCTTTCACGAAAAATGGACGGACGTTCACTTATAAGCTGACGGGGTGGATCCGCGAAGGCTATCGACTATATCTGGACGACAACTTCAAGATTACCGACGAAATGCTGTCGCCACTGGAAGATATGGATTGGGGATTGTCTTTGGGCATTTTGCGCGGAAGCACCTCTTCTCTCTACGCGGGCCGCACAATATATGAGTCTGACACGGAAGAGGGCGAGGGGAATGACTATTGGATTACCATGCCAGGTGATTCAGCCTCTGCAAACCCTGATATTTGCAATGACATGGGCGAACTATGGTTACGGAGTACCATGCAACCGTTTACAGGTTATGAGTATGGAGATAAGCTGCTCGCAGAGGCTGGGTGTACAAACCAATGTGACCTCAAAACCAGAAAGGGTCCTCATCCACGCCGCCCCGATATATATAACATTATAGACACTTACTACATATCTGACAGGCCGAGACTTCTACTCCTGTCAAACGAGGGGTATTATGCAACGGCAGACACCATAATGAGCGCCGACGGGGATACATATACCATCTGGCTGTGCTGCGTCAACGGCAACAACGCACTGATGCGATACGATTTCATGCAGGAATACATCTCTTATTTGCAGAACGGAACCGACGACACTCCCCCCACAGACATCGACACCATACTCGCAAGGGATGCAGCTGGACATACCTGGCAAGGCATTTATGCCAGTAATATGATCATCGGAATAAATCCGACAAAGCCAAGCGACGTCCTGAAAAACGTCGCGACTTACTATAATGAAGGTAACGCCATCGCCTGTTACGACTACGACGACGAGACTTCCACAAGTGGAGCTGTGTCCTTGAAGCTCCGCTCCGAGAAGCCCAATCCCGACTTTGACCCGACACTTGGCGGTGTGATAAAAACCAAAACCGAAGCTGCAAAAGCAATGCAGAGCCTTTACAAGACGGCCAATACCAACCTGCTCGCACGTCCGATTGTTAGCGGGGCCACTATGAGGGCCGCAGGATGGAGCGCCGAAGCGGGTGACTATGCCACTATATACAGCATCGGAAAGGGCGTAGAGTACAGCGACGGGAAAGTGCATGAGATACTATGGACTCCAATATGCGAAGATGGCACGGTGTTTTCTCCTGAACAACTGCAAAGTTATGTGAATACGTTTGAAGGGTTGGCAAGTTCTAAAATCATTGCGCATGACACACAGCATCTTATTCTCGACATTGACACCACAGAAGAGCGTGCGGAAATTCTGCACCAACTTCAGGCTGTCTATTATGCTGCAGAAGGAGAAGAAGTGGAACCTGTAAACATCAGCGCTATCAACCGTCGCTATCTGGAAATCACCAACCCGAACCTGCGGGGCAGGGGCCTGATGGACCAGTTCTACAAGGAGTATTCCTACTGGGTGCGCAATGCCCGCATCGCCAGGATGACCGTGCGCATGGAGTTGGCGCAGTTGCTCAGCATCGACAAGACGAAACGTGTCCGTGTGGGCGACATTACTGGCTTTATCCGCAAGATGGAATATCAGGTGAGCAACCAATCGGGATTAGGACTGGTGACGATGGAGATTATGTATATCTAAGCCATCTCATGTTGCTCTTAGAAGATGTGAGTATTGTCGGCGCAATACTCGAATGTTACACCATGCAATACTCGAATGTTGCCGAAGTAATACTCACATCTTCCGGAAGTGACATGAGACGGTGGGACAGACACGGCCCGTCTGCCCTTGCTTTTTGCTCGGGATGGACTTATTTTCCCTACAAAAAGACTGGCGTATGGCATCGAATACGGTAACAATTTCCGGGATGTTTGGCGAGGGACACACCTACTTCGCCGACTCTCCCGTGGTAATAAAAATCAGTGGCTTGTACTGGGGCGAGACGGTGACGAGCCCGTTCACCGTGGTGCGCGTGCAGGTGAAGTATGCGGGCAGCGTGGTGGGCGAGTTTTGCTTCGACACAGGCGGACAGACGGAAATCAGTTTCGACATCAGCTCGGCGCTGCGGGCCATCTGGTCGGGCTTCAAGTTCGAGCATGAAGTGGCGGCAGCCACTCAGACATTGACTGCCACATCGGCCAGCGCTTACGGGCGCTTATACCGCAGCTATTCGCTAACCGTCTATACCGAATATCTTGACAGTAAGGATGGAAAATACACAACCGCCGACTGCGGAACATTCGCCGGCGGACAGTGCTGCATCGGTCGGCTGACGGAGTGGGAGCGGAGCAATATCCCGGAGGAGGAGGATGCCGACGTTTCCTACTGGAACGAGACGAACCTGCGCAACGGCGACGCCAGCACGAAACCGACGAGCACGCCGGAGCGGGTGGGACGGGACAGTATCACGTCGTGGACCGACCTGCAGCAGGGATATACACAAAGCACGTTCTACCCAGCCACGTTCAGCGGCGGTAGCGGAAACAGCGATTCGCCCAGGCCCCACGCGCCGCTGGTGGTGCGCGACACGCAGAACTACACCGACTTTCTGTTTGTAAACCGGCGCGGAGCCGTGGAGACGTGTAGCGCACTGATGAAGGAGTCGATGGGCATAGAAGTGGACACCACACAATATGCAAGGGTGGAACGTCCGACATTCCGCCCGTCGCGGTCGCTGATGGCTGTAGCCAGCGGTGGGAGGAGGAGTTGGGCCATGTCGAGCGGACTTCAGACACGCGAGTGGGCCGAATGGTGGACAGCGGAGTTTCTGATGGCCCGGCAGTGGTGGATGCGGTACCAGGGTAAGTTTGTGCCCGTGGTGGTGGCGCCGGCCAAGAAGCAGACAGGCATCTATGATCGCGCGAAACAGACGATGGCAAGTGTGGAGTTCACAGTGACGCTGGCACTGGAAGGATGAAGCTAATTCATAATTCGCAATTCACAATTATGAGTCGCCCTTGATTTTCGCACATTGAATATCTATATTTCCAGTAAACGAAACGCAAACTCAGAAACAATGGAATCAAACACAAAAGAATGGATTCAGTACGGCACAGCCGTGGCAATGGTGGTGAGCGGAATTGTGCTGGCTTTCCTCTCGTTCTTTCTCAACAACTACGACATCGCCGATGGTGTGTTGTGGTACATTAGCCAGGCTCTGATTTATGCCGGAGGCATCTTCGGAGTAAGTATATATTTCAAGACTCGCCTTGGCGAGTTTGAGCACCGGACAAAGCAGGAGCTGGCCGACTTCATACGCAAGCAGCAAGATGACAAAGAGTGAGTTCTTCATAGCAATTTTATGTTAGTAATGTTGCAGAAAAGCCGCCACCCGTGAGGATAGCGGCTTTTTTTGTCATTTTTCCAACATGTTTTAAGGGTTTTTAACAGTCCAGCCATAGCCATTGAAGCGCAAGGCAACGATACGGTCGAATGCGTCGGGCACCCAGAACCACGGCACGGTGTTCTCTCTTGTGAAAGAGAAGTTCCGGCTGCCAAGACAGACGCAGCGTGTCTGGTCGCTGATGGCTGTCAGCTCCAAGTCGCCAAGCAACTGCCGTAACGATTGGCCGTTCTGCTCATCCTTGTGGCGCGACCAGGCCCTTAACAGGTCTTCCTTCAGCAGGGCAAATGCCTGATGCTCTCCGGGCGTGATGCCGGCATTGATGCGTGTGCCAAACTCGTCGTGCGTAGGTGGTGGAGCATCCTGCTGTTGTTTGTCCGCTTTCGCAGTTTCCTGCGGCAGGCCGATGAGTTCGTCCTCCCACGTGTGGTTGCGCAGGAAGACGGCGGGATTCTTGCGGAACTGCTTGTCGGGCTTTGCCTGCTTGTACAGAGGGAGGTATGCCATTGCCGCCGTGCGATCACGCTTGGAGAGTCGCTTCCATAGGGCTTCGGCCTTGCGGCGTTCTACCTTCTTATCGTATTCGCGCCAGAATGTCTCGAAACCGACAGGGTCGGACGAGTCGCCATCCGACTGCCCGGCGGTCATAGCTTCACGAAACTCCGCGATGAGTTGCAGAGGCGGCTTAGAGCTGTATGGCAGATTATTCCTCAGCCATTCGCAGGCCTCGTCTATCCATTCTTGCTTGTCCATTGTTCACCTCTACTCGTAGTTGATGACTTCCACTCGCTCCAGTCTGATGCCGAGCCAGTTCCTTTTGCGGGTAAGGAGGAGGGTGCAAAGAACATCATGGGGCGGTTCCTCCTTCACGACGTGGAGGGCGAAGGCATACTTGTCGTAGTCTGCGTCGGAGGCGGAGCGGTAGGCGGCGTAGGTGCACAGACGGCGGGCCGTGTCGAGGACGCGGGTGTCGGCAGCGCCCCCCTCTCCTTCGGGGAGGTCCGGGGTGGGGCTTAGGGTGCAGAGCGCCGCACGGGTGATGTACGCCTCGTGCTTCTCGGGCTTCACCTCCAAGTAGCCTTTCTGCTCGTAGGTGTGCAGCATGTCGAAGTATTCGAGCCAGGGCTGCAGGGATTTTCGTTTGCTCATAGATTTATTTACTGTCTTGTGGATTGAGTATTACATATTTCCCTTCAATCGAACATCGGCGCAATCGTCGGTCACATTCAGATCCGAAGGCAACAAGCACCGAACCGAAGAAGGGGTTGCCCGTGGTACCGTCGGGGCGCATGAACTTCACCCTGTTGCGCATAAACAGCAGCGAAGCGGCCTTCTGAAAGATAACATCCTGAAAGAGTACGTTGTCCGTTCTATTAACCAGCAAGGCAATACCGTTGTTGTGCTCAGCCAGCTTCATTACGAATAGAGTGAGTAACTTGCGCGAGTACGGCGGGTTAAGCCACACGACACCACGCCATTCCTGTTTCAGGCCATCATCTTGCTCTGTATAACACGCTGGTGCGATATCATAGGGACGGAGATGCGGCAACGGTGCGCATTGGTCGAGGTCAAAGGGTCCCAACTCGTCGATAATCCACTTCGGGGTGTACCACTCATACGAGGACACACTTGGATTACGTTGTTGTCTTGTATCCATAGTCGGTTAGAATGGCAGTTCGTTGCCACCGATTTACGATTTATTCTGCTGCACAATGCTCGAAGACATCAAGGATTTTGGTCTCGGCGACGCTCGACTTGGCGTAGTCAATCATCGTGCCTTGCATGGCTACGCCGATATTTTGCACGGCATTGTCGAGCGAAGTAGCCTGCACAAGATAGGTCATTGGAGTGCGCTTCTCCTTGCCGCTCTTCTCGTCGAGGGTGATGAATTGGATTTTGGCCTTAAAGAACAACGTGTCGGTGTTGTTCTGTTGCTCCAGTGGACGATGAAATACTTCATCTGCTTTCTGACCATCGCCTTTCTGCAAGGCACGTGTCATTTCGTCCACCTCATTATGGAACTTCTTCGCAGCTTCCGACATGAATATCACGTCGCGGTAGGCGGCGGGCTTGATGCCGGTAATCTCGAAGTCGCCGCTGATGTAGGGAGCAATCTGCTTGATGATGGCAGCTTCTGCCTCGGTATAACTGAGAGCTTCTACTACATACTGTTCTGTCACTTTCTTCAGCAGGCCATTTTCCTGCATCTGGTCGTAGCGCACTTTGCACTCGAACCATTGGGATGTCTTTGTTGTCATTGTTTGTTTGGTTTTATGTTAATTAGTTGTTTAGAAAAATCATGTCCAGCAGTACAGACAGTATTGGTCGTACTCTTCTGCGGGGATTTCGAGCAGACAGAGGAGGAGATTGCGGGTACGGTCACGGAGCTGTTCGTAGGTACCCCAGCCGTTGTCTGAATTGTAGGGCGTGAGTTCGTCGCGGTGATGCGTAATATAGAATGACACAGCCATAACCTGACGGACCAGCTCGGGCGTGATGCGCGTCACGGGCTGTTCCAACACCTCGCCGACCTTCTCACCGCCATCCGCCGTGTCCTTGCGGTGGATGGTGGTCTGCTCCAGCAGCGGATTAGTCTCGGGGTGCCACAGCAGGTTGTAGGCCGAGAGTGGTTTGGGCGTGAAGTCGGGTTTGTCGCGCTCGTAGTCTTGTGGCAGCGTGAGGTATCCGTCGGTGCCCGCGATGGGGACGTGCGAGGCCATGTCCGTGAGGTTGTGGGTGAGGTTCATGTGGAACAGTTCGTTGTCCTCGTAGTCGGTGACGTGGATGTCCGAGAGATCGGCGTCGGGGAAGTGCTGCCGCACCTCGTCGATGGTTTTCAGTTCGCGTGTCTGCCCGTTGTCGCGGACGAATACGCCAGTGCCTTGGTGCCGCACAGGGCGGCGGGAGTAGATGTAGAGGTCGAGTGACATGGTGATAATCTTTTTACTCTTTTACTTTCCCTACGTATTCCACCACGGGGTTGATGTAGTCGGTATCATAAAGCCAGTCACGGTTGGGCGAATCGTTCTTGAACCCAACGACGCGGTAGCTGTAGCGTCTGCCGTGGGCGTTATAGACGACTTCGCCTCCGATGCCGGGACAGTCGATATAACGACCGTCCGCATCGAAGATTTCGATGAAGGATTTTTCGGCAAGGATGTCTTTTGGCAGCATGGCCCGGCAATTATACCACATACACTCTCTGAATGGCACGCCTTCGCGCTTTGCTTCGCGGCGTAGCCTTAGTCCTTTGATAAAATTGATAAGTTTCATTTGTTGTAGCTTTTACTGTTTGCACCAATATGGATGGTTCTTAATCATATTATTTTTCTTACAGATATATCAACTAACCATTTGCGAGACTCACCCGCCCACGATATCTTGTTGCGGATGTTGATGTCCTCATTATCGTTGTTGAGAATGTATTCTCTTAGAAGTTGATCTATCCGCCATTCAAATTCTTGTCTGTCCATAGGTCATTCCTCCTTCCACCAGCCCCACGCGCCGCGCTTGGCATTGGCAATCATCGTGGGCGTGATGCCTTTGATTAGTTCCTTGTAGTCAGTCCATGCCACACACAGCTCATCGCCTCCTTCCTCGCAACTTTCACATGGCACAACGCCGTCTGTGAAGTAGCGAATGACTTTGAACGTCAGTTGATCCTCGCTGCGCCCTTTCTTGATGAAGGCGCCGACGAATCTTTTCTTGCCGGGGCTTTCCGTTGCCGAATGCCATTTGATTGTTTTCTTTTCCATAGGTTTCATTATTACTTTGTTTCTCTGTCAGCAAACTCAAATATCAAACGTGGGCGAAACTTGGCGTCGATGACGTAGCGGCCTCCAACACGGAGCAGTCCGCCGATGGTCCACTTACAGTCTGCCTTGCCGCCGAGATTGTGGCGCGAGGCACAGTTGAGGTAGGCCAGTTGCAGGTTCAGCCCAGCCTCCTTGAATTGCCGCATGGTTTGCACATGTCCGCAGGCGGGGCAGCGGAAACGCCAGTCGAGCTGTTCTTTGCCGTAGAGTTGTTCACCCTCGGCCCGCCATTCGGCGAGCGTCACGGCACCGATTTTGCCGGCAAGGTCGGGTTGGTTGCTCTCCTGATAGTAGTTCACGTACCAGTAGTCACGGTCTTCCTCCCATGCTGCCAGCACTGTCTCACGGTCAGTGCCAAGGCGGTCGGCATACTGCTGTGCGCGAGCCAGTGCCCATTCGTACTTCTGCCGCCATTCTTCCTTTCGCCCAGGCTCGCGCTCCAAACAACGATAGTATTCGGCGGTCAGCGATTCCAAGCCTTTCTTCGGTTCTGATGTTGTCATTGTTGTAGCTTTAATTGTTAATACATTCTCTCATAGTCGATGTCTTTGGGCATCAGGTCGGCGACGTAGGCCCAGCGCAGGGTGTCTTCCGCACGGTAGAGGATGGGCCACGTCTTGCGCAGCGTGCCGTCCTTTTCGAGCACGAGGATATGGCGGTCGCGCCCTTTGTAGTCCTTCTCTCGTCGCGGGTCGTCGCCGGGCTGGTGCCATGTGCATTCGCCGATTCTCTTCAGTTCCTCCAGCCATGCCTTCAGCTGGCGGTGCTCCAAGGCGCACGCCGTGTCGCCGCACGCCCGCTCGTCGCAGTGATTGATTGCCTCGTCCAGTGTCATATTGCTCTTTCGTTGTGATGCCCTTTTTGGCAGAAATTGGCTAAAAATCAGTTAAAAAATATTCAGTATCCGTGAGTGTGATGCGGGCCAAAGTAGCACCATCGACAGCGGTTGCACCGGCGCTTCTCTGGCTTCAGCAAGCACTCATGACCATAGGCGTGATGAAGGCCAAAACCTTTCTTATCGGTCTTGCTACAGTACTTGCAGTCGAGGATGATGTCCTCCTTGCCAAACGACACATAAATTCCCATTCGGCTGTCCATCGGTCAGTCCTCCTTTTGCTCGTTCCGTGTCTTCACCAGTACGAGCCGACCGTCCCGACACGTCTTCAGGTCGTAGCCCTCGCTTTGCATCTTGGCGAACATCGTCCGGCCCTGCTTGTTGTTGGCAGGGATGACGCCGAGGATGATGTTGGGGTCGTCGGCTCGTCCAAAATACTCGTCCTCGTCGTAGAGCTGGAAGAATCCTGGCTGGTCGGGTGCCTCGATGTTGCAGCTGCAGAAGAGCTTCAGCTTGCGGTCGTCACCCTCGAAACCCTTAAAAATGAAGGCCATCTTCGTGGGGTGATAGAAGAGGATGTTGCCGGGGCGGGCATCGTTGATGTTCCAGCGACGGTAGCCTACTTGGTAGTGCTTCGGGAATCCGCAGTTCTCGCAGGCGTAGTAGCCGTTGCTGTATCTCTCAACCAGGTCGTAGCGTCCGGTGCTGATTTCAGTAATCCAGTCGCCCGGCGAGAATTTCGGTGCTTCCTCGCGCTGTGCTATCACCTCGCGCATCACGGCCCAGTAGGTCTGCTGCTCGCGCCTTGTGACGGGCACGGCGCGTCCATCGGCACGCTTCACGACACAGCGGCGCACGATGTCCATACCGTTGAATGAGAGAATCTGCCGGTTGTCCTTCGGGTTCAGTCCGAGCGACATGAACACGGCGTTTGTGCCCGCCACACGGAATAGCGTTCCGGGGCGGAAGATGCGCTTGTAGTTTCTTTTCTTCATTGTCGTTGTCGTTTAAATGATTATTGTTTCTAATATTTATTGTTTGCCGTCGTTCTCTCTCATCCACCGCTCGGCCTGCTCGCACCAGTCCTTGCCTGCCGCACTGCTGCTGAACTCAGGCGTGCCCTTGGGGAAGCAGTCTGGACAGTAGAACGCCCCGGCGGGGTCGGCATCGTAGTTGCTGACGTGCCACCCGTGGTGGATGAGCCACTGCACGTGGAGCACCGTAGTGGTGCAGCAGTAGGGCTTGAGCACAGCATTGCGGTCGCGCTCCGAATACATATTTGGTACTTCCAGCTCCTTGCCGCACACCTTGCATTTCACCTTGCCCATACGGCTGTCTAAGCCGAGTTGCTTGCGTAGCTCGCTGATTTTCGTCATAATCCGTTGTCTTTTCCATTATTCCATTTCTCGATCTATTATCTGCCTCTGGAGGTAGGCTCCCGTAATCAGCAGCAGGCATACGCCCGCGTTCCTGCTGATGAAGCCCACCAGGCGCGAAGCCTGCCAATACTGGCCGAAGCCGATGTCGAGCAGGAAGTACGCCGCCGTGACGCAAGCAATGTAGAATATCCATCGTAGCAGTAGTCTCATGGCTGCGGGTCCTCCTTGCTGATGATTTCCTTTACGCCTTCCTGGTCGAATCTCCTTCTTCCGGCTCTCATTCTCAATGCCTGGAGGCAGTGGCTCCTCCTGCTGCATCTGGTCGATAAACTTCAGCAGCTGCTGGTATCTCATGTGTACGACGGCGCTGCTCGGGCTCGGCTCCCGCCCGCCCTGGCACTGTTCTTCGAACAATGCCACTTCTTCGGACATTCGCCGTTTTATCTCGGCCTTGATTTTATCTGCGTTGATGTACTTCATAATTCGTTTCTCGTTTATTCGTTGTGTTCATAATTTGAAGCTGTCGGTCACACTTCGTTGTCGGTTGTGATGTAGTGGTCTTCTATCTCAATCTTGATGTTGCGGATATCGCCGTTGTCGTAGGCGAGCTCTTCCTTGACGTATTCCATAACCTTCTTCTCTATATTCTCCTCGCGGCACAGGAATCTGCGTGCGTCGCTGCTGCTGTCGCTCTCCCAGATGCCGTCGCATTCAAGGTACTCGTAGTTGTAGGTGAACGACACCCACCAGGTGACTGGCTTTCGCTTTAACAGATCGCGGTCGCCAACGGCGGTCCACACGTTGCGGTTGCCGTTACGCCCGTCGTTTATCATGCACTTCACCTTCATGCATGGGAAGTCCTCTCCGAAGTCCACCCAGTCGGCATTGAAGATACAGTTCTCGCAGATGCAGTCGTACTTGCCCTGGTAATTGGGCATCAGCTGCTCGGCGCGGAACTCCATGCCGTTGATGGTTATCTGCTCTCTTTCCATCGCTCACTCCTCCTTCAGTTTAAACCAGTCGGCCAGCCGCCAGTGGGCGGGCAGGGCGTAACTCAGGTTATCGTCGCCGTAGAGGGCATTGTCATGGTCGGCGGTGTACTCGCTGCCCTCGGTGAAAGCCATGTGGTCAGGTCCCACGTTGCTGTGCAGGCTCTTCAGGCAGACATAAGTCTTGCCGCGTTCTATCTTCATACGGTCGGTCATCGCTCACTCCTCCTTCAGTTCTTTCACGCACTTCCTGACGATAGCCTCGGTCAGTACGTTGCCGTTGTCGCGGGCCATCTGGTCGAGTTTCTCCACGTCAAATTCCTCGGCAGAGAACTTGAACTGAATCCAGTTCGGTTCAAACTCGCGGTAGTCGAGCCGCGTCTTCGGTTCGTCCGTTTCGAGGACGTACTTCACCATGCGCAGCAAACGCTCACCTGCAGGCTTCGATTCCACAAAGCCACTGACATCATCCGAACTGGCTCCACGGCTCTTCCAATACTCGCCACCGCCTTCGGGCCGCTTGTCCTTGGGCTCGTAGCGCACGATGTCGCTATTGAAGTATTCGATGGCCACCGTTACGCCACGGCTGCCGAAACCGATACTGCCCGAGAATGGCCTGTATTGGCGTCTGTCGTTCTCAATAAGGAAGGGCACGTCACTGGGGTTCACATTATTCTTGTGGCAGGTTCTCACCCAATCATCCACCCAATTCTTCAGGTGGTTTAGCGTTACGATCTTTTGTTCGTCCATAATTCGCTTCTTTGTTCTTATCCTGCTGTCGCAGGGAAATTATTCAAAATTACATTCAAAAATTATTCAGTTATGCCTCGTGCATATCGCTATTGTACCGCTTGCGAGCCTCCTTGCGGCACCAACTGAATCGGAACGTCACGCTGCGGGCAAAACGACGGTGCAGACGCTTCATCTCGGGATAGTTGTCGCCGCTGATGTCTGGCCAGATGTCGAACCACGCATAGTCGAAATGCTCCGTCGGGCGGTACAGAAAAATGTCTTCGCAGACAATCTCCACGCGCGGGTCCTGATAGCACGGTGCCACAAGGTTGATTACGTCTTGCGATTTCTCTACCACTACGATGCGCCGGCACTGCCCACGGTCGAGCAATGCCTGCACCACCATGCCCAGTCCCAGTCCCGCAATGAGCACGCTGCCAGATGCCATTCCGATAAAGTCGGCATGGTCGCACACCTCGGCTGGTGTATTCGACATATACAGCAAGCCGTCCTTTGTCAGCATCCAGTAGTCGCCAGCTTCGAGCGCCCTCTCGCTGCACCCGTTGATGATGCAGCGCACTTTAGACCATTTCGTGTCCTGTTCGCTGACGGTGAACGGCCTGACCTCCCATCGTCCGCTCTTGCCTGCCTTTAGGTGCAAGTCAATCCTGTGTATGAAGTTTCTCGACATTGTTTAGTCCTCCTTTTCGTCAAAATCCACACACATGGGGTCACTGCCATACGCACGCCATTCATTGACGTCGCATTCGCCCCAAGCATCTTCATCCTCAATATCGCCGCTATCCTTGTCTTTGTGCCAATGCCGACAGTGAAGGCATATTAGCCTTTCAGCTATGGATTGCTTATATGGGTCGTGTGAGTTGATGCAGTGAACGGTCTCTGGGTCGTTGGCAATCGCTGGATCGGCGCAATGACTGCACAGTTCGTGCGTATCATCAGCCCACCAGCAGTTGCCGTGTTTTGGGTTGAAGCACGGATCGTTGTCCGTGCATCCACATACTTTACATATTCCGTAGGGCATAGCTATCTCGAATTATAAATGGTGAATGTGTCAGGTATAAAGTCGCATACGACGCCATTCCGCCCGCCTTTGTCTTCGACAAAGAAAGGACAGTCGCGCTCCATCCATGAACCGACATGCACCAGGCGTGGTTCCTTTATACCGCAGTTGAGGCATGTAGCCTTCATGCCATGAGGACAGGGTGTTTGGCTGCTGTCTGAGCGGAGGGTGTAGGAAATTACTTCTTGAGCCATAAATCAGTTCCCCTCCGGCTTTACAATACAAGTCGGTTGTGTACTCATAATGCCTGTTGTCATTTGAATTTTACTTCCATTTTCCCGCCGCGCTTGCGGACGGTCTCTGTCGGCTTGGCCTCCCACGCCTGGCAGTCTGCCCTGTGGTCGTCGCACTTGGCGAACTTCGCACAGAAGAAACACTGGAATGCTGCCATCGCTCAGTCCTCCCTGCTATATTCCTTAATAATCGGCTGGCACGTCTCCAGCACGCGGCGCACCTTGTCGAGGTCGAACCAGTCGTCTGTCCTTACGCCGCTCTCCATGTCAATCCAGAACTCGCCGTCGCGGACGTTCTCGAAGAGGTACGTCAGTTTGCCGGCCACGTTGTCGGGCGAGATGCCGCCGGCATAGCCGATCTTTTCTGCTGATTGGTAAATACTGATGGGCGTGTCGATGCCCAGCCCGCCGCTGCCGTCTATCAGCATTGATACAGTCCTGAGCCGGGGGTTCACGCGGCCTACCCACAGGCTGCGCTCAAAGAGCGCTGCATCGCCGGGGCGCTGCTGGATGATGACATCGGCGCAGCAGTTGGGCGGCATACTGGCCAGACGGTCGGGGTTGTCGCTGCGGTTGGCCACGTTGAGCTGCACGCGCTGGAACATACACCTGTAGAGATACGCTACGGTGTGGCGGTTGATGCGGTTCCAAAACCCGTCTATAGCGTCGTGGGCCGCCGAGCCGCAGATGTGCAGGGCGAGGTTCAGCCCACGTCCATAGAGGTTGGGCAGGAACTGCGGATTGAGGTAGCGCTGCGTGTTCTCATACCAGTGGTAGCTTGTCAGCACACCAAACTCCGCCAGTGGGTACTGCCGTTGTATGTCCTGCAGTTCCTGCAGGTCGGTTCGGGCGTCGATGCCCGTGAAGGTGATGTGTTTCAGTTTCATTGTTGTAGCTTTTTAATTGTTATATGGGTATCTTTCTTTGTATTTCGCAGTGGCTTTCTCGCGGATTTCGGCGTAGCATTGCTTCACATCCACGCCCAGCCTTTCCAGTTCGTCCATGAATAAGTGCCGTTCAATGTCGTCGTATTTCAGGTCGTAGCTGCGTTGCAACATCTGTCGCGTCTTCTCGCGGACTTCCTCACGCAGTGCGTCCTCACGTTGCAGGGCGTAGGTCAGTTCGCGCTGTAGTTGCTCGTAGGTCTTCTCGTGGCCATGGGATGCCAGTTCGTCCTTCAGCTCCTTGCATTTCTCATTATAGTCACGCTGGAAGTTATGAGCCGTGTCGCGCCAACGAGTCATATTGTAGTAGAACTTCTCGCCCAGACCCAGTGCATCGTCGGTGTATTTCTCCTTGTGTAGGCATGGCGCTTTCTTCTCGATTGTGTAGCGGTGGCAGTCCCATTTGTCGGCTTCCTCCTCGATATATATCAGCCCGGCATACTCCGGCACTTCATCAACGCTCACCATATCTTTCGGCACGGCGTAGTAGAAGTAATTTGGGCGCTTGAAGTGGTCGCAAAAATAGTGCTGGCTGTGTTTCCTGCAATCAGCTTCCCACAGCTCCAACGTGGGGTAGTGATGTTTGTTCAACTCGAAGTACTCCCAGAACTTTGGCATGTACTTATCACCTCGAAGAATGGCGTGCTTATCCACCTTGGTGAAATCATGCTTGAAGTCTGAGCGGCAAATCTTAATCTCAAACTCATAATAGTAGCCCGCTTTAGTCTTCAGCAGCTTGTCGCTTTCCCATGCGAACACATACAGCCCGTCGATGTTGTACCGCACGCTGTTCGTCGCAAAGAATCCCGACAGCACCCGTTGTATCGTCTGTTCTGTAAGAGAAGTTTTCATACTTCTATCTCCTTTTCAATTCTTCTTAGCCGCAGGGCGTGCTGCAATTCGTGGACGTAAAGCAAAACGAACGGGGTGTCATTGGTGTCTTCGTCGTCGTAGTCTGAAGTGACAACAATCATAAATCCTTCGTCACGCTCCTGGAGCATCAGTCCGCCGCCGACCCATGTTTTGGGGAAGAATTTTGCTTCTTCGTCGTTGTACTCCCACCCGTTCTTCTTCAGAATTTCCTTGGTGAGAGGGATAGGGTCAAGATAATTGAGCCAGATGCCTCCCTCATAGTCATCGTCATTGATAGGCTTGCACACTGCTGAGCCCTTCAAATTGAAATTCACGAGGCTATCCGCGCTGTCAACTGACAAAATTTGCACTACGGTACCCTCCTTGATGCAAAGTCCCGGTCTATTCACGCGGACATAGTCGCCGTTCATTAGTTCTGTTGGTTTCATCATTGTTGTAGCTTTTTATTTGTTAATACTTTCAAGTTTCCGGGCCAGTGCCTCGCAGAGCACGCGGCTCATGTTCACCTCCACGGCGTTGCCGATGTATTTCTTTTGCTCGGCTTGGGTACCTACGAGAACGTAGTCGGTGGGGAAGCCCATGATGCGTTTCAGTTCGCCGATGTTCAGCATACGCATACAAATGTCGATGATGCCATAAGCAGCCATAAACTCCTTCACCTTTCGCGTCCAGAGGCTGTCGCTCTCGTAGATGGCGATGCCCACCTCGCCCTCCTTGGTGGTAATGAGGTAGGGCGGCATCTTATCCATCCTCGCTATCAGCGTAAAGCAAGGTTTCTCGATGCTGCCGCCGTCGCTCTTGAATGAATAGGGATTCATCAGGTAATGATATTTGTGACATGCTGTTATAACTGGTGCCGGCCCATCAACAGAACTTCCGACATTATTGAAGTCGGTGCTCATCAACCACGGCTTGCAGGTAACAATTTTCTGCTTGGGCGTAGTGAGAACGGCGGGGTTCGGCTGTTCAATGCTGGAGAGCTGACCGCCGCCGCTGTATTCGTTGGCGATGAACTTCGTGCTCACGAGAGAAATCCTGTCCTTCGTGGTCACGGTGGGTGCAGGACTGTCAATCGACGAGTTGTAGCCGTTCCCGTAGTATGCCGTCACAAAGGCGTGACGTTCCTTGGTCGTCACAGTGGTCGCAGGTTCCTCGATGCTATGGTTGTGGTCAGCACCACCAAAATACTCCGTAAGGAACCTTGATGACACCAGTGCATGATGGTCGATGGTGGTCACGGTGCCGGCAGGCTGCTCGATGTCGATGTTCTTGCTGTCAGGGTCGCCGCTAAACTGCTTCGAGAGGAACTGACACTTCACCAGTCCGAGGCGGTTCTGGCACGCCACCGTGGGGCACGGCTCATCGAGGGAGGGTGCGTTGTGGTGGTTCTGCTGGTTCATGGAGTTGTATTTCAGAATCCACGCCTCGCACTGTTTCTTTCCTCCTGCCACAAATTTCACCAGGCCGGCGTAGATGCGTTCCAGCGTCTTCTCGCAGAGTGGCTTCTTGCGGGTGAAGATGCTCTCGCCGTCGTCGTCGAGGTCGAGCACGTCGCGGACGGCACGCCACTTGTGGTACATTTTGAAGAGACCTCCCTCGTCGCCATTCTTCGCGTAGGTCTGTTCGGGGAAGACAATGGGCAGCCCACGGCGGGCAAACTGCCCGAAGTAGCGTTTGCGCGAGGTGTATGCTCCGAAGTCGGCAGCATTCAGGATGCGCCAGTCGAAGTCGTAGCCATATTCCTGCACCTTGCGCACCCACCGCAGGTAGTCGCTGCCCTGGTCCTTGCTCACGGGTTTACCGTTCTCATCGAGCGCTCCCCAGCACATAAACTCCTCCACGTTCTCTATCTGGATGTAGTCAACGTCGAGTGCCTCAATGTAGCGGAACAGGTGATCTGCCAGTGTGCGGCTGTCGGCATCGCGGGGCTGACCACCCTTGGCCTTTGAGAAGTTCGTACACTCCAGTGAGGCCCATAGTACCACACGAGCCTTTGGGTATCTCGCCTTCATCTTCCGCAGGTGTGTCACCATCGGCGACAGTTCCAGCGTGCGGATGTCCTCGGTGAAGTGGAGCGTGTGCGGGTGATTGGCCTGGTGCGAGAGGATAGCATTCTTGTCGTGGTTGACACAGGCAATGACCTTGGCGCACTTTCTGCCGTCCACGCGGGCATACTCCACGCCGCTGCTGGTGCCGCCCGCGCCACAGAAGAGGTCGATGTAAAGTAGGGTTATTTGTTCCATGTTGTAGCTTTATAATTGGTTATAACTTCGTGTTTATCGCTTTTTCATGCACTTTAGCCTAAGAAGATGCAACACGCATCCGTCATCCACGGTTTTGGGGCAGTCCGGCGGACAATAAGTAGCGCCGTCGTATTCGTCGGCCATTAAGTCGCACACCTCCGATTCAAGATATTCAGCAATCATTTTTGCCGCCTCCTGCAGCAGTACAGAGTTTTTTATTGCACCTCTTGCCATAATTTTATTTCTTCTTAATTTTAGCGTTCATTTTCTCTATCTCCTTAGCCTCTTTTGCCATCGTGTTGAGCGTATCGAGGATGATGGGGAGATTGGCATCATAGACCTGTTGAGGATCTGAGTAGCCCTGGTATTTCATTACGGAGTTGACGGTGCCGACTTCGCCTTGCAGGGCGTCGCGGAACTCCTGGCTCTTACCGATATCAGTGAACAGGAGAGGATAGGCCTTCTCGTAGTAGAGAACGGCGGTGTGATAGGCCTGGAAGCAGATGTGGAAGAGGGGGAGAACGGTCTGAGTGTCCTGATTACTCTGAGTATTCTGGCTGATCCGGGTTAACCGCTCCCGCCAGAACGGGATGGTCTGCTCGGCACGTTCCGCTTCGTAACGGTAGATGCGGCGCGGACGAAATCGGTCGTCGGTGGCGGTATCCTCCTTGGCTGGCACAAGGCAGTAGGCCAAGAACTGCGCCTGCAGGTCGAGGGCTTCCTCCTCGCTGTTCCCTTCGTGGAAGAGTTGCGGGGCCAGTGCCTGCATGGAGCGATACTGCTGCCATGTGATGTTATTGCACGCCATCTGGGGAAGGGAGAAGTGGAGAGTGGAGAGTTTAGAGTGTAGAGTTAAGAGTTTTCTTTCCTTATCGCTCATGCGCTTCCATTCGCTG
>Ga0247608_10000160_pt1 | contig 125895 bp, 99 predicted proteins | sample 176DNAGHGlowgp2_FD_193490 | JGI IMG/M metagenome (GOLD analysis project Ga0247608, IMG submission 193490) | Sheep rumen microbial communities from Palmerston North, Manawatu-Wanganui, New Zealand - 1766 DNA GHGlow gp2 | ecosystem: Host-associated > Mammals > Digestive system > Stomach > Rumen ...
TGCACGTATGGTTCACATGCCGCATTGTAGATAGTTGTAGTGCCTTTGGCAAGAGTCGCAGCCATCACTATGTTGGCGGTACCTGTCACAGATGCCTCCTCAAGAAGCATATATTTGCCGGTCAGACCATTTTTTGTGCCTACACGGTAGAGGCTGCCTTCAGCGTCGTAGTTGAATTCCGCACCAAGTTCGATCAAACCGTGGAAGTGGGTATCCAAGCGTCGTCTTCCTATCTTATCGCCTCCTGGCTGAGGGATGATAGCTTTTCCGAAGCGAGCCAAAAGAGGTCCGATAAGCATCACCGATCCACGGAGCATTGTGCATGATTTGGCAAACTCCTCAGTTTCAATATAGTTAAGATTTACATTTGAGGCACAGAAAATATAAGTGTCCTTGCTAATCTTTCTTACACTTACGCCAAGGTTGATTAGCAACTGAATTAGGTTGTTGACATCAAGGATATCAGGCACATTGCTGATTTCTATTTCACCTTCAGAAAGCAATGTGGCGCAAATCACCTGTAATGCCTCGTTTTTTGCGCCAGCCGGTGTGATTTCACCGGATAGACGGTAGCCGCCTTCAATTACAAATTTTGCCATTATTTAGTTCTTTGTTTTTTATTCTTTTTTCTTACAGACCATCCGAAAGTGCCGATCATCTCTCCGAGCGTATAGTATTCGCCATGTGAGTAAGCGATCAGGTCAGCTTTGTCAAGCTGGAATCTTCCAGTCTGATTATCAATATATTTGTCGTCAGCCAACACATTCACCACGTCTGCTATAAACATGTCGTGGCTGCCAAGTTTCACAATTTCACGCACTTTGCATTCAATTGAAAGCGGAGATTCCTCTATGTAGACGGAATTGACCACCGCTGTTTTTTGGGGAGTCAGACGAGCCTCCTTGAATTTATCATGATCCCTACCCGACTTCACGCCGCACCAGTCTGTGGCTTTGGCAATTGATTTGGAAGTGAGGTTGATGACAAATTCCCCCGTACGCTTGATAATCTCGTAGCTGTGTCGCTCCGGACGAATCGAGACGTAGCACATAGGAGGATTAGTGCAAATGGTGCCCACCCAGCTTGCGGTGAATACGTTGTAGCTTTCAGCGTCGTCACCACAAGAAATCAGTGCGGCAGGCACTGGGTATATCATATTTCCTGGCTTGAATGTCAGTTTCATTACAACACAACGATATCCTCAACGTCAACAGTCTTCTCGCAATAGTGGCAGACGTATGTCTCTGCTGACGGGTGAAGCTGACGGAATTTAGTCTTCATTGGTTCGTTGTTTGTGATACATTTAGGGTTCAGGCATTTCACCACTCCGACAACCTCCTGTGGATAGTTCAAAGCCATTTTTTCCACCACCTTGTAATCACGGATAATGTTGATCTTTGCATGAGGAGCGATAAGAGCAACTTTGTTCACCTCTGTCTGTTCTAGGAATTTTTCAGAGATTTTAATGATAGCCTTTTTGCCGAGCTTGGCGCTGTCAAGGTTGTATCCGAAAGTTATCTGGCTGTGTGTATTCTTAAGGTTAAGAATAGCGATCACCTTGAAAAGCTTGTCTGAAGGAATATGGTCGATTACTGTACCCTCTTTGAGAGCGGCGACCTTTAATTCTTTATTGTCGATAGTCATTGTAGCAAGAGATTAAATTAAACCAAGAGCGTCACAAATAACAGCCTGACGGGCATACATCCCGTTTTTAGCCTGCTGGAAATAGTAAGCCTGTGGTGTATCGTCAACATCATTGGCGATTTCGCCGACGCGTGGAAGCGGATGAAGCACCTTCATGTTTGGACGGGTGTTCTCTAGCATTGAGGCGCAAAGAGTGTACACGTTCTTTACTCTTTCGTATTCCATAAGGTCGGAGAAACGTTCCTTCTGCACTCTTGTCATATATAATATATCGGTATTGCCAATCACATCCTGCGACAGTTCTTTCAAATCTTGGAAAGGAATATTGTTTTCCTTGCAGAACAACTTATATTTCTCAGGCATTGCCAACTCTATAGGAGCGACGAAATTAAAAGTTGGAGAGAAGTGTGACATTGCCATAATAAGCGAGTGGACGGTGCGTCCGTACTTCAAGTCGCCAACCATTGTGATGTTGATATCGTTAAGTCTGCCCTGGGTTTGCTGGATAGTGAAAAGGTCTAGCATCGTTTGAGTAGGATGCTGGTTAGCACCGTCGCCCGCATTGATAATAGGAACATCAGTGACCTCAGACGCATATCTTGCAGCTCCCTCGATATGGTGTCGCATTACGATAACATCCGCATAATTGCTCACCATCTTAATTGTGTCCTTTAAGGTCTCTCCTTTGGATGTGCTGGAAGTGGCAGCGTCGCTGAAACCGATGACTCTTGCACCAAGACGGTTGGCTGCGGTCTCAAAACTCAAACGTGTGCGAGTAGAAGGTTCAAAGAAAAGTGTAGCGACAACCTTTCCTTGCAGTATCATTTGATTGGGGTTCTTCTCAAACTCTTTAGCGGCAGACAACACTCTTAAAATATCATCTTTGCTGTAGTCTGTAATAGAAACCAAACTTTTACCTTTCATTGTATGACTTATCTAAAAATTACGATGCTAAATTACAACAATTTTGCAAAAACTTAAAACAATAAAGCAACAAAGAATTAATGATAATAAAAAAAACTCACTATATTTGCGAACGGAAATTGATTTAGAATTTTTATAACAAAGAATTTATGGGCAAGATCATAGCAATAGTTAATCAAAAAGGCGGTGTCGGCAAAACGACAACGACTGTGAACTTGGGCGCTTGTTTGGCTACGTTAGACAAGAAAGTTCTTATAATTGATGCGGACCCTCAGGCTAATGCTTCGTCTGGATTGGGTTTGGATATTTCCGAACTCAACAATACTATATACGAATGTATGTTGGATGGAGCCAATCCAAAGGATGGAGTGCAGAACACTAGTCTTGAGTGTTTGAAGATTTTGCCTTCTCATATTGACCTTGTGGGAGCAGAGATCGAACTTCTTCAGGTGGAAGAGAGAGAGAGCGTTTTGAAAAAAGTGCTTGCGGGAATCAAAGATGACTACGACTTTATTCTAATAGACTGCTCACCTTCCCTTGGTATGGTCACTGTCAACGCCCTGACAGCCGCCGACTCTGTGCTTATTCCTGTCCAGGCTGAATATTTCGCACTTGAAGGTATCGCTAAGTTGGTCAATACAATGCAGATTGTAAAGAAAAAGTTGAATCCGTCTCTTTCTATAGAAGGTTTCCTAATCACTATGTATGACCCTCGTGCAAGATTGGGTCGCCAGGTGATTGAGGAGATCACTCGCTACTTCGGCGAAATGACATTCCAGACGGTAATCAACAGAAATGTGAAACTGGCAGAGGCTCCAAGCTTCGGACAGAGCATTATAGAATATGATATTGAAAGTAAGGGTGCTCAGAACTATATGCAGTTCACTCAGGAGTTCCTTGCTCGCAACGCATCAAAAACATATTCTGGAGAACTTAAATAACATAAGATGCTGAACAACAATAACAAAAATAAATTTAAGCCTGGTGGTCTGGGCAAAGGTCTTGGCGCTCTGTTAGGCGACAAGAATATGTCCGATGAGAAAAAGGCTGAGGTAGAGGAAAAAATTGAGAATCTTAAAGGATCTTCTTCTCTTGAAGAGATATCTTTGGATCTTATAGAAGCTAATCCAGACCAGCCTCGACGCGAGTTTGACTCAGAAAAGATGCAGGAACTTGCCGATTCCATCAAGCAGATTGGTGTCATTCAGGCTATTACAGTTCGTAAAGTAGGCGACAAATATCAGATTATCTCTGGTGAACGCCGTTATAGAGCGTCAAAACTAGCTGGTTGCACTACTATTCCAGCTTACATCAAGGATATTTCAGACAATGAGGTGCAGGAGATGGCTCTTGTGGAGAATATCCAGCGTGAGGATTTGAATGCAGTGGAAATAGCGATGGCTTACCAGAATTTGATGCAGGTGTGCAACTACACTCAGGAGCAGGTGAGCGAGAGAGTTGGAAAAAATAGATCCACTGTAACTAACTATCTCCGTATCCTTCGTTTGCCAGCGCCTGTTCAGGTGGGCTTGAAGGAGCGCAAGATCGAGATGGGTCACGCACGTGCCCTGCTTGGTTTGGATGATGAAAACGAAATCATCCAGGCTTATCAGAAAGTGGTGAGAGACTGTTTGTCTGTGAGAAAAACGGAGCAGATGGTGCAGGACGAAAAGTCGAAAAAGTTCGATTCTGATCCTGAGACTCCTGCCAAACCTTCAAAACAGTTGCCAGAGGAGTATGAGGCATTAAAGAACCGTTTGCAGAAGATCTTTAATGTGAAGTCGGATTTGGTTCGCAACAATAAGGGTGCAGGAAAGATTACCATTCCGTTCGGAAGTGATGATGAACTTGAAAAGATCATAGAAACATTGGATAGCATCCAGAGAGGTGAATAAGTTGGAATATACAAAAAAAATATTAGTCTCACTTATGTTCATTGCAAATTGCATCGCTGCTTTTTGCAATGATTCTCTTTCTGTGGCAAACGAAGTGACTCCTACAGTCGCTGATAGCGTCCATTCGCAGACGAATGCTGTTGCAGACAGTGTGAATTCAGCAGTCGCCACTACTGCAGACAGCCTGAATAACGTTGTCGTTGCGGACAGTGCCGACGCCTATGTGATGTCGAATTCTGATAATGTTGCCTCACCGTCGAAACAAAGGAGATCAAGAAAAAGAGCTGGTGAAGAGTATTGGATGCCGGATCCTAAAAAGGCAATGTGGCTATCTCTTTTATTGCCCGGTGCCGGTCAGATCTACAACCGTTCATATTGGAAGGTGCCTTTGATTTATGGCCTTGGAATAGGAAGTTTTTATGTGGTCTCTTTCCAAGGACGAATGTATAAGGAATATTCTGCTGCCTACTACTCTTTGGTGGACAATGATCCTAAGACACGTGATTTTGATCCTATCTTTGAAGGATTGGGTAATGTGGACGACAATTGGAAGAAGACTGTGCTAGAACGAAAGATGAACACATACAGAAGATACAGAGACATGTGTATTTTCGCATCTGTATTGCTATATGTCGGCAATGCTTTGGATGCATTTGTGGATGCCCACCTTTATGATTTTTCTATTTCGGAAGATTTATCACTGAATATCAGACCAGAAATTAAATATGATGAACATTATGCAACTGTGAAAGGATCCCAACAGTCGTTAGGGTTGAAATTCACGTTGAATATTGGAAACAGAAAATAAAATGATCAAGAAATTTATTTCCGTTGTTGCGGCAATTACCTTCAACTCATTTATAGGTTTATCTTATGCTGCAGCGGATAACAATGAAAACGAGGAAGTTGCAGAGGCGGAAGACAATGAAGCTGAATCAGAGGCAGAAGACGACGATGTTGCGTTAGAAATACCTGTCGATTCTACTATTTCACAAAAGGATACATCAGATTGTGATGAAATTAAGGATGTGGCATGTCTTCATGTGCCAGAGGCTATGGAAATCAGTTTGGACAGCCTGATCAACGCATATCGCAAGAATTATTTGCAGTCGGACTGCATCACAGATTCAATCGGAGAAGTGTTGGAGGACAGTGTCTATATCGAAAGACTGAAGGCAATTCCGTCGATTATGGAGATGAACTATAATAATATAGTCAAGAGATACATTGAGCTATACACTGTGAAGAAGAGAAAGCAGGTGGAATATATGCTCGGTCTCGGCAAATACTATTTCCCAATATTTGAAGACGTGCTTGATAGCGAGCAGATGCCGATAGAATTGAAGTATCTGCCAGTGATCGAGTCTGCTCTTAATCCACGAGCATTCTCAAGAGCCGGTGCGTCTGGTTTGTGGCAGTTCATGTTCTCCACAGGAAGAATGTACGGACTTAATGGCAACAGCCTTGTGGATGACCGTCGTGATCCGTTCAAGTCGACACATGCCGCAGCCAAATATTTGAAGAATCTGTATGGCATCTACAAAGATTGGTCGCTTGTGATTGCGGCATATAATTGTGGACCGGGAAATGTGAACAAGGCGATTCGTCGTTCGGGTGGCAAACGAGATTATTGGGCTATCTACCCTTTCCTACCGCGTGAGACACGTGGATATGTGCCTGCGTTCATTGCCGCCACATACACGATGACATATTATGCTGAGCATAAGATTTGTCCGGCAAACATCCAGTTTCCTCTTGCCTGCGACACTGTCCATACAACAAAGCGTATGAGTCTGCAGCAGATTGCGGCTATCTTGGGTCAGGATGTTGAGATATTGAGAAATTTGAATCCTCAGTATCGACGTGATATCATTCCAGGCTCAAAGGATTACACCATCTGTTTGCCAAGTTCGGCAGTCAACGGATTTATAGAGCACGAAGACACAATCTGCAATTATAAGAAAGAGGAACTTTGTCCGCAGCGTATACAGGTGGAGCCAGCGTCATACGGCAGAGGCTATTACGGACCAAGCAACGGACGTGTCTACAGAGTCCGTCAGGGCGATACTCTCGGAGCGATTGCAAGACGCAACAGAGTGAGCGTGGCTCAAATCAAGAGATGGAACAATCTACGCTCCGACAAATTGTCGATCGGACAGAGGTTGATTGTGAGATAATTAGATAATTTATAATATTAAAGACGGGGCATATCCTCGTCTTTTTTTATTTGATCATTTTTGCAGTGTATTTAATAGTCCGTAGATTGCTTGTTCGGTTATTGTAATTTCTCTATCCTAAAAAAAGGTAATGCATTCCAAAATTTAGGTATGTTGATATATAATCTATAAGAATATCTTTGCATCAGTTAACAACCAAAACAAGAATAAAATGTATATTGAAAATATTAAGTCACCGTCCGACTTGAAGGGACTGGATATCAAGGCTCTTAAAATTGTCGCAGATGAGACACGTGCCGCTGTGCTCAACCGTGTGAGTAAACATGGTGGACATGTTGGACCCAACCTTGGTTTTGTGGAGGCGACTGTGGCGCTTCACTATGTTTTCAATGCTCCTGAAGACAAATTTGTGTTTGATGTCAGTCACCAGTGTTATCCACACAAGGTGCTTACCGGCCGTGCGTCTGGTTTTCTTGGCAATGTTGACGACATGAATGCCATAAGCGGATACTCTTCTCCTGCGGAAAGTCCTGTGTATGATAATTTTGAGGTGGGTCATACATCTACATCTGTAAGCCTAGCCACAGGTTTGCAGAAAGCGCGTGATGTCAAAGGAACAAAAGAAAACATTATAGCAATAATCGGAGACGGCTCGCTTTCAGGTGGTGAAGCTTTCGAAGGACTCAACGAAGCGTCCGAGTTGGGTACAGGAATAATTATCGTTGTCAATGACAATGAAATGTCGATCGCTGAGAATCACGGTGGAATCTACAAGAATCTTCGTGCGTTGCGTGAAAGTAAGGGTGAATGCAAGCATAATTGGTTTAAGGCGTGGGGATTTGAATACAAGTATCTGGAGGAAGGAAATGATGTGGAGAAACTGATTGAGATATTCAAATCAGTAAAAGACACAGACAAACCAACTGTTGTGCACATACATACAGAAAAAGGACATGGTTTTCAGCCTGCCGTCGACAATAAGGAAGGATGGCATTGGGGAATGCCTTTTAACCTTGCCGATGGAAGCCGACCTGCAACTCCTGCTTTTGAGAGTTATGAGCAGCTTTATAGCGACTGGATGCTCCGTGAAATGAAGAAAGACCCTACCCTTATAGCTGTAACGGCTGGCACTCCTGCGGCTGCCGGATTTACTCCCGCAAAACGTAAGGAAGCTGGATCACAACATATTGATATGGGTATTGCGGAAGAACAGGCAGTAGCCATGGCGAGTGGAATGGCAAAAGGTGGTTTGCGACCAGTCTGGACCGTTTATTCCACTTTCATCCAGCGCACATACGACCAGATAGCTCAGGATTTGTGTATCAATTCGAATCCAGCCGTCATAAATGTAGCTTGGGGAGGTACTGGCACAATGAACGACATCACCCATATATGTCTTTTCGACATTCCTATGCTATGCAGTATTCCAGGTCTTATTTACCTTGCTCCGACCAATTGTGAGGAGTATTTCGCAATGCTTAAATGGGCAATCCTTCAGGATAAGAAACCTATCGCTATTCGTATTCCAAGCAACGGTGTGATCCACACATCTGATAAGGTAGACGAGGTATATAGCTATGAGTCAAAATACAAAGTGACGCATAAGGGCTCGAAAGTGGCTGTTATTGCGGCTGGATCTTTCTATCAGAAAGGAGAAAATGTGGTAAAAATCCTTGCTGAAAAAGGAATCGATGCTACGCTAATCAATCCTCGCTATCTTAATGAAGTCGACGCTACTACTCTTGACAGTCTTAAAGCAAACCATAATTTGGTCGTGACTTTGGAGGACGGTTGTAAAGACGGTGGTTTTGGTGAACGTGTGGCCTCTTATTTCAGTGCTTCAGACATGAAAGTTCTTGTCGGTGGTGTGAAAAAAGATTTGTATGACAGGTTTGATGTCCATCAGTTGTTGTCCGACAATCGTTTGCTAGACGAACAGATTGTTGAAGACATCTTAGAAATTATTTAAATTAAAAAATTGGATATAGACACGAGGATAGTTAAGTGCGGAACGCCATAACTACTCCTCTCTAGTGCGAGAATATAACTGCTCGTTTGGGCTCTCTCAGATCTGGTTTGTGATCTTTTATAGCAAAATATTTTAAGCAAACTTAAACAACTTCTTATGCAAGAGATATTTTTTAACACAATACAGGAATTCAACGACTATCAGGGTGTTGAGACTCTTCACCCTCTGATAAGTGTAATGCGAGTGGAGAATGTTGATCACATCAAGGAATGTGTGATGCATTACGGCCTTTATGCCATCTATCTTAAGGAAAACAAAGGATGCAAACTTTCATATGGACGTACACCATACGATTTTGACGAGATGACAGTGACAAGTTTTGCTCCTGGGCAATCGGTTAAAGTGGAGCCTAATCCTGATGTGCCATTTGCAAAGTTTACCGCTCTGGCGTTTCATCCTGATTTGCTCAACCGTACATCCTTGGGAAAACAGATGAGTCGCTACGGATTTTTTGACTACTCGTCAAATGAGGCACTGCATCTTTCTGCTTCTGAAGTGGAAATTTTCCGTGGAGTTCTTGCAATGATAGATCAGGAATTGCACCGTGGTATCGACAAACATACTAGGGAACTTATAGTTTCAAACATAGAGTTGCTTTTGAACTATTGTCTGCGATTCTACGACCGTCAGTTCATCACTCGTGAGGAGATCAACCATTCTGTGGTGAAGAAGTTTTTGTCTTTGTTGGATGAGTATATCACAACAAAGGCGGAATCTGAAGGTCTTCCTACCGTGGCGTGGTTCGCGGATAAATGTTGCTTGTCAAATGGCTACTTCGGCACGCTTATCAAAACTGAGACTGGAAGGACAGCAAAAGACATCATAAATGACCATCTTCTTGTTAAGTCAAAGGAACTTTTGCAGTCTGACTTTCTGACTGTCGCCCAAGTCAGCCAGCGTCTAGGATTCGAATATCCACAACATTTTGTCCGTTTTTTCAAAGCTCTTACTGGTCGTTCACCGTCGCAATGGAGAGCTGCTTAAAATTCATCTAAAGACTTAGATACTGTTTATAATTGAGGATTGTCAAGGGCGGAACATCCTTTCCATCCTCTTTAATACAAATTAAAATAATTTATAAAACTATGAATAAACTTATTTCATTCATTCTTACATTATTTATCACTATGGGACTATCTGCACAAAACAAAAAAACTGTTGTCGCCTATTTTTCAGCTTCTGGTGTTACTGAGGGTGTTGCAAAAAGATTGGCAAAAGAACATAACGCCGATATCTACACTATAGAACCAGCTCAGAAATATACTTCTGACGACTTAAATTGGCGTAACAACAAAAGCCGTTCTTCTGTCGAAATGAAGGATTCAAAAGCCAGACCTGCGTTGAAGGAGAGTAAAAGTCTTGCTCAATATGATGTGATATACATAGGCTACCCTATTTGGTGGAATTTGGCACCACGTATCATCAACACGTTTATCGAACAGGCTGATATGGATGGAAAAACTGTCATTCCATTCGCAACTTCAGGAGGAAGTTCGATCACTCAGTCAGTAAGTGATCTTAAATCATTGTATCCAAATATCAAATGGCAGAGCGGAATGCTTATTAACAGATAAAAATCCAGTTATGAAGAGTATTTTTTCAAATCTATATTTGGTTATGGCCACGTTATTTATGATGTCCTGTCAGAATGACGAAGCCAATGCCATGCCACCTGCAGATGACGACATTTCAGAGAATGTGAACAAGACGCTGATTGTCTATTACAGTTATACAAATCATACTGAGGAAATTGTGTCTGATCTCAAAAGTCTAGTCGACGCTGATGTATTGGAAGTTGAACCAACAGAGAAAGGTCTTGACTATGCTGCCAATAACTATAGAATCGGCACAGAGCAACTTACCAAAATAAAGGATAATCCTGAAGAAGAAAGCAGTTATCCGGCTATAGATCCAGTCGATGTTGACATGAGCAAATACAACACTGTTATCATAGCTACCCCACTCTGGTGGAGCCAGATGTCTTCAAATATGCAGACATTCTTGTTTAAGTATGGTAGAATGATGGCGAACAAAAATATTGGGCTTATTGTAAGTAGCCATAGCAGCGGTATTAGTGGTGTCGAGGCGGATGCAAAACGACTTGTGCCAAATGGAAAATTCTTAAAAAGTCTTTGGATTAATAATGCCAATCATGCCAAACGTAAGTCTCTTCTCGAACAATGGTTAAAGGACATTGAGTATGCTAGTCTTGGATCAAATGTCACATCCCAAACGATGATTATCAATGTAAATTCACATAATCTTATTGTTGATCTTGCCGACAATTCGTCTGCGGCATCACTTATTGATTTATTGAAAAATGGTCCATTGACATATGAAGCTCATGACTATGGTGATTTTGAAAAGGTGGGAGATATAGGTCATTCTCTTTCTGAAAACAATGAGCAAATAACAACAGAGCCAGGAGACGTGATTCTTTACCAAGGTAGCAATATTTGCATTTATTACGGCACTAATTCATGGAATTTCACTCGTTTGGGTAAAATTAGAGGAGTGACACAGAGTGAGTTAAAGGAGATTCTTGGTGATGGAAATGTGACAATCACACTATCTATAGGTAGCACATCTTCTGTCAACATAGTCAGGGCATCGGATGGTTCTTCAAGTCAAATATATTCAATCAGAGGCCACAAACTTGCTTTTGTTCCAGAATCAGGAATTTATATAGAAAACGGAGTGAAGAAAATGAGGTAGCAAATTTGAGAGCAATTTTCTTATTTTTGAAAACTAAAACAAGAAATACTTCATAACGTGGTTTGGATTTATCCAAACAAAAAGAAAAATCCATAAAAAAGGAACCGGTGTTTTGACTGATTCCTTTACTTTATTTTGTAACCTTTAGTATTAAGCCCCTACTCCCGACAATCTGGCATGTGGAAAGAATTGGGAAATGCGACCTCTTTTTTCTAAGTTGATAAAGTCGCACACGTTATTGATTTGCTCTGCTATAGATGTGCCAAATTTATTGTCGAAGAATGCACTGCCAATAGTGAATGTCCAAGGCTGTACATTTTTGATGAATTGTAGACGCTCATAGCTGTCTATGCTTCCGGCAACACATATAGGTAGTCCTGTCTTTGACACCATATCAGAAATCAGTTGCTCGGCGTCGTCAATGTATCGATAACCTAATAGGTCTATACCAAAGACTCCTTTTTCCTTCAATCTTTGAGCCTCTTCCACCATCGACTCTATACTTCCTTTTAGTACGGATGGTCTGTCGACAATCTCACCAACAAACGGCATATAAGCAAGTTTGTGTTTTTTGCAGAACTCAAGAATTTTGTCAGAGTACATGGTGCCCATAAGAAGGTCGACGCCACACTTCACAGCCATCTCTGCACCTTTTAATCCTTCCTCTTCTGTGTATTCAACCACCTCTAAAACAGTGCGTTTGCCGCATGCTTTCATTCTGGCAAATATACGTTGCATCTCTTCAAGTGGAAGCGGCTGCTCCTTGAATCCCCAATATAGGGCTTTAGAGTCCTTACATTGTTCAAATATTTCGTATGCATTCCTCACTGTAAGGTCGTTGTGAGTAAGCATTACAATAAGTTCTGGTTTCATGTGATTAAGATAATTAAGCTTTTAGACATTCAAGATATTGGTGTATTGTTTCTTCAATACCAAGGTAAAGAGCATCGCTGATTAGTGCGTGGCCGATTGAAACTTCGTCTACCCAAGGAATCTGCTGATGGAAATATGCAAGGTTCTCAAGGCTTAAATCGTGTCCGGCATTAAGGCCAAGTCCACATTCTCGCGCCACTTTTGCAGCCTCTAAATATGGTCTGATAGACTTTTCTCGGTCAGCCGCATAATTTGTCGCATACGCTTCTGTGTAAAGCTCTACTCTGTCCGCTCCGATTTCAGCAGCTTTACGAATCATTTCTGGCTTTGGATCCACGAAAAGGGAAACACGAATTCCGTGGCTCTTGAAATCAGCAACTATTTTACGCAAATAATCTTCGTGTTTGATTGTATCCCAACCTGCATTGCTTGTAATGGCATCTTCTGCATCTGGCACAAGAGTGACCTGTGCTGGTTTGATTTCGTTTACCAATTCAATAAATTTAGGCACTGGGTTGCCTTCGATGTTAAATTCCTGAGTTAGCAACGGTTTGAGGTCGTGTACATCCGCATAACGGACATGACGCTCGTCTGGACGAGGATGTACAGTGATACCCTGAGCTCCAAAACGCTCACAATCCAATGCGAATTTTACCAAGTTTGGCATATTTCCACCACGAGCATTACGAATAGTGGCAACCTTATTTATATTTACACTTAACTTCGTCATTTTTTCAGTTGTTTTTCTGTTTTTCCGCAAATGTAATACGGTTAAATGAAACAAAAAAGTGGTTGTTCCTACTCATAAAACAGTTGTTCCGAAATTCGCAAAAGAAATATCAACCGTATTGTAATTCGGCTATTTTAATGACATAATTGTTGGTTTTGCCGCATTTTTCCTTTCTTGTTGTAAATTTGGGATCACCACACTTATAAATATAGGCTATACAGGCATTTGATTCCGCCAATTGCCTTCTTGGTCAGTTTCCAAATTATTTCAAAATCGCCCCTGCCACGGAAGCCTGCGGATACATTGCTCCATTCTCGGTCAGTGTGATTCCGACTTTATCGAACGAAACAACCTTCGCCAATCTGAAAATGTCCTGTTGCTCTGGCCACATCGGATACCCTACTGCCGGACGTATGCCTGTCCATCCAAACTGACTCAACTGCTTTGCCAAATATTGGTTTCCAGCTTCCACAAGTCGGTCTGCGAGTGATTGGGCAAGCAGTGCCTCATAATTGTCGTCGCCTTTCTTCAACTCTTCTATATGCTTGATGAATGGTTCGGAAATAGTTGCTGCAAAGAATCCGAGAATATCACCGTCTGCTTTTATATGGCAGCAAATGGGTGCCCAAGTGTCGCACAACTGTAATGTCTCGTCATCTTTTTTGATTTTCAATCCATCCGCGTCGACAAAGGCAGAATAGAATGATTCTAGTGAATTGATGCCGAATCCAGGCATTTGCTGGAGTCTGTTTAGTAGCTCTTCTGCGTCTTCATGCAGAGATTTTGCTTCGTCGCTACCCTCCTTCACTCTCCAAACGTGGTAGAAATATCTCCAGTCGATAAGTGGACGGACTTCAGAAAGTGCGATCAAATCGTGGATTTTTTCGCCGTTATATGGTGGCTCGACACTTTTCTCAACCTCTTTTTTCTCTGGAGCTGGAATAGAGTGTGCCTCTGCAGGGGATTTTTCCTCTTTTCCATTCGCATAGTCGTCGCGCAGACGTTGCTGATACTCTTTTATTTCAGTGATGAACGCATCTTTTGAGTCGGAAAGTAGACGTGAGACTATTACCGGATTTTGTGCAGCATCCGACGCTCTGATCACAACTCCGTTCGGATACAACGGGGCCATTTTCAATGCAGTATGGAGGTCTGATGTCGTCGCACCACCCACAATCAGCGGAATATTAAGTCCTGCTTCTTGCATCATTTTTGCCACCGTACACATCTCTTCAAGCGACGGTGTGATCAATCCGCTAAGGCATACGACATCACTTTTCTCTTCTATGGCGGTCTTGATAATATCGTCTGGCGGCACCATGACTCCCAAATCTGTAACACTATATCCGTTGCAGGTCAGCACAACAGCCACAATGTTTTTACCGATATCGTGGACGTCTCCTTTCACAGTGGCAATCACTAGTTTGCCGGCTGAATGTGCGTCTCCATCCGACTTTTGAATATATGGATTCAGTATGGACACTGCCTGTTTCATCGTGCGGGCAGTCTTCACCACCTGAGGCAAAAACATCTTTCCTTCACCGAATAGCTGGCCCACTTCGTTCATTCCTTCCATCAATGGACCTTCAATGATTTTAAGCGCTGATCCGTATTTGGTCATCGCCTCCTCAAGATCAGGTTTTAGTGTCGAACCGTTACCTGTTTTCAATGCATTGCGTAGTCGCTCATCACATGTTGTGGCGGCTGCTGGAGTTGACGATGCTGTAGGGGTTTGAACCGTCGCACCGGATAATTTTTGCGCTTTTTCTGCCTCTTTTCTTAATCTTATTTCTTCAGCCATGGCGATAAGCAATTCCGTAGCCTCTTCATCACGACGTGTGAATAGCACGCCACGTATCGCAAGACGCAATGCTTCAGGCACACTCTCGCTTGGAATCATAGCTGAAGGATTCAAAATAGCCATATCCATTCCTCGTGGGATGGCTTCGTCAAGGAAGACGGTGTGCATTGTCTCACGCACGTAGTTGTTGCCACGGAAAGCGAAAGAGAGGTTGCTCAGACCTCCGGACACTCTCGCTCCTGGCAGATTTGCATGAATCCATTCTGCCGCACGCACGAAATCGATTCCATAGTCAAAATGTTCAGCCATTCCTGTCGCCACAGTCAGCACATTAGGGTCGAAGATGATGTCGCCTGGAGGAAAATCAAGGTTTTCCCTAAGTAGACGGTAGGCTCTTCCACAGATTTCGATTTTCCTGTCGAACGTAGTTGCCTGTCCTTCTTCGTCGAAAGCCATCACAATGACTGCCGCTCCGAATTGTCGGATAACACGGGCATGGTCGAGGAATTTTTCTTCGCCCTCTTTCAATGAGATAGAGTTGACGATACATTTTCCCTGCGTCCATTTTAAAGCCTCCTCAATCACCTCAAAACGAGATGAATCCAACATCAAAGGAAGTCTGGCTATCTCAGGGTCAGACGCGATCAGACGCACGAAATGAGACATCTCGTTTTTTGCGTCGAGCAGACCGTCGTCCATATTAATATCTATGACGTTTGCTCCTCCCTCCACCTGTTTGCGGGCGATTTCAAGAGCCTCGTCATAACATTTTTCATTGATCAGTTTCAAGAATTTACGTGAACCAGCCACATTGCATCGTTCGCCGATCTTTAGGAATTTGTCATCCTCCGGCAGATTGGCAACAGATAGAGGCTCAAGTCCAGACAACACAAGATTATTTTTATCTATAGTGTTGATTTTATGTATTTTGGCATGACCTTTCTCAACCTCTTCATTAATGGCTGCGATATGATCAGGAGTGGTGCCACAGCATCCTCCGATGATATTTAGCAGACCCTCGTCGAAGAATGGAGCCAACTCACTACGCATCTTAAATGGAGTGTCGACATATTTTCCAAGTGCGTTTGGCAGTCCTGCGTTAGGATGGCAGCTGACGTAGAATGGAGAGACCTCACATATACGGCGAAGGTATGGCAGCAGAGCCTCTGCTCCAAGTCCACAGTTGAGACCGATGCTCAGCAATGGAGCGTGGGAAACACTCGCTATGAAGGCTTCAATCGTTTGTCCGGACAGAGAACGGCCGCTGTTGTCGCTGATGGTAAGAGAAAGCATAAGCTCCACACGTCTTCCCATCTTTTTCATGGCTCTTTCCGCCGCCACAAGAGCCGCTTTGGAATTAAGCGTATCGAAAATAGTCTCGATTAGAAATGCGTCTACTCCACCCTCAATCAACGCTGACATCTGCTCTTCGTATGCGTCGGTGATCTCATCAAAAGAGACGGAACGAGCTGCAGGATCGTCCGCATTCTCCGACATCGACAGCATTTTGCCCGTAGGTCCGACACTTCCTGCCACAAAACGAGGACGGTCTGGGGTGATTTCCATCATCCTGTCAGCCTCCTCACGTGCCAGTTTGGCAGCGGCGATATTCATCTCCCTGATCTTTCCCTGCATACCGTATTCGGCCTGTGATATACGTTGAGCACCAAACGAACAAGTGGAGACGATATCCGCACCGGCTTCGAGGTATCCACGGTGAATCTTAGCGATCACATCTGGATTCTCCATGGGCAAAGCATCGTTGTTGCCCTGGATTCCAAATGATTGGATCATTGTGCCATATCCACGTCGAGGATAAGGATTCTATTTTGGAGTTGTTTTCTCATTCTTGTTTTTATTTCTAGATGGATTTTTGCCCACTCAATTAGGCAAGCCATTAAAACATGTAGGGGCAGGTATGAAGCCTGCCCTTATAACACAAATGTGATTTCTATTGTTTAGAATATCTCTTTAGCCACACGAGCCACAGAGTCGGAAGCCATAAGAGTGTAGAAATGAAGGTTGTTGACACCATGGTCGAGAAGGTCACGACATTGGTTCAAACACCATTCCACGCCAACTTCTTTAGCCTCTTCATCAGTTTTGCATTTAGCCAATTCATTAGCGAACGCTTCTGGAATATCAGTGTGGAACACCTTAGGCAGGACATTCAACTGATTGCGCAGCACCACTGGTTTGATACCGGGGATGATAGGCACTGTGATTCCAGCCTCACGTGCTTTAGCCACAAAGTCGTAGTATTTCTGATTATCGAAAAACATCTGAGTCACAAGGTATTGAGCCCCATTCTTCACTTTTTCCACTGCGATACGCAAGTCGGAATTGAGGTTTGGAGCCTCCTCATGTTTTTCGGGATAGCAAGCCATTCCGTAGGAGAAAGGGATGTCAACGCCTTCTATTTTATCTCCGTATATGTCCAAACCTTTATTAAAATCATTCACCTGTTTCTGAAGATCTGTGGCATAATCATTATATAGGTTCTCCTGTCCTGCTGGAACAGACACATTTTTGCTGTCGCCACGAAGGAGAAGAAGGTTGTGAATGCCAAGGAAATTAAGGTCGAGAAGGGCGTATTCCGTCTCCTCTTTAGTAAAACCCTTACAGATGATATGAGGCACAGCTTGAATGCCATATTTATTCTGGATTGCGGCGGCGATAGCCACAGTGCCGGGGCGACGCAATACCATGCTTCTGCGTAGAAGTCCGTCAGCCTGTGGACGGTAAATAGCCTCGCTGTGGTGTGATGTGATATTTATATATTTTGGATCAAATTCACGAAGTTTATCTACAATCTTATATATTCTGTCGATTCCGTTACCTTTAAGAGGTGGAAGAATCTCAAAAGAGAACACAGTTTTCTGTGAATTAGTGATGAAATTCTGAACTGTCATATAATATTTTAGTTTCGCTGTTTCGTTAGTTATTGTTTTGATGGTGCAAAATTAGGCACAAAAGAATAATTTTGCAAATATATGAAGTAAACAAAAAATATTTTGTACACATGCCGGTGTTTTGAAGAATATTTTTTTGCATACAGATATGATTGTCAGTATAAACAGAATATTTTTTGCTCATGTTGTGGCTTACAGTACTACCCTAACCGAGTGAAGAGGATATAAAATCAAAATTCGAAACGTGGGCATGTCCCCTTCTTTGATATTTTTGCGTCTGGAAGACGCTATTTGAGTAACCAGTGGGTGCCGAGCAAGCTACATGGTAGTGAGCGGCACCCTCGGTTGTTCTGTACGACTTGCTATGCCTATTCCGTCCCCAAGAGTGCCACTCCTCTTTGTTTCGTTCGGCTCTCTTGGTTACAGAGATATCGTCTTCCAGACGAATACTAGCAAAATAGAGATGGGGCACGTCAGTCTCTACAATTACGATTTACGCATTATGCATTATTATTTTCTTGAAATGGTCGAGGATATGCTCTGTGTAGAGGGCAATTCTTTCCTCTTCATCCAAATCAACAGCTGACTTTGTATCCATACCATAGTAATAAGACGCCTTTTCGTTGTAGTCTACGATGCGATCCACATCGAAATGGTTGGCTTCTTCTTCCGTCAACGGAATTATTTGCAGGAATTGGACGCTTCTGCCAGTGCTTGTATTGAATAGAGTGTTATAATATGGATCCGGCAAAGGATAATCAATGTAGACGCTGGTCGGATTTTCTGTCTCACTGCTTCTCTTATAACTTACAATCTCGTTGAATTTGAAGCATTCGTTTGAAAGTTTTGGCTCCACTGCCACTGCTTTCAATAGTCTGATTGGCCACCAGTTCTCCTCTTTATCGTATCCCTCTTCAGGAAGAACGACCCAATCCGCAGGAAGGTGAATCAAAAACTCATAGTATTCCGGAGTATGGTTTTCTACCCTATCCTCGTTGTTCATTGTCATACGGTAGGCTCCAATTCCGATGGTACACACAGTGTAATATGGCCTTTCTTCGGTAGGTTGGATGACAGCAAGGTCGACATGCAGACCATGAGCAGATTCCTTCTCATGTGCGATGACATCAATCTCTCCGAATTGGTCTTCTATAAAATTCTGTAACTCAGCTGTCTCTTCCGCAGAATAATAGTCAGGCATATCATTAGGATTCTTTCCATTCAAAGTGTAATTCAGCGACATCTGCCAGAATCCAAGAAGATTCTTGAGGTTCTTTTCTTTATCACCACCGATTATATGTATTTCTTTTGCAATTTCTGCTTTGTCGGAAAGATTAAGTACTATGTAGTCGTCATATTCATAAACAGACTCCACAAGATCCCAACTCTCTGTATCAAAACGGACTTGGCATTCGTCGGTATCAACCATCATAGATATGCCATATTTGTCGAATCTGTAGTATGCATTGTCTTTCAGAGATTTGTAAAGTTTGTGGTAAGCGTAAATCAAATATGCTTTGTATCCAATGATGGTAAGCATAACGATGAATACTTTTACCCAGTGCCTGGTGTGTCCTGAATAAAATGCCAATATAGGCAGAGCTATTAGAGCAATAATCTCAAGTATCTGTCTTATTTTAGATGTGGCAAAATAATGTCCGTATGCGTATTTTAGAAATTCAGAAAATGAATCCGGCAAGTAAGTTCTGAAATCAGACGGTGTCCCTTCCGTCTTAAAATTGAACACATTCTCTTTAGTGTATTTTTTCATGAAAGTATTTTTGGTGATTTGTAATTGTTATTCATCGATTCTTCTCAATTATCGTTTTTATTGAGGATTTGTTTTTGACAAAGGTAAAAGTAACACACAAAAAAACAAAATATTTTATCATACAGACCCTTGAAGCGACAATTTTTTCATGATTTTATATCTAAAAGGCAAAACATTCACAATATTGAATGTTTTTGAATGTATGAAAAGTTGCCGTTCAGCATAATTTTTTATATTTTTGTAGACAAGTATAACAAACAAAAAGGTAGAAAAGATGAACGATTCGTTAGTAACAACGGTTGCCGACACATTGTCGGAAGCGGCGCAGGCTGCAAATGTGCTAGCCACAGAAGGATTGAGTAAATCGCAGTACGATGAAGCGCTGCAGATTTTGGTGAAGGAAGGCACAGAGCTTGCTATCAGTTTTGCCGTTAAGATTGTGGTTGCAATCTTGGTGTTCACAATTGGTAAGTGGATTATTGGCAAAATCAACAAAGGTATCGTCAAACTGTTGGAGAAAAAGAATGTAGAGCCATCATTGGCATCATTTGTGAAGAGCTTGACAAAAGTGGTGTTGATGTTCATACTAATCATTGCCATTGTCGGTATTCTTGGTCTTGAGACATCTTCATTTGTAGCATTATTTGCTTCAGCAGGTGTTGCCATCGGTATGGCGTTGAGTGGTACATTGCAGAATTTTGCAGGAGGTGTGATGATTTTGATTTTCAAGCCATTCAAAATTGGAGATTTCATCGAGGCACAGGGATTGTCTGGAGTAATCAAGGAAATTCAGATTTTCAACACCATTATAACAACTGCTGATAATAAGACGATTATTGTTCCGAATGGTGGACTTTCAACAGGAATCACAACAAACTACTCAAAGCAGCCATTGCGTCGCGTCGACTTCACATTCGGTATTGCATATGGAGAGAGTTACGACAATGCCAAGGAGGTCATAATGGGTCTTATAAACGCAGATTCTAGAATTCTAAAGGATCCAACACCATTTATAGGTTTGGTAAATCTTGGCGACAGTTCTGTTGACCTGACAGTTCGTGTATGGTGTGAGTCAGCTGAGTATTGGAATGTCTTTTTCAGCATGAATGAGAAAGTTTACAAGACATTTACAGAGAAGGGAATCAACATTCCTTTCCCACAGATGGATGTGCATATTGTAAAATAATAGCCATATTATATTTGTATTCTTATGAGACGGTGCTTTGCATCGTCTCTTTTTTATATATGACATGCCTATGCGTCTGGAAGACGCTATCTCAGTAACCGTATGCACCGAACGCAGTGGTGCTTGCGGATAAGAGATGAATACGATGATTTTTGTGAAAAAATCTTAAAAAATTGGTCATTTTAGGCAAAAAAGTGTTAAAAACATAACTATAAAACATATTTTTTAGTCGATTTTATTAGGATAGTTGAAAAAAGGGGTTACATTTGCACCCGGATTTAATAAATACAACTAAACGTTATGGTACTTAAAAAGAACATAAACGCTATTGCATTTTTTGGTTTAATTGGACTTACAACATTATCAAACGTGGACTTCTCTGGTACAGAACAGTTGATGCTGGGACAGAAAGTCGAAACAGAGATTATGAAAAAGGATGATCAACAGAAGACGATTGTTACATTCTGGGCATCATATGATGCAGAGTCTGTTAAGAATTGTCAGCGTGTTATAAAGGAGAGCAAAGATGAGAAAATAATCCTCGTTTCACTTGATGATTATCAGTCAATTTACGAAGATGCTCTAACTAAAATCGACGCCAACAACAAAGCAGCTAAAAGCTTGCGAGTTGATAAAGACAGCAAAGTATTGGCTGATTTTAAGTTTAACGGCGAATTCAAGAGTTTCTTGATCGATGAAAACGGTTATCTGTTAGAGATTAACTGATTAAAAGACGGTGTGATTGCACCGTCTTTTTTATTTTTCTTCCACTATCCTACTCTATTAATAGAGACAGTCTTTCAATAAATCATTGATTTTGTCAATCATGATATGCAAAAAATCAAATTATTTTGATGTAATAGAGAAAAAGTATTTATATTTGTAGAAAATATACATTAACTTGAAAAGAATTGAATTATGAATAAGATAAAATATGCATTTGTATTTTTCGCTGGTCTTTTGATGTTATCATGTTCGGAAAGCGACGAAGCTGTCCTTTACGACAACTACGATTTCATAAGCATCAAAGGAGATTCTGTGATTTCCAGTGATGGTCTGCAAATGGTGGCTTCTACTGTTGATATTACATCAGATTCATTAGGTACATATTCTACAATCAATTCACAGGTGACTGTCGGAAACAATGTGTTTGATGTGAATTTGTTTATGGAGGGAGCAAATTCAGGTATTCACAAATATAAATTGGAAAGTGGAGAACCATTGACTTCTATTGGTTATGTGAAGTACCGCTCAATGCAGGCAGACAGTTCATTCGTCACTAGCAGGTATGCGATCATATCATCAGCTATCAATTGGAAGGACGTTGATAATAAGACTGTTTTGTTTGAGGTCCTTTGTAAAGGTAGAAAGATGCTTAACGACTCTACCTTGTCAAAAACCTCGCTTACTATTGATGGTAAGATCAGAGCAATCAAGCAGTAATCAGAATTAAGAATATAATTTGAGAAATATGAAAGGCTTTTGTCTTTCATATTTTTTTCTGTTCGTATCAATATGATTGTTATTTCACAAAATGAAACAAATTTATTCTAAGAGTCTCTTTATTATATGTTTCTTAGTATGTATATGTTCATGTAGTACTACAAAAACATATATAGCAAATGGAGTATCTTTTCAAATGGTAAAGGTTCGTAAAGGTACGTTTAATATGGGGGCTTCTGAAAATCAAATAAATGAGTCACATGATGTAGATTATCCTGTTCATAAAGTGTCTTTGTGTAGCTATGAAATAGGCAAAACAGAAGTTACTCAAAAATTGTGGACTGCGGTTATGGGGTATAATCCCTCTTCTTTTATTGATGAAGATAAACCTGTAGAGCGTGTATCTTGGACAGAATGCATGGAATTTATTGACAGATTAAATAAAATAACCAATTGCAATTTTAGACTTCCTACAGAAGCTGAATGGGAGTTTGCTGCAAGAGGAGGTAATGCAAGCAAACATTATAAATACTCAGGAAGTAATAATCTTGATGATGTGGCATGGAACATTAACAATAGTGAAGGATCTAGTCATAAGGTTGCAACAAAAACTCCAAACGAGTTAGGAATATATGATATGAGTGGAAATGTATGGGAATGGTGCTATGATTGGTTTTATGAGTATGATGAAAAAGATGTTGTAAATCCAGTAGGAAAGATTCGGTCTAATTATAAAATTGACAGAGGCGGTGGATGGAACAGGTCTCCAAGAAGTGTTACGTCATACAGAGGACGAGATATAATTGAGTATAGAGATTCAAATTTGGGACTTCGGCTTGTAAAGTGATAATTGTAAAAAAATGATGGAATTTAGTGCGATTTTGTAATTGAAATGGATGTGTGTCTTTATTTCATCTCCAAATCTATATACACAGGCAAATGGTCGCTGAATCCGTTGGTGGTGCAATCTCCTTTGAATGATCTTTTTGGTGCGACGCCGGTCTTATCCTTCTCCAACAGAAATTCCCAGAATCCGATCTGTGCACCGTCTTCCGTGACTTCTATCCCTTTCCCATCCAACAATGAGCCTGATACTATCACATGATCCAACACTCCCCAATGGCCTTGAAACTTGTGTGTGCCGATATCATCACGTCCATTATATTTTGTCATCAGATTGTAGAGCTTTTTACTTTCGTATGGTGCCGACAAATCAATTTCTGCTCCGAGTGCCTTATTCAAACTTTTATTGTCAAAATAGTCGTTGAAATCTCCGACAATAACGATGTTTGATTCATTTTGTGATGCGAATAGGCTGTCAATTTTATGTCGGACAGCATTCGCAGCTTCAATTCGTTTGAATTCGGATTCCACTTCTCCACCATATCTTGATGGCCAGTGATTGACAAACACGGATAATGTGTCACCATTCGGTAAAACTCCCGTGGTAAACAGGATATCTCGTGTCGGACGGGAATTCTCAAAATGTAATTTTATATACTCTGTTTTTAGCGGTGTGAATTTCTCCGGTTGGTATAATAGTGCAACGTCTACTCCTCTTTGGTCTTCGCTTTCTTTGTGAAGGTATGAATACCCTGCTCTTTTCAGCTGTGTGTTCTGAGTCAGATCACGTAACACTCTGTCATTCTCTATCTCAAGCAGACAAACGATTCCCACGTCGCCCCACTCTCCACATCGAGCTATCACACTTGCTGTACGATGAAGCTTTCCAAAATATTTGGATTTGGTCCAGTGTTTGGCACTGAATTCCGTGTACTCATAATCTTCTTTCCCCTCATCATGTTCATAATCAAACAGATTCTCACAATTATACGACATTATCCGCAAATATCTTGTACTGTCGGAAGCAGATAATGAGATAGATACAAACAATAATGACATCAATAACACATAAAATCTCATTTTTCTTTGATTAAGATTGATCAATATTCGTATGCTCCGGCGTCAGGCAACTCGTCGTCGACGCGATTTTTTCCAAAAATATCTGTCGCACATTCTGGATACAATTTCAAAATTGCATCTGAACCTAAAGTTCGGTATGGACTCAATGAGTCGGTTTTGAATTCTATAAAAAATTTATTTTCTGTATTAATTTTAGCATCAAAATCCCATATGTTACCATAATTATTTCCTCCAGTCAACGAATCTGTTCGGCTGATAGCGGAACATACTATATTAAAGCGGAAGTTTTTTCCATCAATGCTATCGTTCAAATTATGAGCGACATTATCCAAATCTATTCTTTTTCCATCCTTTGAAATCTTGTTGTTTCCACACACAATTGAATTATTAATGTCAACGGATATCGAATCTTTCTTATTCAAATACAATGCGGGTTTAGTATCCGACAAGTTAAAATTCAAATATGAGGCTATTGTGCAGTGATTAAACAGATATTTGCCGTCTGTGAGATAAACATTATAATATCCTCCATTTGCAAAAAGAGTGTTGTAGGCATATATCTGAGATGCCTCAGAAACTAATGTTCCTTGTTTTGCATTATAAATTTGTGAATTACCTACAATGACTTTTCTATCCACAAACGCGGAATCCACCACCAAACATTGATATGCGCCAACAATATTTGTAGACATTATCTTGCAATCTCCTGATTTCTGCGACAACCACACTCCTTTCCAATTGCCTGGTGCAAGATAATACTTAGTGTCCTTAAACAAATTGTCTCCACGGAAATATCTCATTTCAATCTGATTGTCAACTTCTCCATTACAATTCAATGATCCATCGACATATAGACTTGCACCATTATAGAAGTAGAGTCTTACCCCGGCGTCAATATTAAGTGTCGCTCCCTCCTCTACTTTTAATGTGTCTTTTACAAAATATGGCTGTGAGCCAGAAAGTGTAGTGTCGGATGTGACGACAAAATGGTCGAGAATGATCGGTGTCTCGCTGAATGCGGATAGATAAACATAATCAACATTGCCATTGTATGAAAATGATATGGAATCAAGCAGAGCAAACGGTATTTCTGACCCACTGCGGTCTCCATTAGTCTGAACAAATACATACATGCTATCACCGTCTGCAATCTCAACATTCGTTACGTTATGCGAATTCCTTCCATTAATGTTGACCATGAAATAGTCGTTTGATGAAGCGTAATTAATTGATGAGATTTTTATCTTCTCTCCTGATTTGTTGTACACTTTCAGTGTCTGGTATGGGGTTGTCAGACCTCCAAGTATGGTGTCGAAACTTATTGTATCTGCTGAATACACAAGTCTATATTGGGGGTCTGTAGTGATTTCATCATCTTTGCATGACGCAAAGGCAACAAATAATAAAAATATGTAAAAAACTAATTTTTTCACTTTATCGAATATTTTAAGACGCTTTTCTGTGGTGCATTGACATCATTTTCACCACAAACTAAATAGAAAGAACCATTAAGCACAAATGAAGATGATTTCTTTCGGATTTCACCAAAAGATCCCATTGTGCTCCATTCTTTTCCATCAAAAGACATAAACAATGATTCCTTACCCATTTCTCCCTCTCCTCCTGCGACGTAGCATTTCTCGCCAGATGAGAATCCGGTTGAATAAATCAACACTTCGCAGCCTGAGTAAGCAATGCTCCATGAATCAGAAGCCAAATCATACTTATATAAATCTGTATTTTTTAAGTTTTCCTTTTGGTTGTAACCTCCGCCGACATACACATCTCCCTTCAGAGTGAAAGTGTAACAGCCGGTCAAAGCCAATGGAAAATTTTTTTTCTGTGACCATGTGTTGTTTTGTGGGTCATAGCACCAAACTTCATTTGTGTATGCTTCTTTTTCCTTATATCCGCCTACAACAAATCCTTTGCCGTCAGCGACAAATGAGACAGAACCAGTTCTTCCTATTCCAGGGAATGGTTGCATATTTTTCCAGTTGTCTGTTGCTACTTCATAAGCGTATGTTGTTGTGTTATAACCGTTTATTGATTGGTCGTAGTATCTTCCTAAAGCCACATATGCAACGTCGTCGATAACAAAACTGATTGCCATGTCCAATCCAGTCGACGGGAATTTACTCATCTGACTCCACTTGTCTGTCGTAGGGTCATATTGCCATAAGTCGTTGTAGTAAATGTCCTCGCCTCTTGATGAACTTTTTCCAAGTCCATAATATCCTTTGTCTTTAAGAGAAAAGGCGATTCCACCGCTTCTCAATCCTCCTGTGAATGGGGCTATCTGCGACCATACATTGGCAAGATTGAAATTTTTGTCAATATTAAATGATTTGGTCTGTGTAGTCACATGACTCAGATAGTTTCCTATTTTATATGAGTAGTAATATTTTGTGTCACGCTTCAAGCCGGGAACTATACAAATAAATGTGTCATTCATAGCATTCACATTTTTTGCCTGAATTTCTGTGGCGTGAGACATATCAATGTCCTCTGAAATCTTCAGTGTCACATAATCGATACTAGACTTATCGACATCACACTCCACAACAGCTCTGATTGTGACTCCGACAACTGTGTCTGCGCCTACAATCTGGGTGTTTACATCTACATTATGTATGGCTGGTTCTGAATCATCATGACACGCTGAAAAAGCAAGCACCGTCAACAGAAACAATATATATTCACTCAATCTTTTTCTCATACCTTAAAATCTATATCCCAATCCTACTCTAAAATCAGCAAGTTTGAACTTGGTTGTGTTTAATCCTAGTTTTACTAGCAGTTTGTTGAAATTGGCAATCGCTCCAAAATCAAATGTCCAGCCTTCTGTACTATTGTCGTCAACAATAAGTAGTTCGCCATCAACTGTCTCAAACATCAATCGACGCCATGAATAGCCTCCTCCTGCATATACACATAGTTTTGGCAGGATCTTATATGTAGCTCCTCCGACCAAACTTAATCTGGATACTTCTTTATTTCCAGACAAGAATGCTTGTTTGCCATTTTCATCAAATCCGTTTTTATTAATATGGTATTCAAGAGGCTTATTGAAATTGAAATTTGTATGTGCAGTGATATATCCACCCCATGTCTCCATATAAGCTATTGTGATACCGAATGTTGGATCACAATATGATGTCAATCCAAACTCTCCCAAAGCATATACATGTTTGGCATCAATATCCACCACCGATATTGTGTCACTTGAAAGTGAATCGACAGGAATATAATCATCATCTTCATACATGTCATTTTGTGCAGAAGTTGATGCTATAGATAATAATAATGCTGATATGATTAATAATATACTTTTCCTCATGCTAATAAAATATCTACAAATATAACAAAACATTTGAATAATAAATGTATAAATGAGAAAAATGAGGCTGTACTGTTTCTAAATGTCATAACTGAATTATAGTCCAAACGGTGCTTTATCCTCAAATGTCATCTCTTTTTTTGTGGATGGATGCTCAAATGTGATTTTTTCTGCGTGAAGCATAAGTCTGCAAACAATTGATTTGCTGCCATATAACCTGTCTCCCACAATTGGGGCATCTGCACCTTCCTTGCACGAAAGATGCACTCGTATCTGATGTGTCCTTCCTGTACGTGGATAAACATCAATCAAAGCCTTTCCCTCTTTTTCATTCACCACCTTATAATATGTCTCTGCATATAATCCATATTCTCGACTGATCATCTGCATTGGTCTGTTTGTGATGTCTGGAGCAAGAGGCAAAATGATGGTCTGCTCTTTTTTAGACGGGATTTTTTCCGTTAGCGCCACATATTTTTTCTTGATTGAATGGTTTTCAAACTGTTTTTGAAGATGATGATAAGCATTGATATTCAATGCTATAACCATTATACCTGAAGTGTCTTGATCCAGTCGATGCACGATTTTGGGTCCGGAATAGTCACGACATATGTTTTCAGCCCAAGTTTCCACACTTGTCTGACACTCTTTCCCTCGTACACTCAAAAGTCCTGATGGTTTTGAAATGACTAATATGTCATCGTCACGGTATAGCGTCTTGATTTCCTCATTTTCATAATCAAAATCAAGTTTGTTTTTTTCCAAATCCACTCCTTCCAGCATGAAGTCCATTATAGGCAAACATCTGGATCTGCATGCGTGATAGTATGTGCCTGAGTGTCGCACTCTTCCAGACGGAGAGTCTCCAATCCAAAACTCAGCCATACTGATTGGTTGATAATCATTGCGATATGCATATTCAAGCAGACGTGGGGCAGCACACTCTCCTGCTCCAGTCGGAGGCATTGATTCGTCGCTGAAGATGTCGAGCAACGTCTTCTCATCTCCTTTGGTGTTATGAAAACGGAAGTCTCTGAAGATTCGTCTCTGAAGATTTCTAGATTTTTCTTCCCGTTGTTTTTTTAGATTATCAATCTGATTTTTCAATTGGTCGACGGGAATATTAGCAGCCAGTTTTGCTTTTTCAACCTCCTGCTTTAGTCGTTTTAGCTGGTTTTTCTGCGTCGAACTTTCATTATTCATCTTTTGGATTTCCTCAGCTGTGGCAGTCGGACGAAGTGAGTCACGCAGAATCTTCTGTTGCTTTGTAAATTCTTGATATTCAGCAAGACGTGTCTCACACTCTACCACTACGGAATTTTTATTTACCATAGCTGATTCAAGTTTCAACACATTTTCTAAATTTTTAATTTCTTTTCCTATTGTAGAAATCTCTTTTTCTCCACTTCTGTAATATGAATCTGGTGTAAGAATATCAAAAACAGGTGGCACAAAACCAGGATGCTCATTTTTACCAAACAATTGTCCGGAGAATGACAGTAGGTAACCAATTTCGCCATTCGAATTCTTCACCACTAGCACTCCAATCATCTTACCCTTTTGTAATTCCGTCTTCAACGCATCATCAGAGTCGAGATTAGTTAGAAAATCTTTGTATGCGTCAAGCACAGCGTCGGATGGAAGATACGAAAATGGATCCCCAAGCTTCTCTGGCAATGATGAAAATTGTTTTTTATGGAATGGTGATGAGAAAAACATTAAATTACGATAAACGATATACGAAAGACGAATTATGAATTAAAAGAGGGAGGTCCTCATTACAAGTTCCTCCCCCATTTATCCAAACAATCAATTATTATCACTCTTTGATGTCTACCTTCAAGCACAACTCTTCAAGCTGAGCATCGTCGATAACTGATGGACAATCCATCATAGTGTCACGACCTGAATTGTTTTTAGGGAATGCGATACAGTCGCGGATAGAATCCAAACCAGCAAGCATAGACACAACACGGTCAAGACCGAAAGCCAAACCTGCGTGAGGTGGTGCTCCGTATTTGAATGCTGTCATCAAGCAACCGAACTGATCCTGAGCCTTTTCCTGTGTAAATCCAAGAAGCTGGAACATCTTGTTCTGCAACTCTGAATCATGGATACGTACACTACCACCACCAAGCTCGACACCGTTCATAGCCAAGTCGTATGCGTTAGCACGTACACGGCCTGGATCAGAGTCAAGATACTGAACATCCTCAAGTTTTGGACTTGTGAATGGGTGATGCATAGCATAGAAACGCTGATCTTCTTCGTTCCACTCGAACAATGGGAAGTCGATAACCCAAAGTGGAGCAAACTTGTTCTTGTCGCGAAGCTCAAGTCTGTCACCCATTTCTAGACGCAAAGTGTTCATTTGTCCACGAACTTTCATTGCATCGTCGCCACACAAAATCAAAATCAAATCACCAGCCTTAGCCTGTGCTTTGTCCGCAATCTTACGTAAAGAAGCCTCGTCGTAGAATTTGTCGACGCTGCTCTTGATTGTGCCGTCTTCCTTCATCTGGATGTAAACCAATCCTTTGGCACCAACCTGAGGACGTTTTACAAACTCTGTCATCTGGTCTAATTGCTTTCTTGTCCAAGATGCGCAACCGTTAGCACAGATAGCTACGACGAAATTAGCACCGTCGAAAACAGGGAATGAATGGCCAGAAACCAAGTCCTCACCACCCTCTTTTGTATTTTTAAGTTCTACAAACTCCATGCCAAAACGCATATCTGGCTTATCAGAACCGAAACGCTTCATGCATTCATGCCAAGTCAAACGAGGGAATGAATCTGTGAATTCAACGCCTCTTGCATATTTGAAGATGTGCTTGATCATACCCTCAAACATCTGAAGAACATCCTCCTGCTCCACGTAACTCATTTCGCAGTCGATCTGAGTAAACTCTGGCTGACGGTCAGCACGCAAATCCTCATCACGGAAACATTTCACAATCTGGAAATAACGGTCGATACCGCCCACCATCAAAAGCTGCTTAAACTGCTGAGGACTCTGAGGAAGAGCGTAGAACTGTCCCTGATTCATACGTGATGGCACAACGAAGTCGCGCGCTCCTTCAGGAGTAGACTTGATAAGCACTGGAGTCTCAACCTCTAGGAATCCCTGAGAGTCAAGGTAGCGGCGAGTCTCAAACGCGATATTATGACGCAATACAAGGTTGTTGAGAACAGGCTTTCTTCTCAAGTCAAGATAACGGTACTGCATTCTCAAATCGTCACCACCGTCTGAATTATCTTCGATTGTGAATGGAGGCACCTCACTTTTGCTAAGCACCTTCATGTTGTCGGCTATAATCTCAATCTCACCTGTAGGGATCTGAGTGTTCTTGTTGCTACGCTCACAAACCTTACCTGTAACTTGAATGACCCACTCACGACCAATATGGTTAGCCTGAGCTGTAAGATCTGCATTCTTACCTTCGTCGAACACAATCTGAGTGATACCATAACGATCGCGAAGATCAACGAATGTCATACCACCCATTTTTCTGACTTTCTGTACCCAGCCAGCAAGCTTCACCTCGCTGCCTACATTGCTAAGCCTAAGCTCACCACAAGTATTGCTTCTATACATAATATTTATATTCGAATTTCTATTTCAAAAACTCCACAAATTTCGCAAAAAAAATCCAATAAAAGTGTATATGGCAAAGATTTTTAAGAAAAAAAAGTATATTTGCATTAAGTATAGTTATTTAGGAATTACAAAGGACAAAAAGTCAGAGTGGTTCCCTTATTTTGAGAAATATTAATATAAAAATTACAGGTTATGACAGTTGCAGAAATGAAAATTAGTAACAGGGAAAGGCTTGACAAACTTGAAGCCTTAGACCCAGAAAAGCTGAACGACATTTTAAACTATGTGTTCAGCAAGTTAGTCTCTATGCCTAATGAGGAGGAAAAGAAATCAAAGTCTGACATTTCTAAAATTCAAGATAAAGAAGAGTTGCCTTCTTATTTTGGAATTTGGAAAGACAATGGAGACGAAATTAAAGAATTAATTTATAAATCAAGAACAAAAAATCAGGAAGTTATTTTATGAATGTATTGTTAGACACATGTGCTTGCATTGAAATTCTAAAAGGCAATATGAATGTTTATAGAATTGTTAAGTCTCTTTCAAATAGCCAAAGATTAGTCTCGGAAATCACCGTTGCTGAATTAATGTTTGGTGTAGAACTTTCTAAAAGAAATTTTTTTGAGCAACAAAAAGTCAATGATTTTTTGAACGATTTTTCAATTCTTCCAATATCCAATTCAATCAGAAGATTTGCAAAAGAAAAAGCTCGATTGCAAAAAACATAAAGAGACGCACGACCATATAAAGAGACGCACGACCGTGCGTCTCTACACATGATGACCATCAATTTTGCATTCATAAATTCATTTTTCAGAATTCGTCTCATTGCCCTCAATTTGAATCTGAGGATTGTTCTGACACACAGATGCGATTGCAAGCACGAATGCGGACTGTGGCAATCCCAATGCATTGTTGATCTTGTTGAGAAATTCTACCTCCTGCAGTTTCAGTTTGTTGTCTGCCAAAGCCACAAGAATACACGACTGCATCAAAACAAGTTTGTTTTCAGCTGCGACGGTTCTTGCGATCGCTTCTGCTGAATCATGTTGATACATCTTAGTCTTAATAGCCTTCGCTACTGCTTCTGTGTCCAATTTCAACCCGTCTGCAAGAAATACGATTGTATCAACTTCTTTTTGTTCCATCTCTCTATCGGCTTTCACAGTTGCCACTGTCAATGCCACAAATTGCTCTAAGAAATCCATATTTTATTTTTTAGTTATTACTACGCTTTGTTTATGTTTCTCAATAATAATACAAATTTTTATAATTAGTTTAATTGAGATACTTTATTTAACATTAATTAATATGAATCGTCGTATTTTTCATTTAACATTTATATAGCACACTCTTCCAATTTTCCTCATCCACTCTTTGTTTTCGTCGTAGCTCTTTTCATCAGTCAAAACCCATACGAATTTAGTCCGTGTGAAAAAATCAATTTTGGGTTGCGACGCATATCCGTCTGTGAAGATTATCATTCCGTCGTAGACATTATGATTTTGAAGATAATCGAATGCTACTTGGAAATCTGTGCCTCCTCTACCCTTCACTTCACTACATTTCATCTGCTTGGCATCTTTTATACTGATCGGTTGTGGAGTCTGTAGCTGGCAGTCAAACTGTATTACGTCTATTTTCGACACTCCATATCTGAACATGCGTCGCATCACTCCAAAGAAATTTGCCAATTCTGTATGAGTGACAGATAAACTTGTATCCACAGCTATCAGCAATCGCGTCTCCAGATCATATTTGCTCCCCATCTGCTGAAATTCAAATCGTCGGTTGGGACGCATACGTGTCAGATGGCGTTTGCTTGACAAAATGGATGCTCTGAATCCTGAAAGCGTCTTGCGATAATCTATTTTTGCTTTCGACGATGCGATTATCTTCTCCGTAAGATTTCCTGGAATGGAGCCCCAACTTTTTGAAGAATTTATCTGTTCGATAAGTTCGTTGATTTTGTCACATCTTTCATCATCTTCTTCCCAGAGTGCCGCTCTGTCCGACATATTTCCGGGAACATCAGTGTTGAATCCTAAATTTGAATCTGATTTATCATTATTCCCGTCGCCATCATTGGAATCACCACCAGAATCTTTAAGATTTTCATCATTTATCTTCATCAGGTACCATTCGTAGAATTTTCCTGATTCAAGTCCGAAATCAGCGGGATTGACAAATCTGTATTCTTCAAATTTATAATGCCCATACAGAGTCATGTCGCTGGCGGCGATCATTTTTTCGTTCGGACAGTTGATAGGACGACGTGAGTATGGATGCTTTAGGAAGACGCGGATCATTTCCGTCTTCATCAATTCTTCCAACTGATTGTCTGTCAACAATTTTATATAGTCTGCATTATATTCAATTCTGCCCTGTCCACATCTTATCGCACAATTCATATATGGATTTTCCGTCAATTCATTAATGCAGTAGACAGCAAAAAATGCAGGCTCACGAAGATACCACATATCCGCGAGCTGCTTAAATCTATCTTTTGCAATCAATTTCTCCATATAAAATTTATCTACGTTTTTGTCTATCGTCTATCTTACTAAATGCCATCAACAAATTTCTGAATCTTTCCCAACAATTCAGGCATCTCAGAAACAATAAACATCACAGTATCAGGATAATTTCCACCACTGAACAGAGAAGACCAATGTGCGAACGCTTCATTTTTATTCTCTTTTTCAAGCATCTCAACGTAGGCAGGAAGATTTTTCTTGACTTTTTCTTTCTCTTTATCATCTTTCAATCCCGTCTCCATATAGCGGAAAAGAGATTCATTCACAATGGATAATTCATGGAGTTGCAGTGACTTTAGCGTCTTCTCATGCTTTTTGTAGTTCAGAAGAATTTCTTTTGCCGACGGCAATGCTTTCTTGCTGATGTATTCGAAAAACAGAGTTCCTGCCTGGTTTCCCACTATTCCTGAAATCAGTTTCTTATAAATTGAATCAATGTCCGACACTCCTTCAATCATGTCACTCACTCTTTTCCATCCACGTCTGTCTGGAGTCTTTTCAAGTCCATTGTCAATATCTGTAGCCACACCGTCGAGTTGATCCGAATGTTCTTGGATAAAGTTTATAACCCTCTCGTCGACTCCATTTTCTGCAGCCCACAAGAGCCATTCCGACGGTGTTGGTCGGAAATTGTAGATGTTGAAACGAGAAACAAGTGCTGGATCCAAATCTGTCAGCTGATACTCTTCTCCTGAATTGACCGCAGAAATGATACGGCTGCCTTCTGGCAACTGTTTGCCAGCCAATTTTTTATTGAGTGCAAGATCCATTATCGTCTGCAATACTTCTGGACGGGCACGGTTCAACTCATCAAGGAAGAGAACGATTGGGTTTCCATCTGTAGGAAACCAATATGGCGGCATAAACTCAGTGTTGCCAGTCTTTTCATTTTTGTATGGCAAACCGATCAAATCACCGGGATCACTCATCTGTCCGAGGAAAAGCGACACCACTTTCATCCCTTTTGAAGAGAAATATTTAGTGAGAATTTCCGACTTGCCAATTCCGTGCTTTCCGGAAAGCATGATATTTTGGTCTGCTGGAGTAAGATCAAGCAGTTGAATAAGTTCTTTTGAATTGACTGATATTGCCATAATTCATTAATATTATTATTTCACGTCTATAGCATTAATTGCTTGTCTAAGACTATCTATTTGATATTTAAACTCTTTTGATTTCTCTTGATCAATTATGCAAACACGATTAAAGAAACAGCTGTCTGCTGGCGTATTCCACTCTTTTTTCCATGTGTCTTTTAGTTCAAGAAAAACAGAGACAACACCCCAATCTTCATAAACATGAAAATCTTTTAATTCGTAAGCAAATTGATCAGAGCACAATTTTGAATGAAAATTCTCCCAGATACCTTCCTTTTCGTAAAGACAAAAATCACCCGGATCAATACTTATTAATACACTACTGGGAATATCCCGTATCGCATAACGTGATGTCTCCGCAACTTTTGGATGATAAAAATAGGACAAATAAAACAACAACGCAAAAGCGATGATGATTCCTGAGAAAAAGTTGAGCAAAGCTATTTTCCATTTTTGAACATTCAAGATAGATATTAAAATGGCTGAAAACGAGGCGATTCCTAAACATATTAGATTGATATTCCACCTCAAATAATCACAGCCAAAAGAAATAATGGATAAAGCAATGCCTAAAACTAATGAGACAAGAAACAGCGTGTCTACAATATGATTCAATTTATTTTTCATCAGCGGAAACCTCTTTTTCATATTGTTTGATCAATCGAGCACACCACAATAGTGGCAAGATGCCAAAGAGTCCGAATGAGCAATCCACTAATGTCCAGAAGAATGGAATCGAACGTATTGGTCCACAAATGAAAGCAAGAGGGAAAATTGATACACAACAGAACATTCCCCAATATATAACCCATTTGTTTTTTATAGGATCACGATATGGGCCGACGAACAATGCAGCTATCATCAGGTGTGCGTATGCCAACCAATCAAAGCCATAGGCAAGATATGGATATTTGTCATTGGTCTCAGTAATACCTATCTTAACATTATAAAGCCATGAAAACAGTGGTTGGATGGCATTGTCTTTCATTTGGTTGATAGTCTCCTGATCTATGGAGAAAATGGAACATAAAAGATTCAGTTCACACTCCACAGGAAAAGCTGTCACACCAGCAACAACCAATGCCACAATATAGAAAACAATCAAAATGCGGATTTTCTTTAATGTTGTCATAATCATCAGTTTTATCATCAATAATCACGAAATTACAAAAAAACAGAGAAAGAATGATTGGTTTTCAAGTAAATGTTTGACAAATAATCGTAGTGGCGAATTTATATACCTTTATAAACAAAAAGAGACGCGATTTCCCGCGTCTCCCCCATTTTTCATATCATTGAATTTATACCAATGCTAATTTGAACACATCCTGCACATTATCAACGTAGTGGAATGTCACGCCTTCAAGATAATCTGGCTTGATCTCCTCCACATCTTTCTGATTATCCTTACACAAAATAATCTCCTTGATACCTGCGCGTTTGGCTGCCAAAGTCTTCTCACGGATTCCGCCAACTGCTGTGACTTTGCCCCTCAACGTGATTTCTCCAGACATTGCCAAATTTGCTTTCACTTTTCTGCCTGTGAATGCAGATGCAAGAGCTGTTGCCATTGTGATGCCGGCTGACGGACCATCCTTCGGTGTTGAACCATCTGGCACGTGGATATGCACAGCTGTGTCGTCGAAGACTGTAGGGTCGATGCCTAATGTGTCGGCAGAACATTTTACGTATTGCATCGCAAGCATTGCCGACTCTTTCATCACATCCCTGATCTGACCTGTGACTGTAAGTGTAGGATTTTTGCTCTTCGACAATGATGTCTCAATAAACAGGATCTCTCCACCGTAGCTTGTAACAGACAATCCTGTGACAACACCGATATTGTCGTTGCCTTCGTAAAGCTCATGCGGAACCTCTTTCTTTCCAAGGTATTCCTGGATATCCTCCACGTCGACTGTCGACTTGAACTCCTCTTTCATCACAATCTTCTTGGCAAGCTTACGATAGATCTTGCGAATCTGTTTCTCCAATCCACGCACACCGCTTTCCATTGTGTAACCGGAAATCACTTTATTCAATGCTTCGTCCGTGAATGTGACTTCCTCCAATGAAACTCCAAGTTCAGCCGCGATTTTTGGTACGATATGACGCTTTGCAATTTGCAGTTTCTCTTCTTGTGAATATCCACCGATATTGATAAACTCCATACGGTCTTTCAACGGTTGGCTGATATTGCTGATGTCGTTGGCTGTAGCGATAAACATCACGTTAGACAAGTCGTAATCCACGTCTAGATAATTATCGTGGAAATTCTTATTTTGCTCAGGATCAAGCACTTCAAGCAATGCAGAATCAGGGCTTCCGTGGAATCCGTCTGCATGGCTTACCTTGTCGATCTCATCAAGTATGAAGACGGGATTGCTGGATCCTGCATCTTTCATCGCTTTTAGTATACGTCCTGGCATTGCACCGACGTATGTGCGGCGATGACCTCGGATTTCACTTTCGTCATGGATTCCGCCAAGTGCCACACGCACATAGTTTCTGCCAAGAGCTTCTGCGATGGATTTTCCTAAAGATGTCTTACCTACTCCTGGAGGGCCATACAAGCAAAGGATATTCGACTTCATATTTCCACGAAGTTTCATCACAGCAAGATGTTCAAGGATTCTGTCTTTGATATCCTCCATGCCGTAATGGTCACGGTCGAGCACCTCTTGTGCGTTCTTCAATGAAAGAGTCTCCTTTGTCTTGACATCCCAAGGCAAAGCAAGCATATTCTCAAGGTATGTCACTTGAGTGGAATAGTCAAGTGATTGCTGAGGAAGTCGGTTTAGTTTGCCCAACTCCTTCATAAACACGTCTTTGATCTTCTTGTTCCATTTCTTTTTCTCAGATTCGGCAAGCAGACGTGAATAATCCTCATCGTCTCCATTTTCATCAAGTTCATCCTTGATTGTCTTCATCTGTTGCTGTAGGAAATAGTTGCGCTGCTGACGGTCGATCTGACGGTTTGTCTTCTCTCGGATATTCTGTTTTAGCGACGCAAGCTGCATTTCCTTGTTGAGCAAGGATAACAATATAAGAGCACGCTCTTTCAGTGAGCCACATTCCAACATGTTCTGCTTATCTATTACAGAAAATGGGAAATTTGCCGCTACATAATTTACAAATGATATGCTGCTTTCTATATTGCGAAGAGCAAACATTGCTTCCATTGGCACTGCTCCGGAAGACGCTTTTAATATCTGCTCTGATCTCTCTTTGACTGAATCCAATATGGCATCAAACTCACGTTTCTCTTCGTCTTCAGGAAGCATCTCTTCTAGAAGCACAACATCTGATTCCAAGAAATTAGACTGAACACGCAAGTCTTTTATCATCACACGGCGTAAACCTTGGATGATTGCTGTGCTCTGTCCGTTTGGCATATCTAGTATTTTCACTACATTTCCAACGACTCCAACGTCATATAGATCTTTCTTGGTTGGCTCATCCTCACGCGCATCTCTCTGAGTGACAACCACCAATGGCTCGTTTAACGATTTAGTCCGTTTTGCTGCATATTTTGATTTTGCTCTTCCTAGTTGTACTGGCAAAACAACCCCAGGCATCAGCACTACATTACGTAAAGCTAATGTCAAGAGTCCTTCTGTCTTATCTAATTTATATTCTTCCGGCACTCCGCCGTCTGCAATCACTGGAATAAATTCTCCGTTTTCTTCGTTCATATCATCGAAATTGTTCATGTTCTAATTTAAAAATATTATTACATTTCATAAAAATCAAAATGTATGCCAGATTGAATATACGACAAATTGGCATACTCGTTGTTTTATAATATGACAAATTTACAAGGCTACCTAGTCGAAATACTCTATTTCCCTTGTTTCTTTTTCCAAGACATTTCCGTTGTTGTCAACACGTCGTCTTTCTATCCAATTGCCATGCTCGTCACAACGAAATCTTTCTTTTTCTATGATACTGTCTTTTTTGTCAAAGAATCTTTTTTCGGAAAGAAAACCTAGCGAGTCATAGAAATATATAATTTTCTTTATTGTATCGTTGTGGTTGACCTGCTCTAACACATTGCCCAATGTGTCGTATTTTTCAACGATATTGGATTCTGTATCTTTATCAGAGATAAAAGCGTTAATTTCAAACTTACGGTTTTTATTGTCGTAAGTGTATTTAAAAAATAGTTTTAAGGAATCTTCTGGGTGGAGAGTCTCTTTTGTAGCAAGATTTCCTTGATCATCATAAGTGAAAAACGTTTCTGAAATCACCGATTTATCTCCATCATTGTTTTCGTAACCTACAATGTGCACAATCCTCCCCTCATTGTCATAAGTGTTATCACAAGTTATCTTGTAGTCAAGTAAATGAGCGGATGTCATTTCTTTGAGGTAGCCATGCCAATCATACTTATATTCATCATAGTCGTTGCACAGATAAATATATTTTATGAGGTATCCGTCTTTATTATATTCTTCTGTATATGATTCGTTCAGCTTTACGTATTTTACCTTACCTTTAAGTCCTGCTTCCGATGTGTCGGATTCCCTTTGTGGACTTAAATAACAAGAAGTAGGAATTATTGTCAAAACCACAAAGAAAGATAAAATATGTAATATTGAATTAATCATAGATTGAAAATCAAAAAGGAACTATAACACGTTTTTACATGGATATAGTTCCTTTGTTATATTTCTTTGATAATCAAATTATTTTGGATTATATCCAGACATTTCCAGAATTTCTGAAGCGTCGTTGTTGTTCATCAGCTCCTGAAGTGTCACATTAGTATTGGCATCCAGATAAGCTTTCACTATATTGTAGCCGACAAACAATCCGCTTCTTCCCGGAGAATCCTGAGGAAAGAATGCAGTCGACGGTGCTGGATCACAATATTTGCCTACTGTCAGACGGTCGGTGTTGAACAGATGCTTGTTCTCTGCCATATAGTGCCACATTTGTGCCTCATTTTGGCAACACCATTCATATTGGTCAGGTGTGTAGCCTAGGATTGTGTGGAGATCTTCATTTGGCAAAGATACTGAAGTCAAATACACTAATTTTCCAAGATAGATGATCTTTTGCAACAATGTTGGGGCAGACTCTTTGAATTCGTATTCCGTCGACAACCAACAAAATACGCCATCTGAAACCAATTTCTCACGTCGGTAGTTGCAGATCATGTAGTCGTACAATCCGTCGACATATTTATAATTTGGATAATTCGCTCCGAGATAATATTCAAGAGAGAATCCCAAACGGCTTTTAGTGCACAACACATTAGAATAGAATCCCGACACTATAGCCACATATTGTTTGGGCACATTCATGTCGGGAAGATTAGTCTTCAGGATCGAGAATGCGTTGTCAAGTTCTTGTTTTTCAGCAGACATATCTGGAAAAACAGAATCTGCATCTTGGAAAAACTCGCAATATGGTTTGCCGGTAGCGAATTTCTGGATGATATTCCTTGTCTCCATCTGATCCACATTTCCGATATTTAAAACGGCTTCTGTGTAGATGTCAAGAAAATTCATATCCGACGAGTCATTCGCAGCATATACATCTTTCAGTTTTGCGAATTCTGATGCTGAGTTGGCATAGTTCAATCCCGTCAACTCTTTATCCAGTCGACGGAACTCAACGTCTACCCTATTCTCTTCTGGGATAGCCACTTTAGAAAATCTATCCTCTGATCTTGATCCGCAACCGACGAGTGTGGCCGCAGCGAAAATCGATGATATCAGTCTAACGGCAAATTTCATTTTCTACGATTATTTAGCGTACAATTTAGCTTTCAACTCCTTGATTGAATCATCCGAGATATAATCGTCGTAGTCCATACGTTTGTCGATGATTCCGTTTGGAGTAAGCTCAATCACACGGTTACAAACAGTCTGAATAAACTCATGGTCGTGGCTCGACATTAGGATTACACCCTTGAATGTCTTCAAAGTGTTGTTGAATGCCTGGATTGATTCCAAGTCCAAATGGTTGGTTGGAGAATCCAAACATAGAAGGTTGGCATCCTTAAGCATCATACGTGAGATCATACATCTCATTTTCTCACCTCCGGAAAGCACATTACATTTTTTGTAGATCTCTTCTCCAGAGAACAACATTCTGCCCAAGAATCCACGGACATAACTTTCTGTTGTGTCCTCTGAATACTGAGATAGCCAATCCACCAAACTCAAATCAGAAGTGAAGAATTTAGTGTTGTCCATTGGAAGGTATGCGCTTGTGATAGTGTCCTCACCCCAGCTGTACTGACCAGCATCAGCCTTGACATTGCCGTTGATGATCTCAAACAAAGCAGTCATGGCACGTGGGTCGTGGCTCACGAATACAATCTTGTCATCCTTCTCAACCTGGAAAGTGACATCCTTGAAAAGAACATCTCCTTCAATGCTTGCAGCCAATCCCTTAACCTCAAGCACCTTGTTGCCTGGCTCACGTTTAGGAGTGAAGATGATTCCTGGATATTTACGTGTAGACGGTTGGATCTCCTCGATATTAAGTTTCTCCAACATCTTCTTTCTTGAAGTAGTCTGCTTACTCTTAGCCACATTGGCAGAGAAACGCTGGATGAATTCCTGAAGCTCTTTCTTCTTCTCCTCAGCCTTTTTATTCTGTTGAGCGCGCTGACGAAGAGCCAGCTGGCTAGACTCGTACCAGAAGCTGTAGTTACCAGCGAACATTGAGATTTTACCGTAGTCGATATCCACAGTGTGTGTACATACGCTGTCCAAGAAGTGACGGTCGTGGGAAACGACAAGCACGGTGTTTTCGAAATTAGACAAGTATTCCTCAAGCCACATTACAGTCTCAAGGTCAAGGTCGTTGGTAGGCTCGTCGAGAAGCAGATTGTCTGGTTTTCCAAACAAAGCCTGTGCCAATAGCACACGCACCTTCTCTTTACCACTCAACTCCTTCATCAACTTGTAGTGCAACTCCTCTTTGATGCCCAGACCGGAAAGCAAAGCAGCAGCGTCGCTCTCTGCATTCCAACCGTCCATTTCAGCGAACTTCTCCTCAAGCTCACATGCGCGGATACCGTCCTCGTCTGTCATCTCTGGTTTTGCGTAGATAGCGTCTTTTTCCTGCATCACATTCCACAATGGCTCATGACCACGAAGCACAGTCTCGATAACAGTGCACTCATCGAATGCGTAGTGATCCTGACGAAGCACAGACAAACGCTCTCCTGGGGCAATAGTGACACTACCCTTTGTCGGAGTCAAGTCTCCGCTGATCACCTTTAGAAATGTTGATTTTCCTGCACCGTTTGCTCCGATTATTCCGTAGCAGTTGCCTGGTGTGAACTTTAGATTTACATCTTGGAAAAGGATACGCTTTCCAAATTGAACTACAATATCAGACGCTGTAATCATTATATAATTTTATTAATTTTCGTGTTGAATTTCAAAATTTTTGCAAAGATACAAAATTTTATTGATTTATAACATAAAAAAGGACCAGCCATTCATATAGCTGACCCTTTCTTATTTTCAGACGGAATTTATCACGTCGTCTATTTTAATCTTTCACATAGACTTTCTTTCTTCCGACAATGTACAATCCTTTTCGCAGTCCGTCAAGAGCATTTTCTCTCAAAACATGCTGCTTTAGAAGATGTCCATTGATTGTGTAGACATTCACAAAAGGATCCACATCTGTCTTTTTCTCAGCAACAACCTGATCCACACCGACTGGACTATCCGCGTAGAATTCAATATTAATATCGTTATTGACAACAAATATTAAACAACCAGGATATCGATCTATATATTTGTATAAACGATAAAGATTGGATTTGTCACCATTCCAAATGTTATATAAAAAACGGTCCGAAACTAACACTGTATCTCCTTTAGCATAACGTCCATTTTCTGTCCATTGAATATAATCTGGTTGATCAACTTCATGATAGTAGGAAATATTCACATTGAATGAATCACCTTCGGCTTCTTCCAATTTCATAATTTGCATTGGTCTAGTCAAATCAATCACTTTATAAATATAACTTCTTGATGAGTCATCATATACAACTGTATAAATCGAATCATTTTTAAAATCATCATTTGATTTAACAGAAACCAATAAAGTATCGCCATAAGCAAATTTATAATTTCTTAGAGAGGCTATATCAGAGCAAAACGTTTCTTTTGTTGTCAAATTTGTGACAGTAGCAGAATCCTTCACTACTGATGATTGATAGTTTTCGCAGATAAGAATATTGCCATATAGATCCAATGTGTCAGTTCTTTCAATGCGCAAATCCAAAAATGTCATTGGAATTGTATCTTTTTCAAAATGAAGAATGATAGTATCATCAGCAGTCAAGTAATAATCCCAAATATCTTTAAGATTTCCCATATTGGTTTCCCAATAAGAGAAATGGTATCCGTTTTTAGATGCGTAAATCAAAGCTGGATCATGTGGATAAAAACGCCAGTCTTTCTCCATGATTTTGCCTTCATACCAAAGTCCATTTCCTCCATATACGTTTCCTTTGGTTGTATCTTCTGAGATAAAAGTAAGATTGTATTTAGGCAACTCTTTGAAATATGCATAAATTGTGTCATTTCCAACGACAGTATCCGTAGGCAGACCATTGACAGAATACAAATGATCGAATACAAATCCATAGTTTGGTATAGGTAAAATCTCCAATGCATCACCTGTCTTAAAATATGGATTATTACATATTACATCTCCCTGTGTTGTGTCGGCTGATAAAACTACAATTTGACATAGTTTGTAGTTTGGTTCATATACCATTGGGCAAGAGTCGGATGCGGCAATAAATTTTCCTACAATTGTGTCGTTACGATAAGCCCAAAATCTTTCATCAAATTTAGTTGAATCAATTAGACTATACCAGCAGCAAAATTTATATCCCTCTTTGGCATAATGCTCAAGATACACCTTCTCTCCATTTAAGTACTCATCACTATCATGGATAGTACCGACAGTCCCCATTGTCGTGTCAGAAGAGATCACTGTGATAGTGTATTGTGGAATTGCTTTAAAATAAACGATAATAGTATCATTGTCTGCAATGGAATCCAATGTCAAACCTTTTTTTGATACCCAATGATCTACATCATATCCTGTCTTTGGTTTTGCTATATGATATATGTTTAATTCAGAACCTTTATATGCTTGTACTACATTAGGCTCTCCCATTGAAGTGTCGGCAGGCAATACAACAATCTCGAAAGTCTCTAGGTTGATTATTGGATCATCATCAGATTTACCGAATGATGTCAATGTTGAAATGATAACCATCAACATCGATAAGAGTATTTTTTTATTCATACGCATTAATTTATGACTTAAAAGTTGATTTATAGATTTCGAGTGCAAAATTACAAAAAAACAAAAAATAAAGAATCCGTACCACTTGTTAATAGCAGTACGGATTTTAATATTAACATTTTTTAACCGTCAATTTCTTATCAGTGTGAAATGGCCGATGTATGTTTTGTCGATCTCATCAATCTGAATCTCATACCAATAATCGGTAGACGGTAGGGCTCTTCCATTATATGTGCCATCCCACGCATCCATCTCGGCTGCTTTCATATCACACAGTTTTTTGCCAAAACGGTCGAAGATTTTTACCGTCGCTCCTGGATATTTGTCAATATTATTGATTTTCCACACATCATTCTCTCCGTCTCCGTTAGGCGTGAAACTTACAGGAAATTCCAACTCATAAGTCGGTGTCTTGATAGTCGTGTCTGATTCACATCCTAACTCATCTTTGACTTTGACTTTGTATGTGCGTCCGTAAGTGGCTGGACTTAATGTTGATGAAGACTGATAACCGTCGCCAAAATCAAACAGATATGCTCCGCTGCCACCTTCAACTGCAACTTCAAATGCGTTGGCTCCGCTCTCCTCTACCGAAACAATATGCGGTGTCGGCACTACATTGATGGCGAAATCATACGATTCACTACATCCACCTTTTGATGCTTCAAGCTTAACATTTGCAGGCTCGTCTTCCTTGTATGTCATTTTGGAACTTGTAGAAAGAGTATCTCTATCAACAGTCCAAACATAATGATACCCATTATTGGCGTCAGTTGTTATTGTTACAGAGCTTCCTTCACAAAGTGTGGTATCTGTAGGAGGATCTAAAGAAATAGGTTTATCTACATATATTTTTGTTTCCAATGTGTTTGTCTCACAAAATGCAGAAGTGAATCCATTTATATAATATAATATTTCTGAAGTCGGAGAAAACTTTTGTTCGGCATCACCAGCCCTGGACAAATTATATTCGGCATCACCAAACTTTTCTCTTTCCTTTTCATACCAATTCCAATCATCAGGATTCACATATTTTCCCCAAAACCATACATCTTTTAAATTGTCTGAAGAAAAATATGCTTTAATTGTGATTTCGTCTCCTTCGCAAATATGATCGCTTGGATAAACCACAACTGAATCTAAAGTAGGAACTTTATCGATGAGGTATGTGGTATAGATAGTATCGGAATTGCAGTATTTTCCTGTGACAATAAGTCTAAACACAATGTTTGTGTCAATCTCTACGTCAACTGCTCCAAAATTATGAGGATAATGTTGCAGACTTGTGTAGTCTTTTCCGTTGATTGTTTTCGACCATTCAAATGTGTAACTAGTATTATAGCTATCTATCATATTCTTCTTTCCATTTATATTGGCTCTCAATGTTACTGGCCAGCCTTTACAAATGGTATCAATATCCTGATCGAAATTTATGGAAATTGGCTTTTCTACTTCTATTTCCTGTATCCATTCTGCTGGTTCACAAATATTGGATCCTGCACTTGTGATAGAGTAAATGGATGTTTTTTCAGGGGTGAATGTTTGTGCCGACATTGAATTAGTCAAGGCTGTGAAAGTATTGCCGTCATCTTCACTTGCCTTCCAAATCAAATCATCCGCATTCTCTGCTGTCGGAGTTATCGTTACCGATTCTCCTTCGCAAATTCCTGTCTTGTCAATAGTCACAGATAGTTTTGGCTGTTTTTGAACTTTCACATCCAAACTTTTCGTTTCTGTCTTACAGACTTTTCCTGGCATCGACAACTCGTATGTGGTTGGTTCTGTCGGATGAATTGTGAATTCTTTCATCATAATATAGTCTGGAACTCCTACTATAATAGAGGATGTATAATCACTATCTTCAAGTTCTTTGTCATTTGCTGTAAGAATAAAATTATTTTCATCAGAACTGAATTTCTTCAATCCCAATATGAGTTTAACTTCATTTCCTTCGCAAATCATTTCGTTTTCTACAGTAAATGTAAAATCATTAATAGGCTCAACCTCTACGATGGCTGGTTGTGAATATACCTCATCACAAACAGATCCTTTGACACTCAAATAATAAGATGTCGATTTGCTTGGTGCGACGGTGCTGGTTTCAGAAATCTTGGTTCTCATTCCGTATGTTTCGCTCCACCATGTCACAGAGGCTGGATCATTTGTGCCATAGTCTTTTGTCAATGTCACACTTTCTCCCTCACAAATCAATGATTTGTCGGCTGTCAGCGTCAAAGCGTCCGCACTCTCTACCTCTATCTCTATCTCTTGCTCGACAGATGGACAGACATCTCCATTCAAAGTGACTTTGTAAGTGGACGTGCTTACTGGAGTGTCTTTATAGGATGACACTGCGTTTATCTCAATATCATTCTTCTCCCATTTGGATGAGTTTGGTGTGCCAACTAAGTTTTTGACTGCTAAATTAACCTCTGTTCCGGCACATATTTTTCCATTCACATCACTTGTCAAATCAAATGAAATTGGTTTCTCCACTTCAATCTTTATAGGGTCCACTTTGAATGCTCCGCAAGCTCCATCGCTTGGTGTGCCGGCATAGACGTAGATTGTTTCGTCTGGTGTGATTTTGTTTCCACTTTCAGGTGTGAACTCTGTATATTTATTACCGTCTGTACTCTTATACCAAACGATTCCATTTGATTCTCCTGTCACAGTGAATGTGACATCCTCCCCTTCACAAATTTTAGTTTTGTCTGCAGATAATGTGAATGAAAGCGGATGGTCCACGTAAGCTGTGGTGTCAAATTTTGTCTCACCGCACACTTCTCCGGAAACAGTAACCTCAAATTTGGTTGTCTCGCTAATGTTTGCTGAATATTTGTTGTCGTTCAAAGTGATAGGATTGCCGTTGGCTGTAGCTGTTATTATAGAAGGATCATAGGAATCTTTTGTTAGAAGAGATAATTCTATATCTCCGTTTTCACATATTCTGTCTTTATCCAAGGCCAAAGAGAACTCAGGTTTGTTTTCAGCCTTAATGGTGATGATAAATGAAGAAAAATTTTTACATACTTCTGTATCTACCTTTGATGTGACTCTGAAAGAAGTTTCTTCTGTGACCTCAAAACTATTTGTTGTTTTAGTGCTTTCAGTTTCCCATTTTGTGAAATCTTTTTCACCTTTCTTACGGTATTCCCAATCCCAAGATGTTAGGTTTAAGTTATCTTTTAAAATGAAAGAAACAGTGGCAGGTGCACAAACAGCCTCTTCGTAACCTAATGTTTTTAGAACAGGTGATGGCACAGTTTCCAGATTAAGTGCTATAGGTAATACCACATATAAACTTATTTCTCTGGATATAATAGATTGGCAAGCGTCACTTGTGGCTGTAACTGTGTATGTTATACCTTCTGTAGGGAAAAATACAAGGTTATTGATGTCCACAGGTTTGCCGTCGCTTCCTTCTATTTCATATTTATGATTTTTTGAGTTATGGCCTTCAGCGATATTTAGGTGCAGTTCTGTTTTATCTCCACTGCAAATGATATTATTATCGACGTCGAAAGTGAAATCTGGAATAGATTCATAGTCCATTTTAAATGTGATTGTTTCCGATTTGCATTTTCCATCTTTGCTTTCTGCGTATGCTGAGACTTCTGTTTCTCCTATTATTTCGGCTATATCTGGAAAAATAACGAATGCCTCCGACAATGTCACTTCCGCTTTTCCTTCATGGGAGCCATATTTCAAAAAGACTGACTCAGCCTCTCCTGATGTGATTTTGAGCATGACTGTTGGTACTTCTATAGCACAGAACATCAGGTCGTCAACTGGTTTCAATTCAATTGGCTCTCTTACGTCGACATTGATATATAATGTGTCGCTCTTGCAAGTGTCGTTGATTGCGTAGATCATATAGTTTGCCGACTTTTTGTCAAGAGAAATTTTCCAGATATTATCTGTAGACGTTGGGGCTGGAGACATAACTTTCGCAGCTTCATACTTTTTGTCCGCACCCATGATGGCGATGTAGAAATCATCCACATTTACCTTGTTGGTCTGGATCACATTGATGTCTATAGCGTCAGGAGTGGCACAGAAAACAGTGTCGATTTTCTTTACCTCCTTGTCGGCGTCGAATGATAATTTAGGAGCGCGGCATTCGCTCTCTTTACATTTGAATCCGACAACGTTTGTGATATAGTAAACGGAGCATTCGTCTTTGTGTCTGCCGGTAGCCGCTACTTCTTCTGCCACAGTTTCTGTCTCTCCTATCACAACTCTATACAATGTTTCTAAATTTCCTGTATATTCATAGTCGACGGAAGTTGATGAAGCTGACAAATTGCTCCACGTCGCTCCCCCATCCACAGATGTTTGCCAAATGAACGCAGCGTCTGGATATTCCTTCAACAAATCATTTAGACCAGACATCACAACTTTATGAGGCGTTTCATCCGTACATTCAAAACCAGACAATAGATGCAAACCGTCATTTCCATCTATACAAATTGTAGGTTTAGGCATTGTCTCGCCACATATTGTTATAGATAAATCATCGATTGCGAAATCTAACCAATCATTACAAGAGACGTTGTCTTGGTTATAGGAATAGTCGAGTGACAATTCTACTGTGATTTCACCAGAATATCCAGTTGGAACTGAGAATGGGACCGAAGCCAATTTTTTGCCAAATCCCCCTTTGAAACTCAGTGGCACAGATTCCGCAGCCAACTCGTTTCCTCTATTGTCATAAACGACCATCTTTGTGACTACATTTGTTCCCCATTCGGATCCCTTACACATAAGTGCAGCGTTAAACATGAATGTTTTACATGGACAAAGAGGTATAGATATTGTTTTTTTATAAAAAACTGGATTTGCTTTGTTGTCTCCCTTATTCATACGGATGAACGCAAAAGCATTACCTACTTCAGATGGTCTGAAATAGGAGACGTCGTTGGGTGAAACAACCCCATTAAAATTGTTGGGCGCAAATTGAATATTTTTTTTACAATTTGAGCCGTCCCAATCACAAGACATATAATAGATTGCTGAATCTGGTATTGAACAGATAATATACTCTCCCTTTTGAGACATTTGTTCTTTACCACCTGGAGTATAGGCATTTAAAGCCATTCCGGAATTTGTGCCAAATGCAAATGTATCACAAACGCCGAAATCCTCTTTCCATAGTTCTCTCAACGTCTCTTTATACTGGCAATTAGGTTCAGGCTTTATGCTTGAAATAGTGTTTGATATAGAATAAAAAGCACATCCATTTTTAGGGGCATTGTGAATGGTAATGTATTCAGCTTGTTCTTTAGCCTCATTGTCAGTAGGACTTGCAGTGACAATAACACGAAAGACAGATGTCTCAGTGCCGTCGACAACCATCTTTAATTTAGACTTATTGATTCCACTTTGGTCATTTATATTTGACCACGTCAAACCACCGTCTTCAGACTTCTGCCATAATACATAAACAGAATTATCTATTTTCTGCCATGCTTCGAGCACTGAGTTGACAACGGAGAATTGAGCCTCGTAAGAGCATGTGTTGCCTCCTGTAGCCGACGCTATTGCACTCTCTTCAATCTTCATGTCTGGCACATTCACGTCTTCATCATAACGATAAAGAGAGATATCATCGATCACAAAGTCATTTCCGACACCAGAAAGAGAATTGTTTATAATCTGTAACGACAGTTTATCTCCATTATTGGCGGTGAAATCGGCATAATACTCGCTCCATTTATGCTCTGCGAATGGACTTGTCCCTGTATATTCCCACAATGGAATCTCCTTTGTGTCAATTTCCGCAATCACATCATTGGTGGCTCTGTTTTTAACAATAAGTGTCAACATAGCCTCTTGTGCCGGAAAAGAAGTCACACTTGATGTGAAAATTTTGAATCTATATTTTTTAGCATCGCATAGGTCAAAATCAATATCCTGTCCGTATATGGTTTCTCCGATTCCAGCTCCCGAATTGATGATCAGCATCGCACCATTTTGATTTCCTGTATGGTCTCGTCCATTGGTGAAATAATTTCCTGTGCCTCCGCATAGATTCTTAAAACGGTTGTATGACCATGCTGTGCTATTTGCTATACCATAGAAGCCATCGTCAATCTGACCACATTGTTCTTTTCCTGACGGTCTTTTCACATAGTCATAAATTGGACCTTGATCGTATCCTGTTTGAACCTTCTCATAATCTATGAAATGATGATTGGGGACTGTCATAGTGGGGTCGGCAAAATTTTTTATGACGGTGTCTTCCGCAACACCAAAATCCTCTCGCCATACCAACGACCATGATTGGGAAAACACAGTCGCAGACAATTGTAAAGTCGCAATTGTTGTAAGGCAATGCTTTATAAAGTTTTTCATATATATCTTATTAAACCCTATTGTTAAATTATAATTCGCAAACTCCTGCAAATTTAATATTTCTTAGAAATTTAGGCAAGAATGTCAGTAAACAATGCGAAAATGGGAAGAATGGTATATATGAATGGGAAAAAATAACGATGGACGATACGCAATTATGAATTATGCATTATGAATTACGAATTATTATAAATTGTCTTGATTCGTTCAGGTCGACGCGAATGTCTTTGTAGCTGTCCTGATCAATCAACATTGGTATACCGAGCTTCTTGGCTATCTTAATGGCTGAAGCTGTGTCTATGCTTCCTAATCCGAATGGAACATCTGTATTTGAAACTCCCGGTTTGACAAAATCTTTGAAATGTAGTGATTCTACCCTACTCTCATTGCGGGTGAAAAATTCGATCGGATCCTCACCTCCTGCCGCACACCATCCCAAATCAAGTTGGAATCCTACTTTACCGTCGCACAAATCGACCAATCTCTCCAATGCTGTCACTCCATTGATTTGTACTGCGGTGTCTGGTTGGTTGTTGTGGATGAGCAGACGTGAACCACAAGACTGAAGTTTTTCTGCAGCGTCGCTCAACTCTTTCGCTCTCTCTTGCAAACTTGTCTCATTAAGCTGATTTGGCATTCCTACCACGAACTGTTTGATTCCATATTCGTTTGTCAATGTGATCATCTCGTCGACGGATTTTTCTATTGATTCTGTCACAACATGGATTGATTGTACTCCTAATCCGATGCTTTTCATCAACTTATAAAGATGCTGGAATTTCATCATTGTCCAAAATGATGGGTTGTTGTGTGTCAAACCTCCTAGAAGGATGCAGGGTTCAACATAATCGATTTCCAATGCTCTTACTGCAATCAACAGATCTTCTTCCTTCATTGCCTGCTTTGAGCATGGACCATAGAGATTTAAGCCAATTTTCATTGATACTTTTTTAGTGTGGCGCAAAATTATAAATATCGACATAATTCAACCAATGATATGGGCAAAAAAGTCTATATTTGTGGACAATTTCTTAATTTCTGAAGAAATTTGAGCTTTTTTTAGAACTCCAACACAGATGAGCAAACGACTAATCGTCATACTCGGGCCGACAGCAATCGGAAAAACAGAACTCAGCATCCAAGTGGCTGAACGTCTTCACACGGACATAATTTCGTGTGACTCTCGTCAGTTCTATAAAGATATTCCGATTGTCACAGCCGCACCGTCTGCGGAAGAGTTGAAGAGAGCCAAACATCATTTCATAGGAATGCTTGGTCTTGACGACTACTATAGCTGCGGACGTTTTGAGATAGAGGCTTTGGCAAAACTGGAAGAGTTGTTTGCCTCTCATGATGATGTGGTGATGGTAGGTGGATCGATGCTCTATATCGACGCTCTTTGCAACGGAATAGACGACCGTCCGAATGTGGATGAAAAATTGCGTGATGAGCTGTGGAAGCGGTATGAGGCGGAGGGTATCAGCAATATGCTGGGTGAACTGAAGATTCTTGACCCTGAATATTATGAAGAGGTTGATCCTCATAATTATAAGCGTATTATTCACGCTCTGGAAATTTGTCTGGAGACGGGAAAGCCTTATACTGAGATTCGTAAGCAGGAGAAAAAACAGCGTCCGTTCGACATTGTGAAGATCGGGCTTACTCTCCCTCGTGAGGAGATGTACGACAGAATCAATCGTCGCACTTATGTGATGATTGAAGATGGTGCGGAAGCCGAAGCTCGCAACGTCTATCCTTACCGACATCTGAATAGCCTTAACACAGTGGGATTCAAAGAGTTGTTTGCATATATTGACGGTGAATACACGTTGGAGAAAGCTATTGAGGAAATCCAGAAGAACACTCGCCGATACGCAAAAAAACAGATGACTTGGTGGAAGCGTGACCAGGAAATCAACTGGTTTTCTCCTTTTGAAAAAGATAAAATATTTGAATTTTTAGGAATATGATCATAGATACGCACTCCCATATTTATATGGATGAAGACTACCCTGACGACAAAGCGGAGGTGGTTGAACGATTGAAAGCCGCTGGTGTAGGCAAAGTGATATTGCCAAATGTGGATTTGAGCACAATTCCGCAGATGCATGCGCTGGCAGACACTGATCCTGATTTGTTCTCGTGCGCGATGGGTCTGCATCCTACAGAAGTGAAAGAGGATTGGCAGAGTGTGCTTGACGAAATGCTTGCATATCTTCCTCAACGAAAGTATTGCGCTTTGGGCGAGATTGGCATTGACCTCTATTGGGAAGACGATTTCAAGGAGATTCAGATAAAGGCGTTTGAGCAGCAGGTCGACGTCGCTATTCAAAACGATCTGCCTATTATCATCCATCAGCGTAAGGCTCTCGATGAATGTACGGCATCACTGAAGAAATTCGACAAATCCAAACTGCATGGTGTGTTCCACTGTTTCACTGGCAATATCCACGAAGCAGAGCAGATGATGAAACTTGGAGATTTTGTTTTGGGAATAGGCGGTGTAGTGACATTCAAGAATGCAGGAGTGGCGGCTGCGGTCAAGGATATTCCGTTAGACAGGATCGTGTTGGAGACAGATGCCCCGTATCTTGCTCCGGTGCCTAAACGTGGACAGCGTAATGAGACCGCGTTCATCGCATATACAGCCGCCAAAGTGGCAGAAATCAAGGAGATGGATGTCGACGCTGTGGCAGATGCGACGTCGAAAAATGCGATGGAGATGTTTGGATTATAGTGTCGATATTCTTAATTCTTAATATCTCGTCATTCCTCAACTTTCCATCCTTCAATCGTTCTTTCCTCGCTTGAGAAATTCACTCCGATCTTAACAATAGGTCTGCCATCCGTACGGTATGGCTCAGCATAACCCTTTTCATTTATCTGTGCAAGTGCTTTCTCCGCACTCTCATCCACCTTGAATTCGATGATGAAAATCTGTTTTGGGGCGAACAGAATGCAGTCGAGGCGACCTTTCGACGTGTTGACCTCCGACTGTGTATAGAAGCCAAGCCAACGGAACAAGACGTAGATAACCGTCTGGAAATGTTTCTCATTCTTATTGTTGAGCACGTTTGGAATCTGCAGGAAAAATTCCTTCAGCAGTTTAAACGCATCGTCGATTCTGTCTGCTTTGAGAGCAAAATAGAATTTTTGCATGTTGATTTTTCCGTCATCTGTGCTGCATCCTACCCACGACGGCATCAAGACCTCCAACATGGAAACACGAACCTCACTATTGGGATAAGAGAGAGTATAGACCTCCGACTCCCTGTCATAATCCTTAATCGTAAGGTATCCAGCCTGGTAAAGAAGAGGATAGACGCTTCTCTCATCCTCATACGACGCATAGAATCCGGATTCAAACATTTGTACGCCTTCAAAATCAAGTATCTGAGCATTGTGTTTCTTCAAATGATCTATCACGTAGGTAGACGTTGCTGTCTCAAACCAGAAGTTTTTCAGCTCCTTCTTGCTGAATGCAGACAGGACACTTAGAGGATTGAAGACATCTGTTTTCTTTTTTGAAAAATGGTATCCGTCGTATTTAGTTTTCAGTTTCAGAGCCATTTCATCAAAAGAAATTTCCTCATTTCTCGCAAAAACTTCGATGTCTTCTCTGAAATTCTCCATCAATTCATCTTGAGTTATGCCACAGATGTCGCAAAACGCATCATCCATAGAGATGTTTTCCAGATTATTGAGCGTGGAGAAGATGGAAACTTGAGAGAATCTAGATATTCCTGTGATGAAAACAAACTGCTCATACTGCTCGTTCACCTTCACCTGCTGATAAAGTTCCTGAAGAATCTGCTTCACCTCTGGCAATTTTCCATCATGAAGATGAGCCAACAGCGGAGAATCATATTCGTCGATCAAGACCACAACTTTGTGGCCGGTCTGGTCATAAACAGAACGGATAAGTTTCTTAAATCTCAAACCGTTTTCTTTATCTTCGCAACTTATACCATACTGATCCTCATATATTTTCAGAGTGCTGGCAATGGAAGCCTTTATGCCGTCCACATCCATATCCTTACACTCGCTCATATCAAATCTGAAGACGGGATATTTGATCCAGTCTTTCTCCAAACGGCTTATTTTCAGGTCTTTGAACAATTCTCTGTTACCCTCAAAATATTGCTGGAGTGTGTTGATAAGCAAAGATTTACCGAAGCGACGAGGACGTGAAAGGAACACGAATGTACGATTTTTAATCATTTCATACATTCGTTCCGTCTTGTCGACGTATGCATAACCATCCTCAATGATGGCCTTGAAATCCTGTCGTCCTATAGGATATGGCTTTATCATAATGCTCTCTTTTTCAATATGCTCTGCAAATATAATGATTTTCGATTGATTTTTCTAAATCTTTAATCATCAACCATCAATCATTTCACCAATACTGTTTTCCCATTCACCACATACACTCCAGTCTTTACAGGAATCTCAACCTTCATTCCTGCTTGCATATACAACTCTTTGACTATGCGTCCGTTAATATCGTGTATACGGATCCATTCGCCTTTGTCTGTGCTCTCCACAACGATTCCGTCGTTATTGATGTAGATGATAAGCGATGAATTGTCGGCTATGTGGTTTTTGACTTCTGTCAGATCTCCAGCCAAAGCCTTGACTTCCTGGCGAGACAATATTATCCAACGTTGGTTGGAAGCTGAATTCTGATGATCGAAACGAGCGGCCGACACATTATTATATGATGATGTCAATGCATTCGGTTTGTCTGATCCATTTGCGAAAGTCATCCAATATGATTTAAGATTGAAATCATTTGTCACCACATTCTGTCGTGAGCCGAGCATCTGGATTCCAAAATTGTCATTGTCAGACAAATTGAGGCGTGAATTGCTGCAAGAAAGCGATTTCTCCGACTCTATGTTCTTCAAATCATAATATTGCGTAGTCGGGTTGAAACGTATCTGCCATGCGTACGAATGATCTTTCAGCACCGTCTTCCAATCACTCTTCTGCATTTGCAGATTGCTTCCGTTTGTTTTAAGCATAGAGAATTCAGATCCATTTAGATCGTTGGCTGAAAGGATGTAGTAGTATTCATTGTCGTCCTGAATGAATGTGTAAGCTGGCGACGCGAATGCTCCCGACACAGGAGGCAGATTATCCTCTCCCAACGACTGGACTATAAGAGCGTTTGCGTAGTATAGCATACGTGTGCCATTGTCTTCATGCGCGCCGTTGATTCCGTATGGCCAGAAGTGAGTTTTGTCTCCTTTCAGATGAGCATTGTTGTCATTTTCCAAGAAAGCAAGAATTTGGTCTGTTCGCTCGCCGAGCCAAAAACCACTGCTTGTTTTCTCTCGGTAGACGCTGCTGTTATACCAGGTGTCTGTTGTGCCGACGCCCACGGCATGTGCCATCTCATGTTGGATTGTGCCTGTACGCTGGTAGCTGGCGTTTGGCCCCACACGCATCCAGCCTCCATAGCTGCAGTCGGCAGTCTCGGTGCTGGCTCCATAGTTCACAGTCATGTTTATACCTTTGATGCTTGTCAGGTTGTTCCAAATATCCACAGCATCTTTCACAGCTGAATTTATACGTCCGTTCTCTTCCGAAGATCCACCATTGTTGTAAGTCCATGTGATTTGTCCCATAGGCAGTGTGCAGATTTTGATTGTCTTACCATACCCCACTACATTTTGATTAGTCATCGCATACGGACGTATATAATAGAATGTTGATGGATTCAGATTTTCAATCACATAGATATCTCCATTGTTGCTGTATGATTTAGTGGAGCGATTATCTCGGATAGTCGGATTGTTTCTCGTACCATAGCAAAAACCTTTCTCCACAATTCCTTCTCCGGAAAAAGAGGCACGTCCGAATGCCATTGTCGCACCACGTGCGTGACGTGGATCTGTAGTCACTGTAGGGACAGGTCCACTTGCATGGCTTGTTCTGTAGAAGAGCATCAACTCATCCATCTTTAGAATCATCTCGTTGACATCTGCGACAGATTTGTTTTCATCCGCGTAAACTTTCTTCGCTTTGTTCAATGCATCCGCTATCTCAGCGTCTTCACTTGCTGCTGGTTCAGCATCTGCGATCAAATCCGCAAGTGAAGAATATAGGTCGACGGAAGTCTGAGCCGCTTCTGTAGCCTTACGAAGGTCGGAGACTATTGTGGAAAGATTCTGTGAAGAGGGTGATGAAATCCAAGATTGAGCGTTTTCTGTTGCCTCCTTCAGATTTTTACGGTGTGTGGCATTCATTGTCTGGGTCAACAATTCGTTTGCCGTATCCACACGTTTCGATAATTCTTCAGCAAGATAACCAGTTGATTCTTCGCCGACAATGTATAATTTCACAAAATCTGCCACCACTTTGGCTGAATTAGCCGAACCGTTGGACACAGCCTTGAATCCAATCTGTATGCGCCCCGTAGTCTCCTTGGATAGAGAGAACGAAACCTCATCTGATTTCCATTGGTTAGACGGAAATGACGACATCGACGACAATTTTGCATTGCCGTTTTCAGGAATCCATCCAAGCAAACTATAGCCATTGTTGGAATTGCTGCCATTGTAGAATGCTGTTTGGATTTTATAGTTTCCGGCTGGAAGAGTCACAGTCTGGAAAAATTTCATTTCCTGATCCCAACCAGTGCTCAATGCCAAACATCCGCCTTTGGAATTTTCATATCCGGCAGACGGAACTTTTCCGTAAGTGTTGAACGTTTTGGCAGTACCATATTCATAGATTCCGCAAACCGTATAATCCACGCTGAAATCCTTGTTCCAACCATATATCGGCAGAATTTCCTGAGCCACATTCCCCTCTTCTGAGATGCGGTAGTCGAAATGAGATTCATCATCAAAACCGGCGTTTTGGAGATAAAGGTCAGAGACATCAATGTCGGCCCATGCGAGCGACGATAATGTGGATAGAGCAAGTATAGAAAAGTAACGTCTTTTCATGGTATATGTGTTTAAGATTCAAATTTATATGGCAAATATAAGAATGTTTTAGAAAAATAATGATACTTTTGTTTAAGATTACAAGATACATAGATTTATTTTTATGCCACGATATTTCTTATCAGTTATATTTTTGTTTACCGCCACCCTTTCATTCGCTGATGTCAACATTTACGATTTTTTGGAAGGTGTTTGGAGTACAGAAGAAATTTATACGAGTACTTTGTATACAAATGAAATGACAGATGAAGATGGAAATCTCATAAGAGACGAAGATGGAAATCTTGTTTATAATACTGTTGGAGATTACAGGACATATTATCGTTTAGTTAAAGACAAAGAGATTTTGGAATTTGAATATTTGAGATTTGGAAACGATAATGGAGATCTAGAAGAAAATGTGACTCCAGAATACATATCTAATTATCAATTTATTGCAATTTATAAGAAAGGAGAATCGTTCCCGAATGATCTTATGTTGAGTGAGATTGAGGATGAATATTCAAATACGGTAGTTCTATTAAAGAAAAATTATAATAAATACGATAGAGTTTATCGTGACAATTTTATTATTTCTAATGTACTTTATGGAAATGGACATTGGAGCTTATCAAAGGATAATTATAAAGAGGATTTCAAAAAAATTTACCCTTCTGAACTTCCATATTATTTCTGGAAATCACTCTATGAATATTCTATCAAGTCAAGAGAAGACTATTTTGCTACTTTTTTCAACAAAAAGGTTGGTGTATATATAAAAGAAGATACAGAAGAATCTGCAGACTCAACGGAACCCAAAAAGACACAAATCAATCTTGTAGAGATTCGTGATGTAAATGAAAACAATACATACTATCATGTTGAGCCTCTTGGCAAAAGTGATATAGGAGACGGTGATGGTTGGATTCCTGCGAGAGATATAGTATTGGTTTCCGATATGATTCTTAATATAAACCCAACAAATAAGCAGATTGAGAAATGAAACGAATTCTATTCATAATAACACTATTGATTAACAGCATTTTTGCTTTTTCTCAACAAATGAGCAGATGCGATTGTGTGCAAGGCTTGTGGATGATTGAAGACGAGTATAAATTACTATATGATTCCGCTTCTGCCGCAAATATCAAAAGCAATGTTTATGAGACGTTGGGAGATTACCGAACTTATTACATTCTAGTGAAAGATGATCATATGTTGGTGATGAATTTCTTGAGATTCATACGTAATGCAGAAAAGAAGGAATTTGATTATCAGCAAGAAAATACCGCATGTTATCAGTTTATGTTAGTCAAAGACTCGTATCTAAAGGAGGATACCGTTCCCGGTGATTTTTTGTTTAGAGGTGATATGGAAGATGTCAATTCTAATACTATTATGACTTTCCGACAAGATTATAATTTTAAAACGGATAGAATACGACGAAACAACGTAAATGTCTCATCTATATCTTGTGCGGATGGATATTTGAATTGGTCTCTTCCTGAAGACGGTTGGGCTTATCAAGGAAACTACAAAAAGGCCGAGTTTATAGAATTACCAGGCTATTTTCTTAATGGATTATTCAATTATTCTGTCGCAACAAAAAGAGACCACTTTGCAAAGTATCTAGGTAAGAAAATTGGTGTGGTGTTTGAAAAGAGCAAATCAGAATACAATGATTTTGATATCATTGCAGCTTCTAAATTCCGTCAGGTTGTTATAACAGAAGAAACCGATACCACATATCATGTTGTGCCACTTGGCGATAGTATGATCGAAGATGGCTGGAAGAAGAAGGAAGATGTGAAATTGTTGAGAGATATGATTTTATATAAAGACGCGACATTGTCACGTCCAAACAAATAATTAGAAATCTATAAATAATGCTTGCAGAGACGTGATTTTTATCGCGTCTCTGCTTTTTTAATTGTCATTTTGTTGAAAAATTTTGCATAAAAAAAAGCATTTATTTATTTTTGCCGATGTCTAAATCGGTTTGCATCGTTTTAATGGATATTACTAACACACTAATAATCAATTAATCGTACAAACTCAATTTTTTCACATATACTCTAAATTTTATACATGTTTTAGAAACTGTTTATACTTAACTTAAAGTTGGATTATAATAGAGGATTGTTAAGGACGGAACGTCCTACCCCCACCTCTCAAGTGCGAGCCGAAGGCGAGCACTTAAAATAGTACAACTGCTCAGTCTTATGAACTTGCAGAAGTGGATGTGTTTGTGCCTCAAACATGTTTTTACTTCTATAATTAAACTTAAACAGCTTTTTTATTTGAGATTTATTTGCGAAACTTAATAACATAAACATGAAAAACTTAAAACTAATTATTCTCATTGCATTCGGTAGTGTCATCGGATGCGTGAATGTTTGGGGTGAGAAACCCTCCGCGCAAATCACGGTTGAAACGTCCGGTCGCACACCGCAGACGATCAGCATGTATGAGTCGGGCAAGATGTATTTTTCTGGAGATTTCTTAGTGTTTGAGTCGTCAGCAGAATCAAACCAGAATCCTGTCAAGATTGATTTGAAGGAGATCGAAAAACTTTTATTCTCCGCTGGTGATGCGTCAAAAGTGGATGACGCTTTGTATGTGTCATCATTTAATGTCTCACCTAATCCAACAAAAGATTTTATCACTCTTCAACTTCCTTTTGATGAGGAGCGTCCATATTCTATTTACGATATGAGTGGTAATATTGTAAAGTTTGGCTCTGTAAGCAGTGGTGAAAAAATAAATGTGGAATCGCTTTCTGCAGGAATGTATTTGATCAATATAGGTAACATGTATATTAAATTCAACAAGTTATGAAAAGGTTTTCAATTCTCTTATTTGCGTTCTTTTTAGGCCTGTTGTTGTGGGCGGAAAGATCTATCATTTTTTATTTGGGTAATGAGGAGAAAGAGAGTGTCAAGATTTCAGATGTTGACACAGTGCGTTTTAAGGATGGAAAGATCTTGGTTGAAGGAAAAAATAAAAAGTCTTACGATATTTCAGATGTTGACAGCGCGACATTTGATTTAGGTTCGAAAGACACCGTGTTTATCACATACAACAATAATTCTGTGGTTGTTGAGAATCCATTTGGAGCAGATGCTATTGAGACAAATACGAAAGATGCTCATGTCTCTCTGGTTTCCCACGTCGGAAAAAAAGGAGTGGTCTACTATTTGTCTGGTTCTTCGTCAGATGGTGTGTTTGAATTAACACCAGACAAGTCGTTCACTTTGGTGTTTGATAATCTGTCTCTTTCCGGACAGCAATCCCCTATTGTTCTCAACAAAGGACAGAATGATGAATCATTTGCAGCGACTGTCCATTTGATTGGAAAGTCTGAATTGTCAGATGGCGCAGATAACAAATTGAAATCTGCCATTTATTCAAAGTCAAAACTTAAAATCAGTCAGGACAGTTTGGCGAGTGAAGGAGAGTTGACAATACGAGGAAACAAACAGCATGCCATTAATTCTGCTAAAAGAGTTGAGATATACAGTGGAAATGTAATTATAGATCAGGCGGAAGGCGACGGAATTAACGCTGATGGTTTGGAAATGTATGGAGGAAAATTGTCTATAAAGGATACGAAGGGCGACGGCATTGATTGTAGTGAATGGATATTCATTCAGGATGGAGAATTATCTTTTAACGTCTCTTCTGATGATAAAAAAGGTTTGAAATGTGATAGCATCATAGAAATCAAAGGCGGAAATATAAATGTTGAAGTGACTGGTAAAGGATCCAAGGCTCTAAAAGCTAAGAAGAAAGTGCAGTTCATAGGAGGTGACTTGTCTGTATCTCTTGACGCTAAAGAACCATTTGTCGGCACAGACAATGATTATGGCTACAACGCCGCGATTGCCTGTGACGGAGACATTTGGATTGGAGATTCTGGTAAATTACAGGTTAAAGGATCTGGAATCGCTGCCAAAGGAATAAATTGTGACGCGAATATTTTGATCAATGGAGGAACGTATTCGGTCGACCTTACCGGTAGCTATTACGATGAGAAAGCTAATCATGACACTGTCTCTTGTATGGGTATCAAGTGTGATGGAAATGTGACAATCTCAGGAGGAAAGCAAACAATCAAGATCGGTGTCGACGCAAAACTGGCAAAGGGAATCAAGGCAGACGGTGATTTGACAATCACAGACGGAGAGTTGACAATCGATGTGAAGGGAGGATATTTCATCACTAAAGATGGTGGTTCAGGCGGCCAATCACAAGGCGGCCAATCACAAGGCGGATGGAATCCTGGCGGTTGGAACCCAGGTGGCTGGAATATTGGTGGAAGCACAAAACCTGATTATGAATATGCGACGTCGAAAGCTATCAAGGTGGAAGGCGACGTTACGATTACAGGAGGCGACAACAAACTTTCTGCTTCGTCAGGTAAAGGTTTGATTTGTGATGGAACAATCACGTTGGGACGTGAAAACGGAAGCATCAATGATTTTGTCCTTTCCATTAGTGCTGGCAGCCGTGACGGTGAGAAATATGTCATTCCTGGAAATACAATCGAGATGGAGCGAACAAAGTATCATGGATATCCTAAAGGAATCAGAGCTGGCAAATCTATTGTGATAAATAGTGGCACGATTGACATCTATGCTTTCGATACGGGTATTTTGGCACCAGAGATTAAGATTAATGGTGGAGATATTGAAGTGGATGCTCCATATGATCAGGGAGTTTTCGGAAAAGAGAAACTTGAAATCATGGGTGGTGATCTAAGAGTGTTGTCGTCATACGAGGCATTGTCTGGAGCCATTATCAGATTAGGTGGCGACAGTAAGACATACGTTGTGGCGGATGACGATGCTTGGAATGCCACAGATGGCAATGAGAGTTCTAAGAGTGTACATATATATGTGGAAGGTGGATTGCACTATGCACAGTGTATGGGAGACGGATTGGATTCCAACGGAGACATGATAGTTTCGGGCGGTATCACAGTTGTGGCGCAGAGTCATTCTCTAAACTCTCCATTGGACACAGATACAGGATGGAAACACCAGGGTGGATTTGTATTTGCAGTCGGAGGAAATGGAATGTTCAATGAGTCAATTCCTGTAGAGTCGAAGGGACATATCTATAGCAGTGACATCTCATTGTCTAAGGATCAATATATTTTGGTGGCTAATGATGCCGGACAGGTGTTGGCGGCGATCAAGATGCCGTTGGATCCTTTGACTAGCAACAGAAAGAGTGGCGCCGTATGTGCGTACAATTCTGAAGTGAAGAATTATAAGTTCTATGTCGGAAACAGCTTCAACGGAGCTATGGATTATTTCGATGGACGTTTCGGCATGTACACTCCGGCACAAAATTTCAGCATCAACGGTTTCACTAGTTTTCAGGTCAGCACACAGACTGGTAATGGTAGTGCCTTCGGTGGTGGAGGCGGTGGCGGATTCCAGTGGTAAAAAGTAATTTTAGAGGAGAAATAATAAATTCATAATGCATAATTCATAATGCATAATTAAAGGCCATGGTCGTCGCAGGCAGTGACAATCATGGCCTATTTTTTAATGAGGATTGTTAAGGGCGGAACGCCCTAACCCATTCCACACGTGCGAGCCGTAGGCGAGCACATATAAAATGCATAATGCATAATTCGTAATTGTTGGGAATCCATACAGCTGGTAACCCTACCCTCACGTAGAGACGCACGGACGTGCGTGTATCAGGCAATAAATTCATAATTAGAAATGCATAATTAAGGGAACAATGAGGATTGTTAAGAGCGGAACGCCCTAACCCCACCTTCCCAAGTGCGAGCCGTAGACGAGCACATATAAAGCCAAAGAGAATAAGAGTTTTCAGAAAAAGTCTACGACTTTTTTTGATAACCAAAGACAACAATCCAGGCCTGAGCCTTAAAAATAACTTCTTATGTAATAATCACATAACAATTTTGAGATTCCAAACTTAAAACACTATATTTGTGGTGTTTGCGTAAAAGATAATATCATGAAACATTTCTTATTCATAATAATGCTGTTGCTCAACTTCGTAACATCGCTTGCACAAGGAAGTAACCACGATTGTATGCAGGGAGTGTGGGATGGAGGAATCCATTGTGAAAAATATCCTATATATTGCAATCAAGAATTTGTTTTGATTCATGACGATGAAATACTCCGTATGATTTTTAATAGATTTGAACATTGGTCATATCAAAAAGGTGGTTGGAAATTATTATCTATACAAGAATATGGTGAAGGTAAAATGTGGGTAGAGAAATCTCAGTTTTTGCTGATAAAAGACAAATATATGGGTGCTCTCTCAGTTGAGTGTGATTCAGAACATAGGTATGAAAAATTCCCTGATGATTTTGTACGTGAAGAGGTTGAGGATATAAATTCAAATGTTTATGTCCTATTTCGTCGTGATAGTAGTGAACTTGATTTAAGAGGAAATCGAATTTCAGGTTATAAGCGGCCTACAATAGAATCATTAAAATGTTTTAATGATTCTCTCTATTTATATTATGCATATAGACAAGATTTAACAAGAGTAAAAAGAGATTTAAAGCGAATAGATAATGATTCCATTCCATCTTTTCTTTCCGACGGAATATTTAATTATTCTCTCACTTCCCAAAGGGATTATTTTCATGAGTTTTTTGGCAAAACAGTTGGTGTGATAAAAGAGAGTGAAGCCGACAAAGATACAACATCTAAAAAAGGACGTATTTGTATTACAGACGAAAATGAATCATCCTATTATGTGAAACCGCTTGGAAAAAGTGAAGTCAAAGAAGGATGGGTAAATAAGAAAGATGTAAAGTTGTTGAGGGAGATGATAGGAAAATAATAGAGACGGAAAACTTTCCGTCTCTATTACATTTTTATTTCTTCTCTCCAAGCTTTCCGATAGCTTTGAGATATTCCGATTCTGAGATCTTATATTGTGTTTTCGCCTCAATAAGATTACATTCAGCTTGTTGCCATTGGCTTTGGGCATCGAGTAAATCAGTCAAAGTACAATAGTTTTCATCATATTTCTCCCGCATAATACGGAGATTTTCGGTAGCTTGCTCGTAGCCAAGTTGAGCAGTCTCGATCAGACTGTATCCAGACATGACATTCTGTACAGCCTGTTTGGCTTGGATAGTCAGCAGTCTAGTGTTACGCTGTAGATCAAGTTCAGCGTTTTCAACATCCAATTTTGCTTTTTTTACAGAGTTGCAAGATTTCCCCCAATTCCATATCGGCACACTTAACGACAAAGCTCCATACCAGAATGATTGATCGAAAGATTGCGTGTATGGGATCATCATCCCTTGATATTCGGTCACACCTTCCATCTTCAGATTGCCCATGTAATCCCAACCACCAACCAATGCCAAAGTTGGAAGAAGCTCTCCTTTTGCTAATTTCACCTGTTTCTCCCTTGCCTTTATTCCCATTTGCATAAGTTGCACCTCAGGGCAATCATTTACATTGTCGTCCAAAGATCCAGGAGATTCAATATTTATTTCTGTATCTGCAGGCAAAACCTGAGTCTCAAAATTCTCTCCTATCATATTGCAAAGCATGAGTCTGCATAATTCAGCACCGTTTTTTGCTTTCTGAAGATTATATTTAATCTCACTCAATTTAGCATTTACACGTAGTTGGTCAGCCTTTGTGGCAAGTTCCGCCTCCACACTGTTCGCCACTGATTTGTCAACTCCATCGATATATTCCACATAACTCTCCAACATTTTTATCTTTTGCAAGACAGCGACATATCCCCAATAAGTCTGATCAGCTTCGAGTAACACCTCTTGCCTACTCTTTCTCTGCTGTTGTTGTGAAATATCCAAGCCGATTTCAGCAAGGTCATTGCCATTTTTCACTCGTCCGCCGGCATATAGTACCTGCTGTAAGGAGAATCCTGCCATCCACATTCCATGCATCAATAGTTTAGTGCCTGACAAATCCAGATCCTTGGTATAGATTGCCGTCGCACTTCCGTCCACCGTCGGCAGATAAGAAGAGAAAGCAATCTTCTTGTCTAATTCAGATTGTTTGACAAGATTATCACTCTTCCTGATATTTTCGTTTGTCGCCAGTGCTCTATTCCTGCATTCCTCAAGAGAAAGGAACAAAGTGTCGTTTTGTGCCATAGCTGATTCTACGCATAGACAGCATGAAATGGCGAAATATATTATTTTCTTCATTTTTTTAATTATTTGATAATACAGTTTCTTCCTTCGGACGACGGATTCGATATACTACAGTGTAGAACAAAGGGACAAGAATCAAGGTGACGATAGTGCCGACGAAGAGACCGCCCATAATACAGATGGCCATAGAGTTGTACATCGTATCGGTAAGCAAAGGAGCCATACCAAGAATAGTTGTCAGCGAAGCCATCATCACAGGGCGAATACGACTTACTGTCGCGTTTATCACGGCATCGTATGGATGTTGGTTCTCTTTGCGTAGTCGGTTTATCTCATCCACCAACACAATCGCATTTTTCACCATCATACCAATTAATCCGAAAAGTCCGATGATAGCCATGAATGTGAATGGCATACTGAATGTCAGCAATAATGGAGATACTCCACAGATGATGAATGGGATACAGGTGATAATCACGAAAATAGATTTCCAGGAGTTGAATAGCAACAACAGTATTCCGAAAATGATGAAGAATGTGATAGGGATAAAGTCAAGCAGGGCTGTGACGGCTTCATCTGAAGTATCCAACTCACCTACCCATGTCAAGGTGTATCCGTCAGGAAGAGGGATCGCCTCTACGTCGGCTTTTATATCATCCATCACTTTAGCGACAGTTGCGTCGTAAATATCTTCGTTAGGATCACATTCAGCTTCAATGGCACGTTGTCCGTTCACTCGGTACACCACGGAGTTGTCCCACTGCATATCGACATTATTTACAACACTGCCAAGAGGTGTTGATCTGACCATTTTTCTCGTCAGTTCCGACTGATTGGTTGCTCCAGTCATCAAACCTGCCACAGCATTCATGTCGAGATGGATGTTCATCATGCTCCAAACAGGGATATTGCTTAGATCCTGAATTTTTGAACCATCAGCTTCACGCATCTGCAATTGCACCACAACTTGCTTGTCTTTATCATTAATGACTCCACATGGCATACCATCTGTAGCGGCAAGCAGCGCATTTCCGACATCTCCTCTCTGAACAGAACTTCGTAATGCGTCTTGCTGTACATAGTCGGCGATGATTGTCTTAGTCATTGGTTTCCAGTTGTTCTGCACAGTGTATGGATCAACATATTTTGATTTACGCATAATATCCTCAGCTTTAGCAGAAAGATCACGCAAAACGGCTGGATCCGGACCTTGGAACATAGCCTCGATCTTATGCGACGTTGCGATTGAGAAATTATACTTACGCAAACGAATATATGCGTCTGGATACATACTTCTTAATTCATCACGCAGGCAAGGAAGTAGTTTTTTCACAGTCTCAAAATCCTTGCAGTCTACAATAAGTTCTCCGTCAGAATCTCCACTCGCTCCCATTGGTCTTACCAGACAATAACGAGCAGGAGCTGTGCCCTGACACGCTTCCACATTTTCAATCTCTGGCTTGGTTTTTAGGTAGTTTGATATTTCCAAAAGATCATGCTTCACACGATCCGGACCCGCTTCTGCAGGAAGTGAGTATTCGATCACAAACTGTTTGTAGTCAAAGTCGGGGAAGAACAGATTTTTCACATTCATCATTCCCCATCCGGAAAAAGCAAGACATACAGCTGCCACTGAAACTGAAACGATCTTATAGTCAACAAGTTTTGTAACTACTTTCTTTAGAACACGATTGATTTTTTTGTTTTCATCGTTGTCCTGTTTCTCTTTTTCTGTAAGTTCTTTAGACAAAAGATATTTTGAGAACACTGGAATCTGCACCAATGCCAATACCCAGGAAACAAGCAGACTGACACAAAGAACAAGGAACATATCACCTGCATATTCGCCAGTCGAACCAGGAGAGAGGTATATACACATGAATGTTGACGCACCGATCACCGTCGCTCCAAGAAGAGGATACATCGTACGGTTTCCAATTTTATAAAGATATTTGCTTTCTGGCAGACCTCTTTTTCTATCTACAAGAATGCCATCTTGAATCACAATCGCATTGTCGACCAGCATACCCATAGCGATGACAAATGTGCCAAGCGAGATTCGATGAAGTGTTGTGCCCATCATAAGCAAGATCGGGAATGACAATGCTATAGTCAAAACCAATCCCATACCGATATTCAAACCTGATTTGAATCCCATGACATACATCAGCACGAAGATGACGATCAACACAGATTCCAATAGATTGACCATAAAACCAGACACTGCTTCATTTACTTTGTCTGGCTGGAAGAACACTTTCTGTGTGTCCATTCCTACAGGGATATTTTCCATCACCTCCTTTAGCTTGTCATCGACAGCCGCACCTACTTTGGGTACATTCGCGTCATTGCTCAAAGAGACACATATAGCCAAAGCCTGTTTGCCATCCGCCCAAAATCCACGTGTCTGCGGCTCCACATAAGAACGTTCTACACGTGCTATATCACCAAGACGAACAATACCACCGCCAACAGTGGAAATCTGAAGATTACGAATATCGTTTTCATCTTTTATCGCATCATTGACTGAGACCATTAAACGTTGGTCGCCAGTCTCATAATTACCGGCATTGACCACCGCACCCGCACTTTGCAACTGCATCATAATCTGAGTCGGTATGAGTCCGTTTTGTGCTATTTTGTCTGGTTCCATAATGATGTTGATCACTTCGCGTTGTGTGCCTCCGATAGTGATTCGTTTCACGCCTTTTACCTTCAACAGTTCACGACGGATATACTTGGCGTACTTTTCCAACTCGTCATAAGAATATCCCTCTCCGGAAAAGCTATAAAAGATTCCATACACATCCATCATATCATCCAACACGATTGGATCAATACAATCCTGAGGAAGCATGGCTTTATTGTCGTTCACCTTTCTTCGTAAGAGATCGAAATACTGCTCCAAATCGGAATTTTTTGTGGCAAGATCATATTCCACTGTTATTTGTGCCATATTTTGCACACATGTACTCTTTATTCTACGCACTTGGGGCAAAGTCCTGAGTACATCCTCCATTGGTTGTGCCACTTTCAATTCCACTTCGTGTGCTGATGCTCCTTGGCAAGGGATGATGACCATTGCTTGCTTTACCGCCACAGCAGGATCTTCAAGTTTTGGCATCTGGTTGAAAGCAATGATGCCAGCCAAAAGAATACCTACAATGAAACTCCAGAACAAAGTCGGGCGTTCCATGAAATATCTAGTAATTCTCATAGTACGTCTCCAATATTAGAATCTGATTTCTCCCCTACTACTCGTACTTTCTCTCCGTCTATCAAACGTGATGCTCCTGCTTTGACAATCTGCTCCGAACCGTTCAATCCTGATTTAATCGCCACACGTCCTTCCGGTTTCATACCATCAAGTTCGACAGCTCTGCGAACGACTGTGCTATCTTCAGGGTTGTATACCATCACAAAATTTTCGCCTGACTCATTAACTACACTTGCCATAGGGACAGTTAGACAATCACAAGATTTTTTATTGTCGAGACTCACCTTCACTTCTACATTTTGTCCACTCACCGTCTTCTTGGTCCTATCCACAATGGCAAGATGCATCTTATACAATTGGCTTGCATCTGCTTTAGGTGTGATGCTGATGATTTGAAGCTTGACTGGTTTCCCTTCAGAGAAACGGCCAGAACAAGTGATTGATTTTATCTTTTCTTTCTCCATGTATAGCGACGCGGGAATATTGCATACAACCTCCATCTGTTTTGTATCAAGGATTGTGAAGATTGGTGTTCCTGCATTCACCATCTCAGATGCTTCAAAATTCACACTCTGCACATACCCATTTGTCGGAGCATAAAGATTTGTATAAGAAAGCTTGTTCTTATATCCTTGAAGCGCGACGGAAAGTTGAGCCAATCCGCTTGATGCTTTGTCATAGTCATTTCCGGTGATACTGTTACTCTGTTTTAGTTTGGATAGTCGGTCCACCTCTCGTTTAAGTTGATCATATTGAATCTGAGTGGCTTCAAGTTCTAGCTTGACATCTTTATCGTCAAGCATGGCGATTAGTTGTCCTGCCTTTACATAATCCCCCTCTTTAACGGCAATGTGGGAAATTTGGCCAGGCACTTTAAAACCGACGCTGATTTCTCGGGCCTCCTCAATAGATCCTGCCATAGTTTTTACTTCTTCTAGTGAACCACACTGTGGCTCTGTAAGGATTACACTGTGGATTGTCTTTTTTTCAGCACCGTCTCTACCACAAGAGACTATAAGGGCAGATACAAAAGCGACACCCAATAATGTTCTAAATTTCATATTGCTTTGATGTTTATTTGTTTTCATCACAAAACTATAATCAAAAAGTCGCTATATTGTCTTATGAATCTCTACATGAATGTTCTATTTGTAATATGTTTGGTCGATATTGAAATATTGAATATTGATTACGACGAATAGAACATCGTATTTGTCGGAGATTAATTACTTTTGTGACATGAAAACATTCAATACATTAGAAAGGGATCATTATGGTGTGACACTTTATGGAAATAGGGATGTTAATATTTTCTATTCCATAAGGGATTTTAATTTTTCCGAAAACAACTCATTTCTTCTTGATGGCTTCACTATAATATTGATCAGAAGCGGACATGCGACGACAAATATAGGTGGCAAGCAGTATGAACTTAATAAAGGCAGCATCTTTATTTCGTCTCCACTCAATATTGCACAAAATGTGATGACAAGTGTTGATTTTGATGTCGCAGGGCTATTCATTTCATCTGCTTTTGGAAAAAAACTTGCGATTGAAACCAATGCCGACATTGTTTCGTTCTATATTGATCGTATGTATAGGTTTCAGGCAATCAATGAAACAGATCAAGATTTATTTATCAAATATCTTGAAACTATAGCTCTACTTCTGAAGAATGAAAACAAACCTGATTTTGAGAAGATTCTTTATCCTCTTTTCCAATCATTTTGCCTGTTTATAAATACAATAGCAAAAGAAGAAAATGATTTTGAGGTACAGCAAACAGGAAGCAATTCAGCGGAGATATTGGTGAAACATTTCATCTATATGCTTTCTAATCAACATTCTAAATTTCTTAGTGTGGCAGAATACGCAGACAAACTACATATAACATCCAAATATTTATCTACAATTTGCAGATGTGTTACAAACAAAACTCCAAGTCAAATAATAAATGAGTATATAATAAGAGAAGTCAAAGCCCGACTGACAAATCCCAATCTTTCAATAAAGGAGATTTCCAATATCGTCGGTTTTGCCAACCCTTCCCATTTCGGTGTATTCATAAAAAGAAATACCGGAAAGACAGCACAAGAGTTGAGAGAAGAATTGATATGACGTGATATCGCAAACCCAAAGGCGAAATTTCATCAAAGAATTCTGTGTTTTTTTCTATGTCAGCTTTTATTCTGTGTCATCATAAATCAAACGTTACCTCAAAATTAAAATTCAAACAGGTTATTAATCTGAAAATAAATGTTAAATTTGTATCCGTAAACTAACAAACTCTAATATGAAAAAACGCAATTTGATTTTTATTGCCATTGTAGTCTTGAGCCTACTTGGCATCTTTTTTCTTAAAGCATCAGGTTCAGAAACAATTTCCGAAGAACAACCAACGACTACAGTTTATGATTTTACTGTGATTGATAATCAAGGAAAAGAAGTCTCTTTATCACAATACAAAGGCAAAGTGCTTTTGATTGTGAACACAGCCACACGATGTGGTCATACCCCTCAGTATGAAGAGTTGCAGCAGCTTTATTCCGTCTACAAAGATAAGGGATTTGAGATTCTGGATTTTCCATGCAACCAGTTTGCAGAGCAGGCTCCAGAGTCGGATGAAGAGATTCAGAATTTCTGCACGTTGAATTATCACACAGAGTTTCCTCGATTCCACAAGATTGACGTGAATGGAGAAAACAAAATCGCCCTTTATGATTATCTTGAACATGCGAATGTGGATGATCCTGCGGCGGACGTGAGCATTGGCTGGAATTTTACCAAATTTTTGGTTGGCAAAGACGGTAAGGTTATTCGTCGATTTGAGACAGATCAGAGAAAAGATATAATTGAGCCGGCGATTATCGATGCTTTGAATTGAAATTTGTTAAGTACACTAAATCAGCAAGTCCATTTGTGAACTTGCTGATTTTTTTAATTATGAATGTATTTATCCTTTAGAAAAACAAAACTGCCATTGGAAATCCAAATTCTATCATGTAAGCAAATGTTAGTCGTATTTTTTTATTATCTTTGCAATAAGAACTTATTTACAAATTTGGGAATCCGATGTTAATTCCCTCTTTACTAATACGGAAACAACACAATGACAAAGAGAACAATTTGGCTGGTAATATTATTGTTTATCACCAATATATGCTCCTTTTCATCCAACAAATTAGACTGGAGCAGCACAAAGTACAAAGACGTTGACGAATGGATCAAATTCGGAAAAAAACATCTCCGTCGCACATATAGAAACGGTGGTGTCGGTCCGTATGCGTTTGATTGTTCTGGTTTTACAATGTACATGTACAAAGAGTTGGGATATGCACTTCCCCACTCGTCAAGCGCACAGTCTGACCATGGTGAGAAAATCAAAGCCACACATGTGCAGCCCGGCGATTTGGTGTTCTATGCCGGCTCAAAAGGAAGTAAAATCGGTCATGTCGGAATTGTGATAGAAACGACTGATGACGATTTCTCGTTTATCCACGCGTCGCTCAAACAAGGTATCTGCATCGACAAATCTACTCATCCATACTATAAGTCTCGCTACAAAACTGCAAGACGAATCTTTGATATGACTGCAGACAATTCAAAGAAAAGGCATGATATAGAGAAGTCGACGGAGGAAATCCAACCGACTCCTCAGCCACAAGAAGAGGAACTCGAATTGCCTGGTCAAACTACAGATGATGCAGATAATCAATCTATTGACAATTCCGTCGACAAGAATAAAAAAACTACTCCAAAGAAAAAAGAGAGCAGAAGAGAGCGTAGAAAGAGAGAGAAGGCTGAAAAACAGCGTCTTGAAAAAGAGAAAGCGGAAAAACAACGTTTAGAGAGAGAAAAAGTAGAGAAAAAGAAGCAGGAGAATGCTCGTCAGAACACGAAAAAGGATGTGGAGAAAGATAGCCAGAAAATCTCCCCTAAAAATGATGAACAACCTGCTATCACGAAGAAGACTCACGTTGTGGAGAAGGGTGAGACGATGTACAGGATTTCAAAAATGGCTGGTCTGACAGTAGATGAATTGAAGGAGATAAACGGTCTGACATCCAACGATTTGAAGATCGGACAGGTGCTGATAATCGAAAAATAACAAAGATTTTTTTGCTCTAAAATTAAAATCTGTAATTTTACACCGAATCTTCTTCAAAAATATTCGAACATGAAAAGACACATTATTTTGGCCATTGGGTTATTTATTGGTTATGCCCTATTCGCTCAACCATTGGACAAAAGTGAAGCGGAATCGGTAAAACGACAAGTCATCTCAGAATGGAAGTCGCAAATGTCTTCTCTTTACGATGACGCTTATAAAGAGCATATCATAAGACGTGACGGACTGAATCTGCCATTAGGATACATCATCAGAGGTGCTGAACCTGCCGGTGGCCGAAGTCTTTGGATATCCATGCATGGAGGAGGAAATGCTCCAAAAGAGACAAATGACGAGCAGTGGATGAACCAAATATATCTTTATGAGCCACAGGGTATATATGTCGCGCCAAGAGCTCCATGGGATGATTGGGACATGTGGTTCAAAGCGCCAATCGATTCCCTGTTTCAGGATTTGATAACCATGATGATAGTAAAAGAGAATATTAATCCAGACAAAGTATATATTTTGGGTTATTCTGCCGGTGGCGACGGCGTTTGGCGATTGGCTCCGCGTCTTGCCGACCATTGGGCTGCAGCCTCCATGATGGCAGGTCATCCTGGCGACGTGGGGCTTAGAAATTTGGTCAATACACCTTTTTCCATTTGGGTTGGCGCACTCGACTCAGCATACGACCGAAACAAGGAAGTTAAGAAAAGAGGTGATGAAATGGATGCTCTAAGCAACGCTGTTCCTGGAAAATATATCCACCAGACTAATATTGTGGCTGGAAAAGGACATTGGATGGATCAGGCAGATACCGCAGCTATCAGTTGGATGAGCCGTTTTACACGTGATCCACATCCAAAACAGATAATCTGGACACAGGAAGAGTGCTTACGAAACGCATTTTATTGGGTGTCTCTACCCTCTTCTGTAAAACCAGTACGAGGAAACACTTTTGATGCGAAAATCGACGGAAATACCATCATAATAGACAAGATGGATTATGATGAGATCACAATATGGCTGGATGATGATATGTTAGACTTGTCGGAACCTGTCACCATCCAATACGACGGCAGAACTTTGTTCAAGCAAAAAGTTGAAAGGACAAAAGCAAGTATGGAGCAATCTATATACGAAAGAAAAGATCCATCGTTCTGTTTTCCTGCCAATGTGACTGTTTCAAAATATGGGAACGCTTCTGTAAAAGAAGTAGACAATTCTCTATTGTGGAGTGATGACATTCAGCGAATAGAAGTTTATGATTTACTTGGACGTTCAATCTTCACAACCACACAACGTGATGAATATCTTCAATTTGCCGAAAACTTGAACCAGTTTCACGTCGTAAAGATATACACTGGCACAATCTGTAAGGTGGAAACGAGAAAGTAGAATGTAAAATTCTAAATGCTATATAATTCATTACAATTCGTCTAACTCACGTCAAATTATTTTTATAATTTTGCGACGAAATTGTAAATGATACTTTCATACAAATAAAACTGAATATTTCAATCACAATAAAATGGGCAGAGATAGTGCACTATTCAATCGTCAGACCCTACTTTTGGGAGAAGATGTGATGCAATCCATAGAAAGCAAACGTGTTATAATTTTTGGAGTTGGAGGTGTAGGCAGTTGGTGTGCTGAAAGTTTGGTGAGGAGTGGAATTCGGCATCTAACCATTGTAGATAGCGACAGAGTCTGTATTACAAATGTCAACAGACAATTGCAAGCCACCACCAAAACGATAGGAATGGTGAAAGTGGACGTGCTTAAGGAACGTCTACTTGAGATCAACCCTCAGGCTGAAATAAATGCAGTCCAGGAGATTTATTCTGCTGAAAACGACCATCTTTTTCATATAGAGGAGTATGATTATATCATAGATGCGATAGATAGTTTGGAGAATAAAGCAAACTTAATTTTGAAAGCGACACAATGTGATGGCAAATTCTTTTCCGCTATGGGTGCCGCGCTAAAAATGGATCCAACTAAAATCCAAGTGTCTGAATTTTGGAAAGTTAACGGATGTCCGTTAGCAAGAGCCATCAGAAAAAAGTTCAAACATATAAACAAATATCCACGAAAGAAATTTCTTTGTGTTTATTCGCCAGAGTTGCTCGAGAACAAAGGTAAAGCATCATCATGTGGAACGAGTGCTTGTGTATGCCCCAAAGCAAAAATAGCTGCCGGCAATCCAAATTTGATAAACCATGAATGGTGTTCATCAAAAGCGCAAATAAATGGAACTGTTGCTCACATTACAGCAATTTTTGGTTTCACTATAGCTGGGCTTGTCATACAGGATATCACGGAAAAGAAATAAGTATTTGTATTAATTTGTCGGCTAAAATTTTATTTATACGACTCAATTATCCCCCCCATTGATAAAAATATTTTAGTTGGACTAAATATGATAGTTGGAGTGTCATAAATGAGAATATCCAAAAAGGAAGCTTCATCTTTACAATTCTTCATAGTGAGCCGTAGACAAACAAATAGAAAGTTACAAAAGAGAAACAATAAGTTCACAAAGACTATGATTTTATATCAATCATATAAAACAAGTTCTTAAAATAATCCTTTTAAATTGTCTTGCTTTGTAAATACTTTCGCTTCTTCTACCATATATATGGCTTTACAATTAGGACATAATAAATAATACTCAAAATGATATGCTTTGTTTTTTTTGATGCTTTTGTAAGATGTTGTTTTCTTTATTACAGGCGTCAAACATTTTTTACATAAATCACCCTCTTTTAAAACTTTTTGTGGTGCTTTTTTTTCTGGTTCATATCCTTCATCAACACACAGACTCTCATTATCTGCGTATGAACTTTTTGCCAATATATCACACCTCTCATTCTCTGGATGTCCATCATGACCTTTTATCCAATTGAAAGTGACATTGTGTTTTTCTAGCATATCGCATAATCTTTTCCATAAATCAATATTTTGTACTTGTGCTCCCGTGCTAGTTTTCCATCCTTTTCTAACCCAAGACTCTATCCATTTGTCATTCACTGCTTTAACTACATAACTGGAATCCGTATAAACATGTACATTTGATTTTGTTTTTAGCATTTCCAATCCACAGACAATTCCCATAATTTCCATACGGTTATTTGTTGTCAATGAAAATCCTCGAGAAAATTCTTTACTTATTCCATTATATCTAAGAATTATACCATATCCTCCAGGACCTGGATTTGGATCGGCAGAACCATCTGAAAATAATTCAATATTTGGGGTCGTATATCTCCAATCTTCCATAACAAATTCAATATTATGTTTTTAACAAATTTATCATCATGAAATTTCAATGATTATCATGAAAATGTATATATACATTATTAAGATATTTAAGTTTTGATACTTAAATTCGCTAAAAAGGGGTTAAATTACAACTGCTCGTTCTTGCGAACTCGCAGATGTGTTGGGGTTAGGGCGTTCCGCCCTTAACAATCCTCAACTTAATAGTCCAATATTTTAATAAAATTAAACAGCTTCTAGTACTTGTTGAGTTTTATTTGTACAAAATTAATACATGTTTGGATTATTTCAAACAAGGCTTGTTTGATAGTCAATTTAAAAAATCTTTAGTATATTTCATTTCACATACATAAAAATTTTATATTTGTCATGTTATTGAAATTAATGTGAAACTAATTTAGAATGAAGATGAAAAATTTATCACTACTATTTCTCATCAGTGCTGCATTTACTTCGAATGGTATTGCGGCTGATTGGAAACCAATCAGCATCACTTCTAGTGTGTCTAATGTGCAGCCAATGACAGGTTTGGTGTTGTGGCCAGACGAAGCAGAGGACCGTTTTAAGACGTATGGCAAGAGCCACGCTTTGGAATTCTCGTATGTTGCCCCATGCAAGGTGGTGAAGGGCTGTGACGACGATGGCACTATTCAATATGACTGGAGCTATTTGGAAAACCTTCTTGACGAGATCAAGAGCCGTAACCATCAGGCTGTGCTCCGTTTCTTCTACGAGTATCCCGGTGAAAAGATGGTCGACAGCAAACCGGGCACTTCTGCTGTCCCTGCCTACATCAAAGCCAGAAGTGACTATAAGGAGACCTATAAAAAAGTGGCTGGCGACGGTGAGACTTATTATGCTGATTGGAGCAACAAAGAGCTGAAACGCTTTACTAAACAGTTTTTTACAGATTTCTCCAAGAAGTATGACACAGATCCTCGTATCGCATTTGTAGAAGTCGGTTTCGGCCACTGGTCGGAATACCACATTTATGATGAGAACGGTGTGGACATCAAATTTGATGGTAATTTTCCGTCAAAAGACTACCAAAAGGAGTTTTTCCTCCACCTTTCTGATGTGATGGCAAACATTCCGTGGGCTATCAGTATCGACGCGTCCGACAGCGACTATACTCCTTTTTCTAAAGACAAGGATTTGCAGAAATTGGAGTTTGGACTATTCGACGACTCTTTCATGCATGAGGGACACGAGAAAAAATCTGGAGATGGCTACAACGAGGAGTGCTGGAATATAATGGGTGAAAATCGTTGGAAAACAGGTGTTTGTGGCGGTGAGATAAGCTACTATGATGACAAGGATCAGGAGAAATTCACCAATCCGTCTGGTATGTACGGACATACTTGGGAGGAGCAGTCGGCAAAATATCATATCACATTCATGATTGCCAACAACAATCCGTCTGGCAAAAACTCCTACAACAATGCCACTCGTTTCAAAGAGTGCAGTATGGCTACTGGATATCATTTTGTGGTCACAGGATGCAAGAGCGACGGTGCGCAAACTAAAATCACGGTGAAGAATACCGGCGTCGCCCCACTCTACCGTGACGCCTATTTCGCGATCGGTTCGATTCGTTCGGGAGAAACACTTCGTGGATTATTGCCAGGAGAGTCGAAAGAGATCACTGTTGATGCCGCATTGGAAAGTGACAACAGCGGAAAAGCGATTTCTAACCCTGTGATTGTCAGCGACTATATTCTTGATTCTCAAACTATAGAATACGACTGCGACATCACAATCACCGACATTCATGATATCAAACAATCAAACACAAATGATGGTCAGCGATACAATCTTCATGGACAAAAAGTTTCAGATGATTATCGTGGAGTTGTGATTGTCAACGGAGAGAAGACATTAGTCAAATAACACTTCTTTGAAGCTGTTCAAATTTAATTCAAAATTTAGTTATAGAATCGAGGATTGTTAAGGGCGGAACGCCCTAACCTCCCCAAAAAATGCGAGCCGTAAGGCGAGCAAATTTAATAATAGAGGCACGATGGACGCAGTTTTACCGCTCGCCCTTTGGGCTCGCGAAAGAGAATGGGGTTAGGACGTTCCGTCCTTAACAATCCTCATTTTAGCTGCGAATGATTTTCTATAGCAAAATATTTTAGAAATAATTGAACAGATTCTTTATTTCAAATATTTATTATTTATCGCAATCGCCTTTTCGGGTGATTGCGATTTTTTTTCAAAAGCGGGCAGGTTTGAAACCTGCCCCTACGATTACCGCCTTATTATAAGCAAAATTTTAAATTATAATTTGAATAGTTTCTAAATATGCGAACCGTAGTGTCGTCATAGGAAATTTGAATTATTTTACCGTCTTTATGCAAAAAATCACTATTTTTGCGAGTATATATTTCAAAAATGACAAAAAGACTATTCATATTCCTGACATTCATATTCTGCATCATTTCTAATTCATTTGCAGGCTTTCGTACACAGACATTCAATGACGCTTACAAATCATTGCAAGTGAGAGTGCTTGGTATCGATATGAGCGAGCCTGTCATTTATTTGGATTCTGATGACAAAATTGAAATCTCGTTCGACGAGATGTCTCGCACACCTCGTGACCTTGTATATATCGTGGAGCACTGCTCCGCACTTTGGGAATCCTCTGGACTCGACAAGATTGACTATCTTGAAGGGTTTGACCATCAGGATGTCACCGACTATGAGTATGCTCGCAACACAACTTTCGATTACACTCACTACTCCGTCGTCCTGCCTAACGATGATGTAAGAATGACGTTGTCTGGTAATTATGTGGTGAAGATCGCAGACAGAGAAAAACCAGACAGTGTGCTTATGACCGCATGTTTTAGTGTCTCTGAAAGACTTGTGGATATCGGCGCCGAGGTGAAGTCCAACACCATGTACGGAATCAACACCAAATATCAGCAGGTGAATCTTGAATTGGGATTTGATAAACTGGGAGTCACTCCAAGCGACCGTGAACTTATCGCTATTGTCCGCCAGAATGTGCGTTGGGACAATGCGGCATACCTGAACATTCCTAATTTCACCCGTGCCAACACACTGATCTGGGAAAACGACGAAAAACTATTGTTTGATGCTGGAAATGAATGGCAGAGAATTGATTTTTCCGACAAAATAAATTTTAGCGGTGATATAAGAAGAATACAATACCACCGTCCATATTATCATGTTGATGTATTGCCGGGGTTCTACCCTACCAAACCAGACTACGAATGGTTTGAGGATCAGGATGGCCGATACAGAATCCATGGACAGAACATCACGTCGTACTATGACATCGACTATTCCGTCGTCCATTTTTCATACAAAGCCGATTGGGAATGGCCGGATGGGCTTGTGTTTGTGGCTGGAGATTTCAACCAGGGTTTTCTTGACGAACACAATCTGATGAAGTGGAACAACGAAAGGAAACAGTATGAGCTTGACATCGTCCTAAAGAATGGCGGATACAATTTCCAGTATGTTTTCCTTCCAAACGGAGAACGCAAAGCAAGTCCGGACAGACTGACAATCAGCCACTGGCAGACAGAGAATGAATATTACATCTACGTCTACTACAAACGACTTGGCGAGAGATATTATAGATTAATCGGATCAAAGAAAATCAAGAACAAATAAGATGGCAGCAAAGGTGAATCCAAATGTAGAGAAGATGACATCGTTCATCGTAATGGATGTGTTGGAGCGAGCAAAAGAGCTTCAGGAAAAAGGTGTTGACGTGATTCATTTAGAGGTAGGTGAACCAGATTTTGAGCCTTCCGATGATGTTGTGGTGGCTGGAATAAAAGCCTTTGCAGATGGCGAGACTCACTACACTCACTCGCTTGGCGATGTTGAGCTCAGACGTGAGATTGCGAAGTTCTACAATAGCGAATACGGTGTTTCAGTCGACGAAGATATGATAGTCGTAACGTCAGGATCCTCACCAGCTATACTTATGGCACTCCAGCTTCTTTGTGAACCTGGAAGTGAGGTGATCATGACCAATCCAGGCTATGCCTGCTACAAGAATTTCACGTTGGCTGCCAATGCTGTGCCTGTGCCAATCACAGTGAAAGCCGAAGACGGTTTCCAATATCCGATTGAGGCGTTGAAAGCGGCAATCACACCAAAGACACGCGCAATCTTTGTCAATTCGCCGATGAATCCAGCCGGCACCCTCGTCTCCAAAGAGACATACGCGGAGATCGCCAAACTTGGCATTCCGATCATCTCCGACGAAATCTACCACGGCCTTGTCTACAACGGCACTCCAGTGAGTGTGCTTGAAGTGACCGACAATGCATTTGTGCTGAACGGATTTTCAAAGAGATATGCGATGACGGGATTGCGTCTAGGATACATGATTGCACCTAAGAAATACATGAAATACATCCAGACAATGCAGCAAAACCTTGCCATCTGTGCGCCGAGCATGTCGCAGAAAGCAGGAATAGCAGCGTTGAGATATGGAGAGGAAGATGTGAAGAAGCGACTTGAGATCTACAATGAACGCCGAGTATATATGATCGATCGTCTACGCAAGATGGGATTTGTGATAGAGACAGAGCCACAGGGAGCATTCTACATTTTCGCCAACGCCAAGAAATTCACCAACGACTGCTACAAATTTGCATTCGACGTGCTAGAGAACGCCCACGTCGGCATCACACCAGGAGTGGATTTCGGAACGAACGGCGAAGGATATGTGAGATTGTCGTATGCCAATTCGCTTGATAACATCAAAGAGGCATTGGACAGAATCGAAAAGTATTTGAAAAAATGCTAAATTATAAATGCGGAATGCTAAATGAAATGCGGAATTATAAGCATCTCCGCGTCTGGAAGACGCTATATCAGTAGCCGCATACACCGAACGCAGTGGTGCTTGCGGATGAGAGGATGAGCGATGCGTCTGGAAGACGCTATATCGGTAACCGCATGCACCGAACGCAGTGGTGCTTGCGGATGAGAGGATGAGCGATGCGTCTGGAAGACGCTATATCAGTAGCTGTAAACACCGAACGCAGTGGTGTTTGCGGATGAGAGGATGAGAGGATGATCGATGCGTCTGGAAGACGCTATCTCAGTAACCGCATGCACCGAACGCAGTGGTGCTTGCGGATGGAGGATGAGAGAATGAGCGATGCGTCTGGAAGACGCTATCTCAGTAACCGCATGCACCGAACGCAGTGGTGCTTGCGGATGGAGGATGAGAGGATGAGCGATGCGTCTGGAAGACGCTATATCGGTAGCCGTATGCACCGAACGCAGTGGTGCTTGCGGATGAGAGGATGAGCGATGCGTCTGGAAGACGCTATATCGGTAACCGCATGCACCGAACGCAGTGGTGCTTGCGGATGAGAAGACGTGGCAAGGGGTAACTCCGCGTCTGGAAGACGCTACAAGCACCGAACGAAGTTATATAACCTAATAAAATATGGAACATAGTAAAAATGATGAAGTAAGCATACGTTTCTATTGGAATAATCCGATGACAATTGACCAAATGACGGATTTAGTTTACAATTTCTTTTTAGAATTTGAAACAATTTCTCCTGTCTTGAATGGTTGGTGTAATTTGGGAAAAAGCAGAAAAGATGCACTAAGCAGAAAATTCGAAAATTCTCCAACGTACATAAAAAAGAAATTGTTACGTTCCTATAAAAAAGAAATGGATGAAAGAGGTTATAGTAAAATAGGATATGCAATTACGCTTTATAAAGAAGATATAGAAGGGAACGGGATGTCGTTGAGGATCTCTACGAATGATTTAAAAGGATTGTTCACTGCAAATTGTAAATTTGAGTATGAAACCACAGATTTATTTGACAAAGAAACATTGCTTAAAATATTGAGGTGCATAATAAAACATTTTGTGCCAGACTATGGTTGTGTCCAAACTAATTCCTTTTGGGAAATAAAGCAATGCAACCATCTTGGATGGGTGTCTTATACTCATAACAAGGTCTTAAACTTAGGTGATAAATATATTGTGGTAAAAGACGAAACAGGTGGAAACTTGATTTACATGAACCATACAGATAAATTTTATGATTATGATAGGGTAAATGATTGCTTAGCACTTGAGAATGTCTTGAAAAATTAAATTCTAGAAAGGAAGTGTTAAAAGAATAATGGACAAATTCATTTTAATCGTAAGTTTGATTTATGCCCTATGGTATTTGGTGGAAGTCGTATTGGAATCATTGGGTGTAGGAAGAGTTGAGACTAGAGAATTCTGGCAATTCGTCTCTTTGGCATCATTAATTGTCCAAGGCATATACATGTTGATTTTGAGGTCCATTTTGATTCATTTGCCAATTTCAGATAAAAAAAGAAAGATAATTTTTACAGTTTTACTTATTTTGTTCTTGCTTTTGTTCTTGCCTTTCTTTTATTTTCTCGTACTTATCGCATCATGGGGCTCTTGATTCCGCGTCTGTAAGACGCTATCTCAGTAACCGCATGCACCGAACGCAGTGGTGCTTGCGGATGAGAGGACGAGAGGATGAGCGATGCGTCTGTAAGACGCTATCTCCATAGCCGCATGCACCGAACGCAGTGGTGCTTGCGGATGAGAGGACGAGAGGATGAGCGATGCGTCTGTAAGACGCTATCTCCATAGCCGCATGTGCCGAACGCAGTGGCACGTGCGGATGAGAGAATTTGCGGATGAGATATTTTTTTCTGAAGATACCGTAATAATTTACAGAAGAATCGTATATTTGCTAAGATTTAATGCGAGTTTGATGGATACCCCATCGTCGCCTACAGAGAAAATATTAATAGACGTTTTACTAATAAAAATTACGCTTATGGGATTGGATATGAGACCATTGGGCAAGCCCAAACCAGGATATGAAAAAAGGTTTTCAGAACTGTTTAATATTTTTTTCAGAGAAGAAGAATATCCAAAGCCTACATTCTGGGGCAAACTGTTTGGAAAGAAATACCCTACGGAGGAAGAATTGACACAGGAATGGTTTGACATCCAAATTCCTTCCTATGAGACAATAAAAGCTCCTCGCGTTGGACGTGACAAGGAGGCCGACGAATGGGCTAAGGAAAGGTATCACGAAAAGTATGACGATTCAGATGAGAAACCTACATTCGAGGAATTTATGAAGCATATAAATGGCTATTACGTAATAGAACTAGCCAAAGAGCTGGATGGCGTGCCTAAATATATTTCTCCGATGGAAGATGAAAACGTATTCCGAGGAGAGTTTCTCCGTGATTGTATCGACTTGATTGGTGAGGACCTGGTCAATGAAGCCTGGGAGTCGAAAACAGCTGATGAAGCCCTGGATTATGGCAACAGACTGATGGCTGTAGCCGAAGCGATTGCCAAGAAGCACAACATGGAATACCTGAAAGACCAAAGGATGCCACCTGAAGAGGACGGGAAAGAACCGTCTGAACTTACTGCCCTATACGTGGGGGACGCAAATTTTTCAACGGAAGAACAGTTGCACGTCGTCTTTTCTTTGGCTAAATGGCTGATATTCTACGGCAAAAACGGCCATGGATATCATGCTTACTATTAAGATAATCTCGTCATAAAAAGAATATAATGATATAAATCATTTTGACAATGGGAAAATTAACTGAACATTTCGGCGACTTATCTTTAATAGATATCGTCTATGCAAACGACATAGAAGACAGTGCTGTTTTGGTGTTGGTGACCGCTGGACATGTCGATGGCAGTAAAGAAAACCAAACTGACCTACTTGACAAAATGGAAGGTTATCTCAACCACATTCAATCCGAGGAATTCAAGAAAGATTATCCTCAGGACAACGTGTATATAGATGTCCGCTTTAATGAGATGCCAGATGCTCTTATCACAGATTTATTATTTGAGTGTCAAAATTGGGTGAAAGAAAATGGAGCCACATTAAGAATTCAAATCGGTGATAGCTACATACATTTTACCAATTAACAGAAATCTTTGATAAACAACCAGATATTTACAAAATCCGTCAGTAACGACCACCTAAAAATATGATTATGAGTTTTTGGAATAGCATTATCGACAAAATCAGATCGCTTAAAAGTAAATCGAATGACACGGTGTACAAAAGGTACTTCAAGGGGATGTCGTTGAGTATTGATTCCAAATATATCAGAATGTGTACAGAATATGAGCTGTACGATCACGGATGTCACAAATTAGCTGGTATTCCTGCATTCAGATTGCCTAGAAATTGTAAAGATGAAGACTTTTTGAATTGTTTGAAAATCTGTTATGAAAGCAGCGGTGGCATATCCGAAAAAGAGTATGACGATACTGGAGGTTGGGATGCTGTAAAGAAAGAGCTGAAAATAAGAAGTCTAAAACAATATTATTTGTCTTCTGTTGGATTTTCCTTAAAATGGGAGCAAAAAGAAGACGCGAATGTTCACATAGACGTGTGGGTATCTGAAGGTAAAAGCTATCAAACCACATCCGGAGATAGTTTTTATCTGAAATATGATGAAAATTCCATTGATGAATTTGTTGTAAATCTTAGACGAATAATGGAAGAGATGTATGAAAAACATCAAGTGAAATCGAATAGTGAAATTCGCAGAATAGAAAATGAGACATCCCAAGCAGAAATTAAAAATGCGTTAAGAGAATTAAAAAAGCTATCCAATTCTTCCCAAAAGGTCGCGTTAAAAAAATATGGATGGAATCAAGACGGCAAATTCGAAAAAATATGGAAAGCAGAGGGAGGATATTATTTTATTCTAGAACATTTGGATATAAGTTTTTCTGCGACTTTGTATGTCAAGCCTGTTTATATCGACAATTTATGGCTTAAAATTTTTGATGGCACAGAAGAAAACGAACCAATTTCTTCAGCATCAGTAGAAGGTGTCAGATTGATGAATTTTCCTCTGTTTAAGGATATAAATGAACGAAGTGATACTTGCAATTCCACATACAGTTTGGATAAAATAAGGCACTATTCAGAAGAAGAGACGAGGAAAGTTTGGAACAGTACTTTCCAGCAACTTGAAGATGTTGAGAATCGTTTTCTTCAGGAAAATCCAGACCCAGACTCCTATTTCCCTGGAGAGGATGTTTGTAAGGAAGAATATACACTTTTGACTTATTTACACTCCGGAGACAAACAAAAAGTTCTGAAGACGATAGCAAAGTTTAGAGATCGAGACATAAAAGTATATTATCGGAATGAAGATCCAAAAGAAGATAATAATTCCGACATTCACGTCTACGACGCATTTGCAGCATGGCGGTTGGAAAGTTATGACAAAATCGAAGCATGGTGCAAGGAAAATATCTAGATCTGGCATGTTTGAAACCTGCCCCTACGGACATGGCAAGGGGTATCTCCGCGTCTGTAAGACGCTATCTCAGTAACCGCATGCACCGAACGTAGTGGTGCTTGCGGATGAGAGGATGAGCGATGCGTCTGGAAGACGCTATCTCCATAGTCGTATGCATTGTGCGGATGTGTTGAAACCAGCCCCTACGGACATAAATTGACAATATTTTTTGAATAAACCTCAATAATTAACAAAAGAATCGTATCTTAGGGAAGATCAAGACAGAAAAAAATACACATTGTTAAAAAATTATGTCATGAAATATTATAGATTAGAAAGATCCGTTGATACAAAAGTAATAGGGCGTCATGCTATACAGTTAACTTTCGCCGATAAAAAAAGTCAGGATTCATGCTGGAGTCTAGTTGATGAAGAGTTCCCGAATTTTAAGCCAGACTTGAGGTTTGATTTAGAGAGAGGGGCTAAATTGACGGATGTCGTTAGTTCGGGCGTTGATGTGCCTGGATTCATGATAAATGAACGGGTAAAAAACATTTTTGAACAGTGTAAGTTGCCTGAGCATCGGTATTATGAAGCAACTGTTACAGATCATAAGGGAGTTGTTCACCCCTATTATTGTCTTCATATTTTGCCTAATGATTATTCTATGATTGATTTCGACAAAACCATATTTAAAAAAACAACGGAACCTATGAAAATATGGCCAGAACTGGCTTTCCCGAATATGGAAGAAATAAAGAATGCTCCAGAAATACGGATAAAAAGTCTGGAAGAAATGAAGAAATATGAGGATGAGTTATTCCCTAATGATATATATGTTGTTTTGGATGTCTTAAGAATACATGACAGTGAAAAATACGATATGCTTTTTTTCCCGGATGTGGATGTAAACGTAAAATACATCTCAGAGAAATTAGCGAATATGTTGAAATCCGAAAAAATTACAGGAATGGGATTATACCCATGTGACGACATAGAGAATCTTGAATAAACAATTTGTTACAAACTCAAACAAATTCTGAAAACAGAAATATAAAAATTTTATCTTTGTAAAAATCAGAAGACCTATTGGGCAGACTTTGAAAAATTTGTCTATAGGCATTCATAACTTTGTGGTATAAATTAAAAATTTAGAAATATGTCTAAATATATTTATCTGTTTGTTCTTTTTGTCTTTATATTTTGGTTTATCACCAATACCATACAAAATTGGGGCTATTGGAAAATAGACGAGTATAAAAAGAAGATGGGGCTTCTTGGTAGTGAGACAGATGTGAAAATAGCCTTGGGCAGAAGTGGTCTCAGCAAATACTATGATTCCATCGCTCCTTTGATACGCTGGGGAATCAATGTGAGACTGACAGAAACAGAGGAAAAAAGCCTTCTTTTGGGAACATCAAAGTTTGGAGGACGTCCAGACCTTCCGTCAGATGTAGAATGGCCAAGATCTGCCAATGGGACACCTATGGAGTTTGTGGGCCAATTTAATTTGGAGGAGGCACACAAGGCAGATATGGAAGAACAGATGCCTGATCATGGAATCGTCTATCTATTCTTCAGTTTTTCCAATGCGGTGGAGGATTATAGTGATCCGCAATGTTTCAAGGCGATCTACGTGAAAAAAGCCGATGGATTGGCACGTAGAGAATATCCGGATGATGTGGAGAGGAAACAACCGTCTAAAAAAATGGATTTCATCGAATATTTGAGTCTGCCCACATTTGACTGGAGTGATTTGGAAAAGATGGGAATGACAGAAGCCGAGCAAGATGCATATAATGAGTTGAGCGGCACACATTTCGAGATTGTGATGCTTGGGCATATTCTCACTGTTCAGGGGCCTATGGAATATGATTGTGAGGAGCAACGTCTACATAGGAATATGGGAAATCTACTTCCAGAAAAATGGGAGGAAAAATGCCAATTGTTCACACAGTTAGACGAATGGATTCCATTCTTCTATCTCAACAATGATTGGTTGGATCCGAATGGAGACAGCTCGGATATCGCATTCTATATTCAGAAACAGGATCTTAAAAATGGAGATTTCAGTAAAATGTGTCTTGTTGTCCAAGCAGACTGAAAGCTAAAAAGTTTAATTAAATTGTGGTGACATGAAAGAAGAAATAAAAGATTGGTTTCTGAAATTGAAATATGGTAAAATCAAAACACCTTTTCATCATTATACCGTTTTGCTTGATGTTTTTGCGGAAAAAGAGGTCACAGACTACAATTCAAATGTTTGTCCGGAAGGAAATGCATGGATGGGTGTGAAAGTGTGGGCAAACGACGCAGATGAAGCAGCTGATATAGCTTGCACTTTTGCCAGATCTATCGGTTTGGAAATAAACACGTCGAACAATAGTATACAAATATTTGATACTAAGCCAGAAATGCCTCCACAGGAAAAACCTTTTGCATATGATAGTAATTTCTCTCCGTATGATGAATAATTTACGATCATGCGTCTGTAAGACGCTATATCTGTAACCGCATGCACCGAACGCAGTGGTGCTTGCGGATGAGAGGATGAGCAATGCGTCTGTAAGACGCTATCTCAGTAACCGCATGCGCCGAACGCAGTGGTGCTTGCGGATGAGAGGACGAGAGGTGCTTGCGGATGAGAGGACGTGCGGATGAGATAAAAAAAAGACGGTGACATGCACCGTCTATATAAAACTCTGAATTATCAATCAGATTATTTGAATAGCTTCTTCAAATCATCCACCTTGTCAGTCTTCTCCCATGTGAATAGTTCCACAGTACGCTCGAAGATATTGCCATTGGCATCCTTGAACACCTTGTCAACCTTCACTGGTTTGCGACCTACATGACCATAAGCGGCTGTTTCAAGGTAGATAGGCTGACGCAGTTTCAATCTCTCCTCTATTGCCTTAGGACGGAAGTCGAACAAACCGCTCTTGCTGATTCTTTCAGCCATTTCACCGTCGGAAACTCCTGTTGTTGATGTGCCGTAAGTGTTGATATATAGATTCATTGGTTCTGCAACGCCGATAGCGTATGCCACCTGCACCAAACACTCTTTAGCCAAACCAGCGGCAACAATGTTCTTAGCCAAGTGACGAGCAGCGTATGCCGCAGAACGGTCCACCTTACTTGGATCCTTTCCAGAGAAAGCTCCACCACCGTGAGCTCCCTTACCGCCATATGTGTCGACGATGATCTTACGGCCTGTCAGACCAGTATCACCGTGAGGTCCACCGATCACGAATTTACCTGTTGGGTTGACAAACAGTTTGTAGTCGCCAGCCTTTAGAAGTTCAGCGTAAACCTTTGACAGTTTAGCAACACGAGGAAGAAGGATTTTCTCCACGTCTTCTTTGATCTTTGCAACCATCTGCTTATCAGCAGTTTCCTGATTGACACCATTGCCAGCCAAAATAAACTCATCATGCTGAGTGCTGACAACAATCGCGTCGATACGCTTAGGGCGATTATCGTCGCCATATTCGATTGTCACCTGGCTCTTTGCGTCAGGGCGAAGATAAGGCATAAGTTTGCCCTCTTTCCTGATTGCCGACAACTCACGAAGGATAGCGTGCGACAGGTCGAGAGAGATAGGCATATAGTTTTCAGTCTCATCAGTGGCGTAACCGAACATCATACCCTGGTCGCCGGCACCCTGCTCCTCATCTTTTCTGTCGACACCACGGTTGATATCCGGGCTCTGGCCATGGATTGCAGAGAACACTCCACATGAATTACCGTCGAACATATACTCACTTTTAGTATAGCCGATCTTGTTGATCACCTCACGAGCAACCTCCTGAAGATTAACGTATGCGCGGCTGTTCACCTCACCTGCAAGCACCACCTGGCCTGTAGTCACAAGAGTCTCGCAGGCAACTTTTGATTCAGGATACTGAGCGAGAAAATTATCAAGCACAGCGTCAGAAATCTGGTCAGCCACTTTGTCTGGATGACCTTCAGAAACAGATTCTGATGTAAAGAAATATCCCATAATTTTATTTTTTATTCTATTTAATTAATTTCGACTTTAGTAAAACGATAGCTTATAGCATATGGCTTATGGCATCGTTAAAAAATAAAAAAACGCAAATACGGATGGTATCTGCGATTCATAAAAACAACTAAAAACATTGAAGAAACTACCGTTTTAGCATTTTTTTTACGTGGTTGCAATCGCTCAAATCCGTCCACATTTCATTTTCATTGCAAAATTACTAAAAAATCAGAAACTCCAAAAGAATGAACATAAAATTATCATCGCCTTTTTTTGGTACTTTTACGTTCATTTCGTCACATTATGTATTTATATTCTTTTTTTATTCATTTAAGTTTCATTTTGCAGAAAAAATATAGAAAAGGAGGTACTATTTTATAATTTTTTTCTAATTTTGCTTTATCTATTGCGGATAGAAAAAACAAAAAACTATACATATTTAATTATGGCTAAAGAAAAAAAATTCATCACTTGTGATGGTAACCAAGCTGCTGCACATATCTCATATATGTTCAGCGAGTGTGCTTGTATCTACCCTATCACACCTTCGTCTACAATGGCAGAGTATGTAGATGAGTGGGCTGCTGCAGGCAGAAAGAACATTTTTGGTGAGACTGTATCAGTTACAGAAATGCAGTCGGAGGCTGGTGCTGCAGGTGCAGTACACGGATCAATCCAGGCAGGTGCGTTGACATCTACTTACACAGCTTCTCAGGGATTGCTTCTTATGATTCCTAACATGTACAAGATTGCTGCAGAGAAGATGCCAGCAGTTTTCCATGTTTCGGCACGTACAATTGCTTCTCACACACTATGTATCTTCGGTGACCACCAGGACGTATACGCATGTCGTCAGACTGGTTTCGCTATGCTTGCTGAGGGATCGGTTCAGGAAGTGATGGATCTTGCAGGTGTCGCACACCTTTCTACAATCAAGAGCCAGGTTCCATTCCTTAACTTCTTCGACGGATTCCGTACATCACACGAGATCCAGAAGATCGAGATGCTAGAGAATGATGATCTAGCTCCACTTATCGACCAGGAGAAGTTGGCAGAGTTCCGTCAGCGTGCTCTTTCTCCACTCCACCCTGTAATGCGTGGTATGGCAGAGAACCCTGACACATTCTTTACTCACCGTGAGTCTTGCAACACAATGTACAACAATGTACCAGGAATCGTTGAGAACTACATGAAAGAGATCTCAAAGATCACAGGTCGTCAGTACAACCTATTCGACTACTACGGAGCAAAGGATGCTGAGTATGTAATCGTAGCTATGGGTTCAGTTACAGAGTGTATCCGCGAGACAATCGACTACCTAACAAAGCAGGGCAAGAAGGTTGGTCTAGTAGCAGTTCACTTGTTCCGTCCATTCTCAACTAAGCACTTGCTTGCTGCAGTTCCTTCAACTTGTAAGGTACTTACAGTTCTTGACAGAACTAAGGAGCCAGGAGCAAACGGAGATCCTCTATATCTTGACGTATGCGAGTCTTACAATGGTGTTAAGAACGCTCCTAAGATTATCGCAGGTCGTTACGGTCTTGGTTCAAACGACACTACTCCAGCACAGATGATCTCTGTATACGAGAACGCTGCAATGAACGAGCCTAAGCACCACTTCACAGTAGGTATTGTGGATGACGTAACATTCACTTCACTTCCTAAGAAGGAGGAGATCGCTGTTTCAGGTGAGGGTATGTTCGAGGCTAAGTTCTTCGGTCTAGGTGCCGACGGTACTGTAGGTGCTAACAAGAACTCAATCAAGATCATCGGTGACAACACTAACAAGTATTGCCAGGCTTACTTCTCATACGACTCAAAGAAGTCAGGTGGTTTCACTTGTTCACACCTTCGTTTCGGTGACAACCAGATCCGTTCAACATACTTGGTAACTACACCTAACTTTGTAGCTTGCCACGTTCAGGCTTACTTGAAGATGTACGATGTAACTCGTGGTCTTCGTAAGAACGGTACATTCCTATTGAACACAATCTGGGATGGTGAGGAGTTGGTTAAGAACCTTCCAAACAAGGTAAAGAGATATTTCGCACAGAACAATATCACAGTTTACTATATCAACGCTACTAAGATCGCTCAGGAGATCGGACTTGGCAACAGAACTAACACAATCCTTCAGTCGGCATTCTTCCGTATCACAGAGGTTATCCCTGTTGATCTAGCTGTAGAGCAGATGAAGAAGTTCATCGTTAAGTCATACGGTAAGAAGGGTCAGGATGTTGTAGACAAGAACTACGCTGCAGTTGATCGTGGTGGTGAGTACAAGAAGTTGACAGTAGATGCTTCATGGGCAAATCTTGCTGACGACAAGGAGGAAGCACACAACGATCCTAAGTTCATCCACGATGTTGTACGTACAATCAACGCACAGAATGGTGACCTTCTACCAGTTTCTGCATTCAAGGGTATTGAGTGTGGTGAGTGGCCTGCAGGTACAGCTGCTTACGAGAAGCGTGGAGTATCAACATTCGTTCCAGTTTGGAACGCAGCAGACTGTGTAGAGTGTAACAACTGTGCATACGTTTGTCCTCACTCATGTATCCGTCCAATCGTTATGGATGCTGACGAGGTTAAGGGAATCAAGGGAGACGTTCGTGAGATGAAGGCACCAGCTGCTTTGAAGGGAATGAACTTCAGAATCCAGGTAGGTGTTATGGACTGTCTTGGTTGTGGTAACTGTGTAGACGTATGTCTTGGTAACAACGACGAGAAGGGCAAGAACGCACTTAAGATGGTTCCTTTCGATCCAAGTTCAGCTGCTACAGCTACTGAGGCTGCTAACTGGGATTACGCAGTTAATAACGTTAAGTCTAAGCAGAACCTAGTTGATATCACAGCTAATGTTAAGAACAGCCAGTTGGCTACTCCATTGTTCGAGTTCTCTGGAGCATGTTCAGGTTGTGGTGAGACTCCATACGTTAAGCTAATTTCTCAGTTGTTCGGTGAGCGTGAGATCGTAGCAAACGCAACTGGATGTTCTTCAATCTACTCTGGTTCAATTCCTTCAACTCCATATACAACTAACGAGAAGGGTCACGGTCCAGCTTGGGCTAACTCTTTGTTCGAGGATTTCTGTGAGTTCGGTCTAGGAATGGAGCTTGCAAACGAGAAGATGCGCGCAAGAATTGAGGCTGTAATGAACGACGCTATCGCTTCAGACTGCACACCAGCAGACGCTAAGGAGTTGTTCAAGTCATGGATCGAGAACAAGAACGACGCTGCTAAGTCATCTGAGATCTGCGACAAGTTGTTCCCAATGATCGACGCTAACAAAGATAAGTGCAACCACTGCAAGCAGTTGTCAGAGCTTAAGGGTTACATGATCAAGAGAAGCCAGTGGATCATCGGTGGTGACGGTGCTTCTTACGATATCGGTTACGGTGGTCTTGACCATGTTATCGCATCTGGTAAGAATGTAAACATCCTAGTACTTGATACAGAGGTTTACTCTAACACAGGTGGTCAGTCGTCTAAGGCTACTCCACTTGGTGCAATCGCTAAGTTTGCTGCATCAGGTAAGAGAGTACGTAAGAAAGACCTTGGTATGATCGCAACAACTTACGGATACGTTTACGTTGCACAGATCGCTATGGGTGCTAACCCAGCTCAGTGCTTGAAGGCCTTGAAGGAGGCAGAGGCATACGACGGTCCATCTTTGGTTATCGCTTACGCACCATGTATCAACCACGGTTTGAAGGCAGGTATGGGTAAGGCACAGGCTGAGGAGAAGAAGGCTGTTGAGTGCGGTTACTGGCATCTATGGAGATTCAACCCAGCTCTTGAGGCAGAGGGTAAGAATCCATTCACTCTTGACTCTAAGGAGCCTGACTACACTAAGTTCCAGGATTTCTTGAAGGGTGAGAACCGTTACGCTTCAGTAATGAAGATGTACCCTTCTGAGGCTCAGGAGTTGTTCAACGCTAGTGAGGAAATGGCTAAGAAGCGTTACCAGAGCTACGTTCGTATGAGCAAGATGGAATATTAATAAATAGTCCATTATAATAAAGAGAGCGGCATTGCAAAATGTCGCTCTCTTTTGTTGTGGCAGGATTCTACCCTGCCCCATCAAAAAAGCACGACGCTGAAAAATCAGTGTCGTGCTTAATTTATCAAAGAAGACGCGATGATTCACGTCGACTTTTAATTTTTATTTCGCGCAAGTGTCGAGATAATCTTGGAACGCTTTTAGACGTGCTTCATTTTGAACGCCAGTATCTACTTTGGAAGCTAGTTTTGCCAATTTGTTCAATTTACTCTCCTTTTTAGAACTTACATCAGTATACTTGTTGTCGTTCCATTTTTTTAGGATTTCAGGACAACGAGTTTTGTAGAATTCTTCGGGCTTCTGATCCTGGGCCAAAACGACAAGACCTTTATCTTTCATAAATATAGCCGGATGAGTGTGGATGTATGGTTCAACCTCTTCGTAAGTAGGAGGACCGCTCAACACCTCAACACCCCACGACTTATAGTAATCTACCAACAGTTCACCATTAGGCAATTCTCTCACAACTCTGACAAAATTGTTCTGCTTAAGAATGCCATCCTTTACCTTCATAGATGTAAACGTAAGATTTTCGCCATCCAAGTCGTAGATGTATCCTTTGAATTTGTCTGGTTTACACTTTGTGTAGTCGTTCTCATGGACACGATTTTTTGCTCTGAAGTCCTCTTCTGAAATAAACTTCACTTTACTTCCGAATTCTGCATCAGGGACATAAACGACCGTAGTCGCTCTATTATCAGGATCACATCCCAACTCCTTGGCAGTCGGAACTTTCATCTTTCGGATATATCCCTTCAGAGTGTCTCCTTTGGAATCGATCACCATTCCACGTACAACACTTTCCCTATTGATTTTTTTTTCGAAATCCGCTTCACTTTCTTGAGCTAATAGTGAAGTAGAGAACAACAGCACTGAGGTGAAAGCAAAAAAGTTCTTTCTCATTAGTTTTTTGTTTATATGATTATTACTGATTTCGTTTTGTGCAAATATATTGATTAAATCTATCCATACGATTATTATTTAATGTAAAATTCTGATTAATCGCAAATTAATACGTTTAGTTGACTAATAATATAAATTATTGACTTATAGAATTTTGTTTTTAAGAAATTTAATGTTGAATGCATTTGAGCTTATCCAAGGAGTTTACAGCGAAAGAAAAAGTCACATCTAAGCAAAAACATTTTTATCAAAAATTTGTTAAGTATGAAACAAATTGATAATTTTGCATTAGAATGAAATCCAGAGAAACACTCGGGATGTTAGTCCAGAAATTAATAAAAATAACAAAATATTAAAGAACAATGACTATCAAAGCATTACACGGAGGTAAACTCCTTTGCCTTATGGCAGCAGTAGCAGGTGCTATGACACTTGGATCATGTAAGGATGACGATGACGATCCAGAACCAGAACCAGCTCCAGTGGTTCCAGTAGACACAACACCAAAGAAGGTTGTCTATCCAGATCAGTTCTCTTTTAGACTTAACAATTCTACACCAGATTCTCTAAGAGACACAATCAAGGCAAACACATTGCTTGCTGACGGAATCAACTCAGACAGCATCAGCATTGACGTGATTCTTCGCAACAAGACAAATGTTGATCCAGCATCAGTGTCATTCACAGTTGAGAACCCATTCCTAGGAAAGGTTAATGTTTCTGACAAAGCATCAATCACTGATTCTATTTTCAGCGTGACTTTCCCTGCTATCGAGGGTTCTTACTCTTTGTCTATCAATGGCAAGAACAAAAAGTTTAGCGTTGCTGGTACTGGAAAGGCTCTTTCTGCAAGTTCAAGAAACTTCTCTAACGGTTACGTTGTTGATTTTAATTCAGACAACACTAAATTGGGTGATTTCACATTTACTCCATATTCAGAGACTGAAGATGGTTCTGTATATGCTAAGATATCAGGAAATGGCAAGTTTGTAGCATTGACAGAAGAAGACTTTAATGGTTATCTTTCTGGAAATAAGAGTCTTTTGAAGGGTGCTTTGGAAGATGTAGCTGCTGAGGATTTGAAAGCAAGTATTAACAATGTTAATTATTTTGCATATCAGTCAGGAGAGAAGATTTATTTAGGAAAAGTTCTAAATTATGTAGGAGCTTCTCTACGTGAAGCATCTTCAGTAAAGGTATCTTTGACTTATTAATAGAAAGAATATAATATTCTAAGCCCGGCATTTATGTCGGGCTTTTTTGTTTATTGGATAGTCACACTACCCGACTAATCTTTACGAATAGCAATTCACACAAAAAAAAGGAATTTAGTCGCAACTTTTTTAGATTTTTTAACAAAAAAGTAACAGGCAATGGTTGTGCAGACAAGAATAACTTGTAATTTTGCAAATCAAAAATAATTAAAGAAAAAAAACATGAGGTTAAAAAAGTTTTTATCGCCATGTGCGATAGGTATTGTAGCAGTCCTATTTACGTGTTCTTGTAAAGATGAGGAGGAAACAAAAGAAAGCTATGCTGAGGAATTAAATGAATTTGTAGCATCACTTCCAATGCCTTCTCAAGAACCTATTCCAGCAAGAGACAGTATTTCTGATGCATTAGTTGAACGTTCTGATGACGGAAAAGAGATATGTACATCCGTTTATTATGAGCAAAGTGCATCTTTCGATGAGAATTTGCTTCTTGATCCATCAACAGATGTCATTTATCCGGGAGCACTTATTGATGGTAGTTCTATTGTTTCTGGAGATTACATTCCTATTACGATCGATAGAGCTCCAATCAAACTTTACACAGATTTGCTAAACAAAAATGGTAAGGCATCAATAGTAGTAGATCATCCTACCCCTTCATCTATTACCCAGGCTATCAAAGAGCTGATTAATGATGACGAAGTGAATGGTGCCACAACAGCAAAAATTTCTTTTGAAGTTGAAGAAATTAAAAGTTCAGAAGAATTAGACTTAAAAATTGGTGTTTCGCTCAATGCAAAAAAGGCTTCAGTTGCAAATAACTTTGAATTTAACAGAAACAAAAATAAACGAAGTTTTCTCATAAAAATGATTGATGTGATGTATTCAATCAATATGGATTTTCCTCAAAAGCCAAGTGATTTGTTCAGTAGTAATGTTAAGGCGAGTGAACTTAAAAATGCGTTGTCATCAAACACTATGCCATGCTATGTTTCAAGTGTAAAATACGGAAGATCAGCATATATTGCATTTGAGACAAATGATGAAAGAATTGGGTTCGGCGATAGTTTGAAGGCAAAACTAAACGCGTTTGGAATGTCCGCAGAAGCTAAATCTGAGGTTACAAAACTAGTTTCAAACTCTTCATATAGAATTTCTGGTACAATTATAGGAGGCAATGCAGATGATGCTTTGAGTGGAATAAACAGTTTAGACAAATTGATTGAATTTGTTCAATCAAAAGGAAGTTATAGTAAAGACAATCCACCTGCAATGCTTTCTTACACACTTAGAAGAATTTCAGACAACAGAATATTTTCAATAAATAAAGCTGCTAAATACACTGTAAAAAATTGTGAATCTTATTCTGGTGGAATAAGATTATCTGCAATAGAAGCAATTTCGGGAGAACACAATGGAGGAGAAGATCAGGAACCATACGGTTATGTAAAAATGAGATTGAATGGAGTGGAGACAACAATATTCAATTTATTAAGAGATAATCATTTGGTAATCACACGTGGTGAAACAAAAAAAGTGGAAGGATCAAATGATTCATATACAATCGGAGGAAAGCCATGTATAATTTCTGATGGTCCTACTCTTAATCTCAACAACATGTATTATCTTGAGCTCGCATTTGCTGGAATGAAAGATTATGATGACAAACCGAGGGATGACCAATTTTTTACTGATATCGAAGGCAATAGCGAATCACAGTGTTTTTCTTATTGGAAAGGATATTACAATTGTCATAGTATGGCTCTTGCTTTGGAAGAACTTTCAAACGGAGCTCATTCAAGTAAATTTTATATTGATTTAAAACGTCCTATGGACAAAAAAGAAGATAAGAAAGACCGTGTAGAATATTTTTCTACTCCAGATGTCATAAGATTGCACTTTGTAATTACTTTAGAGTAATTAAATTTCTATAGGGCGGATTCTAAAGTCCGCCCGATTATGTTTTAATTTCAATAAAATACAAAAATGGTAAAAAAGTTATTGCTTTGTGTATCAGTTTTATGCACAATAGTGTTTAGTTCTTGCAAGGACGACGAAGAAGAAACACAAAAAATCAAAGATATTCGTTATGGTGAGTTTGTGATGGACAATGAATACGGACAAAGGATGTTTTTAAGTCTTAACGGCATGAAAATTGTTCCTTTTAATGATATCGCAGATGAGTATTCACTAGAAAATGTCACTTCAAAGTATAGTTTTGATATAGCTTTCGCTTATTATGATCCAGAAAGTATTTTTGAGGATGAAGAGTATGAATACAATTTTTCAAAAGAATTTCCTTATAAATCGTCATTTGATTATGATAGTCATCCACAGTCAGAATGGCCCAAATATTATTTTGCTGGAGCCACCTCTGTTGATTTGATGCGTGGAACTGGAATTAAATTCAAAAAACGTGTTACTACTTTTTATACTTTGCCAGAAGATTTTACCACAGCAAAGTTTGATTCTTTGAAAACAGTTACTAGACTTTTGAAGGTATTTGAATCAGCGAAACAAATAAAAAATTTGGTAGATAAATCATCAGACGTTTGTTTTTCTGATAGCACTGGATGGGAGGAAGGAAAACTTATTGGTTTAAAAACTAATGAAGGAAAATGTGGAATTATAAAAATTTTAAGTCTCCCCTACAAATATGACAGATACAATATCGGTCAGATTGAGATTGCAGTCAAGTTTGAGGGAGAATAATCTATTCATCAATTGAATCTGTAAGGGCAGACCTCGTGTCTGCCCTTTTTATTCCTTCCACTCCTCAAAGTAAGAATCGTCATCAAACGCTGCTAGAATTATACGTGTGACGGCTATCTTATCATTAACCTCACTTATAGGCAACTGAAGACATAACCTGCCTTGTAAAATCTATTTCCATTTCATTTGAAAAATAAAATAGTATAAATTTCTGGTTGTTAGTTGAAAAAAAAGGCTTGATTTATTTCAAAACCGCACGCACCGGGAATCCTTTTGTACGGTCGACATTGTAGGAAGCAGCGTGATTTCCTTTAAGAAATTCCAAGTAGTAGACGGATATACAGGACACTTTGTTTAGTGATGAAGACCAGTAGACTCCACCAAAACTAGCATTTATAAGTTCTGAACCCTTACGAAAGCCAGCAGCTGGAAGAAAATAGAATTTCCATTCTTGGCTGTGAATTTTGCTCCGTATACTCCGTTTTGTTCTGTCAAACAGCGTTCACAGTATTTTTCAAGTTCAGATAGTTCCTCAAATGTGGAAATACGCCACTCTGTCCCCCAATTGACGGTGGCAGCGTCATCCTCTGGAAGAAGAGTAAAAAGGCTGTCGACTATTCCGTCGCCTTCATTCATACAATATTTTATATAGAAATACATATTCCATTCCAATGGATCTGACTTTTCTGTTTCCTGCTTCAGTTGATTTTTTTATTAAAAGTGATGTATTTTCAGTTTGCTCGGAAGAAAAGATTTGATGGTAGAAAGCATATAAAAAGAGACGCGATTTCCCGCGTCTCCTCATATATCTCAAATAAATTAACTTTATTATTTGATTGTCAGATCTGTTGAATCTTTTTTAGAATTCATACTCTTCAAATATACGGCAACAGTCATGATTGTCACCACAGCTCCTGCTGTATATGAGATTGTTTTGTCGAGATGCAGACACTCTGGAGCGATGAAGATGTATGTCGAGCAAACCATTGTCATGAAGATTGCTGGCACGAATGTCACCCACCAATAGTTTCCTCTCTTTCTCAAGAAGACAGTGATTGACCACAATGTGAATACCGACAATGCCTGATTACACCAAGCGAAATATCTCCAGATCAGATTGAATCCCTCTTTGTCGCTTACACTGTAGATCAACACAATCAATGTCACAGCAAAGATAGGCAAACTGATTGCCAATCTGCTTTTGATTGTCTTCTGCTCTTTATTCAAGAAATCCGCAACAATCAGACGGGCGCTTCTCAACGCTGTATCTCCACTTGTGATAGGGGCGAAAACGACTCCCAATAGAGCCAATACACTTCCTACCTCTCCTAGCCAATTCTTTGTGATATTATCTACGATTAGAGCGGCATTGTTTTCTTCCATACCATGCTCGTTGAAGAAATAGTTGGCTGCGGCTGCCCAAATTAGAGCCACAATACCCTCTGTGATCATCGCACCGTAGAAGATTGGTCTACCATGCTTCTCATTTGTCATACAACGTGCCATAAGCGGACTCTGTGTGGCATGGAATCCACTGATCGCTCCACACGCGATACTTACAAACATCATTGGGAACAGTGGCATATTCTCTTCTCCTGCTGGATGTGTGTTCTGCAATCCATCCCAAATCTCTGGCAATGCGGGACTTGTCTTGACCAACATCACCAACACTCCTACTGCCATAAAGATCAATGCAATAGCAAACAATGGATATACTTTTCCAATTACCTTGTCGATAGGTAGCAATGTGGCTAGGATATAGTATACAAAAATCACTCCAAACCAAACTGTTGGGTCAAAAGATGTCAATTTTGCCAGAATAGCTGATGGTCCGCTCACAAACACAGCTCCTACAAGAACCATCAAGATCACTGTGAAGATGCGCATCACCGTCTTTGCCTTCATACCTAGATGACGACCGATGATGTCTGGAAGACTCTCGCCTCCTTCTCTAAGACTCATCATTCCTGCCAGATAATCGTGTACGGCTCCTGCAAAAATACATCCGAACACAATCCACAAGTAAGATGCAGCGCCGAATTTAGCACCCATGATGGCGCCGAAAATTGGTCCAAGGCCTGCAATGTTCAAAAACTGAATCATGAAGATTCGCCATGTTGGCAATGGTATGAAATCCACTCCGTCTTGCTTGGCAATGGCAGGAGTCACTCTGTTGGGATCTGGGCCAAACACTTTCTCTACAAATTTTCCATAAACGAGATAGCCCAAAACAAGTGCGACAAACGCAATGTAAAAAGAATTCATCTTTTTCTAAAATTATAAGTAGAGACGCAGCACACTACGTCTCTACATTATTAACTATTAACTATTAATTATTAATTCTAATTAAATATAGTCTTCGCCAAATGATTCTTTGGTTTCACTCACATAGTCGCGGATATGCTGCTCCTCCGACTTTCTGCAAATAAGCAGGACATTATCGTCGTCGACAACGATCATATCATCAAGACCTTCCACGATTGCGATCTTATTCTCCGCAAGGCTGATCACATTTCCTTTGGAATTATGATATTTTACCCTACCCTTCAAAGTCGCATTTTTATTCTCGTCTTTTGCATCAGACAAATCATAAATGCTTCCCCAAGTGCCTAGATCTGACCATCCGAAATCTGCCGCAATCACATTCACATTCTGTGCTTTCTCCATGATCGCATAGTCGATCGAAAGGTTCTTGCTTGTCTGATATATAGAATCGATATATTCCTGCTCTTTTGGAGTGTTGTATGAGCTGCTGCCAGCCTTAAACTTGTTCCAGATTTCTGGCTCGTGCTGTTCGAATGCATTTGAGATTGCATTCACATTCCATAGGAACATACCTGAATTCCACAAGAATTCGTCACTTTCGAAGAAAATCTTAGCCAACTCAAGATTTGGTTTCTCAGTGAATGTCTTTACCTTGAAAATGGAATCTACAGAAGATCCGTTCTCTATCTGAATATATCCATATCCAGTCTCCGGACGAGATGGCTTGATTCCAAGCGTCATAAGCACATCGTTGTTGGCTGTGAAATTCAAACCTTTCTCGATTGTGTTGAGAAATTCCTGCTCTTTCAAAACCAAATGGTCTGATGGTGCAATCACCACATTCGCATTTGGATTCAACGACGCAATCTTGTTCATAGCATAAGCAATACAAGGTGCAGTGTTGCGACGTGCTGGCTCCAAAAGCAACTGGTTTTCTGTCAGCATTGGCAACTGCTCAAGAATCAAATCCTTATATTGTTTGTTAGACGCGATAAAGATATTCTCAGTCGGTATAATCTTTGCAAAACGATCAAACGTCTGCTGCAAAAGAGTACGACCTGTGCCAAAGAAATCCAAAAACTGTTTTGGACGGTTTGAACGTGAGCATGGCCAGAAACGTGTGCCTGCTCCACCAGCCATAATAACTAAAAATCTATTCTTATCCATTTTTAATTAGTCTCTGCTTCTTCCTAAAATTTTCAAGATATATAGGAACAGGTTGATGAAGTCCAAATATAGTTCCAAAGCACCATACACAACCCATCTCTGCTGATCTTCTTCTGCCAAATAGTGGAATCCACCATTCTTCAATTTCTGTGTGTCATACGCAGTCAAAATCACAAACACACCTACCATTGCGTAGTTTATAATCCAGTCGAGCGTAGAGCTTGCCATGAAGATATTCACAATTGTAGCGATAATACCTCCGATCAACACAAAGAATGCGATTCTTCCGATTGTAGAAAGATCCTTCTTAATCTTGTAGCCAATGAACGAACATGCTCCAAATGTACCAGCAGTAATGAAAAATGCCGTCTCAATCAATCCTAATTCATATACTAAGAAGATTGCAGACAGTGTCAGTCCGTTTACAATTGAATAAATTACAAACAAGATATTCAATGTTCTTGCCTCAAACTTTTGTATTCCTGCGCTGATCGCGATGACAAGACCAAGCTCCACTAACGCCCAAATCCAAAATGAACCAAGGAAAATGTTTCGCAATGTCTCTGAATGTGCAACAACCCATGCTGAAGCTCCAGTCAAAAGCAATGCATAACACATCATTTTATAAACTGAAGTCATGTACTTAGACAAAGCTACCTTCTCATGGTCTACATACTGGCCATTGGAAGTTGAGCTATTATCAATTCTCTCTTCTTTAGAATAATTTTCTAGTTCCATATCCTTTAAGTTTTTTGTTTCTGCAAAAATAATCAAAAAATGTTTTTATCCGAAACTGGATTCACATTTTTATAAATTTTTAAGAAAAGTCATTAGTGCCGTGCAGTTTCACACTGAATGTCAGTATTTCACCATGTCTGTCGACGGTGACTTTCACCTCATCGCCTGGACTGAATCTTGTAAGCCTGTCTTGGATTTCAGCCACTGATTTGACACTTGCATTGTCGACGGCAATGATGACATCTCCGTTCTGCATTCCGGCTTCCTTAGCTCCTCCATTATTTCCCACTTCCACAACATACACGCCATCGAGACGGTTGACGTTGTTGGCTTTGGCAAATTCATCCGTGATGTCTGTGATCACAATGCCAAGCAATGCTCTCTGCACTGCGCCATATACTTTTAGATCAGACACTATCTTTGTCATGATCGACACTGGAATAGCAAACGCATATCCTGCAAATGAACCTGTCTGCGACGCAATGGCTGAGTTGATACCTACCAATTCTCCATTCAGGTTTACCAATGCTCCTCCACTGTTTCCTGGATTCACAGCAGCGTCGGTCTGGATAAACGATTCTATTTTCATATCACCGGACAGAATATTGATATTACGTCCTTTGGCACTTACAATTCCAGCCGTCACTGTAGATGTAAGATTAAATGGATTGCCCACAGCCAACACCCACTCTCCTACTTTCAGATCGTCGGAATTGCCTATTTCAATTGGAGACAAATTGTCAGCCTCTATTTTTAGCAATGCCAAATCAGTAGACGGATCCAATCCTGCGATTGTCGCGTCAAACTCCCTCTTGTCGTTCAGCGTCACCTGTACTTTGTCAGCCCCTTGGACAACATGATAATTGGTGACTATGTAGCCCTGATTGTCAAGAATCACTCCAGAACCAGATCCTACAGGTCGTGGATTGCTGTTTTGTGGCTGGCGACGTGGCTGTCCGAAAAATGAGCCGAACAAGTCTTCCAATGTAACAACATTAGATTGCCTGCCTTTGGAATATGTGATGATATGCACAACCGAATTTAGCGATTTCTCTGCGGCGACAGTGAAATCAACTCCCGTCGAAACATATTTTGCTGATGAATTTACGGATGTAGACTCTTTTAACAAAGCGTTCGCATCTTCTGACGATTGGCTCGTCTGCACTTTACACGACAAAAACAATGTAGAAAAAATGGCAAACGAACATGCCGTTAAAACACTCCTTTTCATACCCTTCAATTTTTATTTATCTTTCTACAAAAGTAACGAAATTATAGCTTTTTTATTGTGTAAAAAGATGAAAATTCACAAAACTTATACAATCAGGCAACACAATCAAACTAAAGGTTAAAATCACTACTCAAATTATTACTAAAATAGAGGATTGTTAAGGGCGGGACGCCCTAACTCCTCTTCTGCAGCGCAAGCCGTAGGCGAGCACTAAATAAAAACATGTTGTGCATCTGTGGATTGTCCCAACAGTTTTACGCGATTACAATTCTTCTCACAAAATCGCTCTTTTTAAACGAAGGTATTGTGCCGATAACAAAATTATCTTCCTGCATATCACAGACGTAATAAACATCATCGTTATAAGAGAATACGTCGTTGCGTAATGCACCACACAAATCTTTGCAGACATTTTCTTTTTCCGCCACTTCCAATGCCACTCGTCCATCTCGCGTCTGAAGTATATTCACTTTATAATTCATTGTCGAATAGATTGTTGCGGCAAGCATCGCACGATCCATCGCTGTGGCTTTTTTACTATAAAGTATCTCTTCTGCAGAACGAAGTCTACCTGCAGTCAAACTATTCTCTACCCTTTCAAACGACTCTCTGTCTTGCACAAAATCAAAAATCATCTGCATTCTCTGCACACTCGACAATCCTCGTCCAAGAGTGGTCTCATCCACAAACCAACAAATCTTCTTAATATGAATGGAATCTTTCTCCTCTTCCACAAAATATCTTGCGACATCGGCAGGATCTCCGTCGGAATTCAACAATTCAGAATTGTTGTAATTCTGTGTCAATCTTGCCATTTCGGATCTATCAAATTTCAGACGTAACAGCAACTTGTTGTTGGTATTAACTCCTGAGATTGTCCAATCGTAATGGTTGATGGCAAACAATGCAGGGTTTGGATTAGGATCATCCGCCCCGTCGTCGACTTTATTATCATCAACTTCATTTTGCTTTAACATCGGCAATAAAGGATCATCAACCTTCCACAGATTATAATTGTATCTGCCATAACTCTGAGTGGTCAACAAGATGAAAAAGAACTCCGTATATCTATAGTAAATCAAAGAGAGGAAGATACCTACTATAGAAACCACTTTAAAGATTAATTGGGAAGTTTTCATTCCCGTGCATCTGTTGAGCAAACGCAGAAACTGTGTGAATTTTGTGTTCTTGTAAGTCGATTCAACATGAATCTCATGCAGAATAAACCATATCAAATAAAACACCAAAAAAGAAGCAACAAATATATATGCAAAATATTCATTGTACGGCACAATCGAAACGACAGGAACGTAGATAAGTGTAAAAATCAAAGTTGCAAGATATACCGTCTCCTTCCATTTAGGATTCAGGTGAACATATCCTCCTCCATCTGATACTGTGGTGTCAAGTCGTCTGCGAATATCATCACGAATAGCAAGATATCCACACAACAGTTTTCGCATCGGAATGAGTTTCTCGACATCTTTCGAAAGGCTACCATACTCTGATATCTTGAATATTTTTCTGTCTACAGTAGTGATTGTTGGTCCATTCTTTGGAGCATCTTTGCCATCTTCCAAATCAACATCCACATCATCAGGCACAACTGTTTCAGTCTCAAATTTGGGTTTCTCTATATATGCCTTATAGTCGTGTCGTGATAAAAATGCTAAAAACCAATTTCTTAAAGCTTCAAATGATAATTTACCAGCCGACTCGTCAGCTCCAGGAACACCTACCATACAACCTTTGAAAACCTCGTCGGTTGCCAACCACGACTCCACTGGTTCATAGTCGACAACCACGTCGTCTTCAAATGTCTTTCTGATATGGATTTCTGCCTTATTATTCTTGATATAGATATGTCCGATTGGATTTACCGTGCGTGGAAAATAATCATCATATATGGCAAATGAATCATTCTCACGCACAATTCGGCATTTTTCGCCAGTGGCACGTGGCCATAATTTATACCATATAAAGCAGCCCAACGCATATAGTAGCGTCGGGATCAAGATGCCTCCCAATATCATCAATATTAGATCACTCATGCCTTGTATTCGTAATTAATTCCTCCTAGTTCATCCCAAGGAGTAAATTCTTCTTCTGTTGAATCGCCAATATATTGTCTGAAAAGCTCATCTTTGTATGAAGACGGTGCTTCTTGATTCTTTTTTTCATCCTCTTCATAATTACACTTTAGTCGCCAATCTATCTGGTCTTCAACCTTTTGCCATGTCACAACAAACAGATATGGATCTGTCTCATGCTGTTTGCAAACCAATGGTCCGATTTCATATCTGCGTGCTTCATCCATCTCAAACAATTCATGTCTGGCTTTCGCCGCAAACTCTTTGTCGGCAGCACGAAGAAGCATAGGCTCCTCATCATTCGTAGTTACAAACATTCCGTTTAACTCTGCCATCTTGTAAAGAGGACGGAATGTGATGCTGTCGCAATAATCACGGTGGAAATCGGCAAAGTCTTTTGGCACATTAGGCAGATTGTCCGTGAAACATTTCGCTATGCGACGATGCAACATCTCATAATCTTCAGCTGCTTTTTCTGCTTCATAATCAGCGTCTTCCTTGCCAAACAAACGATTTCCAGGAAGTGTCACAATCTCAGATATGAATTTGTCTGCAAACAAATTCTGCAACATATCCTTGTAGTCTGTCTTCGTAAGTTCAGACAATTTACGCGTCTTACGATTCAAATAAAGCATCGGCTCAACCAGTTCCGGATTCTTCACCAACGTCTCTCCTCCAAACTTTGCCTGTGTCAAATGTTGGTTGAACATTGTCTCCTTCACATTAACTGTCCACCAATCAGACTTTTCCTTTGCCAACTCATCTTTAGCCTTATCTATAAGCTTCATGACATGTCGTTTCTGCTGTGAACAGAAATCGTAGAGATCATTGTAGAGATAATCCACCTGATCCTCATAATCATGACGCATATTTTTGTTGACTTCAAGCAATGTGTTGGCAAGAAGCATCTTCTTTAATTTTCTGACATACTTATAGTTACGGAAATACTTCGTAAACGATGCTACCCACGGAATTATGGCTCCAATTGTCACCCAAACCCATGAATATTCTGGTCTCATCACATTATAATAAGTGCTATAAGCAGACAAATCTGTTATTGTAGGAAGTATTTCGTTTAAAATATAAGGCACAACGTTGATAAGCACAAACACAATCACGACACTCAACACCGCTGTCTTAGCGATCAATCCGAGTAGCGTCGGTTCAAACTCAATTATGGAACTCAACTCCTTCACCAAATCCAAATTTCTCTGCTGGGTTGTTCTGTCCGTGTCATCCTTAAAATCAAGGTAGAAATCTTTGATGAATTCCGGACATTTTACCATATCATCCTTGTCCTCTTTTGCCCGTTCCTTATACTTGCATATCTCTTCCTGCATAGTGTCATAATACGCAAGTGTCTGAGGCAGAGTGACATCCGGATTATACGTGCTTCCGATAAAGTATGATGCCGACTCACGGATTGTGCTTGCAGCATGCTCATAGATTGCCTCACGATTTTTCACCATCGTGTCGACGGATTTGTATCTCAACGAATACGAAATCTGCTGGTGTCGTTTCACCAATGTGGAAGGAAGATGTTTCAGATATGTCTGGAAATAGTCACGAAGAAGATTATACCTAAAGAAATCAGCGATTGGATGCGGATCCGGATTATCATAAAGTTTATTGAATACTTCACTCAAATCACAACCAGCTTTCAATTTTCCCTCTACCTTCGCCACATTACGCGCAATTTCATCATCATCAGCGATATCATTTGTGATAAAATCATAGTTGAGATCTTTGTCACGCAACATCGCTTTCAACAAATTGCGTCGGATATTCCATGCATACATGTCGTGCTGAGCCTTGCCATCGTAGAACACGGATGCGGCGCCAAGTGAATAGTAGCCATTCTGTGTGGCAAGATCATTGCCAAACACCGTGGCGTCGTTATCTCCACAGAAATAGACAGACAGCATATATTGGAACAGCAGATCAGTCAACTCATTGGTTTGCAGCTGACAATAGAATCTGTTTGAAACATACTGGTTTTCCTGATACAACACGACTCTGGCAAATTTCTTTTTCTCCATCATCGCATTCAGTTGCTCAAGAAACTCCACACATCTGCGTTTGTGCTGCAAGTCGTGCGACTGGTTGATTGCCTCCTTCACACATAAAAATCCCGTCTGCTCCAATCCACGATTAAGATGCGTCGAAAGTATATTTCCGAATTTGTCATCCAAAATAGATGGCAACAGATGAAAAATCTGCTGTGTGAGTTTTTCTTCCGCATTTCCAAGAATACAAACCTGAAGATTGATGAACGGAAATCCCTTTTCAAGGAAATAGTTCACCATACGCTGCCCTTCCCTCACCGTATAATCAATCATTGCATCAAAAGAATCCTTGTCGGCAATTCCTTTAATGCAGCGACGGTTGGCAAGGTTGGTCACACGCCAGCAGTGACGTTGCTCGCGAGAAAGTTTGCGGAGATTTTCCGCCAACCTCTTGCGAACATCTATATCCTCATTAAGATTTATAACCCAAACAGGTGTCATCAGTCTTTACAAGTGAAATCCTCAAATGTCTTGAATTTGTCGTTAAGCACACGCAACATCTCTTTCAATGTCTCCATCTCCTGGAAACTCTGGGCTGTACGTGCATCTCTGTATTTTGTGTCAAGAATTGTCTCGACTTTCTGTTTTGCCTGATTGAATCCCTGAACCAAAATATTGTTGTCCAATGCGTTGACTGCCTGCATATAGCGGTCGATGAAATTGTCGTAGTGGTCGCTCAAATAGCGTTTTCCAAACTCATTGCTCAACTCTGTGTAGAAGAGATTGCTGTAGCATGGAGTGTATTTGCGTCCCTTCTCCGCAATGTTGATCTGGATCTTCTTGTCGCCCAAAATCTCAAGCGACAAGTCTGTAGCCCAAACCACCGCATTGTTTTCAATCTCGAATGGTTTTTGTCCATAAACGCCCTCCAAATACGACTTGTCTGGAATGACTACAAATTTTTTCATTGTAGATTCATCGTAGCTGCTTAGAATCATCAGTTTAAGCATTGCGATAGTTGCGTTTGACGCATCAAGTGGCAACAGACTCTTGATTTCATCCACGTTGCCGCCTGTTCTTGCAAATGCCTGATGGAAATGGTAGTACTCCTTCTTATCACATTTCTCATACTCCGACTTGATATTATGGTAAGTGCGGTAATACTCGAAATTCATTCCCGTCTTCGCAGTGATGATATAGAACAACTCAGAATTGCTATGGCCGATAAACTTCTGAGAGCTTGATTCCTGGAAGTTGAAAACCTTCTTTGCGTTGTCTCTATTGTCAGCCACACAGAAATCTCTTTGCTCAAGTACACCATCCATTTGACCGATGTTGTAAGAGAAGAACAAAGTTGGAGCAAGACGTTTCGTCACCTCATCTAGCTGATCTGTAGTAAGTTCATTGATCAAGTCTGGCAATTTCTTGTCGTACCATCCATTCACGGCCGAATTTCTGCGACACATCAAGCCAAACGCCTTGTACGCGAAATTTAGAATATCGTCGATTGTCTTCTCAGCGCTGCGTTCTGTATTGATGAAAAACTTAGATTTCAGAGTTGCCTCGCCATTTTCATCCAATGCCTCCACAATATAGTTGGCAGACTTCAAATCTGGCTCAATCTGATTCTTCATTGTATGGAAGAAATCAGTCAACGCTTCTGTAGTAGGCACACGCACATTGCCAGAAACGGCCTCTTTGTCTGGAGTGATCAGTTTCTCATAATACTCAGCGAACAAGTTGTCTCGTTTCCAACCGTCGCCATTAGCGAATTCGCAAATATTTGGCAGGTAGACGGAAGTGATGTCCTCTTTCTTTGCTCTGAATGTCTCTGCAAGATTCTTGAAACTCTGTTTTGGTCCCTTCTCGCTCAACAATGCAGTCTTTGCAGCTTCCGACAACGCTCTCAAATGACGTGCCACAACGTCCAAGAATCCGTTTTCTCCGTAGCAGAATGATTTGATCAACTCAAAGATCTTGTTCTCAATCAAGATTTCTCGTTTAAGCTCCAATCCTCTCTTGTAGACGCTGTAAACATTGGCTATGTCGTCGGCGTTGTTGTTGATGTGAACCATCTCAAGGAAAGTTCTCTCCTCAGCCTTTTCTCTTGCTGAATCAAGGTCACTTTTCTCCTTGCTGCTTGACGATTTCTCATATTTAGTGTTCTGACGGTTCAATTCGCTCTTTGTCTGCAAGTGCGACGCATAATCTGCGATGATTGAATCCTGAATCATATCCTTGTCCTTGTCGTAGTGGTTGAACAAAGATGTACACTCTTCATCAAGTCGCTCGACAGCTGCAATTGTATTCTGAAGTCCAATTTCTGTAACCAAATCCTCGACACATGACCAAATTTTCTGCTCAAGTGCATCTTGTGTCGACTTCTGCAATGCGTCGTTGTCCTGATCTTCAATCACGTCGGCTAGACTCTGAGTCGTCTTCTTGACTGCAGAATTCATTTTGCCGGCATCAAACTTGTCCACACGTTTGTCTCCTTCAATCACACCTGCTCGCGACTCTGAGAAGTTAGTCTTGATAGCCTGAGTCATCTGATTGCGGATTTCGCTGAAATAGTTGTTATCTCCGTCAGGATTAAGCACATAGGCATTGATAGTGTCCTTGATTAGATTCTCGACAACTTTATTCAAGTCCACTTTATTGGCCTTGTCGTTGACAGACTTTCCAAGGATACAGTGTTCAAGCAAATCAGCCTGAATACGGCATTTCATATAGTCGTCGAAATCAGCACTTGGCTTCTTCAACGCCACATATCCCATCGGAAGTAGGAAATTCTTCTCAGTGCCAGGAGCCACCTCTCCGTCGCGAGTGTTATCCATGAACGACTCAAAACCTCTTGCGCCTGGGCCATCGTGAAGATAGCAAAGAAGCTCAGCTGTATTCGAATACATGCTGTCAAGATTTCCTAGGTTGTTGCCAGCCTCTGTCTGGAAATCAACAGGAATCAAGGCTTCAAATGGTCTGTATGGTAGCGATGTGTTGATGCGCGAATAACGGTCGTTCAATGCGAGACGGTGGAACAAAGTGGCTGTCTCTGGCTTCTTCGACCATGCCATCTCCGCCTCCAACTCTGACATAACGGCAAACGCATTGCGTGGATACTTTTCATTGCGTCCGTTGTGGTCGATATACCACTGCGGCATATACATTGTGAGGATAACCTTTGGATCGGCTTCGTCGATTGTTGCCTTGTGCATCATGTTCACGAAATACAACACATCGTTGATGATACCTGAACCTGTGCCTCCCAAACTTGAACAAACGACCCAGTAGCATACCGTGTTGTTGTCGGCAGCGTTGTCCTCTATCTTATTCAAATCCTGAATATTCTTCACAAGTTTCTCACAAAACTGATCGGCAAGACGGGCGAATGCGGTACGTGATTTCAAACGGAATGCTCCGGCTCCAAATTTCAAAGCTCGGTTATCCATGTGCATAGCTACCTCGTCATCACAAGCCTCTATGATACGCTTATTGATCTGGATCTCCTGCGCCGCCTTAGCCTTCTGGTAGATGACGTAAGGATTCTGGGTTCCAAGGTTTATAAGCTCATTCGTGGAAAGCATTTTCACACGTCCGTTCTCATATTTAGTACGGAATTTTTCATTAAGGTTGTCAATGTCTCCGGCGTCAGTGTCGATGAACATAAAACGATAGTTGTCATTCATCACGTCAACCTTACTACGGTTGCCACTGACATTCTGAAGGCTTTCATACACCTTCATCTTGATTAGAGCCACAGTCTTCGAGCCTGCACCTCCACAGCCGATAAAAATATGTTTTCTTGCCATATATTATGTGTATTTTTTTCTATTTTAAATCAATTTAGCATTTAGAATTTAGCATTTCTAATTTCATCACACGTTTCCATCAATATCAAGATTGATGTCTTTTCCTCCACGTGGATCCCTGATCTGCAAAGGAATCGTAGTGGAATATTTGATGGTTGATGAGCCGCCCGACGTGTAGTCGTCACCTCCGTTCAAACTGTATTCCTGTGAATTGGTGACAGTCACTTCATATTTTGGCTCGACGCTCCAATGAAGAATCGGAACAAATAGTTTTGCTATATATTTCTTCTGTTTGAAGACGACGTTGCACTCCGCTTTCTCCACATCAATTGTGAGATTGCTCACACGTCCGTTGATCTCCTCTGTGCAGATTTTTTTAGTTCCCTGAGTGAGTGTGTATTCACCGCGAAGTTTATACTTGTCACTACAATTACGCTTTATGCAGAGGATCACGCTCAAAATGTAGATAATAATAAGTATCCACATGATGCAGTACCATTTGAAAGCCATAGGATGACAGAAGACATTCTCCTGTGGTAATTCTATGCTTGCCTCGATTGTCTGGTTGTCTTTACCCATCAGTTTGATCAACTCAGCCTCATACGGCACTTTAAATGAAATGTGAGCTTTCAATCTTCCGTTTGGTTTCTCGAAATGCGGATTTAGAAAGGCTTCATCATTACCACGGATCTGCGCAATATTGACAAATTGCTCTTCACTTCCGTCGCTACTCATCAAATGAGGCAGTTTCAACTCCGGATGATCCTCACACTCATCTTCATCAGCCATCACAAGATGCATTCTGCGGTCGGTGATGGAAATGGAGTCGAGAGTAATTGCGTCGAACACATCGTTTGGAACCCACGACATTGTCATCGACATATGTCCGTCTATATCCACGTCGACGGAATTGATAGTTGCTCCAGTCTCCTGGGTCATCTTGCCAATCAAAAACTGTTTGAATTTTTCAAGTGCGATGTCATTCTTCATCTGGTCAAACCAGCTTTGCAAAGCCTGTTCGTTTGAGACAGGAATAGTCTGAGGCTTAAACATGGAGAAAGCATTCATTATATCATCTGTGCTCGTCTCCCCACTACCCATCTTTGGCAATTCCAAAGCCACAAGTTTGATATTCTTTCCTGCCAATTCCTTTTCGATTCTCGAACGATAATCATCCAGACGAAGTTTCTTTGGATGTCCGGCGACGGGATCATTAAGAAAATCGGTGATAAGAAACACAAATTTCAGATTATTTCTGCCAGTGCGTGTAAGGTCTTTTTCAAGATACTCAAGCATATTGAGCAGGTCTGTATAGGCAGTGAATTTTTTTCTTTCTTCAGCCGACGCTGGTTTGTCATACACACGGTCGGCATAGCTGACAAGGCTCTGTCTCATTGCTGAATTCACAATTCCGAAACCGTTTGGCTCATTCTTTGCCTCGCCTCCAAACTTGATGACTGATACATAATCACCATCCTGAACGGAGCGGAAAAAGCTTTTTAGAGCAGGAACTACGATTTTTTCATATTTGTTCATTGTTCCAGACACATCAATAGCGAAGACATAATCAGCGTGTTCATTTTTAAGTTCTTCGCCGAATTTTTTCATAAGTTCAGGAAAATCATTTGCCAACGCATCGAAAGCACGGTTATCTTGTGCGGTAGACGTTGCAAATCCAAGCATCAGCAACAGAACAGATATGTATAATCTAATCAATTTCATTTATCGGTTATTCTAAATAATTCAAAAATCCTTTCATTTAATTGACCATCTTTTTACAGATGATGCAAACAACTCTTAAAAATAGTATAAAAAAACATGTTTACAGCTATACATAATATTCTTTTTTTCACAATTAACAAAAATTATATATTTGGCATGTTGAAGGGCAGAAAACAAATGAGACGATTGTGAATATCGCCTCATTTATAATATCTAATGTTAGATTTAAGTTAGTTAGGTCTTAGCGATGTCCTGAAGCGCCACCTCCTCCAGAACGTCCTCCCCCGAACGAACCGCCACTTCGACCACCACCGCCACTACTATGTGATTTTACAAGTTTCGGTAACACTCCAATTTCATCATAGGAATGATGACAATACTTGCATTCTAAATGAAGTCTATCGACACCGTCAGTTTTATATGAAGGAGAAACTATGGATTTTTTACTTATAACTTCTGACATATGTGCTCCACATTGTGGACAATCCTTAAAAGATGAATATTTTTTACCTTCATAAAAGTCGACAAATGTCGATCCACATTCACAAACCCATACATCATAGTCTTTGATTTTCTCAGTTTTTTCCAAAATCTGAATCTCAGTTAAGTATGGATCCTCATTATTCTCCGACAATCTGTGCATCTTTCCTGAACAAGATGGACAGATTCTACTTTTGCGACGGAAATACCACCCTACCAATAGAAACCAGATGCCAGTAATAAAACTAAGCGGAAACAATAAACATAGCCATAAATCATTCTTGTAAGAAAATACTTGTCGTGACACTTTGCCATATGCAAGATTCTTATTGGTTTGTTTGGCTTTCTTGTAGACCTTCCTGACCTGGTATAAATTTTTAAGATGTTTTTTAGACAAATGAAAAGATCCAAAGATCCACAAGCCTACCAAGCATCCAATAATTGGATCCCATTTTTCATCATTATCGCCTGATTCTTCATTGTCTGATTCTTCTGAAACCGATGTAACATTACCCTCCAACGGTTGAGCTAATGTATTTAACGTCACCTTGTTAATTCCTTCATACTCTACATCTGCCACTACATATGCCAGCGACTTTACACATTTCAACAAACCTTCGTCATATCTATCTTGTCTAATTTCAGGCAATACGTTTTCTTGTATTATTATATGACAAACAACGTCTGGAAGTATTTCCTCCATACCATAACCCGTCTCGATTCTTATGAAAAACGGATCCGTCATCATCAATACAAGTACTCCGTTATCTCTATTTTTACTTCCTATCCCCCAATAGTTGAACAAATCGTTGGCAAAAAATTCACCACTCTCATTGTTGATTCTATTTAATGCGACAACGAAAATATCCGTTTTTTCTCTTATTGACGACAATATTGAGTTTATACTGTCTTCATAGATAGCCTCTATAATATCATCTGGATCCGACACATGAATACGATCACTTTTCAAGCGAGTGTTTGGAACAGACGACACTGACCATGCTTTAATATCTTCTGAAGAATTTTCATTCACTATTTCATTTTTTTCTTTATCATCTTTCTGACTAATGGTATTTTGTATTATACCATAACCAATAAGCATAATAAATAAAATAGTGTAATATGATCTAAGAGATTTCATTTATCTAGTTATTCTTAAATTTTCTCTGTCTAGTCGGCTATCATTTTCAGACAACACATATAATTCAAAGTTATTAAAATCAAACTATTTCTAACACTACATCATAATTTTTATTCACAATTAACATATATTTATGGATTTGCAAATCCACAAATGTCACGTCAGACTGAATACATTCCGTCGCAAATATTAATCTATTTTTTGCTTTCTTCTTGGTTTATTTTGAAAAAGACAGGCAATGTAAACTTAGTACGAACGGTATCACCCATCTGTGTGCCAGGCTTCCACTTTGGCATCATGCTCACAACACGTACTGCCTCTTCATCCAAAACTGGATGTAAACTTCGTGCGACTTCAACATCTGTGATAGAGCCATCTTTTTCAACTGTAAATCTAACAATAACTCTACCTTGAATACTTGAGTCTCGTGCCGCCTTAGGATAAACCAAATTAGACTTTAGAAATTCCATCAGGGCTTTATCTCCCCCTGGAAATACTGCTCGATGTTCACCAACAATCATACCCACAATCATATCATCGTCGTCATCATTATTAGAATCTGATTTTTGATCTTTTTCTATTTTACTAGATGTAGTATCTATGTCACATCTAACCATACCTGTTGGAAAAAGATCATTAGATTGATAATATGGTTCGGGATAAGGAATGTTAAGGAACATAATAGTAACATGAAATTTTGAACGGACCTGTCTGCCATTACTCATAGCAGGAGTCCACTTCTCCATCTTCTGTACTACACGAATAGCTTCTTTATCCAAATCTGGATGTACAGGGTCTTTTACTCTTACATTAGATATTGATCCATCTTCATCCACATTAAAAATCACAACGACAGGAATCTCGTTAGGAGTCTCTGGATTTAGCTTCGTAATTGGATGGTTTAGATTGTTTATCAAAAAATCTACAATGTCATAAGGACATTCTGCATGCACTATCTCATCAAACAGATCTTCTCCCTCAGCATAAACCGTATCTTCGACTGGAACAAAAGGTTTTTCTGGAAGATTTTCCACCTCTATTCTACGACGATCAACAATTTCTCCTTCCATTTCATCTCCTACTTCCAATTTAGGATTATAACTATCTGTAGTGCTTATCGAATTGCATGCAGCCATCGTCATCACCGTCGCCAAGCCAACAATCTTCACCGCTTTGCCTGCCATCTTGCGTATATTCAGCTGATTCTCAATATATCGCATCTCCGACTCACACGCAGGACACGTGCCCATACAGTCACCTTTGTGTGTACACACTATTGGTTCGTATGGGATTTCATTGGCATCCGCTATCTGTTTGCGGATGGATTTTAATGTCTCACATGTTGATTTTCCTTTGTACATAAGCTATCTATAATTAGGTTTGATCCTACAAAAATAGAAGATTACTGGTTTAACCGAAAATCTATAGGTAAAATAATAGAAGATTTAATCCTATGTTCTGCTTGCTTTCCAGGGGCCCAACATGGCATTCTTTTAATGACACGCACTGCCTCCTTATCCAAAAGCGGATGTACTGATTTTATGACTTCGATATGGTTTATCATACCATCTTTTTCGACTACAAATCGCACGAAAACCTTGCCACTGATACCTTCTTCCTGTGCTGCCATAGGATAAACTATATTCTTTTTAAGAAATTCCATCATGGCTTTCTGCCCACCAGGGAATTCAGCTTTAACCTCATTGGGGTAAAAGATAGGATCTTCATCAATATCACCTTCTAATAATGGAGGAATTCCTTCACCAAAAGTATCAATTTCAAAGAGTCCAGTCACATCTGTAATTATTGGACATTTTGAAGACTTTTTGGTATTTGATTTTTCTTCAGTTAATGCCAGTGTGTTAAGAGACAATGTAATCATGGAACGAGCTTCTCCACCATTGTAAGTGGCAGGTTTCCACTTTGGCATCATCTTGATGACTCGAATCACCTCCTTATCAAACGCAGAATTTACAGATTTCCTGATTTTAACATTAGATGTGGAACCGTCTCTTGCGATAAAAAATTCAACAACGGTCAAATCTAAACCATTGTCTTTCTTTGTCGTATCTAAATTGTATAAATTTGTTTCAAAAAATTCCATCATAGCGTCTATACCTCCCGGATATTCGGCATAGGTTTCATCATCATATAGATCTTCGCCCTCCGAATAGACTATCTGCTCTATAGGACTAAAGGGCATAGGTGGCTCTGGGTATGGACACTGATTATCATAAGGAACAATAATATCTCCCGATAAATAATCTGTTTCATTCTCTACCCTACTTGTAGAATTGCATGCCGACAACGTCATCACCGTCGCCAAACCAACAATCTTCACCGCTTTGCCTGCCATCTTGCGTATATTCAGCTGATTCTCAATATATCGCATTTCAGATTCGCACGCAGGACATGTGCCCATACAATCGCCTTTATGTGTACACACTCTTGGCTCGTATGGGATCTCATTGGCATCCGCTATCTGTTTACGGATGGATTTTAATGTCTCACATGTCTTTTTTCCTTTGTACATTTTTTTACAGGTTTACGTGAATACATTCGATTCATTCTTTTAACGACAACAATATCGCCCATAAATTCAACTTCTAAGAACACATTCAATTCTGTCGGAGTTTTTTTAGTAACTTTAATACTTTTATCCATATAACCAGAGGATGAAAACTCGAGAACTGCATTTTTGGGCACCTCTATTTCGTAGTTACCATCCATATCTGTGTTCGTACCAATTGAAGTTCCTTTAATCACTACATTGGCGAACGGCAGAGGTGTATTCACCTCATCTTTGACAACACCTTTTATCGTAATATATTTAGAAGAATCATTTTCTAAGATTGATTTATTAGACGCCACAGATTCTTCCTGCTTAAAATCATTAGAAATCTCAGTTTCATTGCTTGCTGCGACACTTGATGCCAACGTCATCACCGTCGCCAAACCAACTATCTTCACGGCTTTGCCAGCCATCTTGCGTATATTCAGTTGATTCTCAATATAACGCATCTCCGACTCGCACGCAGGACATGTACCCATACAATCGCCTTTATGTGTACACACTCTTGGTTCGTATGGAATATCATTGGCATCCGCTATCTGCTTACGAATGGATTTTAATGTCTCACATGTTTGTTTTCCTTTGTACATAGATAATTAATTCAATCAAAATAAAAAAAGACAGGTAATCTGAACCTAGACCTAAATGGTCTGCATTCATTATTCAGTGATGGCTTAAATTTATTCATTTTTTGAATAATAAAAATTGCTTCTCCATCCAATATAGGATCTATACCTTGTACGACTTCAATGTCTGATATCGAGCCATCTCGTTCCACAACAAATTCAACAATCACTGTCCCATGTTTACCTGTAATATGTTTTTTAGGGGAATAAACTAAATCAGATGCAAGTCTATCTAATTTTATATCCTTACCATTTGATTTTCGTATATTCAGTTGATTCTCAATATATCGCATTTCAGATTCGCACGCGGGACATGTACCCATACAATCTCCTTGATGTGTACACACCACTGGTTCGTATGGGATTTCATTCGCATCCGCAATCTGCTTGCGGATGGATTTTAATGTCTCACATGTTGATTTTCCTTGGTACATAGGCTCAATTGTTATGTCCGACGGAATATTATTCCATCTCATTAATAGATTTATGACTTCCTTCTGATCCATTTGCTTTGAACAAGATAGGCAAATAATATCTGCTTCTGACAATTTTTCCCTTATTCGTCGCAGGAATCCACTTTGGCATCTTGTTCACAAAATTGATAGCCGCTTCATCCAATGCAGGATGAACACTTCGAACGATATCAACATTGGTAATAGAGCCGTCTTTCTCAACAACAAAGCCTACAATCACTCGTCCCTGAACACCCCCATCACTAGGATAAACTAAATTATTCTTAATAAATGTCATAAACGAGTCTTTCCCTTGAGGATATTGAGCTTTTTGATCTACTATTGAAAAAATCGCCGTATCTTCTCGTGCTTCATCTATTGCATCCAAGGAATCCATTTCCTCTTTAGACGGGTGATACCCAGGACATACAGGTTCAAATGGTAGTGGAGGCGTAGGCGGAGGTGTATCTATAGGTTCACTTATCCCTTCAAAAGAAGAATCAGCAGACACAGAATCAAATTTTATTGTATCGACGGCATTGTTTTCACCAAATGGCTGTGGCTGAGGTTGTTGAGCATCATTACATGCCGACAACGACATCACCGTCGCCAAGCCAACAATCTTCACCGCTTTGCCTGCCATCTTGCGTATATTCAGTTGATTCTCGATATATTGTATCTCCGACTCACATGTAGGGCATGTGCCAAGACAATCATCCTCAAGTGCACATTTAATAGGTGCATACGGGATATCATTGGCATCAGCGATTTTTTTGCGGATGGATTTTAATGTATCACATATTGGTTTTCCATGGTTCATAAGATTCTTTTATTTCGTATTGATTATCAACTATTTTTCTATATCACTCATCTAACTTGAAAAGGACAGGCAATTTAAAGTTTGACCTGACAGCTGTATTCCTAATTGTTCCAGGCTTCCATTTCGGCATCTTTTTAACGACACGAAACGCCTCTTCTTTTAATAATTGATCATCACAAGAAGAATGTATATTTGACAAAGATCCGTCTTTTTCAACAACGAACTCCACATTAATGCTATAATATTTGCCAGTATCCAGAGGCGTATCATCAGCATAGATAGTATTACAAAGTCCTTTTCCTAAGTCTCGACAAAGCCAAACTTTATTATTGAAATCATGGTAATCAACGTACAAATAATAAGGGTCTAAATTTGCTTTCAAATCAGATTTTGAGTAGACCAAATTTTCTTTTAAGAAATCAAACAATGCCTTTTTTCCACCAGGAAATTCCGGTTGCTTCTCTACTCTTACAAAATACAAATCTTCATCATCAGGGATATTTATTTTACAATGATCAAACGTTTTTGGCGGAATAAAAAATCCTAATGATTCATACCTGAAAAATATTGGTATATGGAACTTTGAACGTACAGGCTTGCCATTACACATTGCAGGTTTCCACTTCTCCATTCCCTTCACCACACGAACAGCCTCTTCGTCTAGACATGGATAAAGGGATTCCTTAACCTCAACATTAGATATAGATCCATCAGTATCTACAATAAAAGAAACATTGATTGTACCTTCAATTCCTGCATACATAGCAGGGTCGCGATAATGCACATTATATAAAAAATAATACGCTAAACTATCAGGTGCTACAGCATGTTCCACTTTATCAAAAAAACCATTGCAATCAGCACATATTTCATCCTCTATAGGGATAAACGGAGTTTCTCCATCTCTGATCCCCACATTGCAATTTATTAATTCTTTTTGATATAATTCATTTGGAACAATTGAATTACTGTCTGTAGAATTGCATGCAGCTAACGTCATCACCGTCGCCAAACCTACAATTTTCACCGCTTTGCCTGCCATCTTACGTATATTCAGCTGATTTTCAATATATCGCATCTCCGACTCACACGCAGGACATGTGCCCATACAGTCACCTTTGTGTGTACACACTACTGGTTCGTATGGGATTTCATTCGCATCAGCGATTTTTTTGCGGATTGCTTTCAATGTCTCACATTTATGTTTTCCTTGGTACATAGGCTTCAGATGTCATGTCCGACGGAATACATTCCGTCGCTTTAAATTAATTGATATTGCAAAAATAGGATTATTGATGAATTATGAAAACTTTCAACAGACAATATGGCATAACATAGGTTCTTTTAATGGTTTATGGCTGATTATCAAGGCTCTTTTTACTTCATAAAAATCTCTTAAAACTTTATCTCTCTGTATTTTAATATATCTGCTCGCCCTCTGGGCTCGCAAAAGAGAGTGAGTTAGGGCGTTCCGCCCTTAACAATCCTCAATTTTTATCAACAAACCTATTTTATGCATAAATTTTATTGTGATTAATTTCATCGAGTTGACGCAAAACAAACAAAAAAGAGACGCTGCATAGCAACGTCTCCAATTATTAATTCTAAACTCTTAATTCTTAATTAAGAATTACTGCTGTGTCTCTTTCAAGATAACATCGTGTGCACCACCCTCGATGATTGATGTAGATGATACAAGTGTGATCTTTGCATTCTTCTGTAGCTCTGGGATTGTGATTGCTCCACATGAACACATTGTTGCGATTATCTTACCTAGTGTGACACGCAAATTGTCTTTCATCTTACCTGCGTATGGAACGTAGCTGTCGACACCTTCCTCAAACTTAAGCGCTGCTGCACCTCCCATATCGTAACGCTGCCAGTTCTTAGCTCGGTTTGAACCCTCACCCCAATACTCCTTGACAATACGGTTGCCGATTGTAAGTTTCTTTGTTGGAGACTCGTCAAAACGTGCGAAGTAACGACCCATCATCAAGAAGTCTGCTCCCATTGCAAGGGCAAGAACCATGTGATAATCATGCACTAGACCACCGTCTGAACAAACTGGAACATAAATACCTGTCTCCTTGAAATACTCGTCACGAGCACGGCAAACATCGATAAGCGCTGTTGCCTGGCCACGACCAATACCCTTCTGCTCACGTGTGATACAGATTGAACCACCACCGATACCAACTTTGATAAAGTCTGCACCTGCTTCAACCAAATATCTGAAGCCTTCTGCGTCTACTACGTTTCCAGCACCTACTTTTACTGAATCTCCATACTGAGAACGGATCCATGCGATTGTATCTTTCTGCCACTCAGAGAAACCATCTGATGAGTCGATACAAAGAACATCTGCTCCAGCCTCTACCAATGCAGGGACTCTCTCTTTGTAGTCACGAGAGTTGATACCTGCACCCACAAGAAGCTTCTTGTCGCCATCCGACAACTCGTTTGGATTTTCACGATGAGAATCATAATCCTTTCTGAAAACGAAATACATAAGTTTCTGATTATCATCGATAATTGGCAATGTATTCAATTTCTGCTCCCAAATGATCTTGTTTGCCTCAGAAAGTGTCATTCCATACTTTCCTACAACCAACTTCTCAAATGGAGTCATATAATTTTTCACTGGATTGGAAAGGTCTTCCTTATCAGCACGATAATCACGGCTTGTAAGGATTCCAAGCAACTGTCCGTTTGGAGTACCGTCGCTTGTCACACCAATTGTTGAGTGACCTGTTGTCTCGATCAATGCCAAAGCGTCAGCAAGTGTGCTGTCTGGCTTTAGGTTAGAATCCGACACTACAAAACCTGCCTTGAAATTCTTTACCTTTCTTACCATATCAGCCTGAGATGCGATTGGCTGTGAACCAAATATAAACGATAGTCCACCATTGTGAGCCAACTCAATTGCCAATCCTGAATCAGATACGGCTTGCATAATAGCTGACACGAAAGGGATGTTAAGAGTAATCTTTGATGTCTCCCCCTTCTTGAATTTTACTAATGGTGTCTTCAAAGACACATTTGTAGGCAGACACTCCTTTGTTGTAAGTCCTGGTATCAATAGGTACTCACCGAATGTTCTGCTGACTTCATTTACAAATATTGCCATCGTTATATACTTTTATCTTATTTCTCTAAATATTTTGGCAAAGGTAATGCTTTTTAACAACTTTTAAGCATTTTTCCGCCGTTAATTGCTGTAAAAATGTGACACTGGAAGCATAAACTTCAAAACCAATGCCAAATTCTGCGTGCTGGCTCTTTGAAAGAGTTCCATCTTTCCACACTCATACAAATCATGTGTACCGTAATTCCAACGTATCTCCAACATCAGATGTACTTTTTCCAAATGCAAATCAAAACCTACAGCCGCACATAGCGAAAGGTCAAATTTGCTGGTCTCTATATCCGGATTGACGCGGGGGTCTCTCAACGTTAGCGTCTGCTTCTGTAGGTCAGACACGACTGTCTCATCTTTTTCCTTTATCAAGAAACTGACTTGTGGTCCAAAATTGACGTAGGCTCTTGCTTTTCTGCCAAAATATATATGTGCAAGCAAAGGAATGTCGATATATGTCAACTCTCTGTCCAAATCAACACCATTGAAATCGACTTCATCCGCGCCGACCAGTCTTTCTGTCTGTCCATTTCTTGCCCTGAACTGCTCACACCAACCTTTTTGTGTAAGATTGCATTCCAAAAACACTCCAAAATGGTTCTGGGCAATATAAAGAGCATTCACTCCTGCTGTCATACCACGTTGATTGAAAAGAGACTGGTCTCCTATCATGCTGGTGTATGAAGTGTTGTTGTGCAGGAATCTCACTTGCGACATATTCACACCACCCGACACGCCGACCGCAACTTCCTGTTCGAAACTGCGTCTCTCCTGTGCCGACGTCGCGCACACACACGTCGCAGCAAGCAATGATGAAACTATGATTTTGGCTACTCTCATATTTATTTAGCAAACATTTTGCAGCCGTTAGTCTCGCTGTTCTCTATGATGAAGTGACGTGAATTGATAAATCCTCCCGTCTCTCCCACTCTGTTGAATTTGAAATCAGATTGCAATGTAGACGGTGCGATCTTGTCCAACGCCCACTCGAAATCGTGTCCATATTTCTGCATCGACTCACAGAAATACATCATCATATCGTATCCGAGGATAGCGTACATAGGATGCGAATTCGTAGGCTCCGCATTATAATACAAACGATATTTTTTCAAAAATTTGATTGTTTCCTCGCTCTTGAAATCGATAAAGAACGGTGATGTAAAATATGTGTCGTAATGGAACAACTCCTTGCTGATACTGTTGTAGTTCTGCCATTCATTAAAGCCAAACACTGCAATTTCAGTATCTTTAGCCTTCAACATGTTGATAATCGGAAGAATCTGATTCAACGCCACCTGGTTTGTTGTGACTGGGAATATCAAATTCTTTTTCTTCTTATCCACCGTCTTCTTCAACTCTGTATAATTAGAGAATACGACATCCTTATTCTTTACTCCCATCGCATCTAGAGTGAACTTCAACGTATCTGCCCACACTGCCTTGTCATTATATTTAGGATCAGAGAACGACACGATAACCACATTGTAGTCCTTGAAATTCTGGGCAATCTGCAAAGCCACGTCGGCCGCGCTTTCATTCTGAGGTGCGTTAATCTGGAAAACACTTGCATTATTTTTCACCTCTTCCGATTTCGAAGTAAATGGAATGACAAGCTTCACATTGTTAGCCAATGCAAAATCCGCCATTGTCTTGATCTGCGACTGATATGCAGGTCCGATGATGAAATCCATACTCTTCAGCTCATTGTATGAGACAAGAGTCTGAGCCTCCGCATCTGTCTTTCCTGAATCATAAACACGAAGATTGATGTTCAAACCTGTTTTACGCAATGTGTCGACAGCAAGAAGCATACCATTATAGAATTCGATAAATCTCTCTGTATTTGCATCTATCTTGCTGGTTTCAGTCACCTTAGCAAAATTCCAAGGCAATGCAAGTGCACATTCTATAGAAGTCTTAGGCTCTGAATTGAACACTTTTTCAAGTGAAGTGCTTATGGAATCCGCAGTGTTGATCTCGGCTACTTCTGTTGCATTCAATGGAATTCTCAATATCTTACCTGCCATCAAACCGTTAGCGACGTCTGGATTTGCCTTGATCAGATCCTCCTGAGTGATCTGATACTGCTTGCAGATTCCGAATATAGTCTCCTCCTGCTTGACAATATGAATCTTATGCGACGGTGCCTGATTCTGCTCTGGTTCGACGAATGAGTTGCTCTGGAACACAGGAGGAATGATAAGCATCTTACCCTCCTGAAGTTCTGTATCTATTCCTGGATTTCTCGACACCAAAGCATCCTGGCTGATGCCATATTGTTTGGAGATGCTGTAGACAGTCTCTCCTTTTTTCACAATATGAGTCTTTAACTCACTCTTCTTAGTAGTGTTTTCTACAGGAGCGGAAGTGTTAGCGTAAGTAGGCGGGATAATAAGAATCTGTCCAATCTTCACACCTTCCTTAGCATCAGGATTAAGTTTTACAATCTCATCCGCAGCCACATTATGCTGTTTGCTGATACTGTAAAGAGTCTCACCCTTCTTCACTTCATGGGCCGCGAAATTAGGACGTGAAGTACGCTGGCTTGTCTCAGTGGTAGTTGCGGACGGAGTGGCAGCAGGTGTCGACTGTGCTTTTTCCACCGGTTTGGTCACTACAGGAGCAGGAGTATTCTTAACTGGTTCGGAAGCCTCCTTTTCAGCCTTGTTGCGACGAGCCACAAGCTCCTTCTTCTGTGGAATACGAATATTTGTACCCTCGATCAGTCCACGCGTCTTCAATGAAGGGTTTGCCTCATAAAGGTCATCATAAGTCAAGCCATATTTCTGCTTAAGTGAAAACAGAGTCTCACTCTTCTGCACTTTATGCATCACACCCTGAGTATTCTTCTTTGGGATAAGCAAATGCTCGCCCTCCTTCAGACCATTCTTAGTCTGAGGGTTAGCCTCTTGTATCTCAGCTTGAGTGACCCCGAACTTCTTGGAAATCGAATAGAAACCTTCGCTCTTAGCCACCGAATATTCATAATATGGTTTGCCCCCTACGATCTTAGTTGGATATTCTCCAGCCAACACCATAGAGACAGACAATGATGCAAGTATGCTCGCAAAAAATCTTCCAGTCATATAAATACAAGTTTATATTTTCGCAAAATTAGAAAAAAGTTTTGATAAAGTGAAATTATAAATGCAAAATGAAAAGACCGTAAAACATGAACAAACATTGCACATATTTAATATATGCATGATTTTTTTATGTTTGATTCTTCTTATTGAAGAATTGTAATAATTAGAAGTCGTTTATTTAAGCACTCTCCTCGTTTATAACTGATTTCCGTCTCTTCTTTATATATACTCGCCATCGACTCTCACTAGAGAGAAGATTTTAACTTTGTAAAGAACTTTATATCAAATAAAATTTGTACTTTCAATTTAGAAGTGCAAGAAAAGAGTCAGCTGATGGACACTGGGGGCTCGCCCCCAGTGTCCATCAGCTGACTCTTTAGAAAATCAAGAAGCAATATAAAAAAACAAAAAAAGGAGAC